>Ga0210409_10006869_pt1 | contig 11810 bp, 10 predicted proteins | sample IncBWH17MmetaG_FD_161649 | JGI IMG/M metagenome (GOLD analysis project Ga0210409, IMG submission 161649) | Forest soil microbial communities from Barre Woods Harvard Forest LTER site, Petersham, Massachusetts, United States - Inc-BW-H-17-M | ecosystem: Environmental > Terrestrial > Soil >...
CGAAGCCGAGCGTCAGCAGCGGCACGAGGAGCACGCCGCCACCGAGTCCGGTCAGCGCGCCGACGAGACCGGCGAGCATCGACAGCCCGGCGACACCCAGGGAGAAGATCGTCAGAGTCACGGCTCATAGTACCAGCGGCCGGCGCGCGACGGCAGACGAGTGCTTGGCATGGGGACATAACCCTTTATTGTGCGGCATGGCTGACGACCTCCTAACGGCCCGCGAGGTGGCGGATCTGCTGCACATGCACGTCAAGCGCGTGCAGCTGCTCGCGCGCCAGGGCAAGCTGCCGACGGTGCGACATGGACGGCGATGGCTCTTTCCGCGCGCGGCCATTCTCGCCGCGCCGGCCGACGCGTCCGGCGGCATCGATCTCTCGGCTCGCAATCAGCTCCGTGGCATCGTGCGATCGATCCGGTCCGATGGGCTCATGGTCGAAGTGGCGATTGCCTTGGTGCCGCAGGAGATCGTGGCGGTCATCACGAAAGCGTCAGCCGAGAGGCTGGGCCTATCGGCGGGCGTGGATGCGCTCGCGGTCCTCAAGGCTACCGAAATCATGGTCGCGAGAAGGGCACGACGGTAATACCTTACGTTCCCAACAAGCACCGCGGAGGGAACGTTGAGGTACGTGCTCGTCGGTTTGCTCGTGATCAGCGCCAGTGCGAATGCCCAGGCACCCTGCACGAGTGTGCAAGACTTCTTCACCAGCGATTGCCCGCTGACATGGCATGGCATCACGCTGTACGGCGCGTATGACGTCGGCGTGGGCTGGGTCAGCCACGGCTTACCGGAAAACGCCTACAACTATGAAGGCGAAGCGCTAGTGAACCGGAACGGCAATCACCCCCAGTTCCTCATTGCGCCGAACAACCTGCAGCAGACAGGCCTGGGCATCAGAGGCAAGGAAGAGATCCTGCACGACTGGTTCGTCGTCTTCAACGCGTCGACCGGCATCAATCCGCAGTCCGGCGTGCTCGCCAACGCGCCCGCCACCATGGCCGCCAATGCCGGCCTTCCCAGGGGCAGCTATTCGGCAACCATCGACGGTGCGCGCGAGGGGCAAACCTTCAATGACGAATTCTTTGGCGGTGTATCGGCGACGCATTTTGGCACGCTGACCTTCGGTCGTCAGCGCTCGCTCGGGACCGATGCGATGCTCGTGTACGATCCGGCCGGCGGCGCCTATGCCTTTTCGTACATCGGGTATAACGGCATAATGGCTGGCGCCGGCGATACGCAGGACGCGCGTTGGGACGACGCCATGAAATATCGCCTCACCTATGGTCCGGTGCATTTCGGCGCGATGTATAAATTCGCCGAAGGCTCTGGCGGCTGCTATTCCGGCGCCGCGACCTGGACTGCGGCCAGCTGCACGCCGGAGCAGACGCACGACGACGCCTATGGATTCGACCTCGGTGGAGCGTTCGGCAGGTTTTCCGCTGACGTCGTCTGGCAGCGATACAACCAGGCGATCAGCATAGTCAATCCCTTGCTGGGGCCTCAGAGTAAGTCAGGGTCATATCAGTCGACTCTCAACAGCATCAATACGCACCCCATCAACGGCGACAATGTGATTGGAACAACCAACACCGTCTATGGGATCGTGACTGACAATACCGGCGTTATGGTCGCCGCCAAATATGCCTTGGAACAATTCAAGGTCTTTGGCGGCTACGAGTATATCTGGCAGACCAATCCGGCGAAGCCGTTGGGCGTTGGCGCCGCGGCCGGGGGCGGTTACCTGATGAGCGGCGTCGAAGACACCAATCTCGATTCGCCCAGGATCCTGAATATCTGGTGGACGGGCGCGAAGTATACGTACGACAGCAAGACCGACTTCACGCTGTCCTACTATAATCAGCTGCAAAACGACTTTCGTCGTCCGTCGGCCTGCTCGCACACCGCCGGGTTCCGCAGTTCCTGCGCGGGCACCCTCAACGAGGTGTCACTCTCCGCGGATCATCGTTTCACGAAGCGGGTCGACGCGTATGCCGGAATTGAGTATTCCGACGTCAGCGGCGGGCTGGCCATTGCCATTCCTCACGGCCCCGGCGTGCCCTACTTCCACAACAGCAACACGGCACCCGTAATCGGCGCTCGTTTCGCTTTCTGAAACGAGCGCCGGCGCTCTATTAGGGGATGTAGTAGCGGATTGACGTGTAGCCCATGGGCTCGATCGCCTGCGGCTGGCCGCCGACGCCGACCCACGTGTTCTTGCTCAGGTAGTGGTACTCGGCGCCCCACGCGATGCGTCCGAAGGCGCCGCGGTAGAAGCTGTACCAAAACCCGAGTGTGCCTTCCCACATATCGCGCGTGTCGCCGGTGCAGGTGCCGCTCGGCGGCGCGCCGGGAACGAAGGGGCCACCGCCGGCGGCAGGCGTCTGAAACTCCTTCTCGCAATTCGTGTTCTTGAACGTCGGCGCGCCATAGCCGATCGCGGCGCCCTTCGCATTGTACGTCACCATCCGGTACTCGTACTCGGTGCCGCCATAGAGGAAGACGTCGAGCTGCTTCGTCGGGTGCGCCTCCATCGACACGAGCGCGTGCGCCGCGCGGACCGGAACGATCTTGCCATCGGCGCGCGTCGTGGCGTCGATCAGCTGCGAGCTGCCGTAGCGGCCGATGCCGTTGCCCCATAGACCCGAGACGCCGAAGTCGAAGACATCGCGCTTCTCATACATGAAGGGGAACCAGACGCCGACGCCGACGCCGCCGGCGGTGCGGACGACGGTCTTGCTGCCGCCGAGCACGCCAAGGGTGTCGACGATGCGGTCGCGGAATGTGCGGCCGATCGCCTTGATTTCCCAGTGACCGAAGCCGGGCTCGAAGGCGAGCTTCGCGACGAGATCGGGCGTCAGATCGGTCGAGTAGTTCGTGGTCGCGTTGAGCTGACTACCACCTGGATTGCCGACGAAGACTTGGGTGGGGATCCCGTGGCCTCCGAAGGTCATCTGCGACTCTTCGAGTGAGATCCCGAGGAACGCCACTTTCTCGAAGCTCTGCGTGAAACGCAAGCCCCATTGACGGGCCCAGTCGAATCCCGCGCTATACTGGGCGTCAATGTCGAGAGGGACCGCTTCGCCGCGGGGCGTAACGCCCGTCTTGGCAGGGGTCAGGAGCGACCACATCTGACCAGCGTAAAAGCCGGTGCCGCTCGCAAGCGTGGCGCCGCCCCAGAACTGACGAATACGTAGCGTGTAGCTGTTGCTCTCGTTGGAGTTAGAGGTGGTACCGGATGACAGGAAGTCCGACTCCCAGTAGCCGTGCAGTCCCAGGTCGTCGTTGACCTTGGCATCGGCGGCCAGGCCGATGCGCGACTGGCGTGCGCTGCCCCGGAACTCGGTCAGGTTGTAGTTGGTGGTGTGCGAGAACGGAATCGCGTTGAAGTTCGATCCGATATCCGCGGTCTCGTTGTGGGAACGAAAAACGGCTTCGCCCGCGAAGTAGCCGATCGGGGTCAGCGTCAAGCCCTTGTAGCGAATCTTAGCCGTCGTGTCAGTTATGTCCTGCCCGTGTGCCGCGATAGGCGCCGCGAGCGTTGCTGCCAACAGCCAGGCCACCGAGGACGGGCGCACGCGACGGCGGACTCGCGCGCGTGCGTTCGATCGATGCATTGGGCACTCCTCTTCTGATCAGTGGATGGAACACGAGAAACCGGCCCCCAACCAACAGGTCTGGGGAAGCCGGCACAATAGCGAACGCGGGCATTTTACAATCGATGATCGTTACGTTACTCGCGCTTTGCGGAATACGTGCCCTTGCCGTCACTCTCGTGCCTCACAACAGGTTCCGGTCCCACGTGACTCGGTCGTTACAGGGCGTTACAAGGCGGTTTGTCGTACCCCATCCAGCCGCGGCCTAACTTCCGGCACACCCGAGAGGAGTGACATGTTCAAGCGTTGTGGTTGGGTTCTGGGCGCCTTGGCACTTGTGGCGTGCTCCGGCGGAGACAAGTCTGCGTCGACGCCCAAAGATTCGACCTCGGCCGCCAACGGAGCCGTCGCTTCGGCCGGCGCCGATCTGACTGGCGCAGGCGCGACGTTCCCATATCCCTTGTACTCCAAATGGTTCGCCGACTACGCCACCAAGTCGGGTGTGAAGATCAACTACCAGTCGATCGGGTCCGGCGGCGGCATCCGGCAACTCACCGAAGGGACCGTCGATTTCGGCGCCTCCGATGCGCCGATGAGCGACGACGAGATGGCAAAGCTCAAGACACCCGTCTTTCACATCCCGACCGTGCTCGGCGCTGTGGTCCTGACGTACAACGCTCCCGAGATCACACAGCCGCTCAAGCTCAGTGGCGATCTCGTGGCCCAGATCTTCTCGGGCAAGATCACCAAGTGGAACGACAAGGCGATCGCCGCGATCAACAGCGGGGTGAAGCTCCCGACCACCGACATTCTCGTGGTCCATCGTTCGGACGGCAGCGGCACGACGTACATCTTCAGCGACTACCTGTCGGCGGTGAACGCGGATTGGGCCAAGGCACCGGGCAAGGGCAAGGAGCTCCAGTGGCCTGTTGGTATTGGGGGCAAGGGCAACGAGGGTGTCGCGGGCCAGGTCAAGCAGACTCCGGGAGCAATCGGCTACGTCGAGCTCGTGTACGCGAAGCAGAACAACCTCCCCATCGCGTCGATCAAGAACGCGAGCGGCCAGTTCGTGCAGCCGTCGGTGGAATCCGTGACCGCGGCCGCCGAAGGCGCCTCGGCGAAGTTCCCACCCGGCACGGACTATCGCGTGTCGATCGTGAATCCCCCCGGCGCCACGGCATATCCCATCTCGTCGTTTACGTACCTGCTCATCAACAAGACGTTCACGGACGCCGCCAAGGGCAAGAAATTGGTCGACTTCCTGCGTTGGGCGCTCACCGATGGTGAGAAGGATGCGCCGCCGCTCGACTACGCGCCGCTCCCTCAATCACTCGACACCCGGCTCGTCGCCCGCCTCGACTCGATCAAGGTCGGTGCGAGTGGCATGTGAGTGATGTCGTCGCCACACCGCCCGCGGTGCCGACCGTGAAGGGCGGCGCGCCGGCGACATCATCGGGCGGCGATGGATTCGAGGGAGGCATCGAAGGATCGGCGCTTGGCGACCGGATCTACGCCGGCGTGATCTGGGTATTTGCCATCTGCGTTCCAGTCCTCCTGGCCCTTATTGCGCTCTCGATCTTTCTCGCCGGCTGGCCGGCCCTGCACCGCTTCGGGCTGTCTTTCCTCACGTCGAGCGCGTGGGACCCGGTCAACGGGAAGTTTGGCGCCGCGCCGGCGATTTACGGTACGCTGGTCTCGTCCGCCATCGCGCTTTTGGTCGCGACGCCGCTCGCCATCGGCGTGTCGGTGTTTCTCTCGGAGTTCGCGCCGCCGTGGCTTCGGCAGCCCGTCGCGTTCTTTGTCGATCTCTTGGCGGCGATCCCCAGCGTGGTCTACGGCGTGTGGGGCATTTTCGTGCTCATCCCGTTGCTCAGAACTGCACTTATCCCATTCCTGCGCGACACGCTGCACCTGAGTGTCATCCCGCTCTTCAGCGGACCGAATTACGGCTACAGCATGCTGGCGGCCGGATTGATCCTGGCGATCATGGTGCTGCCGTACATCGCATCGGTCTCGCGCGAGGTCTTGCTCGCGGTGCCGCGATCGCAGCGCGAGGCGGCGCTCGCGCTGGGCGCCACCAAGTGGGAGATGATTCGTGGCGCGCTCCTGCCCTACGCGAAATCCGGCATCATCGGCGGCATCATTTTAGGACTGGGCCGCGCCCTCGGCGAAACCATGGCCGTGACGATGGTCATCGGCAATCGCCCGGAGATCTCCGCATCGCTGTTCGCCCCGGCCTATACGATGGCCTCGGTGATCGCCAACGAGTTCAGCGAGGCATCGGGGGACCTTCACCTGTCGGCGCTCATGGCCGTCGGGTTCGTCCTGTTCGTGATCACGATCATCGTGAACGCGATCGCGCGCTGGCTCGTCTGGGAGGTCTCGCGCACCGGGAGCAAAGGCTGATGAGCGAACCACTCAGGCCGAGCACGGCCCAGAAGCAGTTCACGGCGAAGGCCGTGCAGTCGCTGCGCCGGCGCAAGGCGGTCAACGGCGTGATGGTCGGGTTGATCGTCGCCGCCGCGGTCCTCGCGACGATCCCGCTAATCGTCATCACCGGGTATTTGATCAAGTTCGGCGCCGGCTCGGTTCAGTGGCATTTTTTCACGAACATGCCCAAGCCCGAGGGCGAAGCGGGCGGCGGTATGGCGAACGCGATCGTCGGTACAGTCATCTTGATCGCCCTGGCGAGTCTGTTCGGGCTGCCGATCGGCGTCGGGGCCGGGCTGTATCTTGCTGAGCACCGGGGCACCAAGCTGGCGAACACCGTCCGGTTTCTCTGCGACGTGCTCAACGGATTGCCGTCGATCGTCATGGGCATCTTCGCCTGGCAGTTTCTCGTGCGACCGGTCCACCACTTCTCGGCTTGGGCCGGCGGCGTGGCACTCGGCGCTATGATGATCCCGATGGTGGCGCGAACCACCGAGGAAATGGTCAGCATCGTCCCGGTCTCGCTCCGCGAGGCGGCGCTCGCGCTGGGCTACGCCCGCTGGCGGACATCGCTCACGATCGTGTTGCGAACGGCGAGCGCGGGGATCGTCACCGGCGCCCTCGTGGCGATCGCGCGCATTGCCGGCGAGACCGCGCCGCTCCTGTTTACCGTGTTGGGCAACTCGTTCTTTTCGACATCGCTCAATCAGCCGATCGCGGCCCTTCCCTTGCAGATCTTTTACTATGGCACAAGTCCCTACGAAGATCAGCACGCCCAAGCTTGGGCCGGCGGTCTCGTCCTCATCGTCCTCATCTTCGTCATCAGTCTCATTGCCCGATACGCCACTCGCGGGCAGTTCACCGGTGGCGGTGGTGACTAACCCCGCGAATCAAGAAGCGACGAAAAAAGCGCAGGCCTCGGTCACTGCCGCGGCCATCGCCCCGCGGCCGTCATCCGCGGCCGCCGAGGCTGCGCGCAAGGCTGGCCGAACGTCGCTAGCCGTCGATCGGCTCTCGGCCTTCTTTGGGTCGTCGGAGGCCGTCCGCGGCGTGTCGATGGAAGTCCCGGAGAAGCTCGTCACCGCGATCATCGGCGCGTCCGGCTCCGGCAAGTCGACGTTGCTCCGGTGCCTCAACCGCATGCACGAGACCGTTCCGACGGGTCGGGTCAAGGGCGCGGTCGCGTTGGACGGCCGGGATATCTATGGCAGGGGCGTGAACCCCATCGAGGTCCGGAAGAAAATCGGCATGGTGTTCCAGCGGCCGACTCCGTTCCCCACGATGTCTATCAAGGACAATGTTTCGGCCGGACTGCGCGTCAAAAGGATGAAGCACGGCCATCACAAGATCGAGGAGCTCGTCGAGAAGGCGTTGAAGCGCGCGGCCCTTTGGGAGGAAGTGAAGGATCGGTTGAAGGACGCGGCGACCGGCCTCTCCGGCGGGCAGCAACAACGCCTGTGCATCGCGCGGGCGTTGGCGACGGAGCCGGATGTCTTGTTGCTCGACGAGCCGACGGCCTCGCTGGATCCGATCAGCACCCAGAAGGTCGAAGAGCTGGTCTACGAGCTTCGCGGCGACATGACCGTCGTCATTGTCACGCACAACATGCAGCAGGCCGCCCGAGTCTCTGACAACACCGCGTTTATGCTCGGCGGTGAGCTGGTCGAGTATGCGCCGACGGGTAAGCTGTTTACCAACCCGAGCGATCATAGAACCGAGGCGTATATCACCGGACGGTTCGGATGACCGCGGCACCACCCTCCACAGGCCATATCGCCGCCCAGAAGTACAACTTTTGGTATGGGAAGAAGCAGGCGTTGTATGAGATCGATCTCGAGATGCCGCCCAGGGCCATTACCGCGCTCATTGGCCCGTCCGGTTGTGGGAAGTCGACGTTTTTGCGATCGATCAATCGCATGAACGACACCATCCCCCATGTGCGGCATACCGGCGGGATGGTGCTCGACGGCGAGGATATCTACGCGCCGGCCCAGGACGTGACGACGCTCCGGCAGCGCGTCGGGATGGTGTTTCAGCGGTGGAACCCCTTCCCCAAATCGATCTACGACAATATCGCCTATGGGCCGAGACTGAATTCGGCAACCAACAGCCGTGAGGAGCTCGACGCGCTGGTCGAGAATGCCCTCAGAAAGGCCGCGCTGTGGGACGAAGTGAAAGATCGACTACGGGAAAGTGCCCTCGGGCTGTCCGGCGGGCAGCAGCAGCGGTTGTGCGTGGCGCGGACCCTGGCCAATCAGCCTGAAGTCCTGCTGCTCGACGAGCCGGCGAGCGCGCTCGATCCGATCGCCACGCAGAAGATCGAGGAGCTACTCTACGAGTTGAGACGGGAGTTGACGATCGTCATCGTGACCCACAACCTCCAACAGGCCGCGCGGGTGTCCGATTTCACCGCGTTCTTTTACATCGGCCGGATCATCGAGGTCGGCCCTACCGCGCAGATCTTCACGTCGCCCCGCGAGGAGCGCACGAACGCCTACATCACCGGGAGATTCGGATGACCCTCCCTGAACCGCAGTCCGGGTTCCGGCACTTCCACGAGCAGCTCGACACGCTCAAGGACCGTCTCATGACGATGTCCGAGCGTTCGGAGGGATTGATCGATCTCGCGGTCGATGCCTTGCTCAAGCAGGACAAGGATCGCGCGGACGCCGTGATCGCGGGCGACCGCGAGCTCGACGTCCTGGAGGTCGAGATCGAACAGTTGGCGGTCTCGCTCCTCGCCCTGCAGCAACCCATGGCCCGCGACCTCCGCTTCATCATCAGCGCTATCAAGATCTCGAGCGATCTCGAGCGGGTCGGCGACCACGCGGTCAACATCGCCCAGTGCGCGCTTCGCCTGGTGGCGATGCACTCGACGATCACCCCCGAGCCCGAGATCGAGGACATGGCCCGGCGCTCGCGCCAGATGCTTTCCGATGCGCTCGACGCCTTTATCCGCGCGGATGGCCTCTTGGGGCGGGAAGTCTGTAAGTCCGACGACCAGGTCGATGCGCTCATGAACTCGTTGTTCCGCATCCTCCTCACGCACATGATGGCCGACGCCCGGACGATTAATCCATCGCTCGAGCTGCTCCTCGTCGGGCGAAATCTCGAGCGGGTGGCCGATCTGGCGACGAACATCGGCGAGGACGCGGTGTTCTTGGCCGAGGGCAAGCAGATCAAGCACCGCTATGAGGAGTACGAGCGCGAACGTCTCGCGGGCGCGGGTTCGACCCCGGCCTAGTGGAGCGCTCGGGGAACGGCCGCGAGGAGACCCGCCGCATCGCGGCGATCGATATCGGATCCAACTCCATCCGACAGATCGTCGCCGACGTGTCCACGAATGGCTCGATTCGCATCGTCGACGAGCTCAAGGCCGCTCCCCGACTCGGCGCCGGACTCACCGCTTCCGGTGAGCTGAGCGAGACCGCCATGCGCGACGCGCTCGATGCGCTCGGGCGTATGTCCACGCTGGCCGCCCAGCTCGGGGCTCGCCGCGTCGAAGCCGTCGCCACCTCGGCCGTTCGCGACGCCGTCAACGGGCCCGCGTTCTTGGACCTCGTCCGCGCCGAGACCGGTCTTCGCGTCCGCGCGCTCATCGGCGAGGAAGAGGCCCGACTCACCTTCCGCTCGGCGTTGGCGCACTTCGACCTCGGCGTGGGGCGCGCGGTCGTCATGGACATCGGCGGTGGGTCGCTCGAGCTCGCGCTCTCCGCGGATGGGCTCCTCGATCGGCTCATCTCCCTGCCCTTTGGCGCGATTCGGCTGACGGAGGAGCATCTGGTCGGCGTGCCTGCTCGCCGCGGCGTGCGTGATCTGCGCAAAGAGGTGAGAGAGGCGCTGAAGGAACATCTCCCGGTGCGCGATTGGCGTGGCGCGCAGGTGATCGGCTCCGGCGGGACGTTCACGAACCTCGCCGGCATTTACTTGGCCCGCCAGGGAGTCCAGACAGCGAGAACGGTGCACGCCACGCGCGTGCCTCGGGTCGAGCTCGAGCACATTCTGGACATTCTCCAGGACATGAGTGTCGAGGAACGACGCGCGGTACCGGGACTGAATGCCGCCAGAGCGGATATCATCGTCGCCGGCCTCGCCGTCTCGGCCGAGGTGCTCGCGCGGGTTGAAGCCCGGGAAGTGAACGTCTCGGCGTATGGCATTCGCGAAGGCCTCCTGTTGGAGACCGCGAGGGTGGCGCCTACGGTCGCCGATCCCGGGGAGGCCAGAGAGCGGTCCGTACGCGAGTTCGGCGAGCGCAGCCACTACGAGGAACCGCATGCGAGGCAGGTGCAGCGAATCGCCTTGCAATTGTTTGACGCGATCGGGGATCGCATCGGATGCTCACCTGGTGATCGCGATATCCTCGCCGATGCGGCGTTGCTGCACGATGTCGGTTACCACATCAACTATCACAACCACCACAAGCACTCGTACCATTTGATCCTGCACGCCGACCTGCTTGGCCTCTCACCGGAGGAGCAAGTCGCGATCGCCAACGTCGCCCGCTATCATCGCGGCGCGCGGCCGAGGAAGAAGCACCAGAACTATGGCCCGCTCGATCCGGCCCTCCGCAGGCGTATCAAGCGGCTCTCCGCGCTGCTCAGGATCGCCGATGGGTTCGATCGCGGGCACGTGGGCGCCGTCGATCGCGTGAAGGTGCGCTGGATGGGACGCGCCATGCGACTGACGGCCGTGCCGAAGCCGGGCGCCGGGGATTTGCGGCTGGAACTGTGGGGCGCGAGCCGAAAGTCCGCCTTGCTGGCGAGCATCGCCGGCGTTGGCGTGGAGATCGTCGGCCCGGACGGCAGCGTCATCTCGGGACACGACGACGCCGATGACACTGAGTAGCTCGGCGTTACGGCACGACTAGCGAGCCGGCGGTGCCTCCGAAGTCGTCGATCACAGGCGGCAGCTCGCTCGGCACAACCCAGTCACCTTGGTCGACCCTGATGTTCACCCGATGCGGCCCGGACCGGATCGCGTCGCGCAGCGTCGCCTGATACAGCCCCGGACGGATCTCCGTCATGGGCACCGGCTGCCAGTCCGTGAAATCCGCCATGAGCTCGACGCGCGCGTTCGGCTTCGCGCTGAAGCGCAGCGTGCGGGGATCCGCGAGCACATCGTTCGAGCCGCTGTTGTACCGAACGGTCCCCATCGCGCGCGGGCTGACTCGGAACGCTTGAGCGAACCGGAGACCGACGCCGATGAAGTGGGCACCCGGCGCTCCACGCACGAGATCGACGGGATACGATCCCCCCGAGAGGACGAACGACAGATTCTGGGTGACCGTGACACGCATTTCGGCGTTGAACCACGTGGCGAATCCGCCGAGTAGGGCGCCCGTCCGCGTGCCGGCGGTGGCGTTCAGGATGAGTGGTCCGAGCTCACTTTGGATCGCGCCCCCGAAGTCCGTATAGTGCGCGACGCCGGCGCGCGTCGTCGCTATCGTCAACGCCGGCGTGATGTGTGGCAGTGCGTAGGACAGTCCTCCGTCGATGCGACTGACAAACGAGCCGACGATGCCGTCATTGTCGGTGCTGCCGGCGGCGCCACTGACCCAGGCGACGAATGGCCCGCGATCGAAACGGAGTCGTGGTGTCACCACACCGCTCAAGACGGCGGGGTTGGAGCGATACCACAACGCGGCGCCATCTCCGCCAAGCTCCCATCGCAGTGGACCATAGAGCTTGGCGCCCCCCACGGCATTCAGGTCGAGGACACCGCTCGAGTGGCCCGTCTCGAACACCGAGAATGCGCCGTCGAGGCCCGCCCTCAGCGGGCCCCCGGCG
>Ga0210409_10006870_pt1 | contig 11810 bp, 9 predicted proteins | sample IncBWH17MmetaG_FD_161649 | JGI IMG/M metagenome (GOLD analysis project Ga0210409, IMG submission 161649) | Forest soil microbial communities from Barre Woods Harvard Forest LTER site, Petersham, Massachusetts, United States - Inc-BW-H-17-M | ecosystem: Environmental > Terrestrial > Soil >...
CATCTGGAGATGGGAAGGACGATTTCGCCGCCGACAAGGCGGGCGGCGGCGATCGCCGTGATCGAAAACCCCTTTGCCGGCCGGTACGTCGAGGACCTTTCGCCTCTGATTGCCATTGGCGAGGAACTCGGCGAATTACTCTCGAAAAAAGCGGTGGCAGCACTCGGCATCGATGGCGCGAAAGCGCATAGTTATGGCAAGGCTGCAGCGGTCGGCGAAAACGGCGAGCTCGAGCACGCGGCCGCGATCCTGCATCCGAAAATGGGGGCGCCGGTGCGCAAGGTGTTGAGCAAGGGCGCGGCGCTGATCCCGTCCTCAAAGAAGCGCAGCGGCCCGGGAACGACGCTGGACATTCCGCTCGGGCACAAGGATGCGGCGTTCGTGCGCAGCCATTTCGACGGCATGGAAGTGCAGATCAACGACGCGCCGCGCGCCAACGAGATCATGGTCGCGGTTGCCGTCACCGACAGCGGCCGGCCGCTGCCGCGCGTCGGCGGGCTGACGGTCGCGGAAGTCAAGGGCGAGGACGGTTTGAGATAAGTTCTTCAACAATGGAGGTTAAGGGATGCGACGAAGACATTTCCTCGGGGCCGGCCTGGCCATCACGATTGCCGGCATCGCCAATACCGCCGTGGCGCAAAGCGAAATCAAGATCGGTGAAATCAACAGCTACTCGCTGCTGCCCGCCTTCACCGAACCCTATCGAAAGGGCTGGCAGCTCGCGGTGGAGGAGATCAATTCGAGCGGCGGCATCAACGGCAAGAAACTCGTTGTCGTCTCCAAGGACGATGGCGGCAAGCCGGCGGACGCGCAGACCGCCGCCAATGAGCTGGTATCGAGCGAGAACGTCGCGATGCTGGTCGGTACCTTCCTGTCCAACATCGGTCTTGCCGTCAGTGACTTCGCCAACCAGAAGAAGGTCTTCTTCCTCGCGGCGGAGCCTTTGACCGACGCCATCACCTGGGCCAAGGGCAACCGCTACACCTTCCGTCTGCGGCCCTCCAACTACATGCAGGCGGCGATGCTGGCGGAAGCCGCCGCGGAGCTTCCGGCCAAGCGCTGGGCCACGGTCGCGCCGAATTATGAATACGGCCAATCGGCCGTGGCGGTGTTCAAGAAATTGATGTCGGAGAAACGGCCCGATATCCAGTGGGTCGACGAGCAGTGGCCGCCGTTCGGCAAGATCGATGCGGGTCCGGTGGTGCAGGCGCTCGCGCAAGCCAATCCCGAGGCGATCCTCAACGTCACCTTCGGTGCCGACCTCGTCAAATTCGTGCGCGAGGGCAACACAAGAGGCCTGTTCAAGGATCGCACGGTGATCTCCTTCCTCACCGGCGAGCCGGAATATCTCGATCCCCTAAAGGAAGAGACGCCTGACGGCTGGATCGTCACCGGCTATCCCTGGTACTCGATCAAGACGCCGGAGCACGATGTGTTCCTGAAAGCGTATCAAGCCAAGTATAATGACTATCCGCGGCTCGGCTCGATCGTCGGCTATGAAACCATCAAGGCTGCCGCGGCGATCCTCGCCAAGGCCAATTCGACCGATCCTGAAAAGCTGATCGCTGCGACGGAAGGATTGTCGGTTCCCTCGCCGTTCGGCGAGATCACCTTCCGCAAGATCGATCATCAATCGACGCTCGGCGCTTTCGTCGGCAAGACCGCGCTGAAGGACGGCAAGGGCATCATGGTGGATTCAGCCTACAAGAAGGGCTCCGACTATCTGCCACGCGATGCCGAGGTCGAAAAAATGCGTCCGAAAGAGTGAAGCGTTTATCTGAGTATCTGGTGGCCTCGTGGTTCGAGACGCGCGGCGCTGCCGCGCTCCTCACCATCAGGATTTAGACCTCATCCTGAGGAGGCGCGAAGCGAAGGATGAAGCCACTATACTGAAAAGCGCGCTACCGCGGACCGCCAATGGCCTTTTACATCGTCCAGTTCCTGACCGGTCTTGCCAGCGCGGCGTCGCTGTTCCTGGTCGCCTCAGGACTGTCGATCATCTTCGGCGTGACGCGGATCGTGAATTTCGCGCACGGGGCATTCTATATGCTCGGCGCCTATGTCGCGTTCACGCTGACCGAGCATTTTTCGGGCGCATTCGGATTCTGGGGCGGCATCGTTGCGGCGGCGCTGATCATCGCTGCGGTCGGCGTTCTCGTCGAGATGGTGCTGCTGCGGCGGATCTACCACTCGCCTGAATTGTTCCAGTTGCTCGCGACCTTCGGCCTGACCCTGATGGTCGAGGATGTCGTGGTGCTGATCTGGGGCCCGAGCGAACTGTTGGGCCGCCGCGCGCCCGGCTTCAAGGGCGCGGTCGATTTCTTCGGCCAGAATATCCCGAGCTATGATCTGTTCCTGATCGCGCTTGGTCCGATCGTGCTCGGCATTCTCTGGCTCTTGTTCCAGCGCACCCGCTGGGGCGTTCTGGTCCGTGCCGCGACGCAAGACCGCGACATGGTCGCAGCGCTTGGCGTCAATCAGAAATGGCTGTTCACATCTGTGTTTGCGGTCGGCGTGTTTCTGGCCGCGCTCGGCGGCGCCTTGCAGATTCCGCGCGATGCGGTGCATCACGCCATGGACCTGCGGATCATCGTCGACGTCTTCGTTGTGGTCGTGATCGGCGGTCTCGGCAGCATTGTCGGCGCCTTTGTCGCGGCGGTGCTGGTGTCGGAACTGAACGCGTTCGGAATCCTGATCTTTCCGAAGATATCCATCGTCCTGGTGTTTCTGGTGATGGCTGCAGTGCTGATCGTGCGGCCATGGGGCCTGTTCGGCAGGCAAGAGGCACCCGCGCGCCGGACGCCGGGCCTGACGATCAATCCCTGGCGTCCACTGACATCGGGCGAACGGCTCGCCGCATGGGCCGCTTTGATCGTCGCAGCGGCGTTGCCGCTGTTCGGCGGCAACTACGCACTCACCGTCGGCTCGGAGATCGCGATCTTCGTGATCTTTGCCGCCAGCCTGCATTTCCTGATGTCGGTCGGCGGGCTCGCTTCGTTCGGGCATGCCGCCTATTTCGGGCTTGGCGCCTATGGCGTCGCGTTCTTTGCCAAGATGGCAGGCCTGTCGATGATCGTTTCGCTTCTGCTCGGCCCGCTGCTGGGGTGCCTTGGCGCAGCGGTGTTCGGATTCTTCGCGGTTCAACTGTCCGGCGTCTATTTTGCGATGCTGACCTTGGCCTTTGCGCAGATCGTCTGGTCGATCGCGTTCCAGTGGGTCTCGGTGACCGGCGGCGACAACGGCATTTTGGGAGTCTGGCCCGAGAAGTGGGCATCCAGTCCTTCGCATTTCTATTGGCTGTCGCTCGGCATTGCCGTGCTGATGGTCGCAGCGCTTCGCATCATCGTGTTTTCGCCCTTCGGCTTTGCGTTAAGGGCGACGCGCGACTCGCCGCTGCGCAGCGAGGCCATCGGCATCGACGGCAAGCGCATCCAGTGGACCGCCTTCGTGATCGCGGGCGCGGTCGCCGGTGTCGCAGGAGCGCTGTTCGCCTACCTCAAGGGTAGTGTGTTTCCGGACAGCCTCGGGATCTCCCTGTCGGTCGATGCGCTGGTCATGGTGTTGCTCGGCGGCGTCGAGACGATCTCTGGCGCGGTCGTCGGCGCCATCGTCTACAAGGCGCTCAATATCTGGCTGGTGAGTCAGACCGATTTGTCCAAGCTGGTGCTTGGCGCGTTCATCGTGCTGATCGTGGTCGCATTCCCCAAAGGCATTGTCGGGATGCTGGAGTCGATCCGCAATCGCCGCCGATCCTCATCGGCAAAATCCGCGCTGCTTGCCTCGCCAATCGAGACCGCCGAATGAGCATGGTGCCCACATTGCTGTCGGTCGAGCGTCTCTCCAAATCCTATGGCGGTGTGCACGCCGTTCGCGGCGTGTCGTTTGAACTCAAGGCCGGCGAGATCCTGGCGCTGATCGGCCCGAACGGCGCCGGCAAAAGCACCTGCTTCGACATGCTCAATGGTCAAAGAGTTCCGGATAGCGGCCGGATCCATCTGTTGGGCGAAGATACCGCCGGGCGGCCGCCGCGCGCGATCTGTCGGCTTGGCGTCGGGCGTACCTTCCAGGTCACCGCGACGTTCCCGACCATGACCGTGCGCGAGAACGTGCAGGTCGCGCTGGTGTCGTATCGCCGTCAATTGTTCAATCTCTTCGCCTCGACGCCGCAGTTCGAGCAAGCCGAGGCCGGCCGCCTGCTGGAATTGGTCGGAATGGGTGGCTACGCGGATCGGCCATGCGGTGAACTCGCCTATGGCGATCTCAAACGGCTGGAGCTTGCGATTGCGCTCGCCAATCAACCAAAGCTTCTGTTGATGGATGAGCCGACTGCCGGCATGGCGCCGCGCGAACGCATCGAATTGATGCGGCTCACCGTGCGGATCGCGCGCGAGCAGTCGATCGGCGTGCTCTTCACCGAGCACGACATGGACGTGGTGTTCGAACATGCCGACCGTATCCTGGTGCTCAACCGCGGCAGCTTGATTGCCGAGGGTAGCCCGGAGGAAGTCCGCGGCAATCGTGAGGTGCGCGCGATCTATCTCGGCGAGGGCCTGGTCTATGACGCGCGCCACCGCGAGGGGTTTTCGGCATGAAGCTCTCCGTTCAAGACCTCAACAGCCATTATGGCCCCGCGCACATCCTGTTCGATATCGCGCTCGAGGTGGGCGATGGCGAGGTCGTCGCGCTGCTCGGCCGCAACGGCGCCGGCAAGTCGACGACGTTTCGCTCCATCGTCGGCCTGGTTGAGCAACGCTCGGGGCGGATCGTGTTCGAGGGCGTGGATGTATCAGACCAGCCGACGCATGCGATCGTACGCAGCGGGCTAGGCTATGTCCCGGAAGAGCGACGCATCTTTACCGAGTTGACGGTCGAGGAAAACCTCGAAGTCGGCCGGCAGCCCAAGCGGCCGAATGCGCCGCATTGGACGCGGGAAAAACTGTTCGCGCTGTTTCCGAATCTCGCCGAAATGCGCAACCGTCCGGGCGGACGCATGAGCGGCGGCGAACAGCAGATGCTGACGATCGCGCGCACCTTGATGGGCAACCCCTCGCTGGTGCTGCTCGACGAACCCTCGGAAGGCCTGTCGCCAAAAATCGTCGAGCAGATGGTCGATGCCATCCTGACCATGAAAAAGGAAGGCGTCAGCATCGTGGTCTCCGAGCAGAACCTGCATTTTGCGAAATTGATCTCCGACCGCGCCTACATCATCGAGCGCGGCCGGATCTGCTTCGGCGGCACGATGGCCGAGCTCGACGCGCGTCCAGATATTCGCGACGCGCATCTGTCGGTGTGATCGGAAAAGGGACGGGACATTTATGGCCAGGAGTGCTTCGCTGAAAACCACGGGTTCTTTGCTGAAAAAGAGCGTCAAACCGTCGAGGCCGCTGTATATCCTCGACGACCAGATCGGCTTTATTCTGCGTCAGGTGTGGCAGCGCCATACGACGATCTTCGCGCGCGACATCGGAATCAATCTGACGCCGACGCAATGGGCGGCGCTCGCCAAGCTCACCGAGACCGGACCGTGTTCGCAAAATCAGTTGGGGCGGCTGACGGCAATGGATGTCGCGACCATCAAGGGCGTGATCGATCGGCTGACCGCGCGTGGCCTGACCGAAACCAGCCCCGATCCCGCCGACGGCCGGCGCCTCTTGGTCAGCCTCACCCGTGCCGGCCAGCAGACGGCCGAAAAGGCCGCGTCCAATGCGCTGGCGATCTCGAAAGAAACGCTGGCGCCGCTGGATGCCAAGGAGCGCGAGATGCTGGTCGCGCTGCTCAGCAGGCTCAGGTAAATGGTTAATCCCATTTTTTTGACACGATTTTGGTTCTATTAAGCCGCAGCTTTTCCATCCCCTGTTGCCGATGCGTGACAGTTGCGAATAGGCGGTGATGATACCGTCCGTTGCGTTCTAACCGCACGGATCGTGCGATCTCATCGCTCTTGCCGGTGGGTTCGCGGGGGATCACGGAATGAACCAACGCCTCGGTCCGCTGACTTGCTTCCTCAGCTTGGCCATGCTCGCGGCGCTTTCGAGCGATGCGTCGGCGCACGCCCGCCACAAACAGATCGAGCACCCCAAGAAAGCCGAAAAGAAAGCCGAAAAGAAAACCGAGAAAAAGGCCGATGCTGCGCGCAAAACGGGGCATCATCGCGAGGCCGCGCACAAGAAAGACAAGCATGCGGCACATGCCGGGCGGCACAAATCCGAACCGCATGTTAAAGCCCCTGAAGCTGTGGAGACGCCGCCGCTATCGGGCGACCTTGCGGCGGTAAAAAACGCCATCGATCTGGTGCGGGAGGGCAAGACGGCTGATGCGACCGCGGCCGCCAAAGCGATCGGCGACTCGGCCGGGCAAAAGCTCGTCGAATGGTTCATCCTGAAACACCCGGATGGCGCCGCGAATTTCAGCCGTTACGCGGCCTTCATTGCCGATAATCCGGGATGGCCGAGCATGGCCCAGCTGCGCCGGCGCGCGGAAGCGTGCCTGTGGCAAGAGCGGAGCGAGGCCAGGACGGTTCACCGCTTCACCGGCGATCGGCCGGCGAGCGCCAAGGGCAGCTTTGCGCTGGCGCGGACACTGCTGGCGGAAGGCGACCGCGACGGCGCCGTGCGCTTGGTTCGCGAGACCTGGCGGTCGGAGGAACTGGCCGAACGTATTGAGGGGGAGGCATTCGACACGTTCCGTGACCTTCTCACCCGCGACGACCATCGCGCGCGCATGGACAAGCGCATCGGTGCCAAGGATTTTTCCGGAGCCATGCGCGCCGCGCGCCGGCTCGGCGACGACGATGTCTCCATCGTCAAGGCTTGCGCGGCCGTGAATGCCAACGAGACCAAGGCGCGCGACCTGCTCGACGGCGTTGCGACTGCGGCCCGGCGGGACCTTGGTTACACGCTCTGCCGCATTCACGCGTTGGTTCGTCAGGACAAGATTGGCGACGCAACCCGTCTGATGCTGGCCGCTTCGCCCGAAACCATGGCGCTGCAGGACACCGATGAATGGTGGCGCGAGCGGCGCATGCTCGCCCGCAAGTTGCTCGATCTAGGCGAATTTCAGAACGCCTATCAGGTGGCGCGCAATGCCGCGTTGCCGGCCAACGAGTATTACCAGGCAGATTTCCATTTCATGACCGGCTGGATTGCGCTGCGTTATCTCCATGATCCCGTGGCGGCGAGCGGATATTTCGCCCACATCGATGATCGATCGGCCAATCCGATCGTGATCGCACGGGCGCATTACTGGCGCGGCCGCGCCGCCGAGGCGGCCGCTGAGAACGAGAAGATGCGCGCCGAATATGAAGCGGCCGCCCGTCAGGGCACCGCCTATTACGGACAGTTGGCGCGCGCCAAGCTCGGCCTCGACAAGATCGAGCTGCGAACCCCGCCGAAGCAGGATCAGGATAACGGCCCTGCGCTTGCCGACGAACGCGTCCGCGCCGCCGACATGCTCTATACGCTCGGCGAGCGCGACGCCGTCAAGAGCTTTGCCGCCGATCTCGCCGATCAGAGCAACGATACCGCAGTGCTGACTGCGCTTGGCGAGCTCACCGCGCAAAGGCGCGATGCGCCTGCCATGCTGGAGATCGGCAAGACTGCGCTCGGCCACGGCCTGGCGATGGACATTTATGCCTTCCCGGCCATCGGAATTCCGGAGCACAGCCCCATTGGTCCGAAACTCGAACGCAGCATTATTTATTCGGTCGCGCGAACCGAAAGTGCCTTCGACCAGCGCGACAAATCGTCGGCCAACGCGGTTGGCCTGATGCAGGTCACGCCGGAAGCCGGGCGTGACACGGCCAAAAGGTTCGGGGTCGAGTATGACTGGGATCGGATGGTGTCCGATCCCGTCTACAACACGCAGATGGGCGCCGCCGAACTCAGCGCGCTGCTAAAGGAGTATAACGGATCCCACATTATGACCTTCGCCGGTTACAATGCCGGCCGGGGCCGCGTCCGGGAATGGGTGAAGCAGCACGGCGATCCGCGCGATCCTAACGTGGACCCGGTGGATTGGGTCGAACGTATTCCACTTTCCGAAACGCGAAACTACGTTCAGCGCGTGATGGAGAATTTGCAGGTTTATCGCGTGCGTTTTAGCACCAGCGTGCAGGTGACGTCGAAGACCGATCAGCATGACGGCGCAAGGCAGGAGGCTAACTCGGCGCCGCTTCCCTCGAACCAAAGCTCCGGCGCCGAGTAGCTACGGCCGCCCAATCGATCATTGATACGTAGCCACGATGTCCGAGACCGCGCGCTCGAGCTGCTTGGCGGTGGCGCATTGACGCACCACGCTGCAGAACGCGGAATATCGCGGCATTTCGGAATCGCCCCAACCCCAGGCCATGCGCCCTTCGGGGTTGAGCCAGACCAGCCGCTTGGATCGCTCCGAAATGGTGCGCAGGATGTCGGCGCGCGGATCGAGGTTATTGGTGCGGGCATCGCCGAGCACGATCACCGTCGTCTTCGGCGTCACCGTGCGGAGAAAATCCTTTTCGAAATCCGCAAATGAACCGCCGTAGTCCGACGAGCCAAACCCGACTTTCGACATGATCTCGCTCATGGCCTCTTCCGGCGATTTGCTGTCGAGGATGTCGCTGACCTCAATGAGATTACCGGAAAACGCAAATGAGCGCACGTCGTCCACGACCTCATGCAGGCTATGGATCAGCAGCAGGAAGAAGTCGGACACCTGCGCCACCGAGCCTGAGACATCGCAGAGCGCCACGATCTTCGGCCGGTCGCGGTGACGGCGTTTCCACGAGGTCAGGAACGGAACGCCGCCCCAGGCGGCGTTGCGCCGCAGCGTCTTTCTGGTGTCGAGATGCCCGCGCCGCTGGCGCTTGCGCGGCTTGCTGTAACGCTCGCGCAGCCGCCGCGCGATGGCGCGGATCAACGCCTTCATCTGTTCGACCTGCCGGCGCTCGAGACGGGCGAGCGGCGCGTTGCGCAGGATTTCATGGCGCAGGTTTTCGGCTTCCTCACGGCCGTAGAGCAAGAGCGCCTGATTGACCGTGTCCCGCACGCTTTCGCGCAACGCCTCGGTTGCGACCGCTAGTCGTTCGGCTTCCGACGGATTGGTGGCGTTAAGCGTATCCAAATCGTCGCGAAGGCGGGCGATGCCGAGAGCATCGAGAATCCGGGTCGAGAAGATGCCGCGCTGGGTGAAATAGCGGATGTCGGAAAGCGAGGTGACATTCGCCGCGTTCGCTAACGCGGCCGCGATCGCGTTGCGGTCCCGTGCCATCAGCATCTGCGTCAACTCGCCAAGCTCGGGCGACGGCGCGTCGGCGTCGCCGGTTTGCGTCTCGCCGGCGCCCGAATCCGCAGCCGCGCTTTCGGCAGCATCTTCCGGCGCGGTTTCTTCCTTCACCTCCGGCTGGCTGAAGAACAGGTCAAAACAATTGCCGAGCGCGTGCTTTTCGTCCTCGCTTTTGGCGAGCGTCAGCAAGAGCGTGTCACGTAAAATGCCCCGGTCGGCAAATCCGACGTCGGCGACCGCGCGCATGGCATCGATGCTTTCTGCGGGTGACACTCGCACGCCGGCGCCGCGCGCCGCCCGGAAGAAACGATGCAGCTCTTCGCGCATCAGCCGAACACGCCTTGCCGGCCGGCCTTGGCGACGAAGGTGGTCACCTGCGGCATGGTGGTCTCGATATCGGCCTCGTATTTCAGCAGCACATTGAGCGTGTCCTTGACGGTCTCATGATCGAGTTCCGAGGACTGCAGCAGCACCAGCACGCGGGCCCAGTCGATGGTCTCGCTGACCGAGGGCAGCTTCTTCAAGTCCAGCGCGCGGACCTGATTGATGAAGCCGACGATCTGCGCGCGCAGCGCTTGCGAGATGCCGGGGACGCGGCTTTCGACGATGCGTTCTTCCAGCTTTTGCTCGGGGAAGCCGATATGAAGATGCAGGCACCTGCGCTTGAGCGCGTCGGAGAGGTCGCGCTCGCCGTTGGAGGTCAGGATCACCGTGGGCTTCACCAACGCGGCAACGGTGCCGAGCTCGGGAATGCTCACCTGGTAATCCGAGAGGATTTCGAGCAACAGCGACTCGAATTCAGCATCCGACTTGTCGATTTCGTCGACCAGCAGCACACAACCCTTTGCTTGCTCCAGGGCCTGGAGCAGGGGGCGCGGTTCGACGAATTCCTTGGAGAAAAAGACGTCGCCGAAATCGTGCAGCCGATCGAGCGCCGCCGATAGCGTCTCGGCGCCGCCGAGCACTTCGCCGAGCTTGTCCTTCAGGATTTGGGTGTAAAGAAGCTGCTTGGCGTATTTCCATTCGTACAGCGCCTTGGCTTCATCGAGCCCTTCGTAGCACTGCATGCGGATCATCTTTAAGCCCCGCCATGCCGCCAGCGCTTTCGCCAGTTCGGTCTTGCCGACGCCGGCCGGGCCCTCGACCAGGATCGGCTTCTCGATGCGCTCGGCAAGATAGACCGCGGTCGCGATCTGCTGGCTCGCGATATAGCCCGCCGAGGCCAGTCCACGGGTGACGGCCTCGATCGAATCCGCGGGGAGATGAGTGTTCGTCACTGTTTCAAGCTCCATAGGGAATTTCCAAGCCGGATCTGGCGCACCTTACGGGGTTCGCGTGCGATCGTGGACAACAGATCGTACGCGGCCAATGCCTGTCCGAAGGCGTCGTCCTTCGGGCGATCGCTCGGGAGCAGGTCGCGAATCTCGTCGACGATGTCGCGCGCCAAAAGCCGGATGCCGATGATACGCGCCGGGTCATCTTGTCCTTCGCCGTCGAGCGCCGCCACCGCAAGCCGGCTCGCGGCATGCACCAGCGACACAAGACCTGCGATGCGGCCGAGCTGCAGGACATTATCGTCCGACTGTTCGATGCGTGCTGCAGTCATTTCGAGCAGCCAGCTCAGCAGACCGCAAACGTTGGCGGCGCCGACGGTGTCCTCGACATCGCGGAACGGCAGCGCCATCGCCGGGTAGGCGTCGGGCATGTTTCCCACGCGGGCCGTCGCAGGCACTTCGCATCTATCGAGCTCCAGTTCGCAATGCGATGCCGGGGCGAGGGCATCCAGCGCCTGCATCGGCTTTACCAAGAGGCCCGGCGTTTTTCGCGGGACCAGAAACAGTCCATACCGCTTGCGATCGTGCTCGACTGCGGTCACGGCCAGCACAAGAAACACGTCTGCAATCGGGCCGTTGGTGACCCAAGCCTTGCGGCCGCGGATGATAAAGCCGCCTCGTTGCGGTTCGGCTATCGTCTGCAGACGTTTGGGATGGGCTCCGGCGCCGGGCTCGGAAACCGCGATAGCGACGCAGGCCTCGCCGGTCGCGACGCGTGGCAGCCAGGTGTCGCGTTGGTCCTTGTTGGCAAAACCCGCAATAAAGAACCGCGCCATCGTTTGTCGTGCCGTAAAGGCGCTTGCCAGCCCCAACAGCCCGGTCTTCGCTGCCATCGCCTGCTCGGCGAACGCAATCGCGGAATATGTGTCAAGCGCCTCGCCGGCCCCGGGCAGGCCGATCTGGAACAGACCGGCCTTCGCCATCTGTCCGAACGGGTCGGCCTGGATGTCGCGCTTCGCAATTGACCACCAATCGTCAATGCGACGGGCGACTTCCACGTTCGAATCTTGCTTCATGTATGAAGGATCCGGATACCGACGCGCGCCCCCGCGCGCTATCGGGATGCTTTTAAAGCACGGGCGTGCCGGTCGCGAGTTTATTTTTGCCCGCGAGCCTGTCCTCGCAGGCATGCGGCTTGCCAGTGACCTGCAGCCTGGCGGAGGCCTGCCGAGGCTCGGCATTATGCGGTCCGCCCGATGCCGCCTCGCGTCAATC
>Ga0210409_10006871_pt1 | contig 11809 bp, 11 predicted proteins | sample IncBWH17MmetaG_FD_161649 | JGI IMG/M metagenome (GOLD analysis project Ga0210409, IMG submission 161649) | Forest soil microbial communities from Barre Woods Harvard Forest LTER site, Petersham, Massachusetts, United States - Inc-BW-H-17-M | ecosystem: Environmental > Terrestrial > Soil >...
CAAAGACAGCCAAGATTGGCGTGCTGCGAAACAAGAGCGAGGTGACTCTTGCCGTGGAGTTGCCGGCGCGGACGCCGAAGGTGCACAAGCTTATGCAGCGCACCAATATTTAGCTGCTGCCCCTTAGATGGAGTTGTATAAAAGGTCCGGGCGTTCGCGCTTGGGCCTTTTTTGTGTGCGGTTTACTTGGTCTCGCCCCGGCTGTGCTTTCTTGCGAGACGCAGCGGCCTGCCCATCGCTTCGATAAACGTGGAGCGATGGCCTTCCTTCCCGACTGTCCAATCCTCTTCGGTGGGAGATAGCGTGAGGCGCAGCAAGTAGGCTATGCCCGAGAGCAAGCTGCCGCGCATTTGGATACGGAAGGCGGCGCGCTGCACGATTCCGATCGGAGGAAGGTCGGAATGCGCGAGGCGGCTCTCGATGTGGGCAGCAAGTTTGGCGACGGTGCGGTCTGCTCGTACTTTTTCCTCGAACTGCGGGGGCAAGTTGGCGCCGAGCAGGTCCGCGGGAAGCCGCAAGCCCAAGCGCAGGATGCGGTCGGCGCCGACTTCGCGGGCTACCGCTAGCGCCCGGTCCCAATCGAGCGATTGCCTTGAAAGCAGAGCGCCCACATCGGCAATCCATACTAGCCGCTCCCAAAAATGCTTGGCACCGTGAATACATATCAGCACAAGCTCGTCTTCCAGCGAAGGAGTCGGGACGTTGCGTCCATCCACCGGGACAGCCGCTTGGCGCTGGAATAGCTTGTCTATTGGCAGTGGCCGCGGATGATAACGGAGGGTTCGCTCGGTATGAAACTCAAATACAACCTTCCTATCCTTGCTGATAAAAGTGTACTCGCCAGGAATCCTAGCCGCTTGGACAGCGCCAAGCGGAATCCTTGGTTCGTACCGAAGCTGAAGCATCACTTGAGTGACGCGTTCAATGTCCCGGGCACGTACGATTAGGTCAAGATCGACGTACTGCCGCATCCAAGCACCACCGTAGCACCGGACCGAGAGCACCGGACCCTTTGTCACCAGCCCTTCAATCCCGACAGCCGCAAGATGGTCCAATGTCTTAAAGAGGTGGGCGGTCAAAGTCAGTGTGAAAATGGACTGAGCCCGCTGCCATGCTTCAAGCTTGCTGCGGATTTCTGGAAGCGCAGGACTGAATGCGCGTTCTTGAAGTCGCGCGGCCATCATGGGCAGAACGCCGTGCTCTTCCGCTCGTGCCAGCAGCACTGACCAATCGAGCGGCGCATGCAGCGTGGCGTTCAAGCGCTCGACAGCCCAATGCGGGGATGCGAAGGCAATCAAAGCGTCCCACTCAGGCGAAGAGGGAGTGTGCTGAATTGAACGAGGGTTGGTCACAGGTACTCGGAGCAAGGATACGTCTAAGCAGGCACGCCTGTAGAGCCTTTCCGTGAAACAAAATAGGAGATGCCAGCCGCAGCGCTGGCTTATGGTTGGATGCTAATTTGGACAAGGTTTGACAATGATGGCGCGGAGAGCAGCGTTTTGCTCGTTTGACCTTGGCTGCCGGAACGCTGCGCTTTCAAAATCATATTTGCCGTGGGAATTCTTGTGCGCGCAAAAGACTTCTCACAATCCAGAGAAGACGGCCCGCGCATATTGCCTTCCATATATGCGAGGCCTGGGCACCGCGTACACGTTCCGCCGTGAGCACAAGAGGAACAAGTGGGCAGATCTCGAGCGCGAATCGAACGCACTTCGTTCATCTGCGTCGAGTTGCGCCAGATGTTCAGAAAGGTATCCTTTCTTACATTTCCGCAGGGCAGCGGGAACTGAACACAGGGGTAGACATCACCATAGGGAGAGATGTAGCAATAAGTGTGCCCTGCACTGCACGGAACCATATCCAGGGCCGAATCATCAACCACGCCGGGCACTGCGCAGAACTCGTCCACATTCCCAACCAACTCGCTATCGCGGAACACGTCAGCCAATTGAGTGTCCCGAATTCCAAGTTGGAGGAGAGATCGGTCACCGTCCATTCTGGGGGTAATTGTCGGGTCGATGGTGACCTCAACCCCAAGGTCCTTGGCCAGTGCTTTGACGCCAGCATAGTCCGCGACGTTCTGCAGCATGAGCACGTTGCCAATCACGACGTTGACGCCGCGCGACTTGAGAAGGCGAATGGCGGCCAGGGAGCGCTTTAACGACCCCGGTAGCTTGGTAATGCCGTCGTGAATCTCCGCGCGGTGGGAGTAAATGCTGATGCGGACTTCCTGAACTCCCAAATTGCGCAGGGCGTCGGCTTCTTTTTCGCGAATCATGAAGCCGTTGGTCTTCAGCCTTACGCAAAATTGTCGCTGGCGCGCGTATTTCAGGATATCGAAGAAATCCATCCGCATCAAAATTTCGCCGCCACTCAGCGTAAGAAACAAAACTCCGGCATCAGCGAGTTGATCGAGGAGACTTTTTATTTCAGCAAGGGTCATTTCCCCATGGTCATCGTGGTCCAGGTAGCAATGAGTGCATCGCTCGTTGCAACGGTAGGTGACATCCAGGTGCGCATTCAGAGGCACACCCAGCCCCAAAGCTTTGGTTTCGAGTTCTTGCATGAGCCCCGTCATGAATTGCGCTCCGCGGGAGAGGGCTCGTGGAGAGGATGTTCAGCTACTACGAGCAAGCCGTGTTTGACCAGGTCGCTCACGAGGGTCTCGGCGTCGGAAAAGGCCAGCGAAGGGTCAACATCAAACTCTGCACATACTCTGCTTTCTACGATTTCCTTAAGCGATGTCGCCCCGTCGGCAGATTTCCATATTAACGAGGCTACATCGTTTAGGGTAAACAACGTGGAATTGACCGCGGACATTATGATCATTTCACCGTCGAGTTCGCGCGAAGCTGCCATAGGGTGTTTAGCAATGTAGCAATCTTTCATTGGATCAGGTCCCACAAACTTTTATCGGGCACAAACTCCAACCGGTACACCGGTAGTTGGCCGACCAAGTCGCACACCGACGTAAATACGAGCTTAACAAGATCGGGGTCCTCGGCAAAAAACAAAACGCTCTCGAGGAGGGCGCGAGCGGCATCCGCTTGTTTCATACGCGTCACACGGTTCCTAGACGCCTTCACCAGTTGATAGAATCCTGCGATGGGGGCCGAGATGTTCTCTCCCGGCTTTGCAAGCTCGCCCGTGAACGGCGTTCCATGAGCTAGATAGCTTAGGCCTTCCCGCCGAACATAGGAAATTTCATCGGTGAGCAATGTGGCGTCAGCAAGTGCCAGCCGCGTGATCGTTGTCTTGCCGGCGCCAGACGGGCCAAAAAACAAAAAAGCGCGGCCCTGGCGTACAGCGCTTGCCGCATGCAAAAGGAATCCTCCTTCTTCTGCGAGCAGAAGGGTGTGAAGGATCCGGAGGGCGGCGTCCAATGAATACGCATTGAGCGAAAGATCGAGCTTGCCGGACTTACTGTCGGAGTTCCAATCAAGACGAAAGTCCGACCGCTCAGCCCGCCATATTCCTGAATATCGTGCCACGCAGATGTCTTCGACTGTCGAATTGTTGCCAGGGGACACACTCACAGCCAGATCCATGCCACGATGGAGGCTCGAGCTAAGGAAGCCGGTATAACGGTCCCGCACTAAATGAAGGAAAGAATCACTGGCTGCACTAAGCCGGATCGGTGTGCCACCAATTTCCACTACGACTGCCTGAACATCGGACATCGCTACGTTAGGCATTCGCTCAATTCTCTAAACGACCGTGCTCGGCCAAGGAGCCAAAGGAGGCATTTTGTTAGAAAATCAGAATGCCTGAGTACCAGAGAGGCCGTGCGGTTCAAAAAGGTTACAGTGGGATGGACTCGTCGCGCTCCCCGAATAATGGAATCTACGCGTCCCAACAGTTCACCGGAATGCACCGCTTGATCACGTTCAGTAAGTGCATCCCCGCAAGTGATTAAAGACGGGATCGAGCCGGCAGCTCGTCTAACCACGCGATGTGCAAACAGCCGCCCTTCGCGGGTAAACACGGCAATATCGCCAAGAGCCAACCCGTTCATGGCTTCACTCTGCACGAGAAGAATATCGCCAGGCAAGACGCAAGGAAGCATGCTGCTGCCAGTCACTCTAATTTGTGCAGTGCCAGACAACCGCAGGACGTCTACGAACAATTGAAGGCCCACAACTCCGCGCTTCGTCAAAGCCATTGACACGATCCTATCGGCGACTCAGGACTTCCCTCTGGGTCTGCACTGAGCCTGTGGCGAGCCGGTAGTTTTTCCGCACGAAAGCGCCGAGGTCTCAAAAACACGTTCAAAGCGGATAGCCGGTTTCGAATAGCGCTTTTTCGTTTTTTGATCCCGCTCCCCTGTCGAGCGTACCGACTCGCTTTTTGACTCGAAGGAACTCATGCCCTTCCTCCATTCATTGCAGACCAGCCTGGGTCAGCTTAGTCGCGCACCCACCAGTGGCAATTCCATCGCCGCAGCGCCCGGTTCCCTCATCAGTGAAGTAAATGCTCGAAGCCTGAGCGGCAGTACTCACGTTGTCTATGATAATACCGCTAGTTCCGTTCCTTTGGAGAACGGAAGCGGTTGCGGCTGCGGGCATCCCGGCAGTGGTGTCAAAAGACATGATGCAACCGCCACCGATCAGTGCCGTTCCACCGCAACGGGTACTCACGGCGACGAACAGCCACTGCTTTCCGGTGCCCGTATTAAGCAACTGCGTGATTGGCGAACATTGACCAGCGGAGCGGCCTAAGCGGAACGTGGCTACATCGGGAACAGCGTTCATTACACCGGCGGCATTGAAACCGATTCTGTACAGAGTGGGGTTCACTGCCGCGCTATTCGATTTACCGCAGACGTAGTAAAAGCCCGTGCTGACACTATTCAGGTAGTTGGCATCAAAGGCCCCGTTATGCAACGGATTTGCAGCAGGGTCCTGCAAGCCCACATTCACCCTCACCACATTTCCCAGCGCGGTGTCCGACTGAACGATTTGAGCGTTGGCACCATTAGCCTGCGTTTCGGAAAAGACCCGGCCGGTTACGTAGTCTACGACAGGAGAGTCGACGATCGGGCTGCCGGAACTAACTGCCAACACCGGGAAGCCCAAGCATGGAGGTGTTCCACTTGCGCAGGCGCCGCTTGTACTGCCCACCTCCCTCACATAAGAGAGATTTCCGCTGGCATCCGTCACAAAAATGTTTTTAGAGACACTAGAATCGAATACGGCATCATTCAGACTTGCGGCACCCGCTGTGACATTAATAGGCCACCCGCCGGTGGTAACTTCGGCAGGGGTACCTGTAAACACGCCTGTTATCTTATGCAATATGCCGTTGTCGTCCCCCACGTAACCCACATCATTACCGTAGTCTACGAATAGGGAAGACGAGGTCACGCGGTGGCCGCCGTTCAGCGCGACCCGCACATCCACCGCATTGTTTCCGGTCCCGGCGACTGCGGGAGCAATCGCCGATGTACCGTTAGCGCCGGTAGTACCCAGGGTGAGTACGTGAACGGTGCCGGGAAGTCTTGAAACAAAAGCAACTTTGGTGCCGTCCAATGAAATCACCGGCGAGGTCATAATCACTGAACCTGTATTGTAGGCCCACTTGACACTCGGCCCGTTCTGGTTGCAAAAACCACCTACCGAGCCTTGGGTGCTGTAGAGATTATTAAAGCCGACTAGCGTAGCCTGCCCAGCGTTTCCGTTTCTACCGGTTTCGAATATCACAAAGTCATTTGCGCAACTCGGAGGCGCATTGATATCAAATGAGTATTTGGCAGGGTACTTGGCTCGAGGAATGATGCTGTTTGCGGCCCCCAAACTGATGCTCCAATCGACATGATCCTGACCGACATTACCCTCGTTCGCATCGGAGTCCAGCCCTCTGATCCGAAATTGCTCCTGCAGATCGTGGACAGGAACCCGGCTTCCCGAATTAAGCGCCGATCCGTTTTGCTTCAGCCATTGATGCAGAACGCGAGGATCCTGTCTGATCTTAAGAAGCAGCGGAATATCCCGCGTATTGCTGAAAACAACGTGCCGGTGACTCCAATCCTCGGGCAATCCTAAACGCCCTTGTCCCGATTGAGCAATCACGCGGTGGGAGCCGGATATTGCAGCCACAGTCGCAATACCCATCACAGCTAGTGCTAAGTAAAGGGTCGAAGCTCGTCGAGTCCTCACAATGAACTCCTTATATGCACAGTGTCCGGCTGGGGAAGTCTCGGTACATTGCCGGAAGTTTGGGCCCAGGTTCTGACACACTCCTGGAGCTTAGATGCTTAAAGATACCTCAGGGACAGTGTGAGGCACTCCCAATTAAAGGCTCCTTCTACATTAGCGGCTTCTAAGATTTGGTTCAACAGGTTTTAGGCTAAAGCGTTGTGAAAAAGAACGTACCGCGGATCCAACCATCAGTTCGGGGCTATGATTCCGGTATTTATGGCACTGATTCAGCACACCCTTTAAATTCTACCGCGATTCGCAAGGTTTGCTACACATTGGGGCGTCGCCGACCTCATCACCCGAGAGTAGAAAACGGTTGAGTTATCAGCCGCCCCAATAAGGAGCCGGGTCCAGACAAAGGCCAACCTGAATCCAAACCTAAGACTTTTTTCTTTTCGTTTTCGTGTCAATTCCCGGTGCGATCTGTTGCAGGGCTTCCAAACCTTGCTTGGCTTGCTGGCCGTACGGACCATTAGGGTCCAACTCCAAGGCTCTCTGATATGCCTCCACAGTGCCAGGTTGAACCTGAACCTCCAATTTGCTGCCAACCTGTTTGTAATCCATGGAGGCGACTAGCGAAGCACCAAGGAGATACCAGGCTTGCGCACTCTTCGGATCGAGCTCGGTCGCTTTTTTCAGCGGCTCGATAGCTTCCTTCATTTTCCCCGCGTTATACAGCGTGATGCCACCATTGCGATAGGCCTGCGCGGCATTTGCAGGATCCAATTCCGCGCTCTTCTTGTAGGCTTCCATCGCTTCCGGAATCTTGCCGGCGCGCCCGTAAATGCCGCCCAGATTGTTGTAGTAGGCCGCCGATGGCTTTAGCTCGATGGCCTGTTTATAAGCATTGATGGCATCGTCCAACCGGCCGTCGGTATCATAGGCATCGCCCAAACGCGCCCAAACCAGGTGTAGGTTGGCGTCCTTTTCGGGGGCCGCTGACTTCGCCGCTTCCAGTTCGGTCACCGCCTGGTCCGCAAAGCCCTTCACTTCCTGCTTTTTTGCGTCGCGTTGGTCGGCCGGAGCTTTTGCTAAATCCGCCTTGGCCTGACCGGCCTGGTTCAGAAAGTTAACACCCGCATCGTAGTGCCCCTTCATTCCTTGAAACTTCTTTTGCTCTTCTTCTCGCTTCTTTTGTTGCTCCGCGACTTCCGCGCCCTGCTTCGCCACAACGTCCTTGAAATTCAAATTCACTTTTGGCGTCTCCGCGCCAGAGACGCGAATTTGTACTTCGTAAGGTTTATTGGGCGCAGGCAGTTGTATATAGAGGGTATAGACCCCATTTCGCAAACCGCGAAAGGCAAAATTGCCGTCCTTGTCTGTCTTGGTATCAGCCTTGGCGCCCTGATCACTCACCGCCTGAATTCCCAGATCAATCCAGGGCTTGCCGGTCACGTCAAGGATCTGCCCGTTAACCTGGCCGTCCTGCGCTGCGGCCTTTGGCGCGAACGCAGACGCGAGTGCAGCAACCAGCAGCATCCACATCGCCCACGAGGTCCCCTTGTTCCAAAATAGCTTCATGCCCCATTCTCCTTTGCCGCTCGAGAGCCTACCCGGTCTCCCGCCGGCTCCTGTTCTCTCCAAACCTCACCCGCTGCCAAGCTCAAGACTTTGGGCCACAGTCCGCCGGTAGGGAATCGGGTCCACTACCCCGGCTTCGGTGAACGCGCGTAAGCGCAGCAAGCAGCTGTCACAAGCGCCGCACGCTGCATCTTCGCTCTGATAGCAGGACCACGTCAAATGCAGCGGAGCACCAAGCTCGACCCCGCGCCGGATGATCTCGCTCTTCTTCAGTGTGATGACCGGCGTCATAATTTTGATGCGTGTTTCGGGCCGTGTGCCCACGCGCACCAGTTCCTGAAATGCCCGGTAATATTCGGGCCGGCAATCCGGGTAACCGGAGCTATCCTCGGCAACCGCTCCGATGTAAACAGCTTCCGCGCCGATGGCTTCCGCCCAGCTCACTGCCACGGAAAGAAAATGCGCATTGCGAAATGGCACGTAGGTCACCGGAATCTTCCCGTGAGCCGCTGGCGCATCCAACTCATCTTCCGGCACGGCGATCTTCTGGTCGGTCAAAGCGGATCCGCCAATGGCGCGGAAATGGTCCAACTGCACAACCAAGCGCTCGCGTATTCCGTAAAAGTCGGCAATCTCCGCAAAGGCTCGCTGCTCGCGTGCTTGTGTGCGTTGCCCATAGCCGGCGTGCACCACGGCGACGTTCCCAGCGCAATGACGCTCTCGTGCGATGGCAGCCGTCACGCATGAATCCATTCCGCCGCTCAGGAGCACTACCGCTTGTTTGGGTTTGTTTTCCATACAACATCACGTCGATGCGTTCGCTTTGTGCTTCTCGCCCGACTTGCCTTCTACACTCCCTTAGTAGCTGGATCCCATACGAATTTGTGAAGCTGTAAACCCAACCGCACCGGCAATCCGTCCGCGAGAATCCATTCCACCAATGCCCGCGGCTGCAATCCTTGCCACTTTCGGTCCGGATCCTCAAATACTGGAGAAAAAAGTACGGCACCCACTCGCTGGGAGAGTTGGTGCTGGCGCGTGAAGTCGCGCGCAAATTCATAATCGCGGCGGGTGGAAAGAACAAATTTCACCTCGTCACGCTGGCCAATGACTTCCAGATTCTTCATCTCGAACGTATCGGCTTCTCCGGAGTCCGGGCACTTCACGTCCACGATCTTGATGACCTCCTGGGGCAAGCGTCCAACAAACCGCTCGCCGCTCGTTTCTACTAGCACCGTGTACCCCGCAGCCAGCAGTTTTTGCGCCAGCTCGTAGATTTCTTCTTGCAGAAGAGGCTCCCCGCCGGTCAGCTCCACGAGCGGCACAGTTGCTTGAGGAGCGCTTGCATCCGCACGTCGTTCCGCAAGCTCATGCACCCGCGCGAGTACTTCATTGACGCCCATCTTTTTCCCGCCGTGGAAAGCATAAGCGGTATCGCACCAGGTGCAGCGCAAGTTGCAGCCCGTCAGGCGCACAAAAATGCAAGGCAATCCGGCACGCGTGCCTTCGCCCTGAATCGATTTGAAAATCTCCGTGACAAACATGAGAATTTTGACGGGCTGGACGTTTGCCGGCTTTGTTAGCCGTGTCGCTCTCCTACTTCCCTGGACGATATTGCGCGCTGGCCGTGTCCGTCTCCCACACAACAATGTCACTAACCCGCGCGCCCGCGGGCATTTCTTTCACGTTTCCGGTCACCTGGTCATAAAAATATTTCGCCAGATTTTCCGCCGAAGGGTTCACCGTTCGAAATGGCTCCAAATCATTGATGAACTGGTGGTCAAGCCCGCCAATAATCTCGCGAATCACCCGCTTCAATTCTGTAAAGTCGCACAGCAGTCCAATGGAATCGAGCTGCGGGCCTTCCACCGTGACGCGCACGCGATAATTGTGTCCATGCACCTTCTCGCACTTTCCGCGATACCCACGGAGCGCGTGCCCGGCCGAAAACGTCTCTTCCACGCTGACCTGAAACATAATCTCTTCTTCTCTGCGAACTCCGTGCCCTCTGTGTTAGATCTTTTTCTCCAGGAATTTAGCCACGTCGCTCAGTTCCTGAGTGGTCGCGTACCCTGGGAGGGACTCCAAGAAAATTTTACCATACGCCATCCGTTGAATCCGGCTATCCAGCAACGCCAAAACACCGCGATCCGTCTTGGTCCGAATCAGGCGCCCAAATCCTTGTTTCAGCGCGAGCACCGCTTGTGGAACCTGAAATTCCGCAAATGCATTGCGCCCATCCTCTTGTAAGGCCTTTACGCGGGCGGCCACGATTGGATCGCTTGGTACGGCGAACGGCAATCGATCCACAATCACGCAAGAGAGTTGGTCGCCGGGCACGTCGACGCCCTGCCAGAAACTCGAGGTCGCAAATAGCACCGCACCCTCGGTGTTCTTAAACCGCTCCAGCAGCACCGACCTTGGCGCAGTTCCTTGCAGGAGTAACGGAAACGACACGCGGCCGCGCACGCGCTCAAACAAATCATTCATCTGCGAATAGCTGGTGAACAGACAAAATGCGCGGCCCTGGCTGATCTCCAGCAATTTAACGATTTCGTCAGCCGCCGCCTGCGGAAAGGTCGGATTTCGGACGTCTGGGATTCCACGCGGCATGTACAGCAGCGCCTGATTTCCCCAATCGAACTCCGGCGGCAGCGCGCCTTCTCTGGCGTGGTCAAGTCCCAACCGTTGCCGAATATACTCGAAGCGGCCCGCTACCGTTAGGGTGGCGGACGTCAGCACAATGGAATCGAACTGTTCGAACAGCCGCGCGCGAAGCACCTGGCTGACGTCGATCGGCGTAGCGGCCAGAAAAACCCCTTTATTCCGGCGCTCGTACCAGTAGACGAAATTGCGTTCATGCGATTCGAAAAGGAACGCCAACTCCTGCCGGATCTCAAAACTCCGGCGCGAGATGCGCAACAATTCTTCGGGCTTCTGCGCCAACGCCGCAAATTCCGTTTCCAGCCCCTTCAGCGCATTCGCCAAAGCGTCGTAACTTTCGCGATGCTGCTCCAGGAACGCTTCGCGCTCATTCCTTTCGAACGGATAACGCCCGTCGCGCGCCGGGAAAACGTCAAAAAACGTGCGGCTGCGCTCGCGAATCCGCTGCGTTCGCCGCAACAGCGCCGGTGTCACCAGGTGCAGCAGCCGCATCGCGATATCGGCGTCGCGCGCCAGTTCCTCGAAACGGTAATTGGAGATCTGCCGACCGAAGTAATCGCTGGCCACGTCTTCCATCTCATGGGCTTCATCAAAAACCACCGCCGAATATTCTGGCAAAATACTACCGAAGTCGTCCTGCTTCAGCGCCAGGTCGGCAAAGAAAAGGTGATGATTCACAATGATCAGGTCCGCTTCCTTGGCCCGCTGCTGCATGGCGGTTATGAAGCATTGTTTGAAGTCCGCGCACTTCTGCCCGGTGCAGGTATCGCGCCGCGCATCCATACGCGTCCACAATTCGGAATCGTCGGGCAGAAACGTAAGCTCGGTGCGATCTCCGGTTTCCGTGAGCTTGGCCCACTCCTGAATCTGCCGGAACTCATCCATCTGTTCCATTCCCTTGAGGATGGGCTGGTCGGCGATCTGGTGCAGTTTCGCGCGGCACAAAAAATTTGCGCGCCCCTTCATAACCGCGACTTTCAATTCCGGGGCAAAGTGTTTTTGCAAGAATGGAATGTCCTTCTGGTAAAGCTGTTCCTGCAAGGATTTAGTGGCAGTGGAAATCACCACGCGGCGCCCGCTGCAGATCGCCGGCAGCAAATACGCCAAGGTTTTCCCGGTTCCGGTGCCGGCCTCCACCACCACGTGATGCCGGCTTTCAAAGGCATCCTGTACCAGCTCGGCCATCAAGAGCTGCGCGCGCCGATGTTCGTACCCGCCGATCATGCAGCGCTCCAGCAGGCCGCCGGGACCAAATACATCGTGCATGCTCGCCGCGGCCTTTTTATCGGCTGTTGCGCTGCCCAGTCCGGACGTGTCAGGTCCCGGCACTGGGCCTTCAGCGTTAGCCTGAGCGGTTTGCCGCTCGCTTGGACGCTTCTGCCGCCGTACCGCGGAACCGTCAATGCCCACCGCAGCCATATCGCGTT
>Ga0210409_10006872_pt1 | contig 11809 bp, 10 predicted proteins | sample IncBWH17MmetaG_FD_161649 | JGI IMG/M metagenome (GOLD analysis project Ga0210409, IMG submission 161649) | Forest soil microbial communities from Barre Woods Harvard Forest LTER site, Petersham, Massachusetts, United States - Inc-BW-H-17-M | ecosystem: Environmental > Terrestrial > Soil >...
TGTGAACGTCGTCAATGTAACCAATGTATATAATAATGTAAACGTAAACAATGTCACCTACATGCACCAGAACAACGTCGCTGCGGTGACCGCGGTTTCGCATGACACCTTCGTGAACGCGCGTCCTGTGGCCGCGGCCGCCGTGCGCGTGAATGCGCAGCAGATTCAAGGGGCGCAAGTGCAGCGCAACTTTGTGGTGGCTCCGGTGCAGAAGAGCGTCGTGGGCGCGGGCGTTGTCGCAACGGCTAAGCCACCGGCGGCAGTGATGCAGCGGCAAGTTGTCGCCAAGGAGACGCCGCCTCCGCCGCGTGCGCCCTTTAATAGCGGCCCGCAGCAGTTGAAGCCGGTCCAGCAGGGCGCCGCGACAGCACCGCAACCGCAGCGGCAAATCCAGTCGCAACAACAAGTGCAACCCCAACCGCAGGTGCAAACGCGGCCGCAGCTCCAACAACCGGTACAACAGCAGCAACAGCAGCCCCAATTTCGGCAACAACAACCGGCACAGCCACAGTTGCAGCAGCAGCCGCAGCAACAACCGCAGCCGCAACAGGCGGTACAGCAGCAACCGCAATCGCGCCAGCAGCCGCAACTGCAACAACAGCAGCCGCGTCCACAAGTGGAGCAGACACGTCGACCCCCCGAGCAGCCGAATCCTGCTGTGAAATTTGCGCCGCCCGCCAGAGCGACCGAGGAGACTTATCACCCGCATCAATTTGAAAGACCGCAAGAAGCAGCTCCGGCGAGACCAGCCGCTCCGCCCAATACAGAAAGAGAACAGCCGAAACCGCCGGAGCGCGGGCAGGAATCAAAAAAACCGAACGATGATAAGGGGCGAAAGTAAATTCATTACTCCTGAATTTCGATGTGGATGTGGAGATTTGCAGTTGAAGTCCGGGAGCGCCAATCTCCCCGTTGCGGCGGGCGGTTGGCAGAACCCCATTCAGGAGAATGGCGATCCCGGGAGCGCCGCCCAGCGGAATGAAACGCGGTGCGGACTGATCCGGCCGCGCCGCGGAAAATGTGTTTGAGAGATCCGCGGCGCGCCCTCGTTATTGTTTTGCGGGTTGTGGCGAGGCCGGATGAGCGCCACTGGCGGCGGGCGGTTTGGCTTGGTCCGCCTTTTTGACGACCACGATATTCTCCAGGTAGACGTCGTTCCCGTTCACCACCACGTCCGCCGTAATCTTGTCTTCCGGTGACAACGGAGCGAGCTGGTTCGGACTCTTCACCGAATATCCCATCGTCATCGCCGACATGAATCCCGGGATATCTCCGGCATCGACAACCACTTGTTGCTTCGCGGCCTCCACGGAAACAACGCGCCCGTCGAGATGATACCGCTGCGGCCCTCCCGATGGTTGCTGCGCCGGTTTCGGCGAGCCACAGCCGGCTAGTCCTGAGGAAAATGAAATCCCCGCCGCGATGACGGCATTCAAAAAAAATCTCTGTGCTTGGAACTTCGTGCGATCTCGCATCTGCGTCATCCTTTCACGTTCCCCCGTTTGCCACGGATGAATCCGGGGCATCGTGAGCCCACCAGGTTAGAATACAAAAAAAATCCCGGAAGCTGTACCACAAACAAATAGAGCTTATCCCCTAAATTGCTTTTTGGCAGTTTCCTCTGCTTGAAAACTCTGCCACGTTACCGAGCCAACGGCGCGGAGAATACCAGCCCGGGGCAGCCCCCCGTGCATCGTCCGCACGTATCGTCGTCCGCCCTGAAGAGGCGGAGGATTCCTGCGCCCTTTCAGGGAGCACTACAATCGAATGATTCTGAAACCCAGGGCGTTGCCTCGGTCTAGCACGCGCCAGCGCTTTCAGCGCTGGAAGATTCGGACGGGGAAAGAACGAAACGTGGAAATGACCAAGGATGTTGGCGAAGCTGCCGCATAGCGTAGTAGAATCGAAATTACTTGGCCCGTTCCCCGGTAGCTCAACGGTAGAGCATTCGGCTGTTAACCGAAGGGTTGCTAGTTCGAATCTAGCCCGGGGAGCCATATTTTTTCAGACCCACAATTTGCTGGTAAAGTGCTTGGGGCGCAAAAGTCCTGTCACGTTGGCGGTTCGTCCGGGACGGCGGGACGTCATTGCCTGCCGCAATGACGTTCCAGCGTCGCTTGAGGAAAGGATAAACAAGTTCGCGAACAATTATCCACGGCTCAGGCGAATCCCGCGTCCGGCGAGGCAGGCACGCGCGCAGCTGCCATCGCCATGTATGGCGTGCTGCTCCTCGCCTACTCCGTGAACGCCGCGGACCGGCAGCTTTTCCCGCTTCTGGCTCACGACGTTCGCGTGCAGTACGGTTTCTCGCTCTCCGACACAGGACTTCTCACCACGATTTTTACGCTGGGCCTGGCGGTCGCGGGACTGCCGACCGGTTATCTGCTCGCGCGTTTTTCCCGCAAGACAGTGCTGCTCCTGGGAATTGGAATTTTTTCCACGGGCACGGCGCTCACGGTTCTGGCGCGCGGATTTCCGGATATGCTGGTCTACCTCGCCGCGACGGGCATCGGCGAAGCGATGCAACTCACGGTGATGATCGCCATCGCGGCAAACTATTTTGTCGGCTACCGCGCCGCCGCCATCGGATCGATGAATGTTTTCTTTGGCCTGGGCGCGTTTAGCGGCCCCATCCTGGGCGGCATTCTGCTCACCTCGTATCGAAACTGGCACGTCCCAATGATCGCCTTCGGATTTTTTGGTTTTCTCATGATCGCAGTGATCGCAGTGGCCGTGCGGCCGTGGTTCAGCGAGACGCGCCGCGCGGCCGACGCCCGCACGGATCTTCTCGGCGCGCCAACGCTTCTGAACCGAAACACAATTATTCTGACGGTCCTCAGCGTAATCGGCGGCCTCGTCCTGTACGGTTTTACGGGTATGTACGCGACATACCTGCGCGAGGCCTTGCATTACACGCCCAAGGCCGCGGGGTTTGTCCAAAGTTTTTACGGAGCGGGAGCGCTGCTCTCGATTTTTGGCGGCTGGTTTGGCGACCGCGTCTCTCCGCGCCTGGTGCTGAGCGCGTCTTTCTTCTGCATTGCATGCCTTGGTTACTTGTGCTTTCACGGCTCGGAAGCGATCGCGCCACACGTGATTCTTACCTTTGCCTACGGCGTAATCGGCAGCGGCACGATCTACGTCAACCTCGCTGGTTACCACGTAAAGGCGGTGCGAAGTACTTTGTCCAGCCGTGCCTCGGGCATGTTCGTGACGAGCCTCTACGCCGCCGCAGCAGCGGCCGGCTACCTGATGGGCAGAATCGCCAGCCACGCCGGATGGGCCCTGGCCGGCGAGATTCAAATTTCGCTGCTGTCGGTTGTCGCTGGAGGTTTGGCGTTGACTCTGCGGCCTGAGAAAATGAGCTTGTAGGATATTTGCCTTGAATTCCGCAAAGGGGGCTGTCATTCGCCAATCGATGAGCCAGATGTTCTATAAGAAAAGGTGGTAAAATACGTCCATGGCAACTCAAAATATAAGATTTGATGCCCCGAAAATTGTAAGAAAGCCTGTGACCGTGAAGTTCAAAACGAAGTCGGGCAAAACGGTCTTCTTCAAGGCGCTGAAAATCGAGCAGAAGAGAGTATCGGTTCGTTTTCGCTCCAAGAAGAAATGAGGCGCATCTATTTAGACAGCAACATCCTGATAGCCCACTATTCGATAGACCGCGCAGAAGAGGCAAAGAAGGTTCTTGTGGAGAATGCCCTGGACGCCTTCGACCAGCTCAAGGACGTACAGCTCTGTACATCTGTGTGGGCGATCACCGAGATGGTGAACATCTTAGTTTCAAACAAAAAGATGAATCACGGGGACGTTGCCGAAATCGAAAGCCAGCTTGTGAGCGAGAGACGTCTAAAAAATCTGAAAATACATCTTGTCGAGGTCAGCCCTCAGAGAGGGTATGACTTTATTGAGTTTTTCTATCACGTGAGACAAGGCATTCTCAAATATCATTCCGGAGTTGGTGACATAATTCATAGCGTCATCATGAAAAATAACGGCATTTCCGAGATTTTGACTTTCGACGAAAAGAATGATTTTAAGCAGATACCCGGCCTGGTTGTACTCCATCCGAAAGACATCAAAATTTAGATGAGTGTGTCGGGCGGCCCGGCCTCCAGGGTTCGCGATATAAACCTTCGGGCACAGGGGCCCCTCATCACCCCCCATGGATTCAATCTGCCGGTACGGCGCGCGATTTCGCCCAATCCCTTATGGCTTGAATCTCTTCCGCGCGAGTCACGCTGAGTGGCTGCGTGCCGCGGATCTCCTCCAGCAAGATTGCCGTAGTGAGCTGTTGTTTCCGATCGAACGCCGTGTACAAGCCCGCGACGATGGCCTGCTCGATCTCGGCTCCGGAAAACCCTCCGCTTGCCGCTGCCAGCGCCACCACGTCGAACTCCGCCGCGTCCCTTCCGCGTTTCTTCAGATGCAAGGTAAAGAGCGCCGCGCGCACTTCGGCGCTGGGCAGGTCGACGAAAAAAATCTCGTCGAACCGTCCTTTGCGCGTCATCTCCGGCGGCAGGATCGTAATGTTGTTGGAAGTCGCCGCCAGGAATACATCGCCCTCTCGATCCTGCATCCACGTCAGAAAAGTCGCCAAAAGCCGTTGCGACAATCCGGCATCGGCATCGCCACCGGCGCCCGCCGAAGCAAACGCCTTCTCAATTTCATCGATCCACAAGACGATGGGCGCGAGCTTTTCGGCCAGCTCGAGCGCCTTGTGCAGGCGCTTCTCGCTTTCTCCGACATACTTGTCGTAGAGCGCGCCCACGTCCAGCCGCGCCAGTTCGACGCCCCATTCCCCGGCCACGGCGCGCGCCGCCAGACTTTTTCCGCAGCCCTGGACTCCGCTGATCAGCACGCCTTTCGGCGGCGCAAGCCCGAATCGCCGCCCTTCCGGCGTCAGCGCGCTTCGTCTTTTCGCGACCCATTCCCGCAGCCGCTTCAGGCCCGCCACATCCGTGAACGAGGTGTCGCGGCGCACGGATTCGAGGGGCCCCTCCAAATGCAGGGCATCACGCTTGGCATCCAGCACGGCATCGAGCAGTCCGTTGTCCGCATTGCCGCGCTTCAGCACGCACTTCCGGAGGGTTCGCAGGGCTTCTTCTTCCGGCAAACCTACAAGGTTATGCGCCAACTGCGCGAAGGAAGCGGCATCGAGCGCGACATGAATCCCTTCGTCGCGATTCGTGTCCGCCAAAACTTTCCGCACGCCGGGGAGCAAATCGTCCGCGTCCGGCAATCCATATTGAAACGGCGCGGACTCGCTTTCGAGTTCGGGAGGCAGCTTCATCAACGCTGCTGTAATCACCAGGGAGCGCCGGGCCACGCGAAACGCAACAGCCAAATCGCGCACACGGCGGCTGATCCGGTCGTTATCGCAATAGCGCGCAAAATCCTTGAGCAGAAAAATCGCGTCGCCCCCGATCTGCGCAATGTTCGCCAGCGCCAGTTCCGGCTGGTCAGTGCCATAGATGGGCGCCCCGTTGAATCTCGCAAGGCCCGTGATCGCGCTCCACGTGTAGAGCGGCACGTCGAGCTCGGTCGCGATCATCAGCAACAGATCTTTGAGCCGGTCCTCTTCCGTGGTTTCGACGGTGATGATGGGGTTTCGCGAATTGATCAGCAGCCGCAACTCATCGTGCTTGCGATTCGGCCGCTGGGCTGCGGTCGACAGCGAATTGGCGGCCGATCCGGTCGATATTTTCTGGTTCGACGCCGGCGTTTTTCGCGTGAGGTCGTTTGGCAAGGCGGCGAGCCTCGGTTGGCACCAATAAATCGAGCAATGACATGGAAGGGCCGACGGACGGCCCCAGGTGAGATTACCACTTTCGGATGCCGTCGGTACAAGTAGGACAGGCTTCAAGCCTGTCTCCCGCATATCAGGTTTATAAACGGAAACCCGACAGGCTGAAGCCCGTCCTACTCAAACCGTGTGGCATTTATTTCGCCAGCTCGCGATTGATCAGTCCATAGGGCGTTTCGCCTCTGAGGCAAGCGAGGGCCTGCTCGATGGCGCGGAGTTGAAGCGTCGCGCGGGCTTGCTCGCTGAGCCAGGCCGTGTGCGCCGTAACAATTATTTTGGGATGGCGCACGAGAGCGGCGCGGATGGCAGTTACGGCGGTTTCCGATTCCAGCACATCGAGAGCGGCGCCGGAAATTTTCCCCGCATCGAGCGCGGCGAGAAGCGCGCCTTCGTCGATCAAGCCGCCGCGCGCGGTGTTGATGATCGACGCTGTTTTCTTCATCTTGGGGAAGGTCGCTGCGCCAAAAAGGTGGTGAGTTTCGTTCGTGAGCGGGGCGTGCAGCGAAATGAAGTCCGCGCGCGAGAGTAGGGCATCGAAGGAGACGAGTTCCGCGCCCATTTCGCTCGCGCGCGGCTCGCTCAAATAGGGATCGTAAATGACCACGTTCATTCCAAGTTGTTTTACTTTACCGGCCAGGAGCGAGCCGATCCTCCCGCAGCCGACGAGGCCGCACGTCTGGCCTCGCAATCGCTGCAACGGAGGCATTTTCGCGACGCCCCAGTTTTCTTCCCTGGCCAGCGAAATCGCCGGAATCATCTGCCGGCTGAGCATGAGCAGAAGCGTGAGCGCGTGGTCGGACACTTCGTCGAGGCAGTAGTCCGGGACGTTCGCCACCAGGATGCCGCGTTCGGTTGCCGCCGCGATTTCGACCGTGTCCAAACCAATTCCATAGCGCACGATGATGCGGCAGCGCTCCATGGCGGAAATCGCGCGCTTGGTGATGGGAGCTCGCGTCGTCAGCACGCCATCCGCGTCCCGGCACAAGTCAGCGACCTGTTGTTCCGTTGTCGCCTGCCCTGTGACCAGCGTGCCGCCCGCCGCCTCGACCGCGCGGCGCTCCTGCTCAACGTCCGGAAAACGGTAATCGGTGATGACGATTTTCAAATTTCTCCTCCACTACTTATCGCGTTGCACCGGTAACAGAAGGGCTCGATTGGATCCTTCGGTTTTAGTGGCGCAGGCTTCAGCCTGTGTGGTTTGGTCCTTGCAAGGACTAACTTCCACAGGCTGAAGCCTGCGCTACTTAAGGCCCATAAATTTGACATCTTGTCGCCAAATGATATTAATGGATTCCCACTTTTATTTTCGGAGGAAAAGAGTTCATGTCCGATATTGGAATGATTCCGGTCGATTGGGAAGTGCGCTTTGATCCTCAGCGAATGCTGCGCGAACGTTTGCAGCGCGCCAAGGACGCGCTGAAGAATTCCGACCTCGATGCGCTGTTTGTGTTTCGCACCGAAGACGCCCGCTACCTGACAGGTTATCGCCATCATCTTGGGCCGGCCTTCATTATGGGGAATGCGGTCACCGTGCTGTCACGAAATCACGACCCGATTCTATGGACGATGGACTTCGAGCACTGCCGCCTGCGCATGCCCTGGCTTGCACCGGATCAGATTCGCCCGCGCGCCAATTTCCGCGAAAAGATTGGCATGAAACGCTGGGCGGAGCAGGTCGAAGGCCTGGTCGGTTCCCTCGCAGGCAAGCGAGTCGGCGTCGACATCTGGGATCTGAACATGGAGGCGGCGATCCGCGAAGTCTTCCCTAAGACCACTTTCGCCGACGGATATCAAAGCGTGCTCATGCGCGCGAAGGAAATCAAAACGCAGGACGAGATCATCTGCCTCAAAATCGCCAATGCGATTACCGAGGCGGCTCTCGATCGTGGGTTGCAGGCTTTGCGCCCCGGGATTAAGGAATGCGAAGTTCTGGCGATCATCTGGGAGACCATGACGGCGATGGGCAGCGAATGGACACAATGTTCCAATATCATCTGCTCCGGTCCTTACACCGCTCCTTATAGACGCTTTACATCCGACAGGATTATCCGCAACGGCGACCTCGTCATCCTGGACATCGGCGCCGGCTACAACGGCTACTGGGGCGACCTGACGCGCACCTGGGTTTGCGGCAACGTGAAGCCGACGCCCGAAATGCGCGACCTTCATCAGAAGTGCTACAACGCGCTGTTCAACGCCGGAAGCAAAGTGCGCCCCGGAGCGACCAACGCCGAAGTTTTCGCAGCGGCCGACCCGTACGTGCTCGACAGTTTGGGTCATGGCTCTGGCGTGAATCCTTGGGAGGCTCCCTACTTCAGCCCCGCGTCAAAAGATTCGCCCGTGGTGCTCAAGGAGGGCATGGCGTTCAATCTCGAGCCTTACGCGGGAAAGCCGGGCATCGGCGGCATTCGCCTCGAGAACGATCACATCGTCACCGCCGATGGCGTCGATATCTACACGACGTATCCTTTCGACGAACGGCTCGTGAATGATTTGCATCCCCTCGACACGACAACTGGACGCACGAGGTAAGTAGCACAGGCACTCTTGCCTGTGCGGGTTTTGCAATTGTATTGGAATCGGCAGCCTGCGCGCGGCCAACAAAACCGCACAGCCAAGAGTGGCTGTGCTACTTGAGCCCATTAAATTCGATGCCGACAAATGAGATGCGTTCTAACGACTCAAAACCGGACGAACTACCTTCCTTCCGCCTCGATGGCCGCCTGGCCGTCGTCACGGGAGCGAGCGAAGGCATCGGGCGAGCGTTTGCTCTTGCCTTCGCTCGCTCGGGAGCTGAAGTCATTTTGGTGAGTCGGACGCCCGAAAAACTGCAGAAAGTATTGCTCTCAGTCGGAGCAATGGGAGGCCGGGCCCACATTTTCCGTGCCGATCTTGGCAAAATTGACGACATCCACATGATCGAGCAAGAAGTAGCCGGACTTATCAGGAAAAGGGACTTGGCACTGGTGTTGGTCAACTGTGCGGGCTTCGGATTCACGAAGGCTGCGCTCGACATCACTGAACAGGACTGGGACCAGATCATGGACGTCCACGTCAAAGGGACGTTTTTCTGTTCCCAAGGTTTGGGCCGGCTGATGATAGAACGCGGCTATGGAAAGATTATCAATCTAAGTTCGACTTGGTCGGTGAGCACCGACATGGGCAAGAGCGTATACGGCATCGCCAAGGCCGGCGTGTCCTATCTCACGGCCGCCCTTTCCACTGAGTGGGCTCCCCTGGGCGTGCGCGTCAACGCGATTGCGCCGACCTCGACGCTCACGGAAAGCACCAGCCGCTCGTTCCGAGAAAACGAAGCGCGCGCGCAGAGATTGTTAAGCAGGATCAAACTGGGCCGATTTGCGGAGCCTTCCGATCTGGTCGGCGCCGCGGTGTTCCTGGCAAGTCCCGCTTCGGACTTTGTCACCGGGCACACGCTGTTTGTCGATGGCGGCTGGCAGGCCGGCGGTTGAATCCCGGGAACGCCAATCTCCCGATTGGCGTCTTGCCTCACGCCATTCCGGAGAATGGCGTTCCCGGGCATGCTCAGGGTTGCACGTCGTAAACATTCACGGCCAGTTGCGCGTCCGGCTTGCCCTTGCCTGAAACAGCGGCATAAAAGCGATTCAATTGCGGCACATAGAGCGACGTCTTAGCGCGAAACCCCGTCGGCACGTCGGCAACAAATTCGTAATGGTCCGCGTCCTTTTGCGCAAGAACCGTGGTCGTTTCCGAACCCGAAAGATAAATTCTCTTCCGCGCGACATCGAACCACATGTCATCGTTAAACGCTGAGATGGGAAGGGTGGTTACGATCTTGCCCGTGTCCGTATCAAACACATGAAATTTCGGCGGAGTGCGTGTGGCAATAAAAAGGCGGTGATTCGCTTCGTCGAGCGCCATGGAATTGGGAGTTTCCGCGCCCGTAATCGGCCACCTGGCGGTGAGTTCGCGACTCGTTAGGTCAACGACGCCGACCTCTTTCGGGGTTGAGAGGTTCACGTACATTTTCTTGCCGTCGCGAGTGATGGCCATGGCCTCCGAGTGAGTTCCCGGAAGAGTGAAGTCTCCAACCAGTTTGAACGCCTTGCTATCGATGATGTTGATCTTGTGGGTCTGGGCGTCCTTCTCACCGCCGCTCTCCACGTAGTAGTACTTGTTCACCGGATTGTAGATCGCTCCGTCCACGCCGGGAGGAAGTTTGATCGTGTCCAGGATCTTGTAATCCTCCCCGCTGACGAGCTCCACCATCCCGAAGCCGTCGCCATCCGTCACGATGAACTTGTTCACGTCGGGCATGAACAAAATGGCGTGCGGCTGGCCGAAGCCGGTGATGCTCTTGATCCGCTTGCCGTCGAGGTCAAACACTTCCACCGTCTTGTGATCTTCGGCGGTGAGGAACAAGCGCTTCCCCTTCAGGTCCACGGCGAAATGGTCGAAATCGCCGCTAAAACCCGGCAGCGGCGTTGTCGTCACCAGTTTCATCGGCATTTTTTCCTGCGCGCCGACCCTCAAAGTAAGGGCAAAAAATAGCAGCCCACTAATCGCAAGCAATCTTTTCGCATACATGCGCATCGATTCCTCCCTACTTGATTTTTTCACAAAAACTTTTCAATCGCTTCATGAGTGGCGCAGGCTTTAGAGGCTTCGGAAAAAGGGCCCCACTCCTTTTGTCATTCCGAGCGAAGCGAGGAATCTCTCTTTCTTTTCATGGAGTCAAATCGAAGAGAGATTCCTCGCTTCGCTCGGAATGACAAAATAAACCACTTTTTCCGCAGCCTGTTCAGCCTGTGGGGGTTCGTTTCTGCAAAGACCAAAGCCCACAGGCTGAAGCCTGCGCCACTCAAGACCAAAACCCTCATGGGGCAACGTCATACACGAGGATTTGCGCCGGTTGCGCGTCTTTTGCCGGGACACCGACGTAATATTTGTTGAGCTCTGGCACGAGCCGAGCCGTTTTCGCCCCCGGTTTGGTTGGAACCGTTGCCACAACCTGATAACTGTCCGCTCCCCGCTGTTCGACTACCGAGACTGCGCCATCTCCGCCTCCACCGGGGACATAAAGGCGATGGTGTGCGGCATCATAAGCGAGATCGTCGACATAGTCGGCCACGTCCAAACTCGTGACCTCCTTCCCGTTGTCCGAATTCACAACCACAAGCTTGGAGGGTTTCCGGGTGGCTAGAAACAAACGGTGCGTGGCTTCATCGAACTGTAACGGAACATTATCCTTACCCGCGGTGATCGGCCACGTCTGAACGACCGCTCGTTTTTCGCGGTCCACCACGCCGATTGAGTTAATGCCGGTCATGTTGACGAAAAGACGCGGTCCGGACTTTTCGATGACCATGGATTCCAGGCGGTTGGTCTCCAGTTTCATATCTGCCAGCTTTTTGCCCGTCGTGGTATCCACGATGCTGATGTTGCAGGTTGGCGTTTTAGCTTCGCGTCCACCGTTGACGACGTAAAGATATTTGGACGAGGGATCGTACACGACCGGATCGGAGTCGATCGTCAATTCGATGTGGCCGATCAACTTGTAAGAATCATAATCGAGGAGTTTGATCTCTGAAGCCTCCCCATCCACGACGAAGATCTTTTTTAGCTCCGGAAATGCCATAACATTGTGGGGTTCCTTGAACTCAGTGAGGGATTGAAGATGCTGGTTCGTCCGCAGATCGAATACCTCTACCGCCGGTTCTTCCTCCGAGGTAACGAACAGCCGATTCCCCTTGAGGTCCACGCCGAAATGGTCCCATTTCCGCACGCCTGGCACGGTAATCGTTTGCACCAGCCGAAGAGGCGCCTTCTCTTGTGCCGGAGATTGCACTGCACAGGCCAACGCCAACCCCAGTACGAATATAAATTTCTTCATCCTTACCCCCTTCGATCACAAGAAAATTACCCGCTTCTCAAATCGGTAACTCGACTGTGCCCAAACCAGCTTTCGGAACGGTTCGCTGTAGGGGCACGACATGTCGTGCCCCTACAGCGGCCAGGCGACCG
>Ga0210409_10006873_pt1 | contig 11809 bp, 12 predicted proteins | sample IncBWH17MmetaG_FD_161649 | JGI IMG/M metagenome (GOLD analysis project Ga0210409, IMG submission 161649) | Forest soil microbial communities from Barre Woods Harvard Forest LTER site, Petersham, Massachusetts, United States - Inc-BW-H-17-M | ecosystem: Environmental > Terrestrial > Soil >...
GAGCTGGTGTGGCATGAGCCGGAGCTTGACGTGTCGGGCGGCCGGATGGACAGGCCTGTTTTCGAGAAGATCATGGCGCGCGTGCGGGCCGGGGAGACGGGCGGTGTGGTGGTGGCGAAGCTCGACCGGTTCGCGCGCACGCTCGTCGGCGCGCTCGGTGTGCTGGAGGAGTTCGAGCGGCAGGGCGCTGTGTTGGTGAGCGTGGCGGACAACATCGACCTGTCCACCCCGATGGGGAAGGCGTTCCTGCGGATCCTGCTGGTGTTCGCAGAGCTCGAGCGGGACAGGATCAGCGAGTCCTGGCTGACGGCGACGTCGAACGCGGTCGACCGGGGGATCCACATCGCGAAGTTCACGCCCGTCGGGTACGAGAAGATGGCGGACAAGCGGCTCGCCCCGAGCGGCGAGGCGCCCGCGATCCGCGAGGCGTTCGTGATGCGCGGGGCGCACGCGAGCCGTACCGAGATCGCCCGGCGCATGGACGAGCTGGCGCCGAGGCCGAAGGGCGGGCGCTGGACGCCGCCGATGGTCGACCGGATCATTCAGAACCGCGTGTACATGGGTCACGCCTACCGCGGCGAGCAGACGAACCGGGATGCCCACCCGGCGATCGTCACCGAGGCGGAGTGGCACGCCGCGAACGCCGCACCTGTCCGGGCGGCCCCGCGAGGGAAAAAGCCGAACCTTCTCGGCGGGATCGCTCGTTGCGCCGCGTGCCGGTACGTGCTCGCCCCCGGCAAGTCAAGGTTCGGCGGGACCGGGGAGGACGTGCTCGGCTACCGCTGCCGCGGCACCCACACCGCTGGCGTGTGCCCCGCGCCGGCGTCGATCAACGCACGCAAGCTCGAGCGCTACGTCGAGGCGGTTTGGCGCGCACAGATCGCCCAGGAGGGGTTCCTGGTGCAGCGGGACTCCGCCGAGCTCGAGAGCACCTCGATGACGCTGTCGTTGGCTGAAGGGGAGCTCGCGAGCTTCGCCGCGGACCTCACCGCGCGGCGGATGCTGGGAGCCGGCTACCACGACGCGCTCGCTGCCAGGGCGGCAGCTGTCGACGCCGCCCAGGCTGATGTCAAGCGCGCGAGCGCGGGCACGGCCACGGTCGAGAACCTGGAGCGCTACGACGAGCTGCTCGTGAGCGACCGCAAGCGGATCCTGGGCAGCTCAATCGACGCGGTCATCGTCAACCGGGCCCACTCCAGGGCGGTGCCGCTCGAGGAGCGGGTCACGATCCTCTGGCGCGGCGAAGGGCCAGAAGACCTGCCCCGCAGAGGCCGCGACAACGGCCCCATCCGGCCGTACACGCCCGAGCGGTAGCACCGACAGGCCCGGGTGGCGGGACCGTGTGAGGGTCGCGAACGTCTCCAGCGCCGCATTAGCCGCTGCACGCGGCATCGGGCGGCGTTCCCGGGGCGTGGCATCCGTGCCCATGGGTCTTAAACCGACGATTGCGCGAGAGACGGCACCTTGGAGCCGGGCCACTCGGCTGGGGCCGGGCGGTCGCAGGTTCAAATCCTGTCTCCCCGACTGATTGACGAAAGATGCAGGTAGGTGCAGGGAGATGCAAGAGCCCCGACAAACGCTGGCGACTTAGGCTATTCCGTGTGCAACGGGGTGCAGGCGAGTGCCCGGCTGAGTCGGTCCGTCTCGGGGCTACCGAGTGCAAACCGAGTGCAGGCTGCGCTCGAAACCGGGGATGGGTCCTTGCCTGGATCATCCATATCGAAACGGTATCCCTCGGCTCGGTGACGCTAGACGTTCACGAGCACATCGAACTCGGAGGAGTTGTCTAGGCGCCGCCAGCAGGTATCGCCCTGCTGACGCTCGTACCAAAGCCCCGGCCCGACAATGTTCATCAGGGTTCGGGTTTTAGCTCCGGTTCCATGGCGCGTGACCCACGGATGGGGGTGACAGCCAACGAGATCGTGTGCGTCGATGATGTCGGGGCGCTCGTCGCGCATTCGCTCAATAAAGGCTTCGAGCTTCACGCCTCCGGTGCCTCGGCGGTCGGGGAAGCTGGCAGGGATGGCTCAGCGGGAGGCTGGTTCGCCCGCGGGATCGTTCCAATGCTTGATTGCGTAGGCGCCTGCTGCGGCACCGCCTAGACCGCCAACTATGGTGCTCACTTGATCGACAATCTCCAGTACACCGCCGCGCTCCTCTAGCTGCGCTGCCGGTAGCTTGCTTGTCTCGGTTGGTTGGGGAGTGTTCTCGTCTGTCATCGCGTACCTCGGGTTGGTTGAAGGGGACCGTCAAGGCGTAGCACAGCCACCGGGCGGAATAAGCGTCAGGGACGCCTCGCTGGGGCTCTCCCTCTACGTGCGGGCGTCGCACGACGGTCTAGCGCCCCGGCGGCGCATGGGCGCGCTTGTCAGGCCGGTGGAAGTCAAACCGGAAGCTCTCGCGCACCACGACATACGTGGCAGCCGCGAGCATCGGCACGGCATCGAATACGGTTGGCGGGAACGTGTGCGGGTGTAGCTCGGCGGCGGTGTTGGGCTGGATCGTGACCGCCGCACCTTCATACGCCGACAACGAAGCGCCGACCGTGAGCGCCAGCGATGCACCGGACACACTGACGGCCGGATTTAGGGGGATGGCCGTTGGAGCCGTGAGCGCGAGCGAAGCCGACGATTCGCTGCGGGCCGGATGCAGAGCGATGATCGCAGGAGGCATGACCACGAGCTTACGCCAGACTGCCGGATACCCGGAGATGGCTCCGGGGTTCCTGAGCAGCCAGCGGGCAGCGGTAGGCTGCCTCGTCATGATCCGACAGACTCTCGCGCGCACCAAGCGGGCTACCTACTGCGTTCTAGTCCAGGACGGCTCCGAGCCTGTGGGTCGGCCTGCGGGCACAGGATTCTTCCTCACCGCCGATGGACTGTTCGCAACGGCGGCGCACGTACTCGATCAGGGGCGTCCGGACCGCCTATTCAAGGAGTCGAACGGCGAAGGCGAAGGTCATCCAAGCATTCCAATCACGGAGGTGCTGTTTTCCGATCCGGTGTCCGACTTCGCCCTGATGCGTGCCCAACTCGACCCGGAGCGGCAGGCGCAGTATGGCGCTATCTCGTACTTGCAGCCGAGCGATAGGGTCCTCGAAGAGGGGGAGCCGATTTATGCGTTCGGCTATCCCCTGTCTCAGCCGGGCCCGCCGCTTACATTCACTTATGAGCAACTCGTAGTCCTCTTCGGGGAGGAGGTGATGGGGAGGATACGTCGATGGGGCGACGGGCCCATGGCGAGCCCCCCCAAGTTCGCACCCGACCAGACACTATCTCTGGCGACCCATCGTCTCAGTCCGCGGACTACGTCGGCAATAGTGGCATCCGCCATCGACTATTACGAGACTCTGCCGCTGGCGCGACGCAATCTTCCCGACCATTACTATGTCTTAGATAAGGCCCTGAACTTCGGTAACAGTGGAGGGCCGATCATCGCCACGGAGACTGGAGACGTATACGCCCTATGCACGGGCATTCAGACCGTCATGGTGCCGCAGCCATACCCACCTGGCGCGGTGTGGATTCCTAGCCTTTACGGCGTCGTCACTCGACTAACGCTTCCGGCAATTCGCGCTGCCCTGGAGAATCACGGAGTAGAGTTCGCTCACACATAGACTCGGAGGAGCCTGTACGTTCTCGCGTAGAACCCAAGCAATCCGAAGCTCTGCTCTCGTTGCCCTGATCGCTGCGTCGGTCTAGCCATTTCGGCCGGGGTAGTCCATACACTCAAAGCCGTGGAACTTGGCATCCGTCAGAGCATCAGTGGCCACAAGGTCGCGTCTGGTGGCGTCGCCCAGGCGATCGGCATCGAGCAGCAGACTACTGGCCACAAGGTCGCGTCAGGTGGCCTCGCCCAGGCGATAGGCATCGAGCACCGGATCTCGGGCTTCCGTCGCCTTGCTACCCGTATCGGCGCTGCGGCGCGAGCGCTCATCCCGACAGAAGCGGACAAGATCCATCCACACTCATCGCCCACGACTCAGCCGCTGGTTGCTGTCGAGACATTGACCGTCGGTGCGATCCTGTTCGCGGTAGCCGTTGCAGGCTTGCGTCGGGCTCTGCGGCATACCTAGCAATGTCCTCTCTGCGAGGGTTGCTGCGGTTCTCGGCGTTCGGCTGGTTGCTCGCCGCAGATAGGATCGCGCCTGTGCTCAGGGTCGCTGCTCTCCTCGCCATCGTGGCGGCGCTCAGCGGGTGCGGGGGAGGAGGCCACCAGTTCGACAACAGCCAGGTCACGTCCGTAACCCATCGCTACTTCACGGCCGTGGCGAACGGCAACGGCTCCGAAGCGTGCGCTCTCCTGAGCGACGCGGCGAAGCTGAGCCTGCACCACGGCGTCAACGCGGTCGAACCGAACACATACAAGCCCGTGACCCTCACTTGCCCGCAGGAGATCAAGATCGTGCACACCGCGCTCAGTCCAGAAGCTCTTCTCCGGCTTCGCAACGTCGCCCTAGGCGCGCCCACGATCTCTGGCGAAGGAGCGACCCTCCGAGCCGTCACTGGCTCCCGGGCGACCAACGTCCTGCTGAGCAAGACAGCCGGTGGATGGCGCATCGACACGCTTGGCCTCTACGGGTCGACCACGCCGCGGCCGGCCCTCTTCTCCTCGGCTCGAATTGAGGGCGTCGCGGCGCTCGAAGGCCAGCTTGCCGCAGGCGAAGTCCAAGCAGCCACATTCGACAAGCGGGTGCGCTCGGCGCGTCTTGCGCTCACGCGCGGACGCCACGTACTAATGAAATACGGCAAAGGCGAAGAGCCGAAGGTGGTGGCGCAGCTCCAAGCGAAGGGCGTCCGCGTAACTGTGTTGACGCAGGCGCAGGCAGAACGCGAAGCCGCGACGTTCCGAGGGGAATGAAGGTTTGCCGGCGTTGGCCTCGTTGCTGGTCCGAATGTGCGCATTGGCGGGCATGGTGGTGCTGCTGGCAGGCTGCGGCGGAAGCGGGCCTCAACGGACCACGAGCAAGCCCGTAGATCGGATCGGCGTCGCGCAGCCGAAAATCGTCCAGAATGCGCACCTGAAGCGGAAGATGACCACCGCCGAATTTGACAAGGCGTTTGCCGAAGTCCTCAAATACACGAGAGAACATTGCCCGTCTAGCTGTACGTTCGACAGTCTCGCCGTGGAACCCCCAGCAAAACAGCCCGGCTAGGGAGTTCTCCGGTTTCCGCATCGGCTTGGGCTTGCTCGGTAGGGCCGGATCAGCGGATGGCGGGAGAGAGGCCGCAGAGGGCCTATCCGGGGCGAGCGGCGCGTCCAGGCAACGCGGAGTAGAGTCGCCTGCAATCCGAGGAAGAGGAGAAGGGGATGAAACGCACGAGACTCGTGTTGAGTGGCATCGCCGGAATGTTGGCCGCGAGTGCGATCGCAGCGTCGTCAGCATCGGCGTTTCCGCTGTTTTCTGGGCAGACACCCAACAGCGGCTCGCTGGGCTTGACAATCAAACCGACTATCGTCGAAACGGTGGGCGCGCACAAAATAGGCTGCCCCTCATACGAAACGGTCTACGAAGTCCGATCGACTGAAAGGATGCACCTCTTTATCATCCTCAACACGTGTACGTCGAAAGGTGCGCCGTGTACTTCGGCCGGGCAAGGTCGAGGAACGATAGTCCTCGAATTGGAAGGCCGGCTCGGATATGTGAACAGAGCAAAACGGCAAGTCGGGCTGCTCTTCGGCTTCGCTAGTTCCGCGAGCGAAAATCTGAACTGCGGCGGCGTTCGAGAGCATGTACTCGGGAGTATGATTGGCACGATCAGCCCCGTCGACAAAGTCGTCGTGCCGCCAGAACACTTCACGCTTACATTCAAACAGTCCAAAGGTATTCAGACACCGGTCGCCTTTGAACATGAAGAAGGGCCGGACTCCCTATACACGAGTATCGAAGGTGGTCCAGAAGAACGGACAGGATTCTCGTGGGGAACAGCGCTGACCTTCTCTGCGGAAGAGGCGGTAGTCGGCTAGGCGGCTCGGATGGGCCTGCGCGGGCGGGTGTGTGTCGAGCGAGGCGTGCGCCCCGCGCTGTCCGGGATTCCAACCGGTGCTGGGGCTGTTGTGCTCGTTAGCCCGCGATCAGCGGATGGCGGGAGGCGTCGGTTGTGGGGCTCTGCGGCCTCGCCTGAGGGCGAATCGGCCGGCCGCCTGATGAGACGGTTCGCTAAGCGCCCCGGATTCGACTTCTACGGGCTTCGGCACAGTGCGGCGACCCGGCTACTGGAACGGGACGTTACGCCGCGGGACGTGGCGATACAGCTAGGCCACGCGGACGGGGGTCAGCTTGTCATGAGCCTCTACGGTCATCCGACCGATGCAGGGGCGCGTGCTCGGCTGCTGGCAGCGTGGGACGCTCAGACAGGACCCGTGCCGCTCGGAGTCGAGCGGCACGCACAATCCGCCTAGCCCGCGGTTCAGCGCGGGACCGGCCTGGTCGCCGCCGTAGACTGCGGTGGGATGAGGTGGTGGCTCAGTCGTATCTGGTACGGAGGCGGTGGAAAGACCGCTGAGCAGCGTCGCCGGAGGCAGCGAGCGCAGTTCATCGAAGAACATCCGCGCGGGACGTTGATAGCGGTTGGCCTCGTCGTCCTCGCGGTCATCATCGGGTCCATCACCGGCGCATTGGACGGAGGTCCAAGCCAGGCGGAATACAGGCAGGTCCAGCAACAGCAGCAGGAAAAGGCGCAAGAAACGCGGGCAAATCGAGCCCTGCAGGAAGAAGAAGCGCAAAACCTAATCCACCAATCCGAAACAGAAATAGCGAAAGAACACGGGCAATGAGGTCGAGCCGTTGCGGACCATTCCGAGTGCAGGGCGAGTGCAGACATCACAGGACGCCCCGGCCGTCATTGACGCTGCACGCTGCTTGATCCTGTCTCCCCGACTGATTGACGAAAGATGCAGCGAAGTGCAGGGAGATGCAATAGCCCGATAAACGCTAGCGATTTAGGCTATGCCAGGGTGCAACGGGGTGTGGCCTGGACGTCTGATGAATCGGTCTGTCTCCGGGCCTTCGGGATCAAATCGGCATCAACTTGATCCCGAACGGGGAACGGGGCGTAGAAGGGAGCGCATCTCGTCCTCGGCAGCCTCAAGCCTGCGTTGCGATGGCAAGAGCTACCTATTCGCGCTGGCGTCCGTTCCCCGCCTTGGGCCGAGCGAGCGTGCCAAGCTCAGAGCCGTCCACATGCCGGGCAGCATATGGCCGAGCGCTGACGGTGGCCCTCAACCGCGTCTTGTGCAAGGTCGATACTCCTCTGGTGAAGCCAATCGCCGCCGCTATCGCGCTTCTGCTCGGCGCTGCCACGCTCGCTCTGTCCTCATGTGGTAGTAGCGGCGCGTCTACCGTGGGCAGTAGCGCCGCTGCCAGCACGAGCGTCCCTGAAACCTCTCCCACGAGTACGACGCCCGAAGCCAACGGATTCTCCGGGGAAGGCTGCACGAGCGGTCCTGCTGACGCCGACGTCCGAGTCACGATCTACGGTGAAGAGACTTGTGCACTGTGGGACCGAACGCAGTCCTCGTCAGGGACCTTCTGGCACGAAGCGCAATTCCCTAGAAGCAACGAAGAGAAGCTTGTGTGCTCCATGGAGGGACCGGGCGCTCACACGCTGATCGAAGTTCGTGACACCGGAGCACACTTCTACGGCAACCGAATCTGTGCCAGTCTCACGGCGGAAAACTGGCACGACGCGGAAGGGCCGGGGGCGAAGGTCGAACAGTCCCGGAAGGCCCAGGAAGCGGAAGAGAAAGCCAAAGCCGAAGAGCAGGCACAGAGCGAACACGAAAGCGAAGAACGCAGACGAGCAGCCGAACAGAAGAGGGAAGAAGCGCGACACAAGTTAGAAAACGAACAGAGCGAAGCGGAATACAAGAAGAATGAAGCCGAATCCAAGAAGCAGCAAGAACAGTCCGAACGCGAAAACAGAGCGCAGGAACGCAAGAACGAAGAAGAAACCAAGCGGAACGAACGCGAAGCAGAAACGCACTAACGCCAGAGCGCTGATAACGGCTTTCGGGCTCTTGTCCAGCGCTTGGATTAGGCTCCGATAGGTCCGATAGTCTCTCCGCATGCCACAGCCACCACGACCTCCGACGCCGCCAGCACCCGAAACAGACGAGATGCACTCTGCTGCCGTCCGCGTGAGGCAGATGGTCGGCGCGGGCGGCATGGAGATGACAGTCGGGCAACTTTTAGCGATGTTCGACCGCGACGATGTTGAGGGCGCGCGTGAGGAAATAGCTGACGAGCTATTTACGGTCGGACTCGTCACTCGGCCCTCGATTGTGCATTCCTTGCCCAACGAGAAGGTCAAGATCACCACGCCGGATGAGGCCGAGGATCACATGCTCCGCAACGGCATTATCTGGGCGATCCTGCTTCCGATCATCGGAGTTATCTGGGCGATTCGGTTGTTTGCCCGCGAACGTGTAGGCCCTGGCTTCGCTGTGCTCGCGACAGCAATTATCGTGGTACTCATCTATTTCTATGGGTTCGGAGCGTTTGACAAGCAGTTAGCGGGAATCGGGCTGAACGTGCATGAATGCGCTCGCAACGGGCTTGGCCAGACCTTCTGTGGCAAGGAACTAACCGAAGCACGCGAACGGCAGACGGAACTTAAGAAATCAACTGAAGAATCCGCAACGAAAGCGAAACAGGAACAGGAACAAACAGAAGCAAAATCAAAAGAAGAACAACGGCAACTCGAAGCGAAATCAAAAGAAGAACAGCAACGGATCGAACAACAATCTCGCGAACAACAGCGGCGCTCAGAAGAAGAAATCCGTCACAGCCAAGAAGGGGAAGGGTAGGACGCCAGAGCACGTCCGAACCGTGACGAGTGGCCCACCTACAGGCTGCTATGGAATCCAGGGGAGCAAGCCGCCAGAGGGCGCGCGACAGCCAAGACGCGATTCGCCTTCAATGAACAGGGTGACGACCGTGCCTCCGCGCTGCCTACAGTTGAATTCGCCCTCTCGCCGTAGAGCTTCTTCGGCTTCGCGTTCATGGCGTATCCGTTCTGAGTACGCATGGGCGCTACGTTCTCTGGCTTCGTGCTCGTAGCGTTTGAGCACACGACAACGGGCCGCGCTGACAGGCGTGAAGCGGCCCTTGCGCGTGAGCGTGGTGCCGACGTTCGTCCTTGCCGTCACGACGTACGTGTAGACGCCGCCAGGGCGTTTGCACGTCCAGCCGTATTCAGCATCGGTCGTAGCTGATGAATCGGTCATAGACGAAGGGCTCATGTTGAGTCGTTCGGTGGTATGACCGTAGCGGTGTAGCTTGATCGTCACGTAGGCGAACGGGTCGGTCGTGATACGCAACACGCTCAAGCCAGGATGTTCGCTGGAGTGACCGGGGCGCGCAATCGCCTTGACCGAGAGTTTGCTGATCGGCTTGGCCAGATCGACCGCTTCCAGCGCCGCCCATTCGCGAGCTTCCTGTTCGTGGATGGCCTTTTCTTTGGCTTCGCAGTTGGCTACTTCCGACCGATACTGTTCGGAGAGCATTCCGCAATGGCCTCTCTGAGCAACGCCGGTCAGGTAGGCGTCCAAGGCCCGTGCCGTGGCTTCCTGTTCAGCCCGTTCTTCAGCCTGCCGTTGAGCTTCCCGTTGCCGTTGCCTTGCTTCAGCGGCTTCTTGCTGAGCTTTGCGTTCGGCGGCTTCCTGAGCCAGTTTCCGCTGGCTGATTTCTTCGCGCGTTTCGGTCACCGTCAAAGTCGCTTCGGCATGACCGATCACCGGCCATTCGCTGTACGAGCCGAAGTTCCTTTCCTTGACATACCCGCAGATGTGAAAGGTCCCCTTCTGCTCAGGGATTTGGACCTCGAGCAGTTCCTTGGTCGTGCTTAGTTCGCCCGTGAAGTAGCTGCTGGACCAGACTAGGTTGCCCTGGCTAGGTTCCGACGCACACGGCGCAGTAGTCGTTGGCAGTTCTACGTCGGCGACGGATTCCTTCGGGGTATTGGCCGATACCGTCAGCACAACGCCGGTACCGTTGTCGTTGAATTCGCCGCCGAGGGTAGTAGTGGGGGACACTGACACCGACATCGAGGCGGTGCTTGCCTGCGCAGCGCTAGCTGGAACGGCCAGCGTTACCAATACTGCGAGGATTGCTACGGTCTTCCGTGACGTGGATCGCGGCGGCACTTTTGTCTCCGGACAGCATACGGCACGCATGTTGCGGGCGCAACAAAGTCATGACGGACGCTCCACGGTCAACGCGAGCCTCTTCAATGCGGCCCCGGTCATGGAGTGCGACCGACCGAATTTAGGCCAATACAGCCCTCGTTGATCAGGTCCTCCAGGTCAAGCCCCTGATGCTGATAACTGGTCACCGACCCAAGGGCGGCGCCCGTTCCTCGAAGCGGACGGCAAGTGCTTCGTCATCCTCAAAACGCCGGTCGCGCCTGGGCCATAGCAGCGGCTTCGCGGTTCCATCGGCTCCAGCGGCAGGGCAGACTCCGGCTCCGCCCGGAGATGAGAGACAAGACAGCCGGCGGGTTCGCGCTCAATGACGGCCCCGTCAGGGGCGTGCGGAGCGCGGGCCGAAGGCCCCGCCTTGGCGGCGGAATGCCGCAGGTCACAAGACGGCTGAGTAGACCGGGTTGCTCAGCTCGTGGCATCTTGCAGCCGATAGACGACGCATGGCGTTCAACGGAGGCTCCGCTCGGGCTGGTGCGTATGCGCAGAGACGCTACCGGCGGGGCCTGCGCGCGTGGCGCACGCGGACACGTCTGATCATCGCTGTCGTTTTTGGTCCGTTCATCGCGCTTGGGCTCGTGGGCCTCATTGTTGCCGGGCACTGGGCGGCGTGGATCGCCGGAATGGTGTTCGGTGTCGGCGCCGGGGCCATCATTGCGGTGCGCGAGTCGCCTCCGGGGTACATCGAGAACTGGCAGGTCGGCGCGGAAGGCGAGCGAAAAACCGAGAAGGCGTTACAGGCGCTCGAGCGGCCGCCGTGGCTCGTGGTCCACGACGTCGAGCACCCCCGTGGCAACTACGACCACATTGTCGTCGGCCCGGCGGGTGTGTTCCTGTTGGATTCGAAGAACCTTTTGGGTGTGGTCTACATGCGCGACGGCCAGCCTTACCTTCGTCGCCGTCTGGATCCGGACGCTGACGCCCGATGCGGATGGGTCCGATCCGGTGCGCTGTCCGGGGCGGCAGGCCTGTACAAAGAGCTCCGGCGACGCGGCTGTCGCCCACCGTGGGTTCACGCGGTTGTGGTGCTGTGGTCCGATTTCGAGGAGGGTGTGCATGAAGACGGATCGTGCGTGCTGGTCCACGGGTCGCGACTATGCCAATGGATCAGTGAGCGTCCCGCCACACTGGACCAAGCGACTACGGACGAGCTCGTTAAGGGTGTCCAGGCGATCGCGACCCAGTCACGATCAGACGAGCCGGCCCAAGGTATCGAGCGCATCGCGACGCGATCCGCCGCGGCTAGCTGATGCCGGTCCGGCGACCGAGCGAGCAGACGTGCGCGTCGCTTCGCCGGTCCGCGTCCGGCTTCCCTGGCAGGCTTGCCAGCGTGAAGGACACGGCGAGATACTTCGTGCATGTGGATTCGTTCGTTTGAGCTTCTTGATTTCGATCTTGCCTGGAGGCGTGTCCTAACGTGGGCGCAGGGTGGCATGATCGATGTCCCTGACCGGCTCCCGTTTGAGGTGCTCTCTCGCGTCTACAAAGGAAAAGCGCCTCGGCTGGAGGTTGGCCATCATCTATCGCCTGTCACGCTCGTGATGTCCTCGAAGACGAGTGGGACGTCACGGCCGTTTGTACGCAACAGCCCACGAGACGTCCTGCTGTA
>Ga0210409_10006874_pt1 | contig 11809 bp, 9 predicted proteins | sample IncBWH17MmetaG_FD_161649 | JGI IMG/M metagenome (GOLD analysis project Ga0210409, IMG submission 161649) | Forest soil microbial communities from Barre Woods Harvard Forest LTER site, Petersham, Massachusetts, United States - Inc-BW-H-17-M | ecosystem: Environmental > Terrestrial > Soil >...
CTTTCATGTAACGAATCCATTCCTATTCGAGAACTCGGGTGTCTACGGCTTCAACGCCAATAGCCCGTTTACGACTGGAAACGCCGGAGTTGACTTCATGATTGGGATCCCGGACAGCTATTCCCAAAGCAGCGGCGGCTTCATCGACGCCAGCGCGCAAGAGCACTACCTGTATGCCCAGGATTCCTGGAAGATGAAGCCCAATCTGACCGTGAATTACGGGTTGGCATGGCAGATTAACGGGGCTCTTACAGACCACTTCAACCATGACAGGGCTATTAACTGTTTCCGGCCGGGTCAGCAGTCTGCTATCTTCCCGACCGCACCTGTTGGCTTGGTCTTCCCCGGAGATAACGGCTGCACGTCTTCGGGTATCAGCACAGGCTACACCCATTTTGCTCCGCGCCTCGGCCTTGCCTGGGCACCTCACGCCAGCGGCATGCTGGGCCGTCTTACCGGCGATCAAGGAAAATTCTCCATCCGCGCAGGGGTAGGCATCTATTACAACCAGGTTGAAGAAGAGCTCACTCTCCAAAACCTCCTCGCACCGCCGTTCGCTTTGATTGACTCAGGCATCGGAGACATCGGAGGGAGTCCAAGCTTCTCGACTCCCTTTAACGACATCGCAGGCCGCGCCACGATTGCGAACAAGTATCCGTTTACTCCACCAACCCCCGGGAGTCCCGTGGACTTCACCTTCTTCGAGCCCTTCTCGCTCAACGTGCTCGACCCGAAGTTTGCGGTGCCCTATTCCATCAACGACAACCTGACGATTCAGCGCGAACTCCCCGGTCAGATGATTCTGTCCGTGGGCTACGTGGGATCGTTTGGACGCCATTTGGAGCGGGCCTATGAACTCAACCCAGCTCTTCCGGGGACCTGCTTGGCAACTGGTGCCGCTTGCGTAGGATCGACGGGAGCTCGCGCACAACAAGGGTTCTTCTTTCCGCAGAATTTCAAGTACCCGGCAATCATTCCGGGATCAATCAGTGCGGGCACTCCTAACGGCATCCTAGCCTTCGGCTCCGTGGGACAGCAGACAACGGACGGGAATTCCAAGTACAGTTCGTTGCAGGTCAGCCTGAACAAGCGCATTTCCCATGGGTTGACGTTCACGACCTCCTATACCTATGCCCACTCCGAGGACAATGGCTCCAGCTTTGAGAGCTCCTCCTTCGGCACACGTGGCACCAACCCCTTCATCGACCGCCTGAACTGGGGCGATTCTCAGTTCGACGCACGGCACCGCTTCGTAACCGGGTATCAATACGAGCTCCCGGTTCCTCATAGCCTGACGACCAACGGAGCGTTGAGCAGGGTTTTCAAAGGATGGAGAGTCGCCGGCAATACCACAGTCCAGACCGGGTTCCCAATTGTCCCGTCTGATTCTGGATTCCGGTCTGCTACTTGCTGGGAGTTCACCTTCTACGGGTGCCCGGACAATCCGAACCAGGTGGCTGCCATCGTGAAATCAGATCCACGGGCCACGTCGTCGCACCTTTACTTCAACAAGTCCGCTTTTGCGAAAGCTACTCCTGGAACATTCGGCAATGCGGGCAGAGACTCCTTCCACGGCCCAGGCGTGAATTTCACCAACCTGGCGGTTATGAAGGACATCCAAATCAAGGAGCAGATGCGCTTCGAGCTGCGCCTTGAATCGTTCAATACCTTCAACCACGTGAACTTCAACTTGCCGAACGGAAACGTGAACTCCAGTAACTTTGGACGCGTGACGGGCGACACACTCGGACCGCGGCAGGTGCAGTTGGCCGGGAAGTTCTACTTCTAACCTTTAACCAAGCTATATTCAGGAAAGGGCGTTCCGGGAAACCGGGACGCCCTTTTCGTTTTGGTGCTGGCCTGAATCGGTCTGTTGGCAGGGTTTGATGACGGTATTAAGAGTGGCCGGCTGTAGCGGGTGGACCACCAGATGCGTTCGAGCAGGAAGGCGTTTCGTGCGCTGCGGATTAGCGCAGACGGCCGGGGGGATCGGCGGGGGAGGGCATCGCGGCGGACTTGCCGTTACCTGCGGAATTGGCCGTGACGTGCACTGGCGATGGCTGGGGGATGCCCGCTCCGGCGTTCAAATCGATGTGGTCCTTGGCACAAGCAGGGCAGTAGCCTTTGCCGGTATCTTCATCGCGGAGGCTGGCCAGTTCATAGCAGCCGCAGATGCAATCGCAGTAGCCGGTTTCGGAAGCGGTCTTGATGGGAATGAGCGCCATGGCAGCCCGAGTTTACGTTTTCAGGCGGCGCGATGCAAGAGGCGCTTGCAGCACAATCTCCGCATGCCGCCCGAAATTACAAATTCTTCAGATGAGCCAGCTTGAAGGGTGAACCCAAGTGCTCTCGTAAATCGAGCCAGTGTTGTTCCGGGATGGACATGAACACCTCGACGACCCCGGGATCAAACTGGCTGCCGGAACAGCGCTGAATCTCTTCGCGAGCATGCGACATGGGCAAGGCGCGGCGGTAGGGCCGGTCGCTGATCATGGCATCGAGCGAATCGGCGATGGTAAAGATGCGCGCCCCAAGGGGGATTTGCTCGCCCTTCAACCCGCGTGGATAGCCCGAGCCGTCAAAGAACTCCTGGTGGGCCAGTACGATTTCCGCGGCATCGCGCAAGAAAGGGATGCGGATGAGCATGTTGTAGCCAATCTCGCAGTGTTCGCGCATCTTCTTTTTCTCGGCGTCGTCCAGAGGGCCTGGCTTGCGAAGAATGCTGTCTGGAATGGCCATCTTGCCGATATCGTGGAGAAAGGCAGCACGCGCCAGAATGGCCAAATAGGGGGCCGGCACGGGCATTTCCTTGGCGATAGAGATGCAAAACGCGGTAACCCGCTGGCAGTGGCCCTCAGTCTCCGCGTCCTTGAGGTCCAGGGCGCTCCCCAGGGCCTCCAGGGTGTCGTCGTAGGACTGTTCGAGCTGCTCGATGGCGCTGGTGAGCTGGGCGGTGCGTTCTTCCACAAGCTGCTCGAGGTTGCTCTGGTAGCTGCGGTTTTCAATGATCAGGCGCCGGTGCTGGAGCGCGCGGCCCACGCCAAGAAAGAGCTGGTCCTTTTCAAAGGGTTTGAGGATGTAGTCGTAGGCGCCGCGGCGGATGGCTTCGAGGGCGGTGGAAATGTCGTGAATCGCGGTGACCATGATCACCGGCACTTCTGGATCGTACTGGCGCATCCATTCGAGGAATTTGAGGCCATCCATCTCCGGCATGATCATGTCGCTCAGGACCAGGTCGGGAGTAACTTTCTTTACTTCCTCCTGCGCGACACGGCCGTTTTGCACGGCGGTGCAGTGATAGCCTTTGGATTCGAGCATGGTCGAGACGACCTCTCGAATGGCTTCTTCGTCATCCACCACCAGTATGTTTTCGATCTCCACTTGGATTAGCTCCCACTAGGCATTATATGTGACGGCACAGAGGAATGTAGGTGGCCTTGCCCAGTCAGAAAATAGCATGTTAGCGTCAATAAAGGGTCACCCCTCAAGAGGTTACGCCGTCCAGAGCAAGCGAAGCGGCAGCAAGAGCGCCGCAGTGACGGCAGTTCCGGCCGGGAGGCGGCGCAACGTGCTGGAGAATCAGGGCCTGCTCGGCATCGCGTTCTTCGAAGCGACCGCGTTCATCATTATTCTGGTGCTGTTTTTTCTTTTCCGGCGGGATCACCAACCCGGGTATTTCCGGTTCTGGCTTTTTGGATGGTGCTGCTTTACGTTCTCGGCGCTGTGCGAAGTCGCGTTCCTGCTTCGGCCACTGCCGGTATTGCATCAAACGCTTCTTGCGGGGCAGGCAGCGGCCTTGCTCCTCTTCCTTATTTCCGTGATGCAATGCGCCACGGGATCGGACCGGCGCGTCTGGTCGGTTGTTCCTCTCATCGGCTTGATCCTGGCGGGGATTTATTACATCGAGCGCAGGGGCTCGCAGCAATTTGCGTCTGTCCATTGGGAAACGGTCCTGCTGGACAGCGCCATCTGCCTGTTCGCCGGCTGGCTGATGTTGCGCCCGGCGATGGCGCGTCGCGGACACGGCGCACAATTGCTCGCGGGAATTTTCCTCCTCAGCGGATTGCACGGATTGGATCGTCCCCTCTGGCCGGTGAGCCTGCTGTTCCCGCTGCGCGTGGCGTTTGACCATCTTTTGGGAGTGGCGCTGGGTATCTCCATGGTCGTTCTGGTTCTGGAAGGCGCGCGCACGCGTACGGAAGAGTTGAATGACAAGATGCACCGCTTGACGCTGCTCACCGCCGCGAGCACGCAGACGCTTTCCGTGCAGGAAGTGATTGAGCAGGTGCTTTCGAATCTGGTGGAGAGTGTTGGCGCTACCCACGGAATTGTCCGGCTGATCGAGGGCGAAGGCAAAACGGCGATGCTGGTGGCGCGGGCAACCGTCGGTTATGACAAGGCGTACCTGGCACGGCACGCCAAGCTTCCGGTGATGGAGCTCTGGGCGCAGCAGGTCCTGAAGGGAGAATGTCAGTTCCTGCAATCCGAGGAGGAGCAGGATTTGGTTGCGCGGCAAAGAATGCAGGATGCCGGCGTGCGCTCGCTGGTGACGCTGGCGCTGCCTGGCAAGGACGGACCACTCGGCGTGATTGCCGTAGGCTCGACGCGCAAGATTCAGTTTCAATCGGATGAGATTTCTTATCTCGTGAACATCGCCAATTTGCTGGGCATGACCATGCAGAATGTTCGGCTGTTCGAACAGGTCAGCACGGTGCAGCAGCAGTGGGTCTACACTTTCGATTCCATCGGAGATCCCATCCTGGTGCACGATCCGCAAGGGCGCATCTTGCGCAGCAACCAGAGGCTGAGCCATCTCCTTGGCCGCGAGGGTGGAGGGCTTCTTGTGGGGCGAAGCGTGACGGAAGTGCTTGCCCCAAAGAACACCGCGTACCGAATTTGCCCGTACTGCGAGGGGCTTGCTGGGGAAGGTGACGAACCCGACCCCTGGCTGCAGGGCTACTTCTTGTCGTCCAATTCGACGTTTGCCGACCCTTCGGGACGCGAGCTTGGAACCGTCCACGTTTTGAAGGACATTACCGATCGCAAGCGCGCGGAAGAAAAGTACCGCACGCTGGTGTCCAGCGTTCAGGAAGGCGTGTTCATCTCCACACCACAGGGCCGCTTCCTGGATTTCAACGATGCGCTGCTGCGCATGACCGGCTACGACGAGCGCGAGGAACTGATGGCCATCGACATTCCCAGCGCCTTCTATGCCAATGAATCCGACCGCGAACGGCTGAAGAAACTGCTGGAGCAGCACGGTTCGGTTGCGGATTTCGAGTTCGAGATGCGCCGCAAAGACGGCGAACTCCGCACCATGCTGGAGTCCTCGATCGCCGTCCGTGACGCTGCCGGAAGCGTCACCGCGTATCAGGGATTTATTCTGGACATCACCGAACGAAAACAAGCGGAGTACGAAATCCGGCGGCGCAACCGCGAGCTGATGGTGCTGAACTCCATCGCCCAGACGCTGACGGAATCGCTCGACCTCAGTGATTCGCTGCACCGCACTCTGCGCCAGATGTCCGAACTTTTCAGCCTGGACACCACGTCGCTCTATCTTTTTGATAAAGAGGGAACGCAGCTGCGGCGTGTCGCAGCCGTCGGCCATCGCTCGGACTACTCCCGGCATTTTCCTCCCGTTTCCGTAAAACCAGAACTGATGCAGCACATTAAGGCGGTCCACGCGACCTTTCTTTCCGTTCAGGGATTGCCGCTCCCTCCTGTCTTTCGCGAAGCGCAGCAGAAAGAAGAAATCGTCGTCGCGTATATCGTTATTCTGTGGTCCAAGGATCGCGTCATCGGCGGCCTCGTTGTTGGCAGCCGCACGCCTCGCGAGTTTTCTCCCGCGGACGTGAACTTGCTCATCGCCGTCGGCAGCCAGATTTCCAGCGCCATCGAGCGCTCGATTCTTTATGAAGAGACGCGGCAGGCCTACGAAAATCTGCGCCGTACCCAGGAACAGCTTCTCCACAGTGAGAAGCTCGCGGCCGTGGGCCAGCTCATCTCGGGTGTCGCGCACGAGTTGAACAATCCACTCACGGCGATCCTGGGCTATAGCCAGTTGCTGACTTCCAGCGGCCAAATGGGCCCCCAGGGAATCGAGTATTCGGAGAAGCTCTACAAGCAAGCGCAGCGCACGCACCGCATCGTGCAAAATCTTCTGAGTTTTGCCCGCCAGCACAAGCCCGAACGCGTCGCCGCAAGAATCAATCAGATCCTTGAGGATACCCTGGCCCTCCGCGATTACGACCTCCGCATGAGCAACATCCGCGTGCACCTGGATCTCGCCGCCGATCTTCCCGTAACCGCCGCGGATCCTTATCAGCTTCAGCAGGTGTTTCTGAATCTGGTCAACAACGCGGTCGACGCAATCCTGGAACAGTCCAAGGAAGGCGACCTTTGGGTTCGCACGGGAACCAACAACGACCGCCTGTTCATCGAGTTCACCGACAGCGGTCCGGGCGTGCAAGACGCTTCCCGCGTCTTCGATCCCTTCTACACCACGAAACCCGTCGGCAAGGGAACGGGGCTGGGCTTGAGCATTTGTTATGGAATCATAACCGAGCACGGCGGAACGATCCGTGTCCGCAATATTCCCACTCGCGGCGCGGCGTTTACGATTGAACTGCCTTTCCAATCGACCACGGCCCTGGCATCATCCGCGCCGGCGCAAACCGCGGCCACCGGCAGGGACGGCCGAATCCTGCTTCTGGATGAGGATGATTCCGTCCTTGAGGCCGTTGGCACTATTTTGCGCGGCCGCGATCATAGGGTACAGACCGCCAGAGACATGCGGGACGCGCGAGCGCTGCTGGAAAGAAATGATTTCGATCTGGTAGTCGCGGATGTGGAAGTGGCCGACGGTGGGGGCGATGATCGACTCGTGGAATGGCTGGCCCAGCACAAGCCGGCGTTAGCACAAAGGGTGATCTGGATGTGTGCGGTAGCGCCGGACGGAAACGCTGCGGAAAAGAGCGGACGTCAGGTTCTGCAAAAACCATTCAAGGCGAGTGAGCTGCTTGCCGCGGTGGATGAGCTGCTGCTAAGTAACGTCGCCGCCGCTCCCATGCAGCGATGACGCAAGTTCTGCGGCGAGCGCCGCTCGTTCTCCCAGTTCCTTCATGGCCGTTTCCATCCGCACGCTGATGCTGCTGACGAAATCGCTCAAGGCGTCCAGCCGCGGGAGCGGCGCCAAGCCAGCGCGCAATTGCATTCGAAGCAATTCATACCGCCATGCAAATTTTATCGTCAGACGCAGCCGTTCGAATTCCTGTACTGCCGCTACTTCCGGCGAAAGCACGGCAATAATCTTTGCCAGTCGCAGAAGGCCCTGAAAATCCTCGCGCACGGCGGACAAAAAGGCCAGGGCCACACGCCGCCGCTCCTGGCGCACCCTGCGAGCCAGGGTGCGTGGCGCTTTCAGCGATAGGTATTCGAAATCCGCCACTGCAAGGGCTTGCCGAACTTGCGGCAGGTGCGCAACATGTCCGCGGCCATACTCTTCTGTATTGCCGGCATCCGCGGGCAGGCTTCCTGGCTTCCTCCCTTTTCGCATCGACCAGGCGAAAAGCAGCAGGAACAGCCCGACAACTGCGAAAAAGAGATAGAAGTACAAGCTCAATCTTTCTTCGCCTCTACCAACCAAAACTTGCCCAGGTGCTCATTCAAGGCCTTCAATCGAACGTTGAACTCCGGCGCAAGCTGGCGATAGGCTCCGCCCGGCAGCATCGCGGGCTTCGAAACAGTCTCTGGCAGTTCTTCACGGAGGGCCCAAATCCACAAGAGCAGGGTGGCATCGAATGCCGAAGTCCGGAGAACATTCCACTGGCGGGCGTAATCCCACATCCACTTTTCCAGCACCGAATTATTCACAACGGAGATGCACGAATATAGGAAGAGACCGACTGCCAGATACCTTGCCGCCGGCTCCACTTCGATCTCGTAGTACCTTGCGAACAGAAACACCAGCGCCAGCACGCCGGCGATCGCCAGTTCCAGTCCGCGGTCGCAGTTCAGAACAGCCGCCTGCCAGTGCGGCCGGGCCACTGCCCAGGAATACACCAACACCAGCCCAGCAGTTGCCAGCAGCAGACGCGATGCCAGCGCCCAGATGCCCCGGCACATACCCAAAATCCGCCGGCAAATCTCCGCTACCGCCAATCCCCGCGCGGCGACTACCAGACCTTGGGTGCCCCACGCGAGATTTCCCGACATTGGCGTATCAAATCCCCACATGCGGTAGCTCGCAAAGAGCACGGGACTTTGCAGCGCTGTCAGCAGAACGTAAATGAAAAAAAAGGGAAAGACTTGGTAGTGCTTGCGAATCAGGAGCAATCCCAGGAGTCCCCACTTCAAGAGAACACTGACTCCCCATAGTGCTTTCAAATAAGTGGCAATGTCAGCCATTCCGAGCGCATGCTAACACGTTTATAACTGCCCGGTAAATAGCCAGTATGCGCCCGGCGATGGCCATTTGGCCCTGGATCGGCCGGCTTTTCCAGATCGCTGAAAGATTAGAAAACGCTCAGGAAACGACGCCGGGCGGTATGGGCTTCGGAACTGGCGGTGGCATGGGATCCCCATCGGCGCGCAGTGTCGGGTCGATCGCGCCCGGCGGCAGTGGTTTCGGGACCGGCGGCGGCATCGGGTCGCCATCGGCACGAAGCGACCTGTCGATCACCGTAGCCTTACCCGTGAGGTGGTTGACGGAGTGAACAGCCGGAAGTACGATCAATGCTGCCAAGGCGGAAACTGCAAGGACGAATACTATTTTTTTCAAGGGCGTGGCCCTCCTCACGAGCAGCATGAGGAGGCGCAAATTGGGCTGGCTTCCGGGCTAGAAAAAGTTCTGTCTTCGGAACACGAGATCCTATGAGGTCACTGACACAGCTACAGCAAAACCGCCGAATTGTTCAGGACTTCACGCTGACCACACTGGCAGTGATTCCGGGACACTTCGCCCAATTGGCGTATGTTTCTTCTTTGCGGGATCTATCCAGCGGCAGGTACGAACACGCGGGGCTGGCCGCCCTCTATCCGGATGAGCCTCTCCAGCAGGCCTTGCAGCTCTGTCACGAACAAATTTTCGAACGAGTTCTGGAATCGCCGCTTTCCAGCCAGGAGAAGGATTTGCGAGATTGCCTTGCTGGAATGCCGGCGGGTTTCGCCTCTGCGATCGCTCACTGGTCCAGCATGGAATCCTACCGTGTGCTGATGCCGGAACAGTCGCCGGGCTATCTCAAAGATCTCTTCTGCTCGAATCTCCGCGCGCTGCTGGAGATTCTCCAGACGGAATGCTCCCTGGCCCATTCAAACGCGTAACCACGCCGGTTACGCGGCCAACTACCTCTGCTTCCCCCGGCGTCCGCCACACTTCCGGGATGCAATGCGAAAGTGGGTGAGGCTGCATAACCAGACGGCAGCCGTCCTGGTGAAACCATCCGCAGCGGTATCCTTCGTGAACTTCCACGAAATACATGGGCCGGTCGTGTTCTGAGGTCCATTCGCCGTCATCGATCTTGCGGACCGACACGTCCACCAGCACGATGCTCCCCGGGCGCAACAGGGGCATCATGCGCCGGTCCGACATTCCGATATAACCATAAACGTGGCGGTTTTGGCCGTTGGTCAATACCCCCTCAAAGTGGCCCCATTTTTCCACCATCCGCGACAAAAACTCCGTCCTCCTGGGATCGAATGCCGGGTCAAATCGCATGGGAATCCGCAGCGAGATGGGCGGGGCTAAGAGGTGGGTTTGTGGCGCTGCTGCCGCCGTTCCATCATGGAAGCACTCGTTCAGAGGGGCCTCATACCATTGAAAGATATCGTGAGGGTTCAGGTGGTAGACCGCTGCCAGCGTATATAACTTGTGGAGGCTGGGCACCACCCCGCGGTTTTCTATCTCCGCGAGCCGGCTGATGTGCAGAATGAATTCCGAACGCCCCCGCCGCGCCGCCAGTTCATAGCTCGCCTTCTCTACTTCTCGGTAAGTTAGACCTAGCCGTTCGCGGGCCTGCCGCAGACGAAGCCCAGGCTGCATGGATCCCTCAGATGTGAAGCGCTACCCGTGAGTACAGTATAGCAGTTTTACCATCTTGTTAAGCATTCGGAACGCCCGGTTCAAAACGCAGCGGCGATTTTTCATTGCTCCAGCCATCCCGTCCAGCGGCTCATTCCGGATTCTGCTATTCTGAAAATGACATGACCACTCGCTGGAAGCAAACCTGCTTCGCGCTGCGCGCCTGTCTTTTGAGCCTGGCATTCTTGCTTGCCGGTGGTGTGGCTTGCGCGCAGGAAGCTTCCGCGGTTCCGCCACCCGTGGATTCCAAGGCCTCCTCTGAGGCCGACTTCATGGCTGCGGCCGACGAAGTTCTCGGCAAGATAAGCGAAATCACTGGCTTGAAATTGCGCACGCCTCTGAAAAAATCCCTGCGTTCCCGGGAGGAAATTCGCGCCTACGTCGTCAAGCAAATGAACGAAGAAAAGAATCCTGCCGAGCGCTACGCCGGCGCGCGCAGCGCCGAGGCTTTTGGCCTGCTCCCCAAGGGATTCGACTTCGACACTTTCATGGTAAACGTGCTCACCGAGCAGGTAGAGGGACTCTACGATCCCAAAGCGCGCGAGTTCTACATCGCCGACTGGAGCCCGCTCGCGGATCAGCGCATGGTCATGGCCCACGAATTGACGCATGCGCTGGAGGATCAGTATTTCAATATTGAAGCCTGGGAAAAAGCCGCTCGGCCCAATGAGGACGCGGAACTGGCGCGTGACGCGGTGCTTGAGGGCAGCGCCATGGCCGCCATGGTCGATTACCTCATGCTCGGCACGGGCAGGTCCCTTAAGGATCTTCCCGAGTTCGATCCTTCAATGCTCATGGGGGACCTGAGCAGCACTCCCACGCTGGATAAGGCGCCGGCTTTTATTAAGGACGCGCTGATCTTTCCGTATATGAGCGGGCTCAACTTTTCCGCCGCGATCATGAAGGACACCGGCTGGGCTGCTCTTTCCGGCATGTTTGAGAAGCCGCCGGTTTCCACGCAGCAGATTCTCCACCCGGGACTCTATCGCTCCGGCAAGGTCCCCAAAAACACTACGCTGCCGCGTATCGAGAAATTGCTCGGCGCAAATTGGTCGAAGCTTGATGAAAACGTCATGGGCGAATTCGGCTGGAAGGAAGTGTTGAAGCAGTTTCTCGACGCGGAGCGCGCCAAATCCCTGGCCGCGGCCTGGGAGGGCGATTGGTATACCGTCTATGAGGAGAAGCAGAGCAAGCGGCTCGTGCTGGTGACGCGTTTGCACCTCGATAGCGAGGAGCATGCCGCGCGCTTCTTCGGGCAGTATTCCGAAGCACTGGAAAAAAAATACTCCGAGCGCACGAATCTATTTCGCCGTCCGAACTTCTTTGCATTTGATACTCCTGGCGGCGGCGTTTTCCTGGATTGTTTCGGGTTCGAGTGCGTGAGCCTGGAAGGCGCCACCCGCAAGGTTTTCGACGGTCTTACGAAGGCCATCGACTGGCCGATGGCGCCGCAGCCAACAGAACGCCTCGGGACCTCCACTCCTACGAAGACCGCGAACTCTGGGTCCTCGGAAAACAGGTTCGCCGCAAACCAGTCAGTCGTAAGTCGCTGATTGCTACAGACGGAAGAATTCTTAAGCCGCGCGCCGCACTGCAAGAAGCGTCAAATCGTCCGTTTGTTTCACTCCCTCGCCAAAGAGGAACAGGTCTTCGAGACATTTGGAGATTAACCCATCGGGTTCTATCCCAGTGCTCCGCGCCGCCAGAGCGCGGATTCGCTGAAGGCCA
>Ga0210409_10006875_pt1 | contig 11808 bp, 13 predicted proteins | sample IncBWH17MmetaG_FD_161649 | JGI IMG/M metagenome (GOLD analysis project Ga0210409, IMG submission 161649) | Forest soil microbial communities from Barre Woods Harvard Forest LTER site, Petersham, Massachusetts, United States - Inc-BW-H-17-M | ecosystem: Environmental > Terrestrial > Soil >...
CTCGGCAGCGACGATCTGAGCTTTGGCCAAATCTATTCCGGCAAGGGCGCGCTGAATCCGGGAATCCTGCAACTCCCGTTGTCTTCGATTGTTTTCGATGGCCGCTTTGGCCGCTTGCACGGCGGCCGTGGCCTGAGCCACCTGCGCCTGGTAGTCGTCGTCCTGGAGCTCCACTAGAAGATCTCCGCTATGCACCCGCTGAAAGTCCGACACACTGACGCTCCGAACAATGCCAGCTACTTTTGTGCTGAGTGGAGTGAGGTCACCTCGGACAATCGCATCGTCCGTGGCCTGTTCAACCCGGCCGCCTTCCCATGCGTTCCAGTTCCTTGTGATCGTGATAATGACCGCAGCGGCCAGCAAAAGTACCAGGATTGGCGTCCCGTACTTCATCCACTCCCAACGGGGCTTTGGCTTTGGGGGAGTAGGTTGGGATTGGGGAGGTGCGCTTGGAGCGGGGGTGCTAGCAGCCGCCATGATTTACTGCTCCTTTTCCAGTCCAATAGAAGTACGCCAAACGGAGGCCGGGAACTGCAATCAAGGCCAGTTAATACTCCAAAAATAAGCCAGTTGCAACTTTGGTCATGCTGGAAAATCTCAAACCTGTCGGTTGAGCAACGAACGCGAACGGTACGGACCTTACCCCTTTGGATGCTCGCTTTCGCGTCCATCTGCGTCCAACAATTGGCTCAGATAAACGCATTTCGTACCCAAGACCCAGTAAAGCCAACTGCATCAACAGGATTTATGGAGCGGGCGATGGGAATCGAACAAATCCGAATGAACCAAACAAAGGCGTTACCACCCGTTCCGCAGTTCAATTGGAGTCAAATGGAGTCAACTACGCTAAATTGTACCATTCCGTACGCGGACGGCAGTTAAATGCGGTGCAAAAAGTCAAAACCCGCACCCTCGAAAACCACGAGGATGCGGCACCCAAAGTCGTTCTAACTGTTAGTCTGTCGGCCACCCGCCGCAAGTGCTGGCGCAAAACGGGCTGCCGGAAATCGCTCCACTTCGCAAGGAAGAAAGAGTCATGCTGGAGCGCAAAAGGTCCCCTTATTGTTTCAACAGCGGGTACAGCAAACGCTCAAAAAACGATAGCGGAAGCACGACAAAACGGATCTCCCCCGGGGTCGACTTTAGAAGTGCAGGCGACCTTTTCAAGTCGCTAGGAGATTCAGCAGCAGAATCCACAATCCCTTTCTGTAGCACGTCTTTAGTAGAAAGGCGTAGGTTGCACCCACAGTGCCATCGTCCCCAATCTATCGCGACCCGAACGTCCAGGTCTCGTGGCGCAGGTTCCGGAAGCAAAAACCGGACCTCACCCTTCTCATCGGTCTGGAGAGTTAAATGTGCGTCGTATTTTGCGGGCGTTGGTTCTCCCTTGTCATAATACAAAGACACTGAGACCTCTTGCTTCCGTAATGCGCGTTCATTGCTTCCGTTGATGACCCGGACTATGACTGTTTGAGCGAAGCTGGAGGGTCCGAGCCACAGCAGCGAAATTAAGACCACATACCGGAACGCTTGCATGCCTCTCATCACTTCCCTCATTTTAATGCACCACTGGAGTCTCCGCAGTCATCAGGCTGCCCCTTCTTGCAGCTTTGTCCAGGCCCAGGCGGCGGCCATGGACAGTTTGCTGGGTCAATATTTTTGCGAAGAAGGTCGGCGAGATGCCCGACAATTCCATCGATTCCGACATGCCCCAGAAGGCCGCCCAAGCCCCCTCCCCCTTTTGAGTGTGCGTTCGGATTATAGAGATCGATATGCGCCGTTGCATTATCACTAGTGCTGTCGACGCTCACGACATTTTCCAGGTGCAACGTAGGTCCCGAACCATAACGCGCCGGAGGAGGAAAGCTGCCCCAGGCCTTCTTCCCCGCGGCGTTGTTAGCATCGCGAAACTTCTTTTCTGCACAACTAGATGGAAACTGCAGATGTACAGGGAAGTTCGCGTGACCGCCATTTTGTCTGATTTCTTTTCCGACCGATGCGCTAACTCCTGGGAACAGATTTTGCAGAGCGTTCTCAATGCAGTCAGCGGTTGCCGCTGGCGCTGCGCTGAGGCCAAAGGGATCGATCAAGTTTGTGGGATCATTTTGGACATAGCTATAGAAATCTACCGTCCCACTGGACCAGCGTATTAAATCCTCGCTTAGGAATCGCCCGGTCGCAGGGTCGTAGTATCTGGCGCGGTAATAGTACAGGCGGCTTTCGGCGTCAAATTCCCGGCCTGTGTACTGGAATGGGTTCACGAGTGAGCCGCTGGACGCCGTTGTTTTTCCGAAGGAATCATACGTATAAGTCTGCGTCACTGCTCCTGCGGTATTGCTGAGAGAGGTGACAGAGCTTAGGCCGTCCAGCTCGTAGTAGCTGGTAGCGGAACTGCGAAACATAGTGAGGGGTTCGTCCACGTTCTCTGTTTGCAAGTACCGTGCGACTACGCCACCGGATGCATTGGCCTCCTCGATGAGATTGAGTTCGTCGTAGGCGTAGATCGAAGTGCCTGCTGATGACGATTTGTAGATTCTCCTGCCAAAGGGGTCGTATTTGAAGCTTACAGTCCCGCCGCTGTTAGGAAGCACCACACTGGTCAACTGCTGAATTGGAGTCAAGCGCAGCCTAAGTTGTTTGTCTTCAGTGTTTATGGAGCGGGCGATGGGAATCGAACCCACGTCCGAAGCTTGGGAAGCTTCTATACTGCCATTGTACGACGCCCGCTCTATCCTTAAATTAGCAAAGGAATCTATGACTCGCAAGCTGGGTTTGCTACACCTGCTTGTAGCGGAAGCAACCCACCAGGTGGTCGTTCACCAAGCCAGTGGCCTGCATCAGCGCGTACACAATTGTCGGCCCCACGAACCGGAAGCCGCGCTTCTTTAGATCCTTGCTTAAGGCCGTCGCCAGCGGGGTCACGGCCGGCACTTGCCCCTGCGTTTTCCATTTGTTCCGAATCGGGGAGCCGCCCACAAAGTCCCACACAAACTCGTCGAACTTCCCAAACTCTTCCTGCACCTTAAGAAAAGCCTGCGCGTTCGTCACAGCCGCGGAAATTTTCAGCCGGTTGCGAATAATGCCCGGGTCGACCAGCAGTTCGCGCGATTTCTTTGCGTCAAACCGCGCCACCTTTTCCGGATCAAAGCCGCCGTAAACTTTCTGGTAGCGCTCTCGCTTCTGCAAAATTGTGTCCCAGCTCAATCCCGCCTGCGCGCCCTCCAGAATCAGAAACTCAAACCACCGGTGATCGTCGTGCACCGGCACGCCCCACTCCTCATCGTGGTACGGGATGTTCAGCGCATTGCTGGCCCAACGGCACCGCACCAGTTCCCGCTTCGGTTCTGCCATCCCGCCCTCCGCCAGTACTTCACAACACACAGAAATAGCAAAGGCCCGCTCTGCCAGCGGGCCATGCTGTCATCCTGATTTTCCTAAAACGCAGCGCGAAATTATCCGAGATGCCGGTCCAGCGCCTTGGTGATCTGATCCTTGGGCACCGCGCCGACAATCTGCTCCACCACCTGCCCATCCTTGAAAACCAGCAGCGTGGGGATGCCGCGAATGCCGTAACGCGTCGAAGAATTCATCGCCTCGTCCACATTCAATTTGGTCACCTTCAGCTTGCCCGCGTAGTCCTGGGCAATTTCCGCCACCGTTGGCGCCAGCATGTGGCACGGGCGGCACCATTCCGCCCAAAAATCAACCATGACGGGCTGCGACTTGCTTGCCGTCAGCACTTCCGTATCGAAGTTTCCGTCATTCACCGCAAGAATATTTTCAGCCATAACCTTTGTATCCTCTTCGGGCTGCAACTAGGCAGCCACTTTCCAGATTAGTTAGATGCGGGAACTGTGGTTTGGTTTCTTGCCGCCCTGGCAGCCTCATATAGTTTCGCATATTCTGCCGCTGAGGTGTTCCACGAAAAATCCTTCGCCATCCCATTCATTTGAATGCGCTTCCAGATGCCGTCGTCAGAGTAATAGTGCAACGCCTGGCGGATCACATGCAAAAGCGCCCCGCCAGAGTACTCCGTAAACTTGAACCCGGTGCCCGTGCCATGCTCCAAATCGAACATTTCAATCGTGTCATCCAGCCCGCCGGTCGCGCGCACAATCGGCAGCGTGCCATAGCGCAAGCTGTAAATCTGATTCAATCCGCAAGGTTCATAGCGCGACGGCATCAAAAACATGTCCGAGCCCGCTTCGACCAGATGCGCCAGCGTGTTGTCGTAAGCGATCTTCACGCCCACGCGGCCCGGAAAATCCGTCGCCAGCGCGCGGAACAATTCTTCATACCGCTTGTCGCCCGTTCCAAGCACCGCCAGCAAAAGATCCTCGTGCATCAGGTCGCGCGCGATGGCGGCAATCAGGTCGAAGCCTTTCTGGTCGGCGAACCGCGACACAATCCCGATGATCGGCCAGTTTGGATTGTCGCGAAGCAGGTGAAACTCTTCGGCCAGCTTTTCTTTGCAGGCCTTCTTTCCTTCCAGATTTTTTGCAGAGAATTTCGCGGGAATCAGCGTATCCCGTTCCGGGCTCCATGCCGAATAATCCACCCCATTCAAAATTCCCACCAATCGGCTGGCGCGCGAACGAATCACTCCATCCAATCCAAATCCGAATTCGGGCGTTTGAATTTCCTGCGCGTATTTGCGGCTCACCGTCGCCAGGTAATCCGAATAGATCAATCCGCCCTTCAGAAAGTTGGCGTTCCCGAAAAATTCAATCCCGCCGGGATGAAACAATCCCTGCGGAATCCCCGCCCGGGCCAGCGATTCCGGGGGAAACACGCCGTGGTAGCCGATGTTGTGAATCGTGAACACCACCGGGATGTCCTTCACCACCGGATCATCCGCATACGATGACCGCAGCAGCGCTGGCACCATTGCCGTCTGCCAGTCATTGCAGTGAAAAATGTCCGGCGTCCAGATGTGCTTGGCCAATTCGATCGTGGCGCGGGAAAACTCCGTAAACCGCTCCGCATTGTCGGGAAATTCGCGATTTTTTTCGCCGTAGATGCCGTCCCGGTCAAAATAGAAAGGATCATCCAGAAAAAAATAGCGCACACCGCGCAGCACCGAGCCGTTCTTGATTGCCGGAAAGCGCAGCCGTGTTCCTTGCGGGATGGTCAGGCTGGGCATCACCACCGACGCGGACTTCACCCCGCGGTAGAGTGGCATAAACACAGCCACTTCATGGCCCAATTTCACCAAGGCCCGTGGCAAGGCCTCCAGCACGTCGGCCAAGCCGCCGGTCTTCGCGTAAGGCAACGCTTCCGAAGCTGCAAAGAGAATGCGCATAGTGAGAGTGCGAAATTCCTAAGCTAGCGGAGGCCCCGCCCAGCGTCAACCTGATTCCTCCCACAATTCATGTTGGGTTTCCCGCTTCCGGATTAATTCGCCAAGCCCGCGATGCATTTCAGGGCGCCTCATCGGCTCCAAGCGTGCAATCGCGGAATCCAGCGCGGCACGTTCCGACAATATTCCTCATAATCCGCGCCAAACATTCTCCGGAGCGTCGGCTCCTCATAAAATTTCACAAATAGAACGACGGCAGCCGTCGCAATTAGCACAACGACAAGCGCTGTGCGGTTGGCCCTGCCAAACACAATCCACAAGCCCACCCAGCCCGCAAAGAAGCCCACGTACATCGGGTTTCTTACATAACGGTAAAATCCCACGACCACCAGACGTTGAGGCGGAACAAACGGCGCGGGTGTGCCGTGCCCCGTTCTGCCAAAATCCCAAACGCATCGCAGAGCCACGGAAAAGCCCAGCACCGACGGCAACGCTCCAATCCAACGCCATCGCGCTCCACCAACTGCCGCAACGTCAAATCCCAGCCAACCCGGCAGCAACCAGAACCACAGCGCAAAAAACGCAGCCCCCACCGCCAAAGAAGCAACCGTTGTCAGCCAGAGGGCGCCATTAGATTCCGTGGAAGGCTTATTCGACATGACCTGTCCCCTTCCGCCGAAGTATGAGCCGACAGCGAATCGTCAGCAACACAAAGCTCTCCGCGCAGCGCCAACCCTCTCTGTCACCTGGGAAGTTCCCGCACAATCGTCTCGAACGGCCACGGAGCCTAAAACTGCTGATAGACTGACGGATTACACACTCATGGCCAGACAGAAGCTTGGACAACACTTCTTGAGCGATGCCGGATGGCGCGAAAAAATCGCCCGCGCGATTCGCGTTTCCTCGTACGGCATGGAAAGCCCCTCAAATTCCTCTTCACAAAATTACTGCTGGATCGAAATTGGCGCAGGCCACGGGGAAATGACCGAGTATCTCGTCCGCAGCGGCGTTCCCGTCTATGCGGTCGAACTCGACCCGCCTCTCATCAAGCGCCTGCAGTATCTCGCCGGTGAACACCCGAATCTCACCATCATTCCCGGTGACGTCCTCGATACCGACCTGCGCTCTCTCGCGGCCGGCCGGCGCATCCGCCTCTATGGCAATCTCCCCTACTACATCACTTCGCCGATCCTCCATCGATTCTTCTCGTTTGCCGATCAGATCGACGAAATCAACATAGTCATCCAGCTGGAAGTGGCCCTCCGTCTCGCCGCGCAGCCCGGCAACAAAGACTATGGCTATCTTTCCGTCGCCACCCAGTTCTACACGCGGCCGGAATTTGTCCTCAAACTCCCGCCCGGTGCGTTCAGCCCGCCGCCAGAAGTTGCTTCGGCGCTCGTCACACTTCGGCTCCCCGGCCCCGGCGCGAAATCCGACGTCAGCAACGCTGAAAAGTTTCTGGATTTTGTGAAGTCCTGCTTCGGACAGAAACGCAAAACGCTCTCGAACAATCTCCGCCACCTCGCAAATCCTCAGCAGATTCGTGAATTGTTGAAGGAATTGAATCTCAGAGAAGATGCGCGCGCCGAACAGCTCAGCGTCGCGCAATTTGCCGCTGTCTACCGGGCTATTTCTTCAGCGAATCCACCAGCCGGTCCGGATAGTCGGACATAATCCCGTCCACCCCCGCGGCCTCCAGCAACCGCATGTGCGCCGGCGAATTGATCGTCCAGCAGACCACTTGCAGGTCGCGCTTGTGCGCTTCTTTCAGGAAATTCGGCGTCATCAGGTCGCCGCGAACCGCCAGTTGCCGCGCGCCGATTTCCAGCGCCTTTTCAAACGGACTCTCGATTTGCCCGTCGTGCAGCAGGCCGGTCATCAAAGTCGGCTCCAACTTCCGCAATCCCGCCAGAATTCCGGGGTCAAACGAAATGATCACCACTCGGGGAATTTCGCCGGACTCGCGCAGGTTGCTGATCAGTGCGTGCTCGCCTCCCCAGAATCCGTTGGGCTTCAATTCCAGGTAGAACACCACGTCATGCTTGCGCGCGAACTCCAGAACCTCCACCAGCGTGGGCACGCGCTCGCCGATGAATTCGCTCGCGAACCACGAACCCGCATCCAGTTTTCGGATTTCGGCCAGCGTAATCTGGTGCACCTCGCCGCGGCCGCTGGTGGTGCGCTCCAGCGTGGCGTCATGGATGGCCACAAAATGCGCGTCCCGCGTCAGATGCAGGTCGGTTTCGATGAAGGTTACGCCTTGCGAGACCGCGCGGCGAAACGCCGCCAGCGTATTTTCCGGCGCGTAGCCTGAAGCGCCGCGATGCGCGATGGCCAACACTGAAAAGCGTCCTCCCGGGGCAATCGAGCAAGAAACTGGGAGAAGGAGAGCGCGATTCCCTGTCGTATGCTAACACTGACGGAACTCCCAGACGCAACATTGACCACCGCTGGTGCGCGAATCGAAACAATCTGCCAAGCTCCGCGCCGCCTTTGCTAATCTTGAATACATGTACCAAGCAATCTGCCGAAAGTTCGCGCCCTGCCTTTGCATTGGCCTGATTCTGGCCGCGCCTTCCTTGCGTGCACAGCATCCGCCGGCTGCGAAACCCGCCACAGTCGCGCCCAAGACCGAGGAACCCCAACTCTCCCACGAAATTCGGCATCAGCTTTTTGTGCTTCCTTATTATTCCGTCTTCGACTACATCACCTTTGCCCTTGACGCCGACAAAGTCACGCTCACCGGATACGTCCTCCGCCCCACACTTCGGGCCAACGCGGAAGCAGTTGTAAAAAGCCTCGAGGGCGTCTCGTCGGTCAAAAACCTCATTGAAGTTCTTCCCAAGTCCTCCACCGACGACGGCTTTCGCCGCGCCGTATACCGCTCCATTTTCGAGGATTCCACGCTGCAGCGTTACGCCGTTCCGGAGGTCCCGGTGATCCACATCATTCTCCGAAACGGAGAAGTCACTCTCGAAGGCGCGGTTGCGACCGAAGCCGAGAAAGACCTTGCCTCCACGCGCGCCTCCACTGTTTCCGGCGTTTCCACCGTAAAAAACAACCTGGCTATTCGCCCGAAGGGCGCTCCTACCAACTAGCCAGCCGTTCAAAACTGTCGCAAAATAGTCAGGGAGCAACAAACTTGGCTCAATCCAAAGATCCGTACACGAATCAAGGTGACGGCCGCGACACCCCGGCGCGCCAGAAACTTGTCGCCCTGCGGGAGGCGCTTCTTCGTTTGCACAAAACTTTGCTGGACATGGAGCGCCGCGATTACGAAAAGGCCCACGGCGTCGTCACCACCGGCGAACTCTTTCGCCTGGTCGTGGACGACCCGCAATTCGCCTGGCTGCACAATATCTCCGAATTCGTCGTCCGCATCGACGAAGCCCTGTCGAGCGACGAGGGCGTAACCGAAGCGGGCGCCCACGCTTCCATTTCTCTGGCGCGCAAACTCTTCGCTCCCTCGGAAACCGGCGACGGCTTCCAGAAGCAATATTTCGACGCCATCCAGCGCGACCCCGCCGTCGTGATGGAACACGCCGAACTCGTCCGCCTGTTCAACAACGAACCCCCCGACGCCGAGGGCTAGTCCTATTTTTCTGGCGCACAGGAAATCTCCCCGGCCTGCTTTTCCCATCTCGCCAAAGGACCTCGGATTGGCCTAAACTACACGAATCTGGCGGGATTCATTTGAACCCTCGAGGGCCAAGGAGTCTCATGACGGAAAAAAACCCGGTCTGGCGCGACCTCCGTGTTGCGATACACTTCTTTTTCGCTACTCTGGCTCTTCTCTCCGGTCTCGCACTTTCCGTCTCTGCAAAAACCACCATCGATTTCGATCCCAGTATCGACTTTTCCAAATTCAAAACCTTCGCCTACATTGGTGGCGTCGAGAACCTGGTTGCGATTCAGATGAATCCCGACCTGATCAATATCCGCTTTCACCACATGGTGGTGCGCGAACTCGAAAAGAAAGGCTTGCACGAGGTTAATCCCGGACAGAATCCCGACCTCATCGTGCGTTATTGGGCCAACCCGGAGACGCAGGTGGATGTCGCGGTCATGGGCAACTGGGGGCCTTATGGGCCCTATATCGGCAGTGATTGGGCCTATGTCTACAACACCGTGGCCTCCACCAGCCGGCACCTTGGCACGCTGATCATCGACTTGATCGATCCCAGAGCCAAAGCGCTTGTTTGGCGAGTCTATCTGGTCCGCAAAATGAGCGACCCAGATAAAGATCCGAAGAAAGCCGAGGACGAATTCACCGACGGCTTCAAAGGTTTTCCGCCTTCGGAGAAGGACAAGCAAGAGAAGCGCCAGGAGCGCGCGAGGGACTCCCAATCAAGGAAGCCCTCTTGATCACCCTTTTAAGCATCGGATTCGTGCAATTTTCTCCGGATTCGTGTAACTTCCCGCTCAGACGCGTATCCTAGCTGAATGGCCGCACCAACTCAGGAGACTCATCATGGCCACACCTGCGCTGAATAAAGAGGAAGCCGTTCGCGAGCGCTACGCCGAAGGCGCCAGGAAAAGCGAAGCTTCGCTCTGCTGCCCCACCAGCTATGATCCCGCGCTCCTGAAAGCCATTCCCGAAGAAGTTCTGTCCATTGATTACGGCTGTGGCGACCCTACCAGGTACGTTCATGCGCGTGACACGGTTCTCGACCTCGGTTCCGGTTCCGGCAAGAACTGCTTCCTCGCTTGCCAGATTGTCGGCCCCAGAGGCCGGGTCATCGGCGTGGATATGACCGACGCCATGCTCGAAGTGGCCGAGCGCAATGCGCCGGAAGTGGCGCGGCGGCTGGGCTACGCCAATGTGGAATTCCGCAAAGGCAAAATCCAGGATCTGCGGCTAAATATGACGGAAGTGGACGCGTGGCTCGCGGCTCACCCCGTGCGCACCGCGGAAGATCTCGCGAAACTCGAATCCACGATGAACGAGTTGCGCATCGCACGGCCGCTCGTTCCCGATGATTCCGTGGACGTTGTAATTTCCAATTGCGTGTTAAATTTGGTGCGCCCCGAAGACAAAAAACAACTGTTTACGGAAATTTTTCGCGTTCTCAAGCGCGGAGGTCGCGCCGTTATCTCGGACATCGTTTCCGACGAAGACGTTCCCCTCCAACTGCAGCAAAACGCCGAACTCTGGAGCGGCTGCATCTCCGGCGCTTTCCGCGAAGACCTGTTCCTCGACGCATTCGAAAACGCCGGCTTCTACGGCATCGAAATCCTCGACCGCCAGCAGGACCCCTGGCGGACCGTCGAAGGCATCGAGTTTCGCAGCATGACCGTCGCTGCCTACAAGGGCAAGCAGGGCGAATGCTGGGAACACAAACAGGCGGTCATTTATAAAGGGCCATTCCGCCAGGTGGTTGACGATGACGGACACGTGCTCCGCCGCGGCATGCGCGTCGCCGTCTGCGAAAAAACGTTCAATCTTTATTCAAAGGCTCCGTACCAAGATTCTTTCGCCCTTGTTCCGCCGCTCGTGCCGGTAACCAAAGAAGTGGCCAAGCCTTTTCCCTGCACCAGTGGAACGCTGCTGCGCAATCCCCGCGAGACCAAGGGAGAAGACTATTCCCTCACTACGGAAGCCCCGGCGGATTGTTGTTCCCCGGGGGATCGAAAGAGCGGGTGCTGCTGATGGCGGTTGCGAATTCGCCATTCCCGATATTGCCGGGCGGCAATGGATATGCCGAGGGTTTCGCGCAATCCCTGCGCGAGAACGGCCTAACGGAATTGCTGCGCGCGGAAACGACCACGCTTCAGATCAACGTCGGCAAGCTGTGCAATCAGGCCTGCCATCACTGCCACGTGGACGCCGGCCCTAAACGCACCGAAGTTATGCCCGCGGAAATCGCTCGCCGGGTGATGGAAGTTCTCGCCGCCAGCCCCAGCATCACCAGCGTGGACATCACCGGCGGCGCGCCGGAGTTAAATCCCAATTTCCGCTGGCTCATCGAAGAGTCGCTGCGCCTCGGCCGCCACGTCATTGATCGCTGCAACCTGACCGTTCTATTCGAGGACCGGCAGCAAGACCTCGCCGAATTTCTCGCCGCGCGCCGCGTGGAAATTATCGCCAGCCTTCCCTGCTACACCGCGGAAAATGTAGACAAGCAGCGCGGCAAGGGCGTCTTCGAAAAAAGCATGGACGCGCTGCGCAAATTAAACAGCCTGGGGTATGGCATGCCCGGCTCGGAGCTGCAGCTGAACCTGGTCTACAATCCCGTCGGCCCATCGCTGCCTCCACCCCAAGCAAAGCTCGAAGCCGACTACAAGCAGCACCTGCGCGAAGAGCACGGCATCGAGTTCCACTATCTGTTGACCATCACCAACATGCCCATTCACCGCTTCGAGGAAGACCTGCAACGCCAGGGCAAGCACGACGCCTACATGGAGCTCCTCAAGAAAAATTTCAATCCCGCCACGTTGCACGGCCTGATGTGCCGCTCGCTCGTCAGCATCGGCTACGACGGCAAACTCTACGATTGTGATTTCAACCA
>Ga0210409_10006876_pt1 | contig 11808 bp, 9 predicted proteins | sample IncBWH17MmetaG_FD_161649 | JGI IMG/M metagenome (GOLD analysis project Ga0210409, IMG submission 161649) | Forest soil microbial communities from Barre Woods Harvard Forest LTER site, Petersham, Massachusetts, United States - Inc-BW-H-17-M | ecosystem: Environmental > Terrestrial > Soil >...
AAGCCACTTGCCAGGACCACTCCCAGCACAGCGAATGTGATTACCTTCCAAGCGGGTCGCACCGGTTGGGGGACTTGGTTCAGTTCCATTCGCGCTGTTGACGCGACAGGGGACCGCTCGTTCCGCCACGCATCGAGTTCTCCCGTGTAGGCGTAGACGGACCCCAGCCGTTTGTGTTGGAGGCGGCGTACCGGCAACCGCTCCCGCTTCTCCCATCGGCGGACGGTCGTAACGTCCCTCCCCAGGTAGGTGGCAATCTCCTTCCAAGATTCCAGACGCCGCCCTCGGGAATCTGCCGCAATCCTAGGATTTGATGTCGCCTGGACAGACATGGGCCTGGGGGCCTCCTTCTGGACCCAAACATATCACATCAGTTTCCTTCCGCGGCAAGTGCTTGGTTTGAAGAAATGGGGTTCAAATGCCGCGTTTTGCCCCTCTTTGCCTCTCTTTGCAGCTTGCGCTACGCCAGAGCTGCGCTTAGCTTGCCCCTGCGAGCAATCCAAATGGATCTCCCACCATGGATCGCTCAACCAAAAGCAATCAACTCGCCTCTACTGTTGGCGAGTTGGCACCACACGGTAGCCCGTTCCTGCTGACGAGCGATTTGCCAGGTCATCGCAGACTGTCCGCCAGCCGCTTGCAGCGCTACCGGAGTTCCTCAGGAGGAAACATGATTCGCAACAAAACAAATAGGTTTAACCCAGGCTCTCTTCTATTACTCGTCCGGCGCCGGGACGGCACGACTATCCATAGCGCCATGCTGATGCTGATTGTAGCGCTGCTGGCTGCCCGTCCCCTTCCGGTGTCGGCGGCCACGCCGGATCCAGTGCTCGAGTGGATCGGCGTCATGAACACCACGGTCCTCGCGGCCGGCACACCTCCGAATGTAACTAGCCGCATAGTCGCACTGGTATCGTCCTCGGTATTCGACGCCGTCAACGGCATCGAGCCTCACTTCCGCCCGCTGCTTGTGAGGCCGGATGCCCCGCATCATGCGTCTCAAAGCGCAGCGGCGATTCAGGCGGCCTACGCGATTCTCCTGAATCTCTATCCGGCGCAAAGCGGGATGCTCACTACTCGGCGGAATGCTTCGCTCGCGGCGCTCGCGTTGACCGAAAAGGCTGAATCCATCGCGGCGGGTGTCGCCTGGGGCCAAACAGTTGCCGATGCCGTCTGGGCCTCCCGGCTGACCGACGGGTTTGCGCCCCCGCCCCCACCGTTCCTCGGCGCACCGAACGTGGGCGTTTGGCGCCCCACGCCGCCCGCGAACGCTTCCGGCGCAACACCGCAGATCGCCACCATGACGCCGTGGGTCCTCACGCGACCATCGCAGTTCCGCCTGCCGCCGCCCCTGGCCCTCAACAGCCCGGACTACGCTGCGGATCTCAACGAATTGAAGGTTATGGGCACCCTCTCTGGCTCGATGCGCACTTCGGATCAATCGGAACTGGCGTTATTTTGGGCATTGAATACTCCCCTTGCCTGGAACCGTATTGCCGCACAGCTCTCAGCCGCGCGCGGGCTGACTCTGACCGAGAATGCGCACTTATTTGGGTTATTGAATATCACCCTTTCCGATTCGCTTATCGCCTGCTGGGATAGCAAGTACCGCTACGTTTTCTGGCGGCCGATCACGGCAATCCGAGCGGGTCTCACGCCTGCGGATGCCGATCCGTTGTGGGAGCCATGGCTCGACTCTTTGACAGGCACTCCGGCGCATCCCGAGTACCCGTCGGCCCACTCCTCGATGAGTGGCGCAGCGGCTTTCATCCTTGCCGCCGCGTTTGGAGAGAACACAGACTTTAGCCTCACCTCGGAGGTTCGCCCGGGCACTACTCGCTCGTTTCATAGCTTCTCGGACGCGACAGCAGAAATCGCCGATGCGCGTGTCTTTGGCGGCATTCACTTCCGAACCAGCTGTATGCGCGCAAATACGCTGGGTAGAGCCGTGGCGGATTACGTGTCCAGGCACGCCATGCGTGAGAGAAGCGACGACCGGGACGATGATAAAGACTAGACTCTAACCCCGGCTATTCGTCGGAATGGCTGTTTTCCGTTAAGAGCAAATTGCGTTTCCCTAAGAGAACGTGAGCGCGTCGGTGCCCGCGCTCACCTCTTCTTCCCTCCTGCGTCTCATCCTACAAGTTCTTGGCTATGCACATTTTATCCAGCCTCTGCAAACTCGCCTTCGTTCTCGCCGTGTTCGGAACGCTCACTTCCCTCGCCGCGGGGCAAGATGCCAAGTCGCAAATCAAAGCTGAAATTGATCGTCTCGCAACCTCCCTGAAAGAAAAGCCGATCACCGATCCCGATTACGCGTCCCTCGGTTCCCTGGCTAGCCAATCCCTCCAAGGAGCCGCTGTCGCTCTCGACTCCGGTAAGCTCTACGCGAGTTTGGAAATGCTTCTCCAAGCCGGAGATTTTCTGCAAGGCGCGCGTTTTCCCGTCGAAAAAGCCGAAGCCGTCAAGTCCGGCTTGCCCGCCTTCGAAGCCGAATGGGAAAAAGTCAGCCAGATACTCACTGCTTGTGATCGAGAAGTCCGTATAAAAGACTGGGGCCCCTCCACCGCGGCTGTTCGCGCACTATCCGAAACTGCTCTCGGCCGCTCCGTTCCTCTTCTCGAAGGCGGCCGTGGCTTTGCCGTTTCCACCAAGCCCAGCGACGGCCTTTTCTATCTCGGCCAGGCGCAGGGCGAAGCCGCTTTCGCAAAATTTTCCTCAACTCTGTCGCTTCCTAGAAATGCTGCGGCCTTCCCGCTGCGCTCTTATTTGCCGGAGCTACAGAAGCTTCAGCAAAAAACCAACGCCGCGTTCAAGCCGCCTCGTTCCATCGAACTCCATCCCAGGTTTATTGCCTTGAATTCCGCTCTGAAACTCGCCGAGGAGCTTGACGCACAAAAATTCTATGCCGGCGCTCTGTATCAATATCTCGAAGCCACCCGCCACTTCGGCATGCTCGACGCTCCACCAGTCGGAGTTGCTCGTCAATCCGCGTTGAAAGACGCCGTCGCCGCTACGCTAAAGAAAATCACCGCCTCCAAGCAGGATGACTCCATCGCCCAGCTTTTCCTGGAGCGCGCCCAATCGCAAATCGTACACTCCGATGGTTCCGCCACCACTGCCGATGAATGGAGAAGCGCCCAGGTCATCCTCGACCAGGTGTTGTCCGACTATCGCACAGCCCAGAAACCCGCCGCTCCTCTCCAGCTAGCTTCCGGAAAGACCGTGGACCTCACTCTCGTGCGCTGGCCCTACACTTGAAATATCTCTGACCCAGCAAGTTTGCTGGTCCAGGAAGTCGCCTCCCAATACCCGGGCAGAGTCACTTTCGTCACTGAAAATTTTGGCGCTTCCAAACTTGCCGACCGTTTTGGCGTGAAAGGCTATCCCGCTGTCTTCGTGGACGACATTCTCGTCGCCGCTCCCCGGGAGTTCGGCTACTTTGGCGAAATCGAAGGCTCGGGCCGCTATGCTCCCTGGCGCAGCGAGGCCAGCCAGGCAAAATTCAAAGCCGACCTCGTTCGCATGATTGATTTAATCCTTGCGGGCAAAAAGGACATCGTTTCCCGCGAACACTCCGGGACCGACACAGCGTCTCACGAGATTGCCGCTCTTCCCCAGTTCAAGCTGACTGACCTTTCCGGCCATCCCCTCACCGCCGCCGAACTCTCCGGCCGCGTCGTCCTCGTCGAATTCTGGGCCACCTGGTGCCCCCCTTGCCGCTCCACCCTCGAGTGGCTGGGCGAGCTAAAGCGCAAGCATGGCGACAAGCTCGCCATCCTCGCCCTCGCCGTCGAATCCCCCGAGGACCAGATCCGCTCGACCGCCAGGTCCCTCAGCACCGATCTCCATTGGGCCATCACCGATGGCCCTACTGCCCAGTCCTTCGGTGACATCACCGCCGTCCCCACCTTATTCCTCTTCGACCGCTCCGGCAAAACCTCCCGCGTCCTTTACGGCGCTCCCCCCGACCTCCATGATCAAGTGGAGAAATCCCTCGACTCGCTCCTGCGGTAGCCATATAACAAGAATGGCTGACTCTCAGCAGTTTCCCGGCAAACTCCTATTGACAATCCGCTTACTACTCTTGTATATTACTGCCGTTGAGAAGTGCGCGTCGACTTCCGCCAGACATTCGCCCCAATCGTTCTTTTCTGACTAGCTTATTTGAAATCAACTTATGAAAAACAGGGGAGGGGGATCCAGCTACTGCCACCTAGACACCTGCGCTCTTCTCCGCGCCAGATACCGGAGACAGGTGTGGCCATCGCAACGGAGACATCGCTCTGCCCGGCCGGCTCCTGCGCTGTGATTCGCACTAATTGATCGCTGCAGGCGTCCTTGTAGTGAACGCCAACCGTGTCTCCGCGGGGTACTCGATGTCTTTTTTCCCTGTCGCGGCCGCGCCTGCCGTCCCGGCTCCAGCACCCGCCGCCGCTCCGATCGCTGCGCCCTTGCCGCCCCCTGCCAACGCTCCGATAACCGCGCCTCCAGCAGCGCCGCCGCCGATGAACCCGGCGTCCCGTTTGCCTTTTCCGCCCTCTGTTCTTCCGGCGGAGCTCGTCGCCAACGTGTACGTCTTGCCGGACACGGTCACCGTGCGCAGCCGGAGATACAATTTCGCGGGTGTGGACAGGCGGCCCGATGCCTGGACGCTGCTCACCGTCAATTTCACTGCCGAGCCCTTGGGAATCACCACTTTACCGCCCGAGGTCACATCTCGAGAGACTGTTCCTGTCACGGTCTGACCAAGCTTGGCGGTCTTGGAGCTTACAGCCTGGTCCGTCACCACGGAAATCTTGGTTCCTTCCGCAATCGTGCCTCCGGCCTGTGCGAGCGCGGGTAGGACAAGTGCCAACGCTTGGAAAACAGCGATTGTGCGAATTCGTCGAAGCATCTCCGTCACCTCAGAATGGAATTAGGGGCTGAACGAAAAGCTTAGCAGACGGAATCGCAGGAGCGGGAAAAGAGCGCTATGGCGACGCTAGAAGTGAAACACCAGTTCATCCGAGCCGGAGGACTTTGGCTCGATGTAAAGATTGTCGATCAGTCGCGTCTTGCCGATGAAGACCGCCAGTAGCACATAGCAGGGTTTGCTCACCCGAACAATCGGTTCAAACGTTCTAGCGTCCACGATTTCCGCATAGTCCACGCGGGCTGCGCGTTCCGCAGCCAGCATGCGCTGGAGCACGGCTTGCAATTGCAGCGCATCGCGGACTCCCGCGGCCAGCTCGCTTCGCGCTGAGTCCAGCGCGCGGTGCAAAACTGTAGCTGCCTGGCGCTCCTCCGCATTCAAATAAACGTTTCGCGAGGAAAGCGCCAACCCATCGGGTTCGCGGACCGGCGGGCACACCACGATCTCCGTATCTAGATTCAGGTCGCGCGCCATTTGCGTAATGAGCCGCGACTGCTGCGCATCTTTGCGTCCGAAATACGCAAAATTCGGCTGTACGATTTGCAGTAGTTTCATCACCACCGTCGTGACGCCGCGAAAATGCCCGGGCCGCGAGCGCCCTTCGAGCCGCTCGCTCAAGCCGTCGACATTGACGTAGGTTGCAAATCCATCGGGATAAATCTCGCGCGGTTCCGGAGCAAAAAGAAAATCCACTCCCGCGTGCTCGAGTTTTTCGCTGTCGGTCTCAAATGTCCGTGGGTATTTGGAAAAATCTTCGTGGGGCCCAAACTGTTTCGGATTCACAAAAATGGAGGCAATCACTGGCGAGCATTCCCGCCGCGCCCGTTCCACCAGCGACAAATGCCCGGCGTGAAGCGCCCCCATCGTCGGCACCAACCCGATGACGCGACTCTCCGCGCGCGCTTGCCGCGCCTGTTCCTTCATCCACGCAATGGTTCGGATGGTTTCCACAGGAGGGGATGGACGCTTGAAACTACGCGCTCGCCGCCGTGGCGCGCTCACGATAGAAGTGCATCAGATCCGTCGCGATCGGCTGCGCCCCAAGCTGCCGCAGCAGCGTAGTGACCTGCCCGCGGTGATACGTCCCGTGATTCACCAGATGCTGCAACGATTCACAAAGAGGATTACTGTAAACGCCAAACTTCAGCGTCTTGTATTCAAAAACTCGGTCAAGATCCGTCTGTGTCCGTCCGCGTACGAAACCAAGCAAACGAGTTTCAAGTTCGTTCCAACGCTCTCGCAAACTCGCAATATCCTTGAATTGAGTGGTATCTGGCAACGATGACGGCGAGCGCCCTTGAAAGCGCTCCAGCCAAATCCATTCCGCGCCGTAAAGATGCGCCAGCGTGTCGCGAACCGAGCCAAAGCTCGAACCCATCGGCTGAACAAACTGTTCCACCGTAAGCGCTGATGCCGCTTCCAGAGATCGATGATTGGCCCACGCGTTGTAGTCGTACAGCAGGCGCATCTCTTGTGGCGTCATTTTATTCTCCACTGGCAAGTCTAAATTTCAGTTCTCATTCCGGGCCTGCCCCGGCGGGAGGAATCTGCTTTTGACATCATGCTATGTAACGCGCTCTCTACCAATCGCCGTCGATATTGACTGGCGCTTCTTTTTCTTCCTTGGCCGCCCGCGCCGCATGATAAGACTCCGCATCCGAAGGAAACATTCCCGCTCGCACATCGTCGCAGTATTCGCGCACCGTCCTTGAAATCATTTCCCCGACGTTTGCGTATCTCCGCGCGAATTTCGGCAATCCTGTAAAAGTCAGCCCGATCACATCGTGCAGCACCAGAATCTGCCCGTCGCACTCGGGCCCGGCTCCGATGCCGATTGTCGGAATGCGCAATTCGCGCGTAATCTGCGCGGCAAGTTCACGCGGCACGGCTTCCAGCACCACCGCAAAAGCTCCCGCGGCTTCCACCGCGCGCGCATCGCGAATCAACTGCACCGCAGCGTCCGCTGTTTTCCCCTGCACGCGGTATCCGCCCAGCGCATTCACCGATTGCGGCGTCAAGCCGACGTGCCCCATCACCGGAATCTCCGCTTCCGTCAACCGCGAAATCAATTCCAGCCGGCGTTCCCCGCCTTCCACTTTTACGGCCTCGGCGCCCGCTTCCTTCACAAAGCGCATGGCATTGTGCAGCGACTGGCTCAAGTCCGTGTGATAGCTGCCATAGGGCATGTCCGCCACGACAAGTGCCCGCCGCGTCCCGCGGCGTACCGCGCGTGTATGGTGCAGCATCTCGTCAATCGTTACCGCCAGCGTGTTCTCGTGCCCTAGCACCACCATGCCAAGAGAATCGCCGACAAGAATCACCTCCACGCCCGCTTCGTCGAGAAGCCGCGCGGTCGGATAGTCGTACGCCGTCAGGCAGGTGATTTTCTGGGAGTTCGAAACGGGGCCTGCAACCTGGCTTTTGCGCTGCAGGAGATCGGGCACGGTAATTTTTCCGTTCCCGGAATTCGGGACAACGCTCATGGTGGCCTCCGGTGCCGTTCCTTTGCCTTTTTCAAAGGCGACCGCAGAGCGGTCGACGGGATACAGCCCTGTACCTTGGACTTGCGCAGAATAACAAATTTCGATGCGCAAGACTACAAATTTGGATGCGGCGCACTGTGAATTAGTCTCATCGCGGAGCCTGGGCGCGGCCTTTCCATTGGCCGCCGCGGCCGAGCCAGTAGCGCACTGCGGAAACAAACGTGGCGTAACCGTAGTACGCGGCGGCGAACGGCAGGGTGAGGGCCCAGGGCCAGGGGAGAGCCCAAAACCGCACGGTCACGCCAAACGTTACAGTCATCAGACAAATGGCAGTGCTGGCGAGGAACCACGCGGGATCTTCGCCAGAAAAAAAAGAGAACCATGGCAATAGAAACGTGACGAACAAGCCGGCGAGGGCCATGACAAGAAACAGAATGGAATAGCGGAGCTGCGTAAAAGCGGTGCGGGCAATCATGTTGCGAATTTCAGAGAAGCTCCAATAGCTGCGGAGACTAACGCTCCGGCGGGTCAAACCCATCCAGATTCTTCCGCCATTCTTCTTCACGGCGCGGGCAAGCGCGCAATCATCAATCACCTCTCCGCGAATCGAGGCCATCCCGCCGATAGGCGCGAGCACGTTCCGCCGGAGCAGGATACAGCCGCCCGCGGCTCCGGCGGTGCTTGCGTTCGGATCCGCAATCCAACGCGGCGGATAGAGCATCAGGAAAAAATAGAGAAACGGCGGAATCAGCAGGCGTTCAGGAAATGTTTTTGCGTGAAGCAGCACCATCAAGGAAGCGAGGTCGAGCGAATCTTTTTCCGCGCGATAGACCAAGCGGTGCAAAGTGTCCGGCGCGTGCTCGATATCCGCATCGGTGAACCAAAGAAAATCAGGTTTGTCCTCGGCCGCGACCTGCACGCCTTCGTTCAACGCCCAGAGCTTCCCTGTCCAGCCCGGCGCGAGTGGAGCCGCGGAGTGAATTTTCACGCGTTGCGAAGCGCCAGATTCCTTGGCGGCTTTTTGCGCGAGAGCGGCGGTCCGGTCCTCGCTGTGGTCATCCACGACAATGATCGAGAATTCGCCGGGATACTCTTGCGCGGCGAGGGACCGGACGGTTTGTGCGATGGTTTCCGCTTCATTGCGCGCGGGAACGATGGCAACGACGCGAGGCCAATTTGCAAGAGGTTGCAGAAAGATGTCATCCTCGCGCAGTTGCCAGAAATTGCCGCGCGAGAGAAACAGATAAATCCAGATCGCCAGCGGAATTGCGGCGAGAAGAGTCGGTATCAGAGGCACGCGCTATTCTGCAATAAGCCGGGAACGAAACGCTATGCCAGATCTTCCTTGCGAATGGGCAAACGCCGGATCGGCTTGCCGGTGGCGGCGAAAATAGCGTTGCAAACGGCGGGAGCGATCGGCGGGGTGCCTGGCTCGCCGACGCCGCCGGGCGGTTCGTTGCTCGTCACGATGTGAACTTCCGTCTTTGGCGTTTCGTTCAGGCGGAGCATTTCGTAGTCGTGGAAATTGCTTTGCTCGACGCGGCCCTTTGCAATGGTGATTTGGCCCTTCAGGGCAGCAGTCAAGCCGAAAACGATGGAGCCCTCCATCTGCGCCGCAATCGTATCCGGATTCACGTAGCGGCCGCAGTCAACGGCGCATACCACGCGATGAACTTTCACTTCGCCGGAACTGCGATTGACGCTAACTTCCGCAACTTCCGCAACGTAGCTTCCAAAGGATTCGACAACGGCAATCCCACGCGTGCGCCCGGCCGGAAGCGGCTTTCCCCAACTCGCTTTCTCGGCAGCGAGCTCCAGCACGCCACGGTGGCGTGGCGCGTTGGCCAGCAGCTTGCGGCGGAATTCGAATGGATCTTTGCCTCCCGCCTTGGCAAGCTCTTCCACAAAACATTCCGTGATAAATCCATTGTGCGAGTTACCCACCGAGCGCCAGAAGCCTACCGGTACCCCAGGCTCCGTGAGGGCATATTCGACAAGAAAATTCGGAATCCCGTACTTGGCATTGGCCTGGCCTTCCACGGAAGATTCATCGAGGCCATTCTTCACCGAGCCGGGAAAAAACCGCGACATGATCGACGGACCAACGATGCGGCTCTTCCATGCGACGGGCCAGCCGTCCGCGTCGAGTCCTGCGATAATTTTGGTATAAGCTGCAGGCCGATAAAAATCATTTTGCATATCATCTTCGCGGGACCAAGTGACCTGAGCCGGAGCGCCGGTCGCTTTCGAAATTTCCACGGCCTCGGAAATGAAATCCTGCTCCGCGCGGCGCCCGAATCCGCCGCCGAGAAATGTGGTGTGAATGCGAACCTGCTCGGGCTTCAGCCCGGTAATTCTCGCGCCGGTCATCTGATTGATGGTTTGAAACTGCGTTGGCGCGTAGATGTCGCAGCTGTCGGAGCGCACATCGGCAGCGCAATTCATGGGCTCCATGGTGGCGTGAGCCAGAAAAGGAACTTCGTAAGCGGCTTCCACTTTTTTCACGGCGCTGGCGAGGGCAGTGTCGGCATCGCCCTCCTTGCGCGCGATGGCGCCAGGTTTTTCCGCAGCTGCCTGATAAAGCTTGCGAATGGCTTCGCTGGAGTTGGCGGCGTTGGGGCCCTCGTCCCAGGTAATTTGCAGCGCGCGGCGGCCTTGCATCGCCGACCAGGTATTGTCGGCAACCACGGCTACGCCTGAGGAGATTTGCAGAACTTGCTTCACGCCACGGACGGTTTTCGCTTTCGAATCGTCAAAGCTTTTCACCTTTCCGCCAAACACGGGGCAGCGCGCGACAACTGCGTGCTGGATATCCGGCAGGCGCACGTCGATGCCGAATCCGGCTCTGCCGTTTACTTTCGAGGGGGTGTCGAGGCGCTTGGTGGGCTTGCCGATGTATTTGTAGTCTTTCGGTTCCTTGAGCGCGGGGCTGGCCGGCACGGAAAGCTTCGCTGCCCGTTCGACCAACGCTCCATAACCCAATCGCTTGCCGGTGGCGTTGTGCACCACCGCGCCGTTTTCCACGTGGCACGACGTCGCATCCGCGTGCCACTCCTGAGCCGCTGCGGCAATGAGCATTTCGCGCGCGGCCGCGCCTGCTTTTGTCAGCGGCCCCCACGACGCGCGCACGCTGGTGCTGCCGCCGGTACCCTGCACACCAAAGAGCGGATTGAAATACGCAGGAGCAGCGGGAGCAAATTCGGTCTTGACCTTCTTCCAATCGAACTCGAGTTCCTCGGCAAGCAGCATGCTGAGCGAAGTCACGACGCCCTGGCCCATCTCGGACTTGTCTATCAAAATCGTGACCGTATCATCCGGCGCGATGCGCACCCAGGCGTTGGCCGCGACAGATTCAGAGGGCGGAGTTGCCGCCAGCGCTTCGAATTTTCCGGGGAGATAGAAACCGATGACCAGCGCCGTTCCACTGGCGGCGCTTTTTTTCAGAAAATCTCTGCGCAACATTACGTCGGAAGATGACACGTGTGCTCCCTCCTGAAAATCCACCACAAAATGTCCGGGCCTGCAGATCGTCGCGTTAGGCTAAATCTTCGGATCGAATGGGCAAGCGGCGAATGCGTTTTCCCGTCGCCGCGAAAATCGCGTTGCACATCGCCGGAGCAATCACGGGCAAGCCGGGCTCGCCGATACCTGTCGGCTCTTCCTGGCTCATGATCACATGAACTTCGGTTTTCGGCGTCTCGGCCATGCGCGGCATCTCGTAATCGTTGAAATTCGACTGCTCGACTCGGCCACCCTTGATGGTGATGGCGTCATGCAGAGCGGCGGAGAGCCCGTAAATAGCCGCACTCTCGACCTGCGCGCGCACTCCTTCCGGGTTGATGGGGCGTCCGCAATCCACGGCGTAAACGATGCGATGCACTTTCACAGCGCCGTCTTTCACGCTGACTTCCGCGACAGCCGCCGTGTAGCTTTCAAATGAGTAGTAGCCCGCGATACCGCGAGAAATTCCTTTGGGGAGCGGCTTGTCCCAGCCGGCTTTTTCCGCGGCGAGGCGCAACACGCCCTTGAGGCGAGCGGTGTCGAGTGGCTTGTTTTCTTTCGGATTGGTGAAATCCGGGATCTTGCGGTCGTCGCCGATGTGGCGCAGGCGAAACTCCAGCGGGTCGGCGCCAGCGGCTACCGCGAGTTCGTCGACGAACGATTCAACGACGAAGCCGCTACTGGAGTGCTCGACGGAGCGCCACCAGGCGCGCGGCACAGACGACTTTGCGAGTGCGTATTCCACACGGTAGTTCGGCGCGTGATACGGAATAAAGGCAGCGGTAGCAAATTCAGAATTTTCGGGAGTTTCCTGGCCTTTCGGACTCCACATGGCGTCGATGGAGGTGGAAGTCTGGAAATGTTTCCAGGCGGCGACATTGCCCTTGGCGTCGAGCCCGCCCGCGAAAT
>Ga0210409_10006877_pt1 | contig 11808 bp, 7 predicted proteins | sample IncBWH17MmetaG_FD_161649 | JGI IMG/M metagenome (GOLD analysis project Ga0210409, IMG submission 161649) | Forest soil microbial communities from Barre Woods Harvard Forest LTER site, Petersham, Massachusetts, United States - Inc-BW-H-17-M | ecosystem: Environmental > Terrestrial > Soil >...
ATCAGCAGCCCGGAGAGCTGACGTTGACGCCACCGCGGTAGTATGTAGAAGCACGTGAGTGACCAAGTACCCGTTGGGTAAGTCTTTGGGATAAGCCGGGAGCGGCTCAGATACGGGAAGTCCTCCCGTGGTCCCAGGCTGCACCAACCGATCGGTTTGGATCGGTGGAAGGCAATGCAACCTTTTGCGCGCCCGGATTCGATCAGTTTTCGGAATGCGGCGCGGTTTAGCTTACCTTTGTGGGTATCCCAGTGCTTGCCGAGACTTGGGACTCGCCACGCCATGCACCAACAGCCGCCACAGGCACCCTTGGAGCCGAACAGCTGTGCGATGAGCGGGAAATCCGCTGCATTTACGGCGCGAGCGCGAATCTCTGCTACCTGGATGTCCCGTGTTCAGTATGAACAAGCGGTTAAGTGGTGGGTGCTGACGGGATCGAACCGCCGACATTCGCCTTGTAAGGGCGACGCTCTACCAGCTGAGCTAAGCACCCATCCCGGGATACCGCGCCGGTGCTCCCGCGCGGCTTCAGTGCGCGGCGGGCGGAACCGGCTTCGGGCGCCGGCCGTTGCGGCGCGTGCGCTTGTCCTCGCCCTCCGCCGCCGCCACTGCCGCAGGCGCGACGGCGGCGGGGGCGTCGCCCGGCTGCTGCGGCATCGGCTGCTGCGTGAGGGCCACGCCCAGCACTTCGTCGATCCACTTCACGGGCTTGATCTCGAGATTGCCCTTGATGTTGTCCGGGATCTCTACCAGGTCCTTTTCGTTCTCATCCGGGATGAGGACCGTCTTGATGCCCCCGCGATGCGCTGCCAGCAGTTTTTCCTTCAAGCCGCCGATCGGCAGCACCTCACCGCGCAGCGTGATCTCTCCGGTCATCGCCACGTCCGAGCGCACCGGGATCTTCGTCAGTGCCGAAACCAGCGCCGTGCACATGCCGATGCCGGCGCTCGGCCCGTCCTTCGGCGTGGCGCCTTCGGGGATATGCAGGTGCACGTCGTGCTTCTGGTAGAACTCGGGCTCGAGCCCGAGCACCTGTGCACGGCTGCGTACCACCGTCATCGCCGCCTGGATCGACTCCTGCATGACCTCCCCGAGCTGGCCGGTGTGCTGCAGTTTCCCCTTGCCGGGCACCACGGCCGCTTCGATGGTCAGCAGCTCCCCTCCGACTTCCGTCCAGGCGAGCCCGGTCACCTGGCCGACGCGGTTCATGTCCTCGGCCTTGCCGTAGCGGAAGCGGCGCACGCCGAGGAACTTGTCGAGATTGCGCGGCGTGATCGATACCGCCTTCTGGTCCTTCTTGTGCAGCAGCATCTGCTTCACGGCCTTGCGGCCGATCTTGGCGATCTCGCGCTCCAGATTGCGCACGCCTGCCTCGCGCGTGTAATAGCGCACGATGTCAAGCAGCGCGGGATCGGAGACCTTGAGCTCATCGGGCCTCAGACCGTTGCTCTTCATCTGCTTCGGCACCAGGTAGCGCCGCCCGATGTTCATCTTCTCGTCTTCCGTATAGCCCGCCAGACGGATGACTTCCATGCGATCGAGGAGCGGGGGCGGAATGTTCAGCGTGTTCGCCGTGCAAACGAACATCACTTCCGAGAGGTCGAGATCGACCTCTAAGTAATGATCGTTGAAGGTTGAGTTCTGCTCCGGATCGAGCACCTCCAGCAGCGCCGAGGACGGATCGCCACGGAAGTCCATGGACATCTTGTCCACCTCATCGAGCAGAAACAGCGGGTTGTGCACCCCCGCCTTCGCCATGTTCTGCACGATCTTGCCGGGCATCGAGCCGATATAGGTGCGCCGGTGGCCGCGGATCTCGGCCTCATCGCGCACACCGCCGAGCGACATGCGCACGAACTTACGGTTGGTCGAGCGCGCGATACTCTGGCCGAGCGAGGTCTTGCCGACTCCCGGAGCTCCCACGAGACACAGTATCGGGCCCTTCAGCTTGTCGACCCGCTGCTGCACCGCGAGATACTCGACGATGCGCTCCTTTACCTTCTCGAGTCCGTAGTGATCCTCGTCCAGGATCTTCTGAGCGCGCGCGATGTCCTTGTTGACCTTGGTACGCTTCTTCCACGGAACCTTCACCAGCCAGTCGATGTAGTTGCGCACCACGGTCGCCTCGGCGGACATCGGCGACATCATCTTGAGCTTATTGAGCTCGGCGGCGGCCTTGTCGCGCGCCTCTTTCGGCATGCCGGCCTTGGTGATCTTCTGCTCGAGCTCGGAGATCTCGTTGCCGCCTTCGTCCATCTCGCCGAGCTCTTTCTGAATGGCCTTCATCTGCTCATTCAGGTAGTACTCGCGCTGGCTCTTCTCCATCTGCGCCTTGACGCGGCCGCGGATGCGCTTCTCGATCTGCAGCACATCCATCTCGCTCTCGATCGCCACCAGGATGTGCTCGAGTCTTTTCTTTACGTCGAGGATCTCGAGCACCTTCTGCTTCTCGGCGAGCTTCAGTGACATGTGTGCGGCCACAGTGTCGGCGAGGCGTCCGGCCTGCTCGATGCCCGCGAGCGCGGTCAGCACTTCCGGCGGGACCTTCTTGTTGAGTTTCACGTACTGCTCGAACTGGGAAATGACGGAGCGCGCCAGCACGTCCATTTCCTTCTCGTCGTAGGTCTCGGCGTCCGGCAGGAGCGTCGCGTCCGAGGAGTAGTACTCCCCGGCGTGCAGTTTCTCGATGCGAGCGCGATCGACACCCTCGACCAGCACCTTGACGGTGCCGTCCGGAAGCTTCAGCAGCTGCAGAATGGTCGCTACGGTGGCGATGCGGTACAGGTCATCGGCCTTCGGGTCGTCGACATCGGCCTGTTTCTGCGCGACCAGCATGATGCGTTTGTCGGTACGCATGGCCACATCCAGGGCCTGGATCGACTTCTCTCGCCCGACGAACAGCGGAATCACCATGTGCGGGTAGACAACCACGTCGCGCAGCGGCAGCACGGGCACGTTCTGCAGCACGGCGGGCAGCGGGATCGTCGGGTTGGTCGGTTCGGACACGCTCAAGCCCTCGCGATGACGGGTGGGGGTACGGCCCGGCGTCTGTCAGTGCACCCGGCCGGTGGCGTTCTTGACGCTAGTGTAGCGGGAAATGAGGCCCGCGCCGCGCGTTTCAAGGGTGACGCGCTTCACGGGATCGGAGCGTTCCGGTGGGCCGGGGGTGGCGGCGGCCCTGGGTTCAGTGGTGGTTCGAGCCGGAGGCGCGGCGCGGCTCATCCACGCTGGCAAGCCGGCCCTCGTCGGAGCCGTACACGACGTAGGGTTTGGTCTGGCCCTCGATGACGGTCTCGTCGATGACGATTTTGGCGACATTGCGCATCGAGGGCAGCTCGTACATGGTGTCCAGCAGCACCGTCTCGAGGATGGTGCGCAGGCCCCGGGCGCCGGTTTTTCGGGCCATGGCGCGGCGGGCGACCGCTCGCAGGGCCTCGTCGCGGAACTCGAGCTCCGCGCCCTCCATCTCGAAGAGCCGCCGGTACTGCTTGGTGAGCGCGTTCTTCGGCTCGGTGAGGATCGAGATCAGGGCCCCCTCGTCGAGCTCATCCAGCGTCGCCACCACCGGCAGCCGGCCCACGAATTCCGGGATCAGGCCGTACTTGATGAGGTCCTCGGGTTCCGCGTCGTGGAACAGGTCACTCCCGTGGGGACGCGAATTGATCCCGCGCACCTCCGAGGTGAAGCCGATGCCGCTCTTCTGGGTGCGGTTCAGGATGATCTTCTCGAGCCCGGAGAAGGCTCCCCCGCAGATGAAGAGGATATTGCCGGTGTCGACCTGCAGGAACTCCTGCTGCGGATGCTTGCGCCCGCCCTGCGGCGGCACCGAGGCGATCGTTCCCTCGATCAGCTTGAGCAGCGCCTGCTGCACGCCCTCGCCGGACACGTCGCGGGTGATCGAGGGGTTGTCGGATTTGCGCGAGATCTTGTCGATCTCGTCGATGTAGACGATGCCGGTCTGCGCCTTCTCGACGTCGTAATCGCATTTCTGCAGCAGCTTCTGGATGATGTTCTCGACGTCCTCGCCCACGTAGCCGGCCTCGGTCAGCGTCGTGGCGTCCGCGATGGTGAACGGGACGTTGAGGAGGCGGGCGAGCGTCTCCGCGAGCAGCGTCTTGCCGCAGCCGGTCGGGCCGATCAGCAGGATGTTGCTCTTGGCGATCTCGACATCTTCCTTGGTGCGTGAGCTGCTGGTGCGCGTCTGCAGGCGCTTGTAGTGGTTGTAGACCGCAACCGAGAGCACCTTCTTGGCGCGCTCCTGCCCGATGACGTATTCGTCGAGAACCTTCTTGATCTCGTGTGGCTTCGGCAGCTTGTCGCGCGCGCGCTCGGCGCGGTCCTCGAGCTCCTCACGGATGATGTCGTTGCACAGCTCGACGCATTCGTCGCAGACGAACACCGAGGGACCCGCGATCAGCTTGCGGACTTCGTGCTGGCTCTTGCCGCAGAAGGAGCAATAAAGGAGCTTGCCGTCGTCGTGACGGCTGCGGGAATCCTCACTCATCGATATCCCTCATACGCTCCACGCCGCGCGTCGCTTTGTTCAAAAGGCACTGCGGACGTGAGTTTCTTATAGCACGGGGTCGCGCCATGAAGCAAAGAGCCATGCACGGCTAAGTCCTTGTGAACACGGGACTTGTATGACGTGGGTCACTGCTTTGACATTTGCTGGGCGGCGCTGCGCAGTAATACGGCAAATTCAGGCCGGCTTGGCCGGGCTCTGAATGGGCAGCTCGCCGCGCTTATCCAGTACCTTATCGATGAGCCCATACCGCACGGCCTCGTTCCAGTCCATGAATCGGTCGCGGTCGGTGTCCTGCTTGATGCGCTCGACGCTCTGCCCGGTGTGCTTGGCGAGGATCCGGTTCAGCCGATCGCGCGTCTCGAGCATCTCGCGCGCGTGGATCTCCATGTCCGCGGCCTGACCCTGGAAGCCCCCGAGGGGCTGGTGGATCATGACGCGCGCGTGCGGCAGGCAATAGCGCTTGCCGCGGGTACCGCCGGCGAGGAGTATCGCGCCCATGCTGGCCGCCTGGCCGATGCAGATGGTGCTCACGTCGGGCTTGACGAACTGCATGGTGTCGTAGATCGCCAGTCCCGCGCTCACCACTCCGCCCGGGGAATTGATGTACAGCGCGATATCCTTGTCCGGGTTCTCGGACTCGAGGAACAGCATCTGTGCCACGACGATGTTCGCCATGTAGTCATCGACCGCACCGACGATGAAAACCACGCGCTCCTTGAGCAGGCGCGAATAGATGTCGTAAGCACGCTCGCCCCGCGCGGTCTGCTCGACGACGATGGGAACCAGATTCAAGCCTCGCTCGTTCATGTGTCGCTTGCCTCATCGTGCGGGTGCTCGTGCCCGAGTGCGGATTCGTGTGGGTGCTTGTGCCCGCTTGTGGAATCGTGCAGGTGCTCATGCCCGGGTTCGGACTCGTGCCCGTGCTCGTCCCCGGCATCGCGCCGCCCAAAGCCGGTGAGCTCGCTGAAAGTCATCGCCTGCTCGGTGACCCGCGCTCGCTCGAGAATCCAGTCGACGACCTGATCCTCAAGTACCCCGGACTCGATCTGGCGCATCGCGTCCTGGTTCTGCAGGTACGCCCGGCGCGCCTCATCCGGATTGGGGTAGCTCTCCACGAGCTCCGCGAGGCGCTCCTGCACGCGTTCGCGGTCCACCTTGATCCCCTGCGCCTGCACGATGTGCCCGATCAGCAGCCCGAGCGCCACGCGCCGCCGGGCCGGCTCGAGGAACGCATCAGCCGAGGGCAAGCGCTTCACATCGCGTATCCCCAGGCGACGCGCGGTTTCGATCTGCAGCTGCTGCACCTGCTCCTCGAGGAGCGCACGCGGGACGTCGACGGGATTATCCCGGTAGAGCGCATCGAGCGCCTGCACCCGAACTCGTCCGCGAACCACTCCGGCAAGCTCCCGTTCCATGCTCTGGCGGACCTCGGTACGCATCTGCGTCAAGCCGCCTTGTTCGACACCGTACGCGCGGAAGAATTCCGCGTCGACCACCGGAAGAGACTGCTCCTCGACCGCCTTAATGGAGAGATGCAGCTCCGCGGACTGCCCGGCGAGCTTGCGGTTCGGATGGCCCGCGGGGAACACGACGCTGAGGGTGCGCTGCTCGCCGGCGCTCGCTCCCTTCAGGCCCTCTTCCAGCTCGGGCATGGCCTGGCGCGTGCCGACCACGACACTCACGTCGCGCAGATCACCGCCTTCAAAAGGCTTGCCGCCGATGCGCACCTGGTAGTCGAGCCGCACTCTGTCGGTGTCGCGCGCCGCGCGCGCCACTGGTGCGAACACCGGGCGTTGCTGGCGCATGTTCTCGATCATGGCGTCGATGTCCGCCTCGGTGACCTCTGCGGCGGGCCGCTCAATCGCCAGCCCCTCCGGCGGGTTCACCTTGATTTCAGGCAGGACCTCGAAATGCGCCGCGTACTTCAGATCCGTCTCCGGCCCGAGCGCGATCGGCTCGATGCGCGGCCCCCCGGCGGGCCGGAGATTCTGCTCGCTCACTGCCTGTGCGAAGGACGCGCGCATCAGGTCGCTCACCACCTCGGCGCGTACCTGCTCGCCGAACTGCTTGGTGATGACGGCCAGCGGCGCCTTGCCGGGACGGAAACCCTTCAGGCGCGCCGTGCGCGACAGGCGCTTCAGCCGCTGCTGCACCTCCCTGGCCACTTCAGTGGCGGGCACGGCTACCTCGAGACGCCGCGATAGCCCGCCGGTTTCAGACAAAGAGACTTCCATCAGACAATGCCTCGACTCTTGAACGACCCCGGCGCCTCAAAAGGGCTGCAACTTATTGATATAGTGAGGAATCTGGTGCGAAAGGAGAGACTCGAACTCTCACGGGTTTCCCCACTGGATCCTAAGTCCAGCGCGTCTGCCAGTTCCGCCACTTTCGCGTACCGTGCCGGACGATGCTCGTGCGCCACGCCTATCGGCCGCGCGTAGGGGTGGAGCGCATTATAACTGATGCGGCGGGAGCGACCCGATCACTGCAGCGCGCAGCTCCCGCAGCTGCCGGAAGCCGGCGGTTAGCGTGGGCTCCGCACATCGCGTGGTGCCCTCACACTCGAAAGCGTTCATCGACCGGCAAGCACATCGACCGGTGCGCACTGCCGGGATGCAATATGTTCGCTTCCGCGGCCCGGTTGCATCCGGCACAATCAAGTCACGCAATGATGCCGTTATCTGGGCTCACGCCACGGACGACGCTGTGCACCGCCATCCGGGCTTCCAGGCCCGGCCACTGTGGGTTCTGGCTGCCAAGTGCCTGGTGACGGGCGGCGTTGCGCGGCACTTGCCGACTAAGATACCGCTTGCGGCCGCAGGCGACGCGTGGCGCGGCGCCTCGCCGCGCTGCATCGTTGCACGTGTCGCCCTGCAACTTGTCTTTTGCGTCGTTAATGCGCTGCGGCCGTTGCCCGCATCGACATGACAGCGCGACCCGTCACACTGTGCCTGATTAACTTCGACGGGGTGCAATGTTTGCCCCAAGCGCTCGATGCCGCGCAGGCACACGCGCAATTCGCCGAGATTCTGGTGGTCGACAACGCGTCGACCGACGGCAGCGTCGCACTGCTGCAGAGCAGGTATCCGCATGTGCGGATCGTGCAGCTGGACAGCAATCGGGGACCGGCCGCTGCGCGCAACGCCGCTCTCGTTGCTGCGCGGTGCGATCTGATTCTGTTCCAGGACAACGACGTTCAGCTGACCCCGGGCTGCGTGGGTTATCTGCTCGCAGCGCTGCAACGCTCGCCCCGTGCCTTGTTAGTCGCTCCGCGCGTACTGTATGGCCACGATCCTGACATCGTGCAGTACGATAGTGCGGATTGTCACGTTCTCGGGCTCATGATAACGCGCAACGCCAACCGGCGTGCCGCGTTGACCGCCGACGAGCCCGCCTCGACCACATCTTTGGTTACCGCTTGCTTTCTGCTCGACCGGGCACGTTGGCATTCACCAACGCTGTTCGACGAGCGCTTTGGCTTCAATTACGAGGACCACGACTTTGGCGTTCGCGCCTGCGTGAGCGGCTACGAATTGCTGGTCGAGCCGCACGCGCAGGTGCTGCATGCAGGCGGAACCCCGGGGCTGTCCTTTCGGCCCGGCGGTACAGTGTACGCACCACGGGTGTATTACCTGATACGCAATCGCTGGTACGTACTGACCAAAGTATTCGCCCGGCGCACGCTCGTTGTGCTGGCTCCAGTACTGCTGCTGTACGAGGTCAACCAGTTTATCGGCGCGTTGTACAAAGGTTGGCGGCGCTCCTGGTGGGCGGCGGCACGTGACTACTGGCGCGAGCTGCCGCGTCTGCTACGTGATCGAAGTGCCGTACAGGCGAGTCGCCGCGTAGGTGATCGCTCGCTTCTGAAGAGCGGGCCATTGCCACTGACCGTCGCGGTGAGCTCAACAGCTGCCGAGCGGATTGCGGTGGGTGCGCTTCAGGCCATCGTCAATGTGTATTGGCGAATGGTACGTCCCCTGATCTAGGCGTCGCCGTCGCGTATGAGGATCGCGATGGTAGCGGCCTGCCCCTTTCCGTGGCAGCGTGGTACTCCGATTCGAGTTCATCGAATGGCCGAAGCATTGGGTCGGCGCGGCCACAGTATCCACGTGGTCACGTATCACTTCGGCGATACCACCCCGACACCGCACATGACCCTGCACCGGATTTCCGGCCCGCTCGCTTATGCCTATGCAGAGCCGGGTCCCACGCTGATTAAGTTAGCGCTGCTCGATCCACTGCTCACGCGCAAGCTGCGGCTGGTGCTGCGCGCCCAGCACATCGAAATCATCCACGCACATCACTACGAGGGATTGCTGTGCGGTTTGTTGGCGCGCGGCAGGCGCGGACCGCCGCTGGTATTTGATGCCCATACACTGCTTGAGAGCGAGCTGCCCTCCTACAGCGCCATGGCAGGCGGCCTGCTGAAGTGTATTGGTCGCGCCTTGGATCGGAATCTGCCGGCTTGGGCCGATCATGTGATCGCGGTGTCCGAGGAATTGCGACAACATCTCGAACGGCACGGAAGAATTCCCAGCTCGCGGTTGAGCGTCGTCAGCAACGGCGTTGAGGCTGGGCATTTTCGCCGCGATACGACACATAGCGGGCGCGATGTGGTCGGCTTTGCAGGAAATCTCGCGCCCTATCAACGAATTGACCTGCTGCTGCGGGCTTTTGCCCTGGTGCTGCGTGCCGAGCCGACCGCGCGGCTGCGATTATTGAGCGATGGCGACTTCAGCCGTCTGCGCGCGCTGGCGCAGGAGCTCGGTGTCCTATCCAGCATAGAAGTGGCGCCAGTAGGCTACGCGGCACTACCCGATCAATTGCGTGCGGTCACAGTGCTCGTGAATCCGCGCGTCGAGTGCAGCGGTATCCCACAAAAGCTGCTCAACTACATGGCAAGCGGGCGGCCGGTGGTGTCGTTCGCGGGCTCCGCCAAGATGCTGGAACACGAAAAGTCGGGGCTGATCGTGCGCGACGGAGACGTCCCAGCGCTCGCGGCGGGGATCATTCGGCTGATGCGCGACCCAGACTTGGCCGCCCGACTCGGCGAGCGTGCACGCGCGCTCGTTACGGATCAGTTCAGCTGGGACGAGGTTGCGGCGGGAGTGGAGCGCGTATACCAGCACGTGCTTCGCGCGAGGGAGCGCCAACTCGCGAACGTCCCTGGGGAAACTGAATGAGCAACCAGAGGCGCAGCAGGCGCAAGGGCGCACGGTGACCGGGGCTGTCGCAGGCGGGCCGGTGGTGATGCTGGGCCTTGATGCGGCCGAGCACAGCGTAATCGAATCGCTGATAGCGCGCGGGCGCATGCCAACGCTCGGGCGATTGCGTCAGCTCGGCACCCACGGACTGCTGCGGTCACCCGCGGATCTGTATTCCGGCGCCGTGTGGCCGACGTTCTACAGTGGACAGAGAGTTCCCTGGCACGGCGTCTATCACAACAAGCTGTGGCAGCCTGGCCGCATGTGTTGCACCGTGCCCGACGCGCGCACCTACCGGGCGCGCCCGTTCTGGGAGTCTCCGGGCGACGCCGATATCCGTACCTGCATCGTCGACGTGCCGTTGATTCTCGGTAACGCTCGACCGTCGAACGGCGTGTACCTGAGCGGGTGGGCTACTCACGATCTTACGGCAACGCGCTCATCGCCGGCGAGCCTGTGGCGCGCCCTGCAGCGTGAGTTCGGCCGTCGCACGATGCCGGTCGAGAATTTCGGCCCGCAGAACACGCGCTCTCTGGAGCGGCTGCTCGGTGAACTGCTGCGCGCAACCGAACAGTTGCAGCGCGTGTCGCTTTCGTTGCTGCGACGTGAGAGATGGGACTTTACCTGCATCGTTTTCGGAGCAGCGCACCGTGCCGGCCACTATCTATGGGACCTGGAGCAGGCGCACGAAGCGGATCGCGCGGATGCGAAGCAACGCGCGCGGCTGGCCAAGGCGGTGGAATGTGTCTACGAGGCGATCGACGGCGCCCTCGGTGAGCTCCTCCCGCAAGTCGGCGCGGACGCCAGAGTGATCGTGTTCTCGCTGCACGGCATGGGACCGAATGGCGGCTGGAGCGAAATCGTCCCCGAGATGCTGGACACCTGGCGCAGGTCACTTTCGCAGCAAGCTGTCCGTCGTGGAGTGTTCTATTCATTGCGTAACGCATTGGGCGGCCCGGCACGCCCGCTGCGGAGGCTGATCCCCGCGAGCCTTGCCGCCCAACTGGTGCCGCTGTGGTCTTCACGGATGTTCGAGTGGTCGCGCACGAGCGTTTTCCCGTTGCCCATGGACCTTACGGGGCTGTTACGAGTCAATCTGCGCCTGCGGGAACGAGATGGGATCGTGTCGCCGGGGAGGGACTACGAAGCATTGTGCGGTCAGCTTGAGGAGTTCTTCAGCTCGCTGCGCGATTGCGCCACCGGCCGCCCGATAGTTTCCAGTATCGTGCGCGCGTATGAACAGACGCCGCATGCGGCACCCTACCGTGACGGTCAACCGGATCTGATCGTTCGCTGGACAGAGTTACGCACCAGCGAGGTGCCGGCGCTCCTATCGAGCCAGCTGCCGCGGTATCGATGCCCGGTGCCGCGCTGGTTGCCTTCCGGGCGGTCGGGCAATCATCTGCCGACCGGCTGGTTCGTCGCCGCAGGGCCCGGCATAGCAGCCAAGGCTAGCTTGGCCACGCACGACATCCTCGATCTCGCGCCGACGGCGCGAGCTCTTCTCGGGCTGCAGCCCGACCCGTCGTTGCACGGGAGTCCCCTCCCCCTGGGTTCAGCCCAGTGATCACGGACGCCCGCCGCAACGCCCCGCGGCAGCCGGTCGATTGCGATGTGTGCATCATCGGCGCAGGCGCTGCGGGGATCACGCTCGCCATGAAGCTGGATAGTCCTCACCGGTCAATCTGTGTGCTCGAAGGAGGAGGACGCTCCATGCGGCGTGCATCGCAGGCGCTGCTGGAAGGTGAAAGTGATCCGGGCTATCCGCCGCTGCGTACCGCGCGAGTCGCGGCTCTGGGCGGTTCGACGCACGTGTGGAGCGGCTGGTGTCGCCCGCTCGACGCGATCGACTTCGAGCGCCGACCGGAGATGCCTCATTCGGGCTGGCCGCTCAGCCTCGCCGATCTGCAACCCTTCTACGCGCAAGCGCACGAGGTGCTGCAGCTGGGCCCGTATGACTACGATCCAACCGCTTGGGAACGAAGCAGCGGCACAGCCCGCTTGCCGCTCGCGGATGAACGCATTGCCACGCTGTTGTTTCGACAATCGCCGGTGAGGTTCGGTAGTGCATACCGAGAC
>Ga0210409_10006878_pt1 | contig 11808 bp, 9 predicted proteins | sample IncBWH17MmetaG_FD_161649 | JGI IMG/M metagenome (GOLD analysis project Ga0210409, IMG submission 161649) | Forest soil microbial communities from Barre Woods Harvard Forest LTER site, Petersham, Massachusetts, United States - Inc-BW-H-17-M | ecosystem: Environmental > Terrestrial > Soil >...
CTTGCGTGATTTCCCGCAGTGGCGTCGAGCGTGCGGTGCAGGCTCTACACGGCGCCTTCGAGCTCTCCGGAGATGGCACAATCGGGGTAGAGGAGCCCTTTCGAGCACCCACCGTTTGAATTATCCCGGGGCTCTTTCAGCCCACTCATCCGAATATCAAAAGGCCGCTCTTGACATTCACACTAAGCGCGGCTAGCGTGCCCTCCTTCGCGTTAGGTAAAGACGGAAACTGGGAGACTGGGCGACGAACCCATAGGTAGAAGAAGGACTCAGTACGAATCGTTGATGACTCGGACGGATGCGGTCATCGTGCTGATCTTACGTTCAACACGCGTCACGGGAGACAAGGTTGGAGGCACTCAGCAGTCAGGTGGATGAGAAGTCGGCTACCCCAGCCCGCTTCGACGATTTGCTCGTGCCCGGTAGCTCGATCGTTCAGGGCACGCGCCCTCAGACGGGCTCGGGGAGACGCCTGAGGGGACTGCTCCCGATCCTCGAGACGCGGGGGCCCGAGGCGAGCATGTTGCGCGACTCGCTCTTCCGGCGAATGCTGCTCGCGGCCGACGTTCTTGCGATCGTGGCCTCCTTCGCGCTTGCGATCGAGCTGTCCGGCGGGCGCCTGCACCTTACGCGCATCTGCCTGGCAGGCCTCCCACTGGTCGTGCTTGGCTCGAAGCTGTTCGGCCTGTATGACCGTGACGAGGCCGTCATCCGCAAGACCACGCTCGACGAGGTTCCCAAGCTCGTCCAGGTCGCCACGCTGTGCGCGCTCGTCGCCTGGCTGGCGGAGAAGCCGCTCGGCTACGGTCAGCTCACGCGCACCGATGTCCTCTTCCTGTGGCTTGTGCTCGCCTCCCTGCTGATCGTGGGGCGCTGCGTGGCCAGGGCACTGGCGCTACGGGTGGCCCCGGTCGAGCGATGTCTGTTCATCGGCAGCGCCGCCTCCGAACAGACGATTCGCTCGCGGATGGTCAACCACGGAGGAGTCCGCGCGGAGGTGGTCGCCCACGTCGACCTGCACGAGATCGCCCCCTGGTCGATCGACGCCTTCTCCCAGGACAAGCTCGAGGAGATACGCGACCTCGCCAAGAGCCTCGACGTCCACCGCGCGATCGTCGCCCCCCATAGCGGCGAAGGGGGCGAGATGCTCGACCTCGTAAGGACCTTGAAAGCGGTTGGCATCCGCGTCAGCGTCGTCCCGCGGATGCTTCAGGTGATCGGCTCCTCTGTCGTCTTCGACGACCTCCACGGGGTGACCCTCATGGGGGTCAGGCGCTTTGACCTCACGCGCTCCTCGGCGCTGGTCAAGCGCGCCTTCGACCTCGTCGGCGCCGCGCTGTGCCTGCTCCTGCTCGCCCCGTTGATGATCGCCGTTGCCATCGCCATCAAGATCGACAGCAAGGGGCCGGTCTTCTTCCGTCAGCTGAGGGTCGGGCGCGACGAGGGGCGCTTCGGCCTGTTCAAGTTCCGCACGATGGTCCCCGAGGCCGAGGAGCTCAAGCACACGCTCGCCTCCCTCAACGAAGCCCAGGAGGGCCTCTTCAAGATCGTCGAGGATCCCCGCGTCACGCGGGTCGGGCACTTCCTGCGCAAGACCGCCCTCGACGAGCTGCCCCAGCTCTTCAATGTGCTGCGCGGCGAGATGAGCCTCGTCGGGCCGCGCCCCCTGATCCTCGACGAGGACCGGCGCATCGAAGGCTGGCATCGTCGTCGCCTGGCACTTCACCCCGGCATAACCGGCCACTGGCAGATTCTCGGCCCGGCCAGCGTCTCGTTGCGGGAGATGGTGGCGATCGACTACCTCTATGTCGCCAACTGGTCGCTATGGACGGACGTAAAGATCCTGCTTCGCACCATCCCGCACGTGCTCTGCCGTCGCGGGCTTTGAGCTCTTGGCCCGCGGGGTGGCCTCGAGCACCTCGGCGATCGCCTCCTCGAACGACGTGCGCGGGTCGGGCAGCAGGCGGGGGGAGCGCTCCGCGTCCGCACCAGCGTCGTGAGCGCGTGTCGCAAGGCGAGCTACGAGTGCCGCGAGGGCGGCAAACCACACGAGTGAGATCAAGATGACGGTCATGGCCCTGAGTCCTATTCGCTTGCTTTGCACCGATTCCTAGGCGTTGCCCTGCAGGAGCGACATCGGACTGCCCGTAAAGGACGACACGGTGCTGTCTCTTAGAACGGACATTGCGGCAACCTACGTAATACCCGATCCACCAGACCGAACACATGTCCAGGTCGCTTCAGACGTACGTCCAACTTGTAATAACCGGCTCAACGTCTTCAAAACCCGAGATTTGCACAAACGGATCGCATAGTGGGCCTTTTTTCGCCCCGAGCTGGCCTGCTCCCGGCTGAAGCTCACCTTTCGATGACACCAAACTCCTGCGTGTAGGTCGCGCCGGCTTGGCCGCTTGCCAGCGAGGGGGGTGGCGCCGGCACGATCGCAATGGCGCTGTCGCGGTAGTCGGCGTCGAGGATGTTTGCAAGGTGCTCGGGCGAGGCGATCCACGCTTGCACGATCGACCTTGGGGTCGCCAGGTAGAGGGTTCCCCACGCGATGTTCTCGCCGAGCGTGTAACCGGCCCCGGCGTTGGGGATGTATCCGCTTGCCTCCACCCGCTGAAGCGGGGTTTCGCCGTTCGGCGATACGTGCGCGAAGTAGTCCCCGCTCACCATGTCTTCGCTGTGCCTCCGCGCAGCCTGCGCGAGCTGCGCGTTGGGCGCGAGGGGCAGCTCGCCGTTGCGGGCACGTTCCTGGTTTACGAGGCAAAGGGTGGCCGCCTGCGCCGGTTCGAGGTTGCCCACATCAGGAATCGCTTCAGTGTTCTGGCACGGGGTCCCAAGCACACTTGCAACCGTGCTTGCAGCACCCGCGGGCGGCGTTGCGCTTACGACCGTGCCCGCTTCGCCGCCGTGACGGGCGGGCCTTGCGTGCAGGCCTGTCCTCCTCGTAGGCAGCGTCCCCGTGTGCTCGCCGGCCTGCCCCGGGCTGCTCTTGTGGCGTGAGGGCCTGCGCCCGTGCTGCCTTGCGATCCCACGCCGGATTGCCCGGGTGACTCCTTGACAGCGCCTGTGGTGCCCGCGACGGTGGCGCCTCTGCCGACGGCAGGTGGCGCGGGCGTGCTTGGCGTGGCGGCGTCCGTCTGTGCTCCGCTCCGCACCCTTCGACCTGGCGGCGGATGCGGCGGACGTGTGGACGGCGTCAGATGTGCGAACGGCGGCAGACGTGTGCACGGCGGCGGGTGTGCGGACGGCGGTGGACGTGCGACCCGCGTTGCCCGGCAGTGCGCTTGCCACGGCGCACGAGCATGCAAGGCTCGACGCGATTGTCGCCATGAGGATGTACGCGCGGTGGCTCACACCAACGCTATCGGCCGCCCCTCGCTTCTAAATGAGTGCCCCGGCGGCAATCGGCCCTGACGAGGGTTGTATCTCAGCCATCTCTAGCCGAGCCGCGGCTTTATGCTTGGGCGATGGCGGAGGACTGCGCATGAGGTTTGCCTGGCTCGTGGTCGCGCTCGTACTCCTTGTGGGGCTGGCGGGGACGGCGGTGGCGCTCCACAACCGCGAAGCCGACTCCCAGTTCGTCTCCCGCCAGGAAAACCTGGCGCCCGTGGGGGCCACGCAGCTGGCGAGTCTCCTGCTCACCACCAGCGACCCGCGCCCCGGCTTCGGCAACGCCCGTGCGCGCACCGCACGCTGCCACTCCGCCGGCGGCGGCGCTCTCGGCAACCCCTGGGCTTGTGTCATTGGCTATCGCGCCCTCCCACGCGTGCGCATGCGGGTGACCGTCCATGGCGACCGCTCCATCTTCGGCTCGGGCCAGCCAGAGGGCAGCCCCCACCTGAACTTCCTGACGGTCAAGGGCTGCTGCGTGGCCGCCGGCGCCGAACCCTGAGGCGCCTTGGCCCAGAGGCACCCAGCCCGAGGCTTTGAGTCCTGAGGCGCTCGAGCGCCGAAGTGCTTCGAGCCCGGAAGCGCTGCTAGTCGAGCTCTTTGCGCAGCTTGCCCAGGGCGCGGTAGATGCGCCCCTCGACGGCGCTCTCGCCCTCGCCGAGCACGCCTGCGACCTCGCGCAGCTTCAGGTCGGCGCCGAAGCGCAGGGCGAGCGCCTCGCGCTCCTCGTCGCTGAGCTGCGCCAGCGCTCGCTCCAGCTCGTCACGGCGCTCCACGGCGCTCAGGCCGGGGTCCGACTGCTCGGGGGTGGTGCCGGCCCCCACGTATTGCAATGCGCGGTCTTCGTTGTTGCGCCGCCGGGCGTTGTCGCGCAAGAGGTTCAGCGCGATCGTGTACAGCCAGCGCCGCTCGCTCCCCTTCCTGGGGTCGAAGCGCTGGCGCGAGCGCAACACCCGCTCGAAGGTCTCCGAGAGCAGGTCCTCGGCCAGCGCGCGGTTGCCTGTGTGGTAGGCCAGGAAGGAGTACAACCGCTCGGAGTGCTCCTCGAACAGCCGCTCAAAGGTGTCGTCTCGCATGCGCAAGGACATTCTGGCGGGTCCACCGGTGCCGCGGTGAAGGGATGTCCTGGGTGTGCTCAGTTCGTGGGCCATCTGCTTCCTTCCTCGAGCGGCTGTCTGTCCTGTGACCGGGAGCGCTATCGGTCGAACTCGCGAACCTGGGTGCTCCCGGGCAGAAGGGCTCCGGAGATATGTCTCCGGAGCCCCTTTCCCAGCTTCACGTGAGCGACTTGCCCACTAACCTGCCTGGCCTGCCGTCCTCTAGCAGAGGTGGTAGGTGTGCGACTCCGTGACGGTTTTGCCGCTTGCCGTAACCGCGGTGATGGTGACCGTGGCGCCACACGGGAGGCTGACGAGCGTGATGTTCCTCGATGCCTTCCTCCCCTTGAGGATCGACACGACCTTGCCGTTGACCCTGAGCGTGACTCGCTTGAGCCTGGACTTGCGCGCCAGGTTGATGTGGATCCTGACGTTCTTGCTGGCGGTCTTTGCTTTCTTGGTCGTGGTCGCGCCGAGCACGCCGTTGTTGACGGGTGCGGCGACGGTCACCGTCGAGGAGTTGTAGGTGTTGGTGACGGTGTTCGTGATGTTGGTGGTTTCGGTCACGAACGTGTTTTCGTTGCACGCGTTGTTTTCCGAGCCCTGGCCGTTGTTGTCGCCGATGTTGCCCGACCCGTTGGTGATGTTGCATTCCCCGCCGTACTGGGCGCTGGCGGCGTTGCCGCCGCCGTTGCCGCCTTTTTTGTGTCCGCCGCTCTGGCCGGCGAGGACGCCGCCGGTGGTGGCGGCCAGCAGGCCGACGGTCAGGCTCGCCACTGCGAGCCGGCGGGCGCCGGCGCGGCCACGACGAGCGGTGCCGCTCTTGGCGCGGGCCATGGCGGTCGTCTTGATGCGGTCGAGATCGAGCGGGCTGGCCTGGGGGCGCTCGTCGCGCAGGCGCTGGGCGACGCCCTCCAACTCATCCTTGTGTGCGTCGTGCTTGCGCGGCATATTGGTCTCCTGGCCTCCTGAGTGGGTTTGCTTAGAAAAAGCCTCTGACCGCCTATACGAACGGGCCGGGAGTTTTCCGACACCCACCCCAAGAAATTTCAAAGGTTGCTGTTTTGCGGCGTGGTGGACGACGGGTGCGGGGCATGAGGCCGGGGGCCGGGCCGGGCGCGGCCCGCGCGCCGTCCCGGCCACGCGGCCTGCGCGCAGGGAGGCAATCCCTGTCCTCACCAGGAGGCAATCCCTGTCCTCACCAGGAGGCAATCCCGCCTCGCCAGGGAGGCAATCCCGACTTCACAGGTTGGTGATCGAGAACTTGCCCGAGGTAAGCGCTTCGGTGCGCAGCCGCGGGGCGGCCGCTTCCCACGCGCGCGGGTCGTGTGAGCGCAACAGCAGGGCGGCGTGCCTCAGGCCGCGCTCGCGCGGGTTGAGCACGATCGCGCGGCGGATCGCCGCGTGCGGATCGACGCCGGCTGCGGCGCGGGCGACCGCCAGCCAGTACCACTCTTCCCAGCTCTCCGGTTCGAGTGCCACCGCTTGGGCCATCGCCGGCACGGCTGCCTGGGCAAAGCCCTGCTCGAGGTCGCACAGGCCGACGATCGCGTAGGCCTGGGGGCGCTTGGCCGACAGCGACAGCGAGGAGAGGGCCTCGTGCTTGGCGCTCGCGCATTCGCCTCGCTCGAGCTCTTCGCCGCCGCGTTGCAGGCGTGCGTAGGAGACGCCCACGAGTAGCGGCGCCACGGCTATCACAAGCCAGCCGAGCGCCACCGGCGTGCGCCCGCCCGGCAGACCCATCAGGCCTACTTTGCCGTCTCTGGGGCGGGCGAGGGCGAGCCCCGCGAGCATGAACATGCCGAGCGTGACCGCCGGCATCTGCCAGTCCCAGTCAAAGCCCTGGTGCACCGCCCACGCCAGCCACACCCCGAACAGGGCGGCGTAGAGCGGGCGAGCGGGGCCACGGATGCGTGAGACGAGGCCGCCGAGAGCGCCGAACACGACAACCAGGATCAGCACGAAGCCGACGACGCCGAGCTCGGCCAGGCTCTGCAGGTAGAGCGAATGGGTATCGACCACATATTCCTGTCGCGTGCGGTAGCGCGGGTAGTACTGCTGGTAGGTGCCGGCGCCGGTCCCGCGCAGTTTCTGTGTGTCATAGATCCTTACCGCCACTTTCCACAGCGGAAGGCGGCCGTTGTTGGCGGGGTCGGTAAGCCGATCGCGGGTTTGGGTTACGCGTGGTTCGTTGTTGCCGTGGACGAACTTGTCGTACTCGCGCTGGGCAAAGCCACCGGCGCCGGCTGCAAGGCCGATCGCGACGAGCACGACCGCGGCGGCGGCGCCGATCCCAAACAGGACGGAGCGGCGGGGAGGGGTGCGCACGAGCTCGAGCTCGGCGATCCTGCGGTCCACCAGCAGCAGGGCGGCGCGCAAGAGGGCGGCGCCCACGACGCATGCCGCCACCACGCCCGCCACGTGGTGGCCCTGGGAGATCGCCGCCGGGCTCGTCGGGTGCCTGGTGGCAAGTGCCGTGGCTCCCCAGGCCGAGCGCATCGCGATCGCGACGGGCGGGACGGTGGCGAGCAGGGCGGTGGGGAGCGTGCTGAAGCGGGCGAGCACGCAGTAGGCGAGCAGGCCGACCGCGCCGGCGCCCATCGCCCCGCGCGAGAACGTGAGCAGCAGCGTGGCCCCGACGGCGGGCAGGACGGCCGCCGCGGCCACGCGCACGGCCGGGTGCTCGGCACGGTCGGCGCTGAGGTGCAGGCCGAGGATCAAGACGATCGCCGCCACCATCCCCTCGGCGTTCCAGTAGGTGAGCGGGTAGTTGAGGCGGTTGGCGAAGAAGCTCGAGGCGGTCGGCCAGGCGTGGGGGAGCACGCGGGAGACGAGCCCGATTACGCACACCGCGGCAAGCCCTGCTACGAGCGCGCGCACGACCCAGGCCAGGCGCTCGCGCGAGTAACGAAGCGAGCCGAACAGGGCCAGGGCGAGCACGTAGAGCAGGGTGCGCGAGAAGCTGTCGAGCGTGTGGGCGCCTGCGTGCGACCACAGCGCCGAGGTCAGCTGGAACGCTGCATACAGCGTGAGGCCCACGAGTGGGATCGCCAGCGCGCGGTCGAAGCCCTCGAACGGCTTCTCGGCAAGCGTCGTGCGCAGTACGAGCGCCTGGGCCAATACGACCGCAACGAAGGCGGGTGCGCTCGGGAAGTAGCCGCCGGCGTTGAACGAGAGGTAGATCAGCGTGGCGGGGGCAAGCGCCACGAGCGCGACCCACCCCAGCCGCTCGGGCGACCAGCGACTCGCCACGCGGCCCCTGGAGGCCGCGGGCGCCGCCGTTGTGCTGTCAAGTGCTCCCACCGGTAAGCGGGGAGGTTACTTCCTGGCGGCCTCGTGGCGGCAGGTGGGGAGGTCGAGGCGAGCGGTCGTTTGAGCGCCATGACGCCCGCGCCTACCCGAGTAAGAAACATTTGTCCCTCAAATTGACACAGAAAATGCGCTCGTTATTACTCTCCGATAGATCGAACGATATGCTTTACGGCGAAAAGTGGGGGATGCGGGTTCTAGGGGACCGTCTTCCGCCGGATCATCTTGAATGGGCATTCAAGGCGAGTAAACATAAGCCGGGCCGGCTCTGGCTCGGGTTGGTATGCCTATCTGGGCAATCGTGACGAGGAGGGGCTTTATGCGACATATCTTTGGGGCAACTGCCACCCGGCTGCTTGTCGTCGCCTGCGCGGTGGGGTTGACGGCGGCGGCGACCGCACTGATTGCCTCGGCATCGCAAGCCGGTAGCCCCTCCGTGGCGAAGGCGGCCAGGACGGTGTCGCTGGCGGAGACAGGACACCTGACGTTCGACCCCTCGCTCGAACGTGGGGCTGCGATCGGCGAGCGCGGCCAAGCCGTCGGCACGTATAACGCGCCGTTGGAACTGTACCTGACGGTTCATGCACACTATGTGACAGCGGAAACGACCATCTACCCGCACGGCGGCTCGATCACCGGTGCCGCTCGTGCCGACTACACGATTACCGGTTTGGTCGGTTCGTTCCATGGGACCATGAAGATCACGCACGGCACCGGCACCTACAGGCACATCTCCGGAAAGCTGGCAATCAGGGGAGCGATTAACCATCGAAGCCTCAAGCTGTGGGTGGTAACGGAAGGCAAGGCTACGTATTAAGCCGCAGGAAGCTTTGGGGAGACGTACTGTGAGGTTGGCCTTCGGGGGGGCGCTCGCGCTCATGGTGTGCGCCTGCCTGGCCGCCGGCGCGAGTGCCGCGCCGAGCGTCAGCCTGCGGGTCGCCTTCGACCCCGACTTGGCCGGCAGGCGAACGACGGTCGAGCTCGCGCTGCGAATCGGTGGCCAAGGCCAGGAAACGTCCTCGCCCGTGTCGAGCGTGGCGCTGCGCCTGCCGGGCAACATGGGCCTCGCGGGGACGACGCTGGGTCAAGCCAACTGCCAGGCGGCGGATCTGATGAAGTCGGGCTTGAAGGGGTGTTCGGGTAACGCTCGGATCGGGTTTGGGAGCGCAAGCGCCGTCGTCCCGATCGGTTCCCAGAGTGTCCGCGAGAGGGCAACCCTCGACATCCTGCTCGGACCGAGCTCGGAAGATCGCCTCGAAGTCCTTTGGTTTGTGCAGGCGGCGGAACCGGTCTTTGGCCGGCTGGTGCTGCCGAGCGTCGTGGAAGAAGCCGGCCCTCCGTACGGGGAAGAGCTGGCGACGACCGTTCCGCTCGTACAGGCGTGGCCCGAAGGCCCCGATCTGGCGCTCGAGACGTTGGACTCGTCGATTGGACCGAAGGGTCTCACCTACCATCGCCAGGTTGGGGGAAAGACGATCGCCTACCACCCATACGGCATGAGGGTCCCCAGGGTGTGCCCTCCCGGCGGATACCCGTTTGGGGCGCTGCTCAACTTTCAGGATGGCACCAAGGCCACAGCCCTCTACCGCGTCCCCTGTCCGCGGCGCTGATCGGGCATGGGCGTATGGAGGCTCATAGGAGGCACGCGGAGACGAGGGCTGCTATTGGGCACGACGGTGCTGCTGTGCGTGTCGGCCGTGGCGGCGTCGAGCGCGGCGGCCGGCGAAGCGGAAGGGCCGCTTGCGATCGAATCGTTCTCGATGCAAACAACTGAGGCGAAGCCCGGTAACGTGAACGAACCGTATGCGTTCACCCGGGCTGGAGGTCATCCGGAAGGGTTGACGACCACGCTGCGCTTCGCCTCCGAAGCGGTCGGTCAAGGCGGCTTGCGCACACCGACGCGCGACCCGAAGGACATGGTCTTCGACCTGCCGCCGGGATTGCTTGCGAACCCCTTGGCCGTGTCGCGCTGCGCCGCGCCGCAGGCCCTGTCGGGTGAAACGTGTCCGGTCGATTCGCAGGTGGGGGTGTTCGTGCTGTACTACGGTGGCAAAGCGCTGCTCGGCCCGATCGTCGATATAACCCCGCCGGTCGGACAGGCGGCGGAGCTCGCGCTCCAGACCCCCTTCCACGCCACGTTTCCCCTGACGGGCAGCGTGGTGAACGGCCCGCAGGGGTACGCGCTGGCACTGGCCGGCAAAGCGCTTCCCATGCTCGGCGTGGAAGGTGTGGAAACGACGCTGTGGGGCATACCGGCGGCGACCGTCCACGATTCACAGCGCGGCCTCTACTGCGCCGGGTCTGGCGCGGGTCAGCCGTGGAGCTGTGAAGGTGGAGGCTTGGCCAGCGGCCAGGCACCGGCACCGTTCCTGACGATGCCGAGCGATTGCTCGGCCGGACCGTTGACGGCAGGCGTATGGGTGGACTCCTGGGAGCAGCCGGAACAGTATGTGCGAGCGCGATCGACTTTGCCGGCGATGACGGGGTGTGAGCTGTCGCCGTTTGACCCTGAAATCGAAGTGCAGCCCGACACGTCGCTGGCCGACGAGCCGGTCGGCGTCGGCTTGAGCATCGGCTCGCGCGAAAGCGAAGGTTCCGGAGCTGTGTCGACGCCGCCCCTGCGCGAGGCGACGGTGATACTGCCGCAGGGCATGTCGATCAGCCCAAGCGTCGCCGACGGCGCGCGGGCCTGCCAGCCAAATGGCCCGGAAGGGATCGACATGCCGACGGGCGTCAACGCGCAGGGGGAAGCGTTGCAGCCCGACGAAGCCGGCGAAGGCGAAGAACCGGCGCCGAGCGGCGAAGGGCGCCTCGCGCCGGGCCACTGTCCCGCGGCGTCGAGCATCGGCAGCGCCGAAGCGCAGACGCCGCTGCTGGGGACCCCGATCAAGGGGCGCGTGTATCTCGCGGCACCCGGATGCGGCGGCGCCGGGCAATCGCCGTGCAGCGACAGCGATGCGGTGGACGGGAACCTGTACCGGCTTTATGTCGAACTGGGCGGCCGTGCCGAGCACGACGACGGGGGGGTGGTCATCAAGGTCGAAGGAAGGGTGCAGGCCAACCCCGCCACCGGCCAGCTCACGGTGAGGCTCGCGAACACCCCACAACTCCCGCTCAGCCAGTTGCGGATCGACCTCAACGGGGGTCCACGCGCGCTGCTTGACAATCCCGCGGGGTGCGGGCCGGCAACGACGACATCGGACATGGAACCGTGGAGCGCCCCGGGGGTGAGTCCGGCGCCTGAAAGCCTGTTCGTACCAGGAACGGCCGATGTGGCGCCGTTCTCCTACTACGAAGTGAAGGGTTGCTCACCGGTGCCGGCCTTGCACCCGGGCCTGATCGCGGGGACGCAGACGGCGCTGGCGGGTGAATTCAGCTCGTTCACGACGACGCTTACGCGCAGCGATCGCGAACCGTATCTCTCTCAGATACAGCTGAGCGCCCCAAGGGGACTCTCGGCGATGCTCTCGAGCGTGCCGTTGTGCGAAGAAGCCCTCGCGAACTCAGGGGAATGCCCTGAAGCTTCGCGTGTCGGAAGCAGCAGGGTGGCCTCCGGCGCAGGATCGCACCCCTTTGAAATGCCGGGACGCATCTACTTGACGGGAGGATACGAGGGGGCACCGTTCGGCTTGAGCATCGTCACCGATGCGCTCGCGGGACCGCTCAACCTCGGACGAGTGGTCATTCGAGCGAGGATCGGCGTCGATCGGCACACGGCCGCACTGACGATCACAAGCGACCCGCTGCCGCAGATCGTGCTTGGCGTGCCCTTGCGCATACAGCGCATAGTGCTCGACATCGACCGCGCGCACTTCATGTTCAACCCGACGGACTGCACCCCACAGGAGGTCACGGCGACGGTCGCGGGCGAGCAGGGAGCGGCTGCGCAGGTATCGAACAGGTTCGCGCTCGGAGGCTGTAGGGGGCTCGAGTTCAGGCCGAGTCTCAAGGCCTATACGAGCGCACGCACCAGCTATGGCAACGGGGCGAGCCTCGAAATGAGGCT
>Ga0210409_10006879_pt1 | contig 11807 bp, 10 predicted proteins | sample IncBWH17MmetaG_FD_161649 | JGI IMG/M metagenome (GOLD analysis project Ga0210409, IMG submission 161649) | Forest soil microbial communities from Barre Woods Harvard Forest LTER site, Petersham, Massachusetts, United States - Inc-BW-H-17-M | ecosystem: Environmental > Terrestrial > Soil >...
TGAGCACCTCGTGCCCGCCGGCGCCGAGCGCTGCGGCCAGCGAATGTTCGCGCGCGCCCGAGCCGACCACCAGCACCTTCGTAGGGGACGTCATTCGCTGTGCGACCCATACGCCGGGGGCACCTCGCCAAGCAAGCCAAGCTCAGCGTATTCTTTTGGTTGTGGCCGACACGATCGCACCGGGCGCTATCCGCGTCACGCGCCCCTATGCGTCGGAGGAGGAACTGCTCGAGAACGAGCTCGATACCTTCACCCGCACGAGCATAACTCTGCTCGGTGCACAGCCGCGTCCTCCTGGACTCGTGCTTCGTTTCGAGTTGCTGCTCTCGCCCGGGAACGTCGTCGTTCGCGGCGAGGGCCGCGTCGTGGGCTACAAGCGCGACGTCTACTATGGGCTGGGCGGGCTGACATTGCGGTTCACGCGGGTGGACAGCCGCTCCAAGGCCCTCATCGACAAGGCGGCTGCGATGCGCGAGCGGCGTCGGCCGTCGGCGAAGGTCCCCGCCGCCGCAGCATCGTCTCCGGAGCTACCTCCCCTACCACCTCCCCTCTCAATGCCCCTCGAGGATCCGCTGGATGACACGGCGGTCACCCCCTTCGCGCCTGCGGTGGCTCCGGTGGCTCCGCCGGCGCCGCCGTCCCTGCCTGAGCTGGAGTTCGTGCCCCTTTCCCAAGGCACGATGCCCGATGCGCCAGCGGAGGCGGCGGCGCCGGCGGCGGCGCCGGCAGCTGCACCCGAGCCCGTCCTTTTCGCACCAACGGCACCGCGCGTTCGAGATGCACTTTTGGACCGATTGCGCGGCCGGTCCAAGGCGATGAGCCCCGACGCCGTTCGAGAGATACTCGAGCGAAGACGACGAGGTTGAGAGATGCCGGAACTCTACGACCTGGGAGACTGGCGGCCCCCCGTCTCCCTCACGGCCCCGCGGCGGGAATGAGGTCCGGCCGCCCCAGCGGCCCCCGAATGGCCCACGCGTACGCTCCGTCCGCTCGCTTGGACTGCTTGACGCGGGGGTCCACCACCTCCACGAGCGGTGGGGCGTTCGAGCCCGGCGCGCCGAATAGGGTCTTCGTTATGTCGTTCTGCGCGCGATACGCGTCGTTCAGCCGGAAGCGGACCACGACGTCGCAAAGCGAGTCCATCGCGAGCTCGCGCATGGAGATCCGACCCTCTCCTTGCAAATCGAGGTCCTTGCCAGCGGCGACAAGCTTGCTGATTTTGAGCGCTCCATCCTTGGCTTCGCCTGCCAGCGTGATGGTGCCGACGCGAATCGGAGGAAGAGCGAGCGCCCCCTTGATCTTCGCTTTGCCGTCGCCGACGACGACATCCTTGAATTCCAGCGACACCGAGCCGTTCCCTTTGGACCCCTTTCCTTCGGGCATCGTGAGCTTCACCGTTCCATTCAGCTTGCCTTGCAGTGGCACGCCCAGCGCGCGCACGAGCGGTTCGATGCGCCCGATGTCGATCGATTCGAGCGTTACCTCGATTGTTTGATCCTTGCCGTGCGTCTCATAGGAGCCACTCGCCTCGCCGTCGAATCCGTGAACATCGAATGTCATGTCACCGCCGCCGAAGATGGATGACAGGATTGGGTAACGAACGGTCGCCTCCTCGATCTCTATTTTCTCCAGTGACTGGTCTGGCTCCGAAGACGCCAGGAACAATCGCACGCCGGTTAAGCGCACTCCGCTCAGCCAGTACCCCGTCATCTGGTCGATTTGCAATTCTTGCTGACCCGCCGTCGCTCGCTGCTGGGCATTGAACGACTCGACCACGTGCTGTTTCAACTTCGTATAAGGAAATGAGAGTGACAGGCAAATCGCCAAGAAGCACGCGTAACATAGCGGATAGCCCACCAGGTCCGCGTATTTCCCGTACCTGCCGAAGTACTCCGCCGCGAATCGGCCCGGCCTCGTTTGCGCCAATGATTGCGCGAATCGGAGTAATCGCTCGATCACGGCTTGGTGCTCCCGGTCGGCGCGGTCGAGGCAGCGGGCTCGCTGCGATCGTAGGACGAGACCCCTGTCTCGACGTCGTACGAGTCGTTCTCACCGCTGCGCTTGCGGATGCTCAGACGCGTGACCGCCACCGGATAACCGCTTTTCTCAATTGACTCGAGAAATCGCGCCAAAGGCAGCATTCCGGTTTTCTTGAGATGGATGTTCGTCCCGTGCTCCACGTACCGCTTGCCGTGAGGAACATCGGGCAGCGGCGTCGAGTCGGTCACCTCGAGCTTTTGTTGACGCGCTTCTTGCTCGAGATAGCCGGCGAGGGAGGGCGCCTTCTTCGCATAGCGCGTGACGATGGCGTCCTTCTTGGCCTGACGCTCGCGGACCCGGCCGCGCGCATCTTGCACGTCGGTGAGCGCCTGCCGAAGCTCGTCGTTTTCGGAAATATCTGACCGCACGACCGCCTCGAGCCCAAATGGCACCGCGAGAAGCAAGAGCACTCCCGCTACGACGCCGATGATCCCCACGAGTCTGCGCTCGCGCGCGTTCATCTCGAGCAGAGCCATCTCACTTCCCTCCTGCGCCGCTCGCGGCGGCGGAGCCGCTCGTCGAAGTCTCGCCCTTCTTCTTGGGAACGTTCTTGACGTCCTCAGGGCACCGCAGGTCCAGTTCCAGGACGTATTTTTGCCGATCGCTTCCGACTGCTTGCGTCGTGCTCTTGATCTTCACATCGTTCAGACACTTGCTCTCCGACAGTGCCGACGCAATCGACTGCGCGTCCGGAATCGACCCGACGACGCCCCGCACGAGAACGTGACCTTTCTGGACGTCGAACTCCTCGACGTCGTGCTTCACCGAGGACGGGACGGCATCGGATAGCTGCACCATCATGTCGAAGGCGTCGGCATGGGGCATGGGATCTTCGTCCGTGAGCGCCGCTTCCTTCGAGAGCAGGTCCTGGGCATCCTGAGCGCTCGTTGCCTCCGTTCCGAGCACCTCTTTGGTGACCGAGGCCAGCGCAGCCTCGAGCGCCTCGTGTTCCCTGTGGACGGCATACAGGCGCGTCCAAGTGCTGAAAACGAAGCTCACGAGGATGGTGGCTGCGAGCCCGGCAAGAAGGGGTATGCGTTCCCGAACCCAAGCGAAGCTTCGCTCGAAGGCGAGAGGACCGCGCCGCAAGTTCATCCCCGCGCCTCGCCCCGCGAGCGAGAGCGCCAGCGCAATCGCCTTTGCATGGCGCGGGAGCTCGTGCGCCTCGGGAGGCATCGCCGTCAAATCGATGGATGGCTCCGGAAGCAGCCCCACGGGCAGCTCCAAGGCGCTCGAAAGGTAGCCTTCGGCGCCCTTTTCGAACGCACCCTCACCACACAAGTAGACGCGCGTCGGCGCCAATCCTCCGCGGGCGCGATGGGCAGCGAAGCTGACGCCGATATCGCGCGCAAGTCGCGGCGCAGTTCCGGGAAGGCCCGCAGTTCCCGCCGAGATCGTCCGCGCGAATACGGGCTCCCCGCGCTCCAGGACGAGGACCTCGCTCGTCTTCGAGCCGAGGTCCACGATGGCGACGGCGTCCTCCTCTTCCAGTGCGGGGACGAATGGAACCAGCGTGGCCAGTGCGAATGCGCCCACGCCGACTCGCTCGGGCTCTTGCCCTACAGCCTCTTTGATCAGGTCAATGCACGTCCGCACGTCTTCGACGCGTGCCACCGCCGCGACCAAGGGAAGCTCCTCTTGTCCAAGACTGCGTTCCAGCAGTCTCCAGTCGAATACCGATGTCGCCAGCTCGAACGGCACCTGTGCTTCGAGCTCGTACGCGAGCACGTCAGCCAACTGCTTCTGAGCCGTGGCAGGCAATGCCAGACGATGGATCGCCACACGTGAACCGTCGATGGCTACCGCCACGGCGTCCGCGACTTGCGCCTCGCCCTGGAGCGCCTGCATCACGGCGACGCGTATGGCTTGCGCAAGACCCCCGTTCGCAGCGACGTCGGCGCCCGTCAGACGCGCCAGCGCAACTTTGCGGTACGTCGAGCGGACGACGGCCACCTTGACACTTGCGCTCGCGATATCGATGCCCAACCAGATTGGCATATAAGCCTCACTCAATCTCGTAATAGAGCATTTGACCCCCGATATTGGGCTGCAACGCCGCGAGAATGGCGTCCGAAGCAGTAGACAAAGATTGGCCTGCTGCACCGAGCGCCGGCGCCGATGTGGGTGCCCCTTGGCCCCCCCCGGACACGAGTGAAGGCGCCTGCCGGAAGTCGACGACTGCGTGAATCTGCACTCGCGTCTCGCGCTTGTAGCCCTTTACGACCCCCACCGAGTAGATGGAGAAGACCTTGCTCTCCGTCGAGATGCCCTTCGAGAATTCGCTCTCCGACTGGAACTTCACGGGTTTGACGCCGACCAGCGCCAACAGTGGCCCGAGCATCCCCTGACCCTTCATGGCAGTGATGAAGTCGTTCGGCGAGCCGAACAGCGGCGCGCCCATGGTGATGCCCTGGGCCATGGTGACCCCGGTCATGAATGAAGCCATCTGGAGCGGGTCGGTACATAGCTCTGTGTTCGCCGGCACCGCCGAGCAAACGAGGGCGTAAAGCGTCTGCCCATTGGCGGTGTTGACGTTGACGGCACCTTGCCCCCACACGGTAATCTCGCGCTTCTTGGGATTCGTGGGGTCCGGATCGACGAACGTCGACCAGAAATCGTCGCTCACACCACGCACCCGGTGCAACTCCTCGAGCGAGTCGTAAGGGGCATTCTTGCGACGATACGGCTTTGGCAAGAGTTGGTACCACGCGTCCTCGACGGCGTTCGCGGACGGCGCGTTGGTCAGGTCGCACGAATAAAGCTGTTCGTCCGGATCGGCCCAGTCGATGATGGCCGAGCATGTTGTCAGGCGGTCGTTGTAGTTACCCGTCGAATCACGTTGTTCGAAGAGGGGGTTGTACTGCGGGGGCGTCATGCGGCTCATGAGTTGTCGGGCGAGCCGGATGTGCGCGATTTCGTTGGAGGCCCCCATGTTCACGTTGATCTTGGAATCCTCGTCGACGATCAGCACCTCGAAGCGCCCGCCTTTCAGACCGAGGTTCTTGCCATGCGACGAGTCGAGGCCCGACAGGGCAAAAAAGTCCTGCGACGCTTCCTTGTCGTTGAACGCGCCCAAAATGCGGTCAGCGTATTGCCACACCGGTAGTTGCGGCGGAGTCGCCTTCATGAGCATAAAAAGAGGGGCAATCGCCTGACGCATCGTCGGCTCGGCGGCCAACAGCAAGCGCGACAGATTGACTGCGCTGCGCGCAAAGTACTCGGCCTGTACCTCGTCGCGCAGGGCCGTTGCGGACGCGAACTCAGAGCCAGCGTCGTCCTGAAGCTCTGCGAGCATGACGACCATGATGGCGATCGCGGCGAGCACCATGATGAGCGCGACGCCTCGTTCGCGCGCGCGATGGCGCGCTCGTCGCCCGACCCGTTTCGATTTCCTGTCACGTATCATTGCCGGGGAATCCCGAAGGCGAGCGGTTGCTGGATGGGAAGGAAGACCTTCGTCGTATAGGCGTAAAGAGGGCCGCCCAGCACACCCTTGAGCACCAGAGTGATCTTCACCTCGAGCGGCAGCCTGTTGGGCTGGCCGGTCACCTGCATCGAGTCCCACGTCTCGAGCCATTGGCCGGTCTGCGGTTCCAGATAGTGAATGTCGAACTGGTCGATGTCCTCGGCAACCACGTTAACGATTCCGCCTTTGAGCGGGTCAAGGTCGATTGGCGTTTGCTCGCGTCGCACGAGGTCCATCTTGTCCGGCACTTTGGGATCCCTCACGGCGAAATAGCCCACCTCGGCTTGATCCGATTCGTGGGAGTCGCGCACGGTCCTCAAGTGCGCAAACGCCGTGAAATCGAGGCGATCGAACGGAACAGAGCTCCGTCCGACGAACGCCGTCTTTCCAGTGACGAGCGCCTGGTTCGACGGGAAGTGCTGGGAAAGGTACGCGGCGGACAGGTCTCTCACCATGCGCTCGACCGCCTCGCGCGCTTGATGAGCGCGATCGGAGCGCGACTCTTCCGTCTGCTTGCCGCGCGACAGCGACTGGATGACGCCGTGAATGAGCACCGCCACCATCGCCAGAATCCCGATGGCCACCATGACCTCGATGATCGTCATGCCGCGAGCGCTTGCCCTTCCGCTCATTTGGTCCCCTGAGTCGGGCCGAACAACGACGGCCCGAGCGGTCCACCGGTATTGGCGGGGACGCCTCCCTCCGCCGTGACGCCCGCGTCGAGCATCGAGGCGAGCAGACCCGCGCGCGACGGATTGGTCACGTATTGTGTCAGCGTGAACTCCCGCTCGGTCAGTCCCTCCTTCCAGCGGATGGTGACGGTCATGCGCCGGATCGCGCTCTCGAGCAGCGGCTTCAGTGACGGATACACAATCGAGAAGGCCATCGAGAGCAGCCCCTGCGCCCCGGCTCCGCCGAACGACTGTTGGAGTGACTGACCGAGGGTCTGCAGGCCCGCGTCCAAATCGAGCTGCGCCCCGCCGGCCGGGTTGACGATCGTTCCGAGCGAGCCCGCTACGGAGGACGCGCCGGCAGCGAACATCCCTGCATCGAGGCCGAGCCCGCCACCGAGCAGGGAGCCGGCTCCTCCCTCGCCCCCGAGCTCAGTCACCTGAGGGAGGGTGACTCGCTCGACCTTCCATTCGCACGAGAAACCCGGCACCTCCTTGTCGTCGCAGCAGACCGAGCTCGTGTCCTTGTCTTCGACCTCGGGAAAGCCAAGCTTGAGCTGTTTCTCTTCGAGCTCGCTCATGCGGCAGCGGGCCAGCTCCGCCGCCTGGCTCATGTTCGCGGCCGTCCTGTTCCCTGACACGAGACCCGCCTGCGCTGAGAGAATCGTGGTCACCACCGCGCCGAAGAGCGCAACGGCCATCAAGACTTCCAACAAAGAGAAACCGCGCGCAATACCGCGAGGGACCATCGCTATAACCCCGTGTCCAGCCGATCCGACGCATGATCGTCGTCCGTCGGCACCTCGAGCTCCACGGCGCCTCCTTGGATCTCCACTCTCCCCGTGAGCGGCGATACGAGAATCGTCAGCGTGCGCGAGTCCTCGTCGGACTGACCGATGCGCAGTTCGATCGATGCCATCTCCGTGCGGCCGCCAGGCCAGAAGTAGAGATAGGCGCGACCTGAGGCGCGTGGCGCGTCGTCGTGCGTCGTTTGAACGGCGCGAAATGTGATGCCGCTCTGCAACGGCTTGCCTCCCTTCCCTGCGACGTCGCCGAAGCCATACACCTCGATGGGGGCAAAACGGGGTTTCGGAATCGGGGGGCCTTGGACGATTCTTTCCCCGGCTGCGAGCGCTTCTTTCTCCGCCTGGTTGATGGCCTCCGCGCCGCCAACCGCCGTGGCCCCGGCCGATTGTACGAGCATTGGGCGCCGGCTCTCCTCCAGCCATACTTTCTGTTGGTCGAGGTCCATCACGAGCCGCAGACTGCGCGATGTGGCTGTCGCACGGGTGTAAGCGACCTTGATGGCACTGGCGATCATCGTTGCCGACCTGCGCAAACGAGCCGACGGAAGCTGCATCGAACCGCCGATGGCGACGCCGGAGACCACCGCCATGAGCGAAATCACCACGATGATTTCGACGAGGGTGAGGCCGGCGCAGTTACTTCGAGCTCGTGGTGTCCACCTGTGGGACATGAATATCGTCCTCCGTGCCTTCCTTGCGATCGGGCCCGGCGCTCGTGCAGGTGATCTCATCGGCATCGCAGCCGAGCTTGTAGGAGACGTTCCAGGGGTCCTTCACGTTGAAACCCGTATCGAGAAACTTTTCTTTCTTGAGCTGGTCGACCGTCGGACAGTCCTCGCCCGGGCGCACCGCCTTCCACTGAATGGTAGCGCTTCTGATCGTGTTGCAGGCAGTCTGCGCCGCCCCGATGCTGGCGCGCTTCTGCGCCTGCAAGACACCAATCGCGATCGCGGCGGTCAGGACACCGATGAGGGCGATGACGACCATCATCTCGACCAACGTCAGCCCGCGCCCGCGGCGCCTACGGGCGGAAAAAGACGAATACGGAATACAGAATGGGAATGGCAATGTGGAAGGCCGTCCGTTCCGTATTCCCGTTCCCGTTCCCGTTCTCTGTTCCGTATTCGTCTTTTCATCCCAGAAATTCAGCAGGACCATCTGGTTCTCCTTGTTCGCCAAACTTATTCCACGCGATCCAGTCCGCCGGGCTCACCGTCGGGACCGTCGCTCGACACGTCAAAACCATTCGGGTCCTTGCGCCCGGGGCAAGCCACGCGCAGCGAGTGGCCCCACGCGTCTCGCGGCACGCGATGCAGGTAGCCTCCCGCTACGAGATCCGCCAACGTTCCGGGACAGCTTCGATCGTGGTCCGCGCGCCACGCTGCCACCGCCTTCATCGTCGTCGTGATGGTCGCCCGCGTCGCGCGCACCTCGCCCGCATGCCGCTCGCGCGCACGCAGGACTATGAACAACCCGACGGCGGCGAGCGCCAGCAGCGCTTGGCGCGCGCGCCCCCGCCCAAGCAGAGCGCCGATGCCTCGGCGCTGTTCCCAGGGAAAGAAAACGCTGCGGTTGTCACGTCTGCCGGACATTCGGGGCTACGGTCTCCTTGCTATTGTGCGAATTCATTCATTTGGATGAGCGGCATCAAAATCGCGAAGGCGATGAATCCCACGCCGCCCCCCATCACGACGATCATCAATGGCTCCAGCAAGCTCGTGAGGGCTTGCACGCGCGTTTCGACCTGCGTGTCGTACGCCCTGGCGACGTTTTCGAGCATCTGTTCGAGCTGCCCGCTGCGCTCCCCGACGGCGATCATGTGCGTCACGATGGGAGGGAACCTGCCGCTGCGTTTGAGCGGGCCCGCGATCGATTCCCCCTCCCGGATACTGCCCGCGGCCGTCTCGATGACCTTTTCGAGCTGAGTGTTGTCGAGCACGTTCTTGACGATATCCATCGCCTTGAGCAAGGGGACGCCGCTGCGCAGCAGCGTGGCGAGCGTTCGCGAAAAGCGCGATACCGCGAGCATCTGTACGAGCGCGCCGAACACCGGCATCCGGAGGAGGAACCCATCCTTTGCGAGCCGTCCGTTGGGGGTTGCGAGCCACGCGGCGAGCCACGCCAGGGCGAGCCCGATGACCACTCCGATGACGCTTCCGACCGCATACGCCGCCACCGACTCGACCAAGAAAGCAAACATGATGAGCGCGGCTCCGAGGATCAAAGCCAGCACCACGAAGAGCATGTGCTTGGCGCGCTCGCTTTCTTTGTAATCGCGCAGCGCCGAACGCGTCGTCAAAAACGTCACGAGCGTCAGTACAAGTCCCAGCATCTGCGTGGACGACACGATTCGGGAGGCGCCGATGAGCGTCTGGGTGTACCAGGGCAGCGCCCGGTCGAGACTCTCGAAAATGGCCGTCACCTTCGGAACGACGACCACCATCATGAGCGTAATGAGAGCGGATCCGATCACCACCATCAGGGCCGGGTATGCGAGCGCCGCACCGACTTTGCCGCGCAGCTTCGACTGCGACTCCATGAAGTCGGCCAGCCTCTCGAGAACTGCTTCGAGCGTGCCCGAAGCTTCTCCGGCTGCCACCATGCTCACGTACAGATTCGAAAAGACATGGCTATGTGGCTCGAGGGCCTTGGCCAGCGAGCTTCCCTCGTTGATGCGGTCGACCACTTGCGTGAGGACGCGCTTTAGCTCGTGCTTCTCCACCTGTTCGATGAGGGCGCCGACCGCCTCGACGAGCGGTATCCCCGCGCTCACCAGAGTCGCGAGCTGCCTCGTCATGATGGCCACGTCGCCGACGCTCACGCGGCGAAATAGCGACCCGGCCTCCATGGACTTGCGGCCCCCGGACTTTGCCTTCACCTCCTCCCGCACGCCGGTGAGAAGGATTCCTTCTCGCTTCAGGGTCGCGCGCAGGGCCTTGGTGTTGTCGGCATCGCGCACGCCGTGCACGTTCTTACCGCTGACGGCGAGGATTCCTCGGTACTCGAAGACCGCCATGGCCTACGGTGCTCCTGCCCGAGAACCGGCTTGCGGACCGGCCGCCGAGGGAACGGGCTGCGCCGCCGCCGGCTCGACCTCGATGTCCTCCTGCGTCGCCGCGAGGACCTCTTCGACCGAAGTGAGCCCGGCGAGCACCTTGCGCGCTCCGTCATCGCGGAGCGTATCCATCCCTTGCTCCCAGGCGAGGCGCTTGATGGCCTGTGAGTCGGCCTTTCGCAAAATGAGCGGGCCGACGGCGTCGTCGATCAAAAGCAATTCGTAGATACCGCGACGTCCGATAAAACCGGTATTCGTGCACTCCGAACAGCCGCGCGCCTTGCAAAAGTTCGGGCGCTGCATGGGATCGAAAAGCTCCAGCAGGTCTCCTTCCCGAACGGTACGTGGAAAGTAACGCGACGCGGGGTTGTCGCGGCGTGCCGCACGGGCGCGCATGCGTTCGGGCGTCAGCCCGAGCTCGTCGAGTTCGAAGTTCTCGGCCGGATACGCGTACTTGCAGTGCGGGCAGAGCACGCGCACGAGGCGCTGCGCCAGAATGCCGATGACGCTCGACCGGAGGAGAAACGGCTCGGCGCCCATGTCGATCGTACGCGTGATGGCGCCGGCGGCGTCGTTCGTGTGAATGGTGGAGAGCACGAGGTGGCCCGTGAGCGACGCATTGATGGCGATTTCGAGCGTCTCGTGATCGCGGATCTCGCCCACCATGACGATGTCGGGGTCCTGGCGAAGAAACGCTCGGAGTGCGCTCGCGAAGGTGAGGCCGATTTTCGGGTGGACGTGCACCTGATGGATCCCTTGGATTTCGTACTCGACCGGATCCTCGGCCGTCAGGATGTTCAAGTTGGGCTGATTGATGCGATTGATGCACGCGTAGAGCGTCGTCGTTTTTCCGCTGCCTGTCGGGCCCGTGACGAGGATGATGCCGTCGGGACGGCGTATCAGGCCATCCATCAGGGCGTACTCGCGAGGGCTGAAGCCGAGATCGGGAAGATCGAGCAGCACGCTGGATTTGTTCAACAATCGCATGACGATTCGCTCGTAACCGCGACTGGTCGGGATGGTGCTGACCCGGATGTCGAAACTCTTGCCGGCGATCTTCTTGGTGATGCGGCCGTCCTGCGGCAGTCGCTTCTCGGCGATGTTGAGCGCGCTCTCGATTTTGACTCGACTGATGATGCTGTTGAGGAAGGCGCGTGGCGCACGGCGTGCGATGTAGAGTTCTCCGTCGATTCGGTAGCGGACGATGACTTCTTTTTCCTCGGGCTCGATATGGATGTCGCTCGCCCTTTCCTTCATCGCTTGCAGAAACAACGAATTGACCCAGCGTATGACCGGTGCCTCTTCATCCGAGTCCAGGATGTCGCCGGCCGCCTCGTCCTCGACGTTTCCGCCGTCCCCTTCGAGCTGCTCTTCGCCCGCCTGCCGTTCATAGACTCGATTGATGGCGTTCTCGATGCTGTCACGTCCGCCGACGGCCGCTTCCACAGGCTTGCCGAAGATGACGCGCAGATCATCGAGCGCAGCGGTGTCGAACGGGTCGCTGCAAACAACGTGCACCGCCGCCTCTTCCTCGCGCAAGACAAGCACCCGATGCGCTTTGGCGAAAGCAATCGGCACCCGCGTCGCGGTCCCCGTCGCAATCTGCGCAAGGTCGATCTGCCCGGCGAACGGAAGCTGAGCCTCCTCGGCGAGCACACGCGCGACAGTCGTCTCGTCGGCGGCATCGGTATTCACCACCAGGTCGATCAGATCGACGCCGCGTTCCCGCTGGATGGCGAAGAGCGCTTCGAGCTTGTCCTCGGACACGA
>Ga0210409_10006882_pt1 | contig 11805 bp, 7 predicted proteins | sample IncBWH17MmetaG_FD_161649 | JGI IMG/M metagenome (GOLD analysis project Ga0210409, IMG submission 161649) | Forest soil microbial communities from Barre Woods Harvard Forest LTER site, Petersham, Massachusetts, United States - Inc-BW-H-17-M | ecosystem: Environmental > Terrestrial > Soil >...
CGGGGCGACTCGAAAAAGAGCGCCCCCCGCGCGAACTCGGGCCGGGCCGGTCCGAGGAAACTAAGATCGAGAGGCTCTGCCAGACGCACACCCATCGAGCGGGCCAGACGGAGATTGCCAGGGTTCGAGACGTCTTCGACAAAAATCGCCAAACGGTCGACGAGGAGTGTTTGCGAAACGCGGTCCATCACGGAACCGAGCATGGGCTCAAGCCGAACTTCGTTCGTAAGCGTGCGGCCGAATTCGATCAAGGTGCGGCGATAGTCCAGCCGGTCGCGATAGAAGAAACGATCAAGGCGGGCCTGAATCCATTCGCGGAAGGGTTGGAAGAGAAGTGCCGCAATAACGATAGCGATGACGCCACCGACGGGGCCGTTCGTCTGCGCATGAAAGATTTGGGGAATCAGCGCGACGAAGAAGAAATAAATCGTCGCAATGGCGGCCGTTGCCGCGGTATAGGCGAGGCCGCGCTTGAAGATGATGTCCACATCCATCAAGCGGTAACGAATGATGGCGTACCCGAAGCACAACGGGATGAAAACCAGGCTGATCGTGGAGAATTTCATCCAGGGCCTGGAAGCTGCATCGAAGGTGTACGGCAGGATGTACAGAACAACAAAAGGAAATGTCCCGATGAAGGTCCCAGCCGTGAGCCATTTTAGCTGCTGCCGCAGGACGCCGGCGGGCGCGCCACGATAATTGCGATAGAAAACAAATCCGGCAGCAAGAAAACACGCACCGAGATAGCTGTAAGCAATCTTATCGAGAAGGACGCGGGAACCGAGCCAAGGAACAAACCCGAGCGCCCCCAACGCCGTGCTGACGTGAACGAGAAGTATCGCGAGCGGCGGGAGATAGACAAAGCTGAGCTTGGAAAGCGAACGGCCTGTCCCTTCGGTGCGTTCCGGAAAAACCAGCGCGAAATGCAGCAACAAAGCGGGCGTGAGGAGCTGCGCCACGATTTTGAGCCAATAAACTTCGTAGTCGAAGGTGTCCAGCTTGCCGCTGTAATGGAAGGAATAGAAAATAAATGACACGAGGCAAAAAATGTAGAAGTGGACTGCGCGAGGCGCGTTCCAGCGGCGCGCAAAAATGAAAAGCCCGATGAAGAGATAGATTAAGCCAACGACGCGCGCATAATTCTCAATCGAAGTTGGTTTCTCGGCAGGAGCCGTGACGAGCGGAGTTTCAAACTCCTCGCTGTTCCGCGCCAGTTTATAGCGTACCTGCGTCCACAATCCCGCGCGCCACAACCTCTTGGTTACCTGAACTTGCCGGGTGACGGGGCTGCCGTTGATGGCCAGGAGATGGTCCCCAACACGCACTCCAGCACGAGCCGCAGGGGAGTTTTGAGCCACCTGCTGGGCTTGCACGCCCTGCGTGGTGTCCAGCCAAACGACGCCGTCATCGGGAGTCTCGAATTCGGTTCTCTGAACGAAATTCAGCCAGGAAAAAATCATGGCAGCCAGCGTGGCAAGCGCTAGCACAACGGCCCCAAGGCTGACTCTGAGGTTCTGCTTCATAACAGGCCTAGGCAGGGTGACACCCCACCAGGAAATCTTAGGTGCAAACGAATGTCCAATCTTTGGAAGAGTATCTCTGCAAAAACAGCCTTATAATTCAATAACTTACGGAATCCGAAGGCTAGAGAGAAATCGATAATCCGCTTTCTGGAAGGTCGCATACAGCTTTCCAAAGCCCATTCTGCGATCAAAACTGGAGACTTAGACCACCCCGAAACGTGCGGAAAGCGGGCATCAGGGTCACGCGGCCGTCCGGCGAGTTGAGGGTCACATAACCCTGAGCTAGAAGGTTGTCGCATTCCGCATTGGCTTCCCAGCGGCCAGGGCCAAATTTGGGCAGCCGTTGGTGCACTCCGATATGAAGATAGGGCTCCATGTCATAGAGGGACTCGCCAAAGCTATCCACGCGAGAGAGCGTTGTCCCACTGATCCACTGGTAGCCGGCCGACACCCTGGTGCCGACGCGAGGCATCTTTCCGGTGACTTTGATTCCCGCAGAGTGACGCTCGGCAGTGCGGAACATCTCACGGAGAGGCCCAGCGGCAGCGCTCGAAGGAGTCAAGGCGCCAGCAAAAGCATAAAGCGCGGTAAGTTCAACGTCTTCACTCAGTTTTTCTCGATACACGGCGCGCGTGCCCCAACTACTGGAAGAACCGCCGTCGTAAGAAAATCCATTGGAATACACATCCTGGAAAAAGTCGCCGGCGGGAAGATTGCTGCCGCGCCCAAACACGGCTACATGGCTATTGTCCTCATGAAACGCTGCAACCTGTAACTTGCCGCGCGAGCCTATTTTGCGTTCCGCTGCAATCTCCTCGTGGAAACCGCTCTCCAGCACGGGACGTCCATTCCGGTACATCAGGACGGGAAACGCGTCCATCTCGTTCAACGCAGCTGCCAAGCCGTTTACAGCCTCTCCGTCAGCTGCCTCAAGTGGCTCCGGGCCCGTTGGCATGGACGCAAAAATCAGGGACGCGTGCCAATCGTCTGAGATTCGGGCGTCGATTTGCATGCGCGGACGCAAGGAAGATGCCGGGTGGCCAAGACCAACCAAAACATATTCTCCGCCGTACTTAAGGATTGCGCGGGTCCCAAATGCCATGGAACCGCCTTGGTCGATGCGAACGCCGCGGAACGTCGGGCCCAGATCTCCGAGCTTCGATTCGCGCAGCACGATCGCCGTGTGCGGGCCGGCACCGAGAGAGCCGCTGGGGAGCCAGACCGTGGCGATTCCACCTGCTGGGGAATCGGTGTCATAGCTCACAAGACCGGCAAGGAGAAGCCGGCTCGTGGGACCCAGCCGCTGATCGTAGGCAAACGCGGTTGCCGGACTAGCGGGAAGATTAGAGACCGAGCCAGGCCTGCGAGCGCCGTCCATAAATTCCAGGCGGCCGCGCGCCGGCTGCAAAGGTACAGAATCCGAACTCACGGCGGCTGCACTAGTCGGGTCTTCTTCAACCCATTGAAGAACCGGACGCACAGAACTCGCGGAGCGAAGCACCCACTTCCAATCATCCGCTTCGCTGGCTGCGGCAGAAGGAGCGCGGCGCAATTGCTCCAGGGACGCAAACATGGATTCCAGTTGTATGCGGACTATGGTCGTAAGATTGGCGCTGATGCGGACGTGTTTTTCGAGAGTGGGGAGGAAACCTGCAAGCGTTACGCGTACGGTGTAAAAACCAGGGGCGAGTTTCTCGTCGCGAAAGACTCCTTGCGTGTTGGTCAGATACCCGATAGCCGCGGCGGAAGCGCCGGATTCGGGGATTACCTGGACACTCGCACCCAGTTGAGGCGTGCCTGCGGTGTCACGAACCACACCGGAGAGCATGCCTTGAACAGACTTCAACTGCGCCACCGCCGGATTCGCTCCCAGTAATGAGAACGTTGCGGCCAGGACGAGTGCCCCCATGACTCGGACCTGTCCTTTAATCACTGCTAACTACCTCCCTGGAACCGTGTTGGCTGCCGCCTTGGTCGGTTCCTGCGGCCCCCTGACCGTAAAGTCTGCTGTCTTGGAAATAGATTGATTGGAAATGCTGTCCGTGGCATTAATTTCGATCGAGTATTTGCCGGGCGCAAGGGTGGAAAGCGGCAGCCACCTCTCGATGGTGACCTGGTCGCCCGTCTGCTTCATCTCTGCGGACGTTTCCTTGAATTGCATCACCTGCTCGGTACCTTTCTTCACGGTGTATTGGAACGTGGCGCTGGACTTGTGCGTCTTGTCATCCGGCTTGAGGTTATAAACCTGGAGATAGATTCCCAAACGATCGGCCGTGGTGAAGTCGTTATCGAGGCGCGGCCGCACTTTGGTGGAGCCCAAAACGAACTGTCCCGTGCCAATCTGCTTGGCGGGAACATGCTCAAGCTGATCTGCAAGAATAAGCGTGCTCGCATCCAGCTTTTCGTCCGCAAAACGCGGCACGGCCAGCCTGGTATTCACGACGCCTACGTTTCCGCTCTGAACGTCTTTGATGACGATATCCAGGCGATAGAGGCCGGGACGGAGGGGCACGGCTTGCTGATAGATTGACTGCAGCTTGAGCGATTGCTGAAATAGTGAGTCAGGAAAATCCTTGGACACAGGAACTTCGAAAGTTTGAACTACGCGTCCGGTCAACGTGGTGACGCGCATAAATACGTTCATTGTGGCCGAATGGATGCCATCCTTCGATTGAAAGTTAAGCTGGCCGTTGGACACCTGGATGGTGACGGGCACCAACACGGTGTCATTGGTTACCTTCATAAAATCTGTACGGTAAGTAAACTTGAGTTGATCGCGGACAATTCGCGCGGTCACAATCGCTTCCAGGTCCTTGAACTTGACCTCCGGTGGCTTCTGGATCTTTGCGTAAAGGTCCAAGCGACTGAATTCATCCATGCTAGCGGGCGTGCCACCCATTGCTGTTGGAAGGTTGGTGCCGTCGGAACGCGTGAAGCGATCGGTCTTGGAAGCCAGGCCCATGGATTCCATCAAGCTCAAGCCCGCCCCTGGCACGTGCAGCAGGGCGTCCTTTTCAGAAGGATCCATGGTCATGTGATACTCACCCGAACCGCTCGGATCCACGAACTCAATGATTACGTTCTCGCCTATGCCCTCCAAATAGCGCCAGCGCCATGTTTCCCAGGGATATGTGGTTGTAGAACCGCCGCCCTCTTCCATAGGCCGATCGTAGGTGCCCCCGGACGGGTGGGAATCAACTTCGTCTGCTGGGCCCCACATGATGTACAGGCGTCCGCGGTCGGTCTTCCAGCCAGGAATACCGGAGGCATAGTGCTCGTTGGCGTAGGCTATGCGGCGATAGTGCTCTTCTTTAAAGTCGTTCTCGGGAAGGTCGGGATTACTGCTGCGTCGCAGCCAGAACTGTTCGATAAACTGTTCGCGCTCTTCGTTGGTATCAAGCTGAAGGAAAGCATTCCGCTCTTCCGGGGAGATGATGTAGATCACGTCCTCGTTGAGCCATTGCTTGTACTGGCTGTCGAGTTCCTTGAGCGTCTTCCGTGCTTTATCCTTCTGCACTTTCCGCTGCTCTTTGGTGAGCGTTTGAGGAGGCGGAGGATTCGCAGGATCTTGCGCCTGCGGAACCTGTTGAGCTGGTAACCCTGGAATAAGGATGACAAACGAGAATGCAGTAGCAATCAGGGTACGAATTACCCGTGGCATCGGCACACCTCAACTTCTAGGACGACTGAATTCTACCCCTGGACAAGCGGCCCGTCAATCGAGGAATCTCCTGCATTTTGTGGGACTTGTCCCCCGACTGCGGTTAGACTCACGGACCAATCGAAGGGTTGCCTGACAATTTGTGACCTGAACTTTAGGACAGGATTCCGCGGCGAGGGCCGGATTTCGGACGACTACACGTAAAATAGTCAGCAGAACCGAAAGCGAAGGTGAATTTCACGGGGGCTTATTGCACCCGATGGTTGTGTACGTCCGAGCCCACCAAGGTGTCAAAGATCGCCAGGACGTGTCTGCGGTATTCCACCATGCGAGTAAAGATGTCTCGCAGCTCCGGCTCGCGCTCTGCTTCTTTGTGCCATTTAGCGAGAACTAATGCGGGCACTTCGATGTCTCGGCGAAGCCTTTCCGCGGAATGACCGCGAAGGAAGAGGCCATAGAAGAAGGCCGCTTCGCGCTGCGGAAAGTCGAAGTCGTGCACGACTTCCGAGGGAACGATTTGTGGCAAGGTCGCCATAGAGAAAAATGCAGTTTACCGAAAAGAATTCCCGCGTCAAGTAGTACGCGGGTTTTGTTGCCGCCACTTGTGCAACTCCCTGTCCCAAGGGGTGAAGGACCCCGCCAGAGCAACAGGTACGATAACTGGTCCATTAGGGGGGTTGCCAGGGGCTTCTAACCGCCGTAGGATGCTTAAAGACATGGCACGGTTATACAACGCGGCGCCGGGAGGGGTCTTCGGGCGGTTTGCCCGTTTCGGGCTCCTGCGAGGGTTACGCTCGCTCGAAATCGATCGAGAAGAGTTCCGGCGGCAACTCAAGAAGAAGCATGGGCTTGAGGTGGCGGACTTCCGCCATATGCACCGCGTTCCGGTAGCGCGCCTGGATGCCATCGCCAAATCTCTGATTCAGGATACAGAACGGCTCGCGCTGCTTGAAGGTGCGGGTTTTGGCCTCGGAGGAATGATCACGATCATTCCGGATGCGGGGCTGCTCACCATTCTAACGTTGCGCCTCATCCAGAGACTTTGTCTGCTCTACGGGTTCGAAGAGCGCGGGCAGAGCGAACGGGTGGAGTTGTGGATGGCCGCCGCCGCGGCTACTGGCGTGGACTATGGCAAAGACCTCGCGGAAAAGCAGATCCTCGAGCGGCTGGCTCCACGCATCGCGGAGCGGCTGGCCGTTAAACTGGGGCAGGAAACGGCCGAAAAATGGGTTGGCCGCTTGATTCCCTTGGCCAGTTCGGTGATCGGCGGCGCACTGAATTATGCATTTGTACGAGCCTGGGGCGGACGCGTGCAGCGCAACCTGCGAATGCGCCATGTTGCCGGCCGGCCAACTGTCGTGTCTCCTTCTTCATCGCCTGCGTCATATACTACTGCTGCACGAGCCGTGCTCGTTTAGACTTCGCGTTCGTTTTGGCAGAGACGGAAATTTTTCTTCCATGCGAGGCCAATCCAAGCCTTCGACTCTTTGTTGCGGAAACCAACGCTGCGCGCGCGAGACTCCCAAGAATCGTCGCTATTCCCGGTTGCCATTGTTTCTAGCGGTCCTCTGCCTCTTGGCAGTTTTATTTACACCTCTCATCGCTTTTGGCCAGGACACGGAAGAAATCAAGGGCACGCCCGCCGAGCCTGCGGACGCGCAACAGATCCGCGACCAAGTTGCGGCCGTGCGGAAACTCCAGGCCACGCTCCCTGATCGTGGTGCGGCGCTTTATTTTCTGGCCGCAGCGAAAGAACATTTAAGAGAGAGCCGCGAGGCGCTGGCGCTCTTGAAAGAATGCCTCGCGTTGCAGGAAGGATTCGATCCTTCCGGCGATCCTTCCTTCCTGGAATTTAAAGAAACGAAAGAATTGACGACGCAAATCGAAAATGTGCACCGGGATTTTCCGGTCGTAGCGCAAGCGCGCGAAGCAGTTCGGACCACGGAGAAAGACCTGGTTCCGGAAGGCCTGGCCTACGATGCGCAGCGGAATGTTTTTTACCTGAGCAGCCTCAATCGCCGGAAGATCGTGGAAATTGGCCGAGATGGCAGGAGTTCCGATTTCATCCCAGCGGACCGCTATGGACTATTGCCGGTGCTGGGTATTCGGATCAGTCCCAGCGACAACACGGTGTGGGCCGATTCCTTTACGGACAGCGGGCGAACGGAGCTCCTGCATTTTGATGCCGCCGGAAAACTGCTGGGACGCTTCAAGCCGGAGGGTTCGGCGAAACACGGCTTCAATGATCTGGTGATCCGCAAGAACGGCGAGGTGATTACAACGGATAGCTTGGCAAACGAAGTGTTGCGGTTCGATCCCGCTGCACGCACTTTCGCGGCTCTCACGGTTCATCGCCCGCTCTTTTATCCAAACGGCATTGCGCTGAGCGACGACGATCACACTTTGTACGTGGCGGATAGTCTGGGCGTGGTGAGAGTAGACCTCGCAAATGGGGAGAGCCGTGACGTTGATCCGGGGCCGCGAAGCACGCTCGCGGGAATCGACGGCCTCTATTGGCACGACGGCAGTCTGATTGGCATTCAGAACGGCATCGGATCGCCTCGCGTCGCGGCATTTCGTCTTTCCAGCGATGGTCTTCGCGTAACTCGCACAACCGTCCTCGAAAATCGCAGCAATTTTTGTATCTTGCCAACGACAGGGGCGATTCGGGGGTCCGACTTTTTCTTTATTGCGAACAGCCAGATCGACAACATGAACAACGATAAAGTGATGGACGTCACACGACTGGAAGTGATCCGCATTGGCGTTTTGCGTCTGCCTTGACAGGGTGGCGGGGAGGACGCGCCAAGAACAGAGAGTGGAAATTGGCGCGATAGCGCCGTAGAGTAATAGCCAGCTTTTGCAGCACGTAATTTGACGCTGGGATGCTCATCCGTTTCGCTAGGGGGCCAGACGTGCGAGGAACACAAAGAGTCTTTGGCGGGATCACTCTCATTCTGTTGGCGCTTGGACTGGCGCTGATTCCGCAGCAGGCTTCGCCGGGCTCCGTGGGAAATTCGACGCAAGACATAAACCCCGAGCCGCTTCCCGCGTTTCACAACACAGTGCCAGCGGGACCCTTGCCGGCCACCTTGAGCCCTTCGCTCTTCACCGACCCAGTTGCACAGAATGCGTACAGCATTGCAGCCCGCATCAAGAAAATTCTTTATCAAGAGCCATGCTATTGCTACTGCGACCGCAGCCAAGGCCATGGCAGCCTGCTCGATTGTTATGTGAGCAAACACGCCGCAGTCTGCGGAATTTGCGAACGCGAAGTTTTCTATGCCTATGAGCAATCGCGCAAAGGCAAAAACGGCACACAGATTCGCGGAGGAATTGAGCGTGGCGATTGGCAAGGCGTCGACATGACGAAGTACGAATCGGCGTTGCCGGCCCCCGCGAAGTGATGATTCTTTCTGCCATTTAGGTGTTTGGTTTTGTCTTACGGCCCGCTGCCGGGCTAAGCTGACCAAAGCGGCTTCCCACAATCTTGAAACCCCCGCGCGTGGCTTTCCGTCTGTCTCTTTGGCGGCGTGTGGGCAGGGGTGGTGCTGGAACGCTGCAAACTTCATAGCGTTGGCATTGCAAGCAAAAAAATCGGGGGAAGGCATGAGGAATCGTAAGTATCCGGTTGGGATTATTGTGGTGGTAGTGCTTGTTGCCGCGATCTTGATGGCAGGCGCTGGACTGCGGGCATCGGCGAAGCCCGCTGGCGACGCGAGCTACTGGGGGTTCGACACGGCAAATCTCGACAAGACGTGCAAACCCTGCGACGACTTCTACCAGTTCGCTATGGGCGGCTGGATGAAGGCCAATCCGATTCCGCCGGAGTATCCGACCTGGGGCTCCTTCTCGCAGCTCTTGGATAAGAATCAACAGAATCTGCGGCAAATTCTGGAAGCGGCGGAGAAGCAGCCTGCCGCGGCAGGGTCGAACGAACAAAAAATCGGTGATTTCTATGCAAGCTGCATGGACACGACAGCCATCAACGCGGTAGGAACAAAACCCATTGACGCGGAACTCGCAAACATCGCGCAAATGAAAAACGAAGCTGACTTGCAGGCGGAAGCCGCACGTCTGCACCAAGAAGGTGTGGGAGTGCTGTTCGGATTTAGAGCGACTCAGGACGCAAAGGACAGCTCCCAAGTCGTCGGCGCCGCGTGGCAAGGCGGGCTGGGACTGCCGGAGCGCGAATACTACCTGAAGCAGGACGACAAATCGAAGCAAGTGCGCGATGCCTACGTGAAGCACGTAGCGAAAATGTTTGAGCTGCTGGGCGACTCCGCGGACACGGCCGCAGCGGAAGCAACCACGGTTCTCGGGATCGAAACCTCTCTCGCTACTGCTTCCATGAAAAACACCGACCTGCGCGACCCCAACAAGACCTATCACCGGCTGAAGTTGGCGGATTTGCAGGCCATGACGCCGGATTTCAGCTGGGAAAGCTACTTCAAGGCGCTAGGCCACCCGGAACTGAAGGAAATAAATGTTGGCCAGCCGGACTTTTTTAAGGCCCTTGACGCGCAGCTCTCCGCGACCTCGCTCCCAGACTGGAAGACCTACTATCGCTGGCATCTCCTTAACTCGTCGGCTCCAGCGCTTCCGGAAAAATTCGTGGACGAGGAATTTGAATTTCGCGGCAAGACACTGACCGGAGCGAAAGAGATTCAGCCACGCTGGAAGCGCTGCACCCAGGCGACGGACCGCGCGCTGGGGGAAGCGCTTGGCCAGGTTTACGTGCAAAAGTATTTTCCGCCGGAAGCCAAGGCCCACGCTCTTGTCATGGTGCACAACCTGATCGCGGCTCTGCACGACGACCTGCAGACGCTTTCTTGGATGAGCCCGGAGACGCGCGCGGAAGCAATCGCCAAACTCGAAGCGTTCGCCGTAAAGATCGGATACACCGACAAATGGCGCGACTACAGTGAATTAAAGATAGATCGCGTCTCGTTCATCGAGAATCAAAGGCGCGCTGCCGCGTTCGATTTTCAGCGGCGGCTCGCGAAAATCGGCAAGCCCGTGGACCGCACGGAATGGGGTATGACTCCGCCCACGGTAAATGCATACAACAACAGCGCAATGAACGAAATTGTCTTCCCCGCGGGAATCTTGCAGCCTCCGTTCTACGATCCAAAAGCGGACGACGCCGTGAACTACGGCGGCATGGGCGCGGTCATCGGCCACGAGATTACCCACGGTTTCGACGATCAGGGGAGCCAGTTTGACGGACATGGCAATTTGAAGAACTGGTGGACGCCTGACGACTTGAAGAATTTCAAGGAACGCGCGGCGTGCGTCCAAACGCAGTTCGACAACTACGTGGTGGACGGCGACCTGCACGAAAATGGCAAGCTGGTTCTCGGCGAGAGTATCGCGGATCTCGGGGGCATCACGATCTCCTATGCCGCCTACGAGAAATCGCTGGAAGGCAAACCCCGTCCGCCGGACAAGGATGGCTTCACTCCAGAGCAGCGCTTTTTTCTTGGCTGGGTGCAGGTATGGGGCTCGAACAATCGTCCAGAGTATGAACGACTGATGGCTAATACCAATCCTCATCCGCTGGGACGTTTCCGCGGGAACGGACCGCTCTCGAACATGGCGGAATTTGCCAAGGCCTTCGGCTGCAAAAAGGGCGACGCCATGGTGCGCGAGCAGGTCTGCAAAATCTGGTAGACTCGCTCGGCCTAAAGTGACGTCAAAACGCAAAGCAGTTCTTCTGCTGTTCGGCAGTGCACTTCTTTCGCTGGCGATGTTTCCGATGGCGCCAACCGCCTCGGCGAAGTGGAAATATTTCCGAGCGGGAAATGCCGCCGACAGTACGGCCAGGCCGCGCGCCGGATTCGCACTCATGGGTGGCGGCGAGCAGGACCCCGCGCTGAAGTTCTTATGCGAACGCGCCAACGGCGGTGACTTCCTGATTCTTCGCGCCAACACCGAGGACGACTACGCCCAAAAAGTGAATGAAGAGATACGCGCCCTCTGCCCACTCAATTCCGCGGCGACCATCGTGTTTTCCGAGCGCGATGACTCCGATGATCCAAAGTTGCTCGAACGCATCGGCCAAGCGGAGGCCATCTTTATCGCGGGCGGCGACCAATCAAACTACGTGCGCTTCTGGCAGGACACTCCCGTCGAGGACGCCTTGAACCGGCACATCGCAGCCGGAAAGCCGATCGGCGGCTCCAGCGCCGGGCTGGCGGTGCTCGGCGAATTCTCGTTTTCTTCGATGATTGACACCATCCATTCCCCCGCTGCACTTGCCGATCCTTACGGCAACAAGGTGACGCTCTCGCGAGATTTTCTGCTTATTCCCCTACTCACCGGCATCATCACGGATACGCATTTCGCTAAGCGCGATCGCATGGGCCGGCTGCTCGTGTTTCTGGCGCGTATTTTGCAGGATGGGTGGGCTGCGCAGGTGCGTGCTATTGCCATCGAGCAAGACGCTGCCGTTCTTCTAGAGCCCGACGGCCAAGCAAAGGTCATCGGCTCTGGAGCGGCCTATTTTCTCGAAGCGAAAAATTCGCCCGCGGTTTGCCAAAGGAAGGTTCCGCTCAGCTTCAGCGGAATAAGAGTTCACCGCTCGCCATCTGGTGCTTTCTTTAACGTCAAGGATTGGAA
>Ga0210409_10006883_pt1 | contig 11805 bp, 7 predicted proteins | sample IncBWH17MmetaG_FD_161649 | JGI IMG/M metagenome (GOLD analysis project Ga0210409, IMG submission 161649) | Forest soil microbial communities from Barre Woods Harvard Forest LTER site, Petersham, Massachusetts, United States - Inc-BW-H-17-M | ecosystem: Environmental > Terrestrial > Soil >...
CATTCGTGTGCCCGTGGTAGGCATGCTCGAGCACAATCACGTCTTCGCGTCCGGTGTGCGTGCGTGCCAGTCGCAGCGCCAGCTCATTCGCTTCGCTGCCCGAATTTAGAAAGTAGCAAACACGCAACGGTTCCGGCAGCAGCTCCGTAAGCCGCTCCGCGTATCGGATCACGTTGTCGTGAAGATAGCGCGTATTGGTATTCAGCAATCCAAGTTGCTCTTGAGCAGCCCGCACGACGCGCGGGTGACTGTGCCCCACCAGCGGAACATTGTTGTAGACATCCAGATACGCCCGTCCGCTCTCATCGTAAAGATACTGCTTCCAGCCGCGAACGATCTTGAGCGGCCGCTGGTACGACACGCTGAGATTTCGTCCCAGCAATTTTTCGCGCGCGGCAAGCGTCTCCGCGGCATCTTTCTCCTCCACCGCCAGCCGCTCGCCGGTAAGCCTCAGCAGCATGTTCGGGTCGGGCGACAGATTCGTCCACACGCCGCGCTCGGTCGCATACCCTACGCCCGGAAACTCCGTCCCGCGGTCCAGCAAATCGACGATCACCTGAAAATGGAGATGTGGCGGCCACCCGCCGTTTTCCTGCACAGCCCCGACGCGCGCAATCCGTTCGCCTCGTGCGACCACCTGTCCCACGCGCAGCTTCCCCAGCGATTCCTTCGTCAGATGCCCATATAGCGTGAAAAATTCGTGGCCTTCTCCAGGACCGTGCCGCAAAATCACCACTGGGCCATAATCTTTCTCCGCAGTGTTGTTCGCCAAAGCGTGCACTACGCCTTCCAGTGGCGCATACACCGCGCTCCCAGCCGCGACAAACAGATCCATACCCAGATGAACGGTGCGACGCTCGTCGGTAGGGTGCTTCCCCGCACCGAAAATCGGCGTATCGTAGAGCAGTCGTGCCTCGTTGTATCGCGCAATCCCCACGCTGACGCGAGCCTTTCGCAATTCCGCGAAAATCTTTTCGCTCAACGCCTCGGTATTGGCAGCGGCGGGATCGGCCCCCAGGAAGGTGCTGCCCACACTCAGATCGAAAACCAGGCCCGGCGTCCCACGCAAAGTCACGTCCAACAGCGAAGCCGCCGCGCCTGCGTGAGCCGTGAGCCATTTCCGCACAGCCCCACTCTTCGGCACGGGCGCCAATCCGCAAGCCTCACGAAACGTATAGTGCGCGAACCGCGGATGAATCTGCGCAAGCCGCGCCAGCGCCTCCCATGCGGGCGCCTCGGTAATGGTCACGTAGGAATCGCCCGGCTTCACCGTGGCGCGCTGTGCCGAATTGACTACGCTGACCGCCAATCGCACGCCGATCAGTACATACAACACCGAAATTTCCACCTCGGTCAGCGGAAATGCCCTATGATAGCCGCCCACCACCGCGGCCGCCGCTCGCAAAGGCCGCTCCTTGCCCAAGATCGCATACGCCGCCGCAATCGTCACCTCCGAAACCGTGAACGATTCATGCATATCCCCAAAATCAATGACGCCAACCGCTCGCCGAGGCGCGTTCAATGTAGGGGCGCGCTTGAGCGCGTCCCCTCCGAGGTCTGCTATGGGCGTGCGCTTCAACGCCTCCCCACGTCCCTGTGTCGTCCCCGCCTCCACCAACACGTTGTGATCGTTAGCATCTCCGTAAATCACACTGCGCCGTAGCCGCCCCATCACCGGCACAACCTCGGCGTCATACAGCGCCAAAAATTTCTCAACAAGCGCCCGCCGGTCAGCATCCACGATTAAGTGTAAGTACTCGCGAATCCAACCAGCCCGCGCGAAATCCCACTTCAACTCCCGCTGCGCCGCCGGGTGCGAAAAGATCGCCAGCGCCGAGTCCATTTCCCCAAGCAACGTACCCAGGCTGGCAAGCAGTTCAGCGGAGTGCGGCTTGGCGTTCGCCATCACGGTGGCCGGCACGAACGTGAGCAACCACACCAGCCGCGATGAACCGTCCGCCGCGGTTATCGTGGTAAACGGTTCGCCCTTATTGGTAAGGCAAACGCGCGGGAGATTGAGGTGCCGTGCGTGCTGCGCAAGATGTTGCAGCGCCCGGCACTGCAGATCGATGAGCGACTCTTCGCGCGCCGGGTGCATCACCTTCAGCACAAACGCGGAGCCCTCGCGCGCGACCGGCATACCAAACCCGTCCGCCGCGCCGGAAGCACCACCATTCACGCGCGGCGGAGTCGCTTCGGCGACCGCAAAAGTGCTGTCTTCACGCGAAATCGGCAGAGCAAAGCCGTACAGCGCCCCCGGAACACCAGTAGACGTCACAGATGTTCGATCGCCCGTCGGCAAAGACTTCGCCGCATCCCTAGCGGTCAAATGAAAATTGTCGTCGTATTCCCCAGGCAGCGCCTTCGCGGTAACGTCCAGTCCATACAATTCAAGCGCAAAGCGTACCGCTTCCGCCTCGGTTGTCGCTTGCCCCACGCGCTCTTCCAGCAGCATTCGCAAATCTTATCCGCAAGCGAACAAATCCGAAACCCGAAATATCCAAATCGATACGGAGGCGTTCGCTAACGTCAAAGTTCTTGTCGCTGTGCACGATTTGGTGGTGTCACAACTTCGTTGATGTGGAAGCCTCGTTGGTGTGAAAGCTTGTCGTTATGCCGTTTTATTGAGATGCAAGATGGGGTTCTTCACGTAGTTTTGCGTCAAGCAAGCACTGTCATCCTGAGGCTATCCGACGAGGATAGCCTCAGGACCTCAACGAGTCCTTCAAGCGCGGCGTTCGATCGTCCCTCTTCCCGCTCGTTCCTTTACCTACAACGCATCGATGGAAATCGGCCCGTTCTCCGTCGTCAACCGTATCACCGGCGTCCCACTCCCATACTCAATCCGCCGGTGCTCATCGTCCCAAGTCTTCCGCGTATCGCCGCAAATGCTGGCGTGGCAACTCAACGGCGAGTGTCCGCGCGACTCCACAAGAAAGCTCGACTGAAACCCCGAAGGCAGACTGAGCGATACCGGCCCATTGACCGCGTCCACCTCCAACCCTCCTCCGTTCCAGCTCGACCCGTGGAGCGCCACGCTGATCGGTCCATTCTGCGTGCGCAGTCGCAGCTTCCCACCCGTTCCGGAAAAGCTGATCGGTCCGTTCACTGCCTCAATGTCAGCCTCGCCGGTGCAGGCCTCCATGCTGATCGGCCCGTTCGTCCCCCTCGCGGTGATCTTGCCGTCCACCTTGTAAAAGGACGCCGGCCCGTTGTGAGTCGTCAACTCCACTTCCGCCTCTCGCGGCGTGCGGATCAGCAAGTACACGTTCCAGTCATTGTGTTGCGGTGGTCCACTGACCGAAACATGTCCGTTCTGCACGGAAAGCTTGATTTCTGATAGCAGCTCCTTCGCGTCCTTGCGGGAAGCGTCCACAGCCTTGCACGCCGTCACCGAATATGCGTCCTTGTCCCATCCCTGCATCTGCACCCCGCCATTCTGCAACTCGTCGACGTGCAACACGCGGGCCTCCGTCTTGGTGAATGTGCGTTCATCGGATTCTATCAGGGCAGCCTCTTCATGAAAGCGAATGTGCAAGTCTCCACAATCCGTTGCCGGCCCCTCACGCCGCGACCCGGCACCCCCTCGCAAGCTCATTTCCATCGACGAAGCAGGAAGCGCGGGAGCAGCAGGCGCCGCTGGCACCGCAGGCTGAGGCGGCACGCCCAACTCCCCAGGAAACGAAGGCGCAGCCGGTGCCGCGGCCATCATAGGAATAGCAGGAAGCTCCGGAGCCACTGGCATCACGGGTTCTTGCAGACCTTGTACCGTGGATCGAGATCGCCCAGGCGCCGCCACCAAAATCAAGCCACACGCCACAAATGTCGCCGTCACAATAAGATTGCGCCATACCATCGGTATTCCCTCCGTCCGCCTCAATAATGTCGTCCGCCTGCCTCTATAGACGATGCCATGACCCACTGGTCTTATCGTCAGCGGAAAAATGTTTGGTTCAGAAAGCGTCAAGGCAAGTTGCCAGGCTAGCTAACACAGCCGGGCGGAGCTCCGGCACGTGTCGACCTCAACCCAAACCCCAGCAACGAACTAAGCGTTCCTATCAGGAAAAAGAAACGTGCTCCGAGCCAATTCCGACCGCAGCGTCTCGCCCCGGTAATATTTCTTAAGTACGCTCTCGTTCCAATCCAGCAAGTCCGGATTAGCCCCCGCGAATTCCGCCCAAGTCTGCGCACGCCCCGCCCGCGCTAACCGCTCTCGAATCAGCAGCAAGTAAGCCCAAGTGATCGTTTCGTTATAAAGGCTCGTTTTCCCATACGCCGTAGCAAACCTGATCAGGGAAGCGGAGAAGCACTGGAGCGCTTCGAGCGGCGGGTACCGCGCCAGATATAGAAAGGCCATCCTGACGTGATCGGCGTGCCGGAAAGCCCCCAGCGGCAGCGTGCAGTTCTCGAAGGCCGCGACGAACTCGTCGTCGGTCACGGCAACTCGCCTTTGGGGACGCCGCGCACTTCAGCCGGGTGCGCCAGACTCACCCACACAGCCATGGCGTAGAGCATGAGGCTGCTGATGTCGTACCAACGGTGCATCACGTGAAGCGCCGCGGCAAAAAGGAAAATGCCCAGCAGTGCATACCCGCCCACCACGCTGGTAACGGGCAAAAGGAAAAGTACCGCCGCCACGATTTCGACGCCTCCGAGCGCAGGGCGAATCCATGCTGGTAGTCCAGTGTGCGCAAACTCCCGCATCGCCGACTCTCCGAAAGCAAATCGCCAGGACCCCCACAGAACAATCAGGCCGACGCACCAGCGCAGACAGGGAATAGCGGGTTTTCCCATGCGTTCATTCATGGGCAGACCGTTTCTTTCCCGCACCGGAAGCCGCAGCCTCGATCAGGCGATGGCTGGCCCGCGAGTCCAAATCGAGCCCGTAAAATTTCTTCAAATCCTTGATGCGGCGCAGTCCCTCACCCTGAAAAGGACACTTCCCGTCAAAAGCGTGCAGCACGATGCCCTCAAGCAAATCGCCCAGCGTAAGGTCGTGGTATTCCGCCAGCGCCTTAAGCACTTTCAGCAAGCGCTTCTCCATGCGCACCCCGGTCTGCACGCGTTCCACAACAAACTGCCGTTGGTCTGTCATTCTTCGTCCATCTCCTTCTACGGTACTACTGTACCATGGTACATAAATACAGGAAAGATTGTTTGGTATTAGGGCGCTACATCTTGGTGATGGGCGCGATATAGATCACCAATATATCCTCCGAAGGAATGAGGACCTCGTGGCAAGAAAAATGGTAGCCAAACTCTTTCGCAACGGACCGAGCCAGGCTGTGCGGCTCCCGCAAGAGTTTCGATTTGAGGGTAAACAAGTTCGCGTGCGGCGGGTCGGCGACGCAGAGGTACTCGAACCTCTGATTTCCGACGTCAAGGAGTGGTTCGCGAAGCTTGACGGCCTGAACACCGCGCCGTTCCTGACTCGTAACAGGAATCAGCCGAAAGCGCCGCGGCGAAAGATCTTCGAGTGACCTACCTGCTCGATACGAACGCCTGTATCGCCCTGATTAACGGTGTCCCAAGTCGCGTTCGCGCGCCTTAGAAAGCGTCCGCGGCCGGCGAGCAGATATGGATTTCAAGCATCGTTGCTTTCGAATTGTGGTTATGGGGTGGCGAAAAGTACGCGCATTGAAGCGAACACTGCCCGCGTGGAGACATTGTTTGCCGGACCGCTGCACTCTTTGGCTTTTGAAGAGGAAGACGGCCGGGTCGCTGGATCGCTTCGCGCCACCATGGAAGGCGTCGGACGCCCGATCGGTGCATACGATCTGCTGATCGCTGGGCAAGCGCTTCGTCACAGGATAACGCTGGTTACCGCAAACGTACGCGAGTTCAGCCGAGTCAAGGGTCTATCGTGGGAAGACTGGGGACGGAGCTAATCCCCACTCGAGGACTCTTGGTGCTTGACAGGATTTGGTTGAAACAGTTGAAGAAACTACTATGGTAACGCGTCGGTGTTTGCGCTTAACAACGCACCTAGGTCTCGTACGATGCGCGTCACAGTATCCTTCACATCCCTTTCCGTGGCGTTTTTCTCGATCTCGAATTTAGCAACAGGCGCATAGGAGCTCACCGTGATAACCGCGCCGGCCCGGCTGTCGGGGCTTGTGGGATCGGCCGGAGCGTACAACGCCTGATCCGGGCGCGCCAGGTTCGCGACTCCCACGAACAACGACATTTTGCCATCAGCCGCGACCCTGCCCAATACCGCTCGCCTGAGGCGATTCTGCGCGTCGGGTTCACCGAAAATTCCGCTGATGCGTATCCCGTCCGATGGGCGCGCATCCCCCGGCCGCAACCGGTGGGTTGGGTAGCCGGCCCGTTGCAGTTCCTTTACCAGGGAGTTGGACATGAAATCGACCAACCTGCCAGCTCGCTCGACTGGACTTGGCTCTTGTCTAGGATCGATTCGCAGTGTGGGCGACGGCGGGATCGGGGGAACGCTTTTTCGCAATTTTCCGTTAGCGTCCACGGCATCGAGCTCAAAATCGCTGACGTACACGATCTTGGATTTGTCGGGAGCGTTCGCGCCAGCCTGCGGTTCCAAGAACGGCTGCGATGCCTCTTCCGAGAATTGCTGAGAGAACTGCAGCGAGGTTTCTTCCGAGGCTTGTTGGGAGCTCTGTTGCGACGGTTCCTGTGCGGCTTGCGGCGAGGATGATTGCGAAGGATCGAGGCTGACCTCTTCTTGCGCCACCGCACGAGCGGCACCTGCCGTAAGCAGCGCAGCCACCAGCAAAATGAGCGCAAAAAGCCGCATGCACAAACCTCACTGCAAAGGACAGGGCGAATGTCCCTATGATAGTGAAGAGAGCGCTGTCAGCGGTCGCGACCGAAATAGTTAGTGCCCCAAGTGACACCTGACTTAACTGATCGCCGCTTGCTTCAAGCGCCCACTGTCATCTTGAGGCAATCCGATCAGGCAACGAGTGTTTCGCCACGACGTTTCCATCGGCGGAGGCGTGGCGGGCTAAAAGTCGTCATCGTCGCCGATGGGCGGTCCGTCGGGAGGCTCGGCCGGAGGCGCCAGCGTCAGCTTCGCGGGATCTTTCTGGAATTGCTCGATCTGCGCCGCATTGAAAAAGAAGTGCGCTCGCAACGCAGTGTCCTGTTCCGTCGTGGCGGCAGCGGCAAGCCTCTGTCTCAGGCGATCGAGTTCCATGGAGGCGGTAGCGCGCACCTGAACCGTCGCTTGCGGGTCCCTCGCGAGCATCATCAGATCATACAGCGCGACATTGTCCACCACCCGGCCGACTTCGCCGAGATAGCCCGCGCTCCGCGACCACGTGTCCGTGGCGGCCAGGACTTGATCGAGCACTTCTTCCAAGCTCGGGTTCGCGGCGTCGCGCGCGTGAAACTCCACCAGACGAGACGCGCGCTGCGGATTGAACAGGAACTGCAGTGTGTGCTGCGCCGCGGCTTCGGCAGGAGCCAGCGCGTCGAACGCGGGGCTAGTGCGAATCTTGAAGTCTTCGCGGCCTCGCGTGTAGTTGACCGGACGCGGCGGGATTATTTTCAGCAGCGGCTCCGGCAGCGCCAACTCTTCGGGTTTCAGGGTCGCGAGGACCGCCGTCAGCGCACGACGTTGCTCGGCCGGCCCTACGATTTTCGTGGGCGTTTCGCCGTCGCCGCGCAGCGCATAGGTATAGTCCATGCCGCCGACGAGTTTGCTGGCCGCCTCCACCTGATAGCGGTGCAGCATGTAGAGCGGCACCAGCACATCCTCGATGGTGGCCAGCGGCGCGCCTTCGCGAATATTGTTCTCGCCGAAGCGCCGCAGCGCGGCCGCGCGCACCTTCATCAAGCGCTCAAGTTCATCGACGGCGTTCGCGCCGGAATCCCACAAATGCGCCACGCTGCTCGACGAGCCAGCCGGACGCGCGTCCTGATCGGTCAGGTAGCGCAAGTGCCGCTTCGCGAACGCATCGTCAAGAATATGATTCAGCGCCACGTGTTCGTCGGTGCCCGGCGCGAAATCCTGATATCCCCAGGTAATCGAAACCTTATCCCATTCGCCGATGCCGGTGGCATAGGCCTGCGAAACCTGGGGCACGCCATCCGCGCCCAACGCCACCACCGGCGGCGGGTAGTCCATCACCGACGACCGATTCACCGTGCTCGCCGAATAGTTGTGCATTAACCCCAGCGTGTGGCCGACTTCGTGAGCCGCGAGCTGCCGCAAGCGCGCCAGCGCCATCTCCTGCATTTGGTCCGCTTTTGGCGCCGATGCTCCGGTTTTGCCCTTCCCGTACGGCGCCAGCAAACCTTCCGCGATCAAGTAATCCTGCCGCACCCGCAACGAACCGAGCGACACCTGCCCCTTGATGATTTCCCCAGTGCGCGGATCGCTGATCGCTTCGCCGTAGGACCAGCCGCGCGTCGCGCGATGGATCCACTGGATCACGTTGTAGCGCAGGTCCATCGGGTCGGCGCCCTCCGGCATCAACTCCACGCGAAACGCATTCTTGTAGCCCGCAGCCTCGAACGCCTGCTGCCACCAGTCCGCGCCTTCCAGCAACGCCGAGCGAATCGGCTCCGGCGCGCCGCGATCCAAATAGTAGACGATCGGTTTCACGGGCTCGCTTACGGCGGCCTTGGGATCCTTTTTCTCCAGCCGGTGCCGCGCCGTGAATCGTTTCACGATGGGCTCGCTGATCGGCGTAGCGTAATCCATGTAGGAAATGCCGAAAAAGCTCGAGCGCGGATCGTATTCACGCGGCTTGTATCCCGGCGGCGGAAGCTGCACGAACGAATGATGCTCGCGCACGGTGATCGATTCCGATGATGGCGTGACGTCCTTCACCCACTGCCCAGGTTCATCACCAGCAAACGTCAGCGTCGCTTCGACTTCGGTGTTCAGTGGAAAATTCTTCGTGCGCGGCAAATAGAGTGCGCAACGCGAATCGTCCAGTCGGTAGGACCCCTGCTTGGTGCGCTTCAGCGTTTCGGGAACGTGATGCGCGTCGCGCAAAAAGAATTTGGTGGCGTCAACAAGCGCGCGCTCCCCATCCTCGGCCTCAACCGTAAATCCCCAAATCGCCGACTCCGCGAACGAATCGCGCACCGCCCGCCGTTCGTCCTCATCCTTGCTCACTGCGCGATAATCCAGGTTCGCCTGGATCAGCAGCACTTTCGGCCCGCTGCGCTCAAAGCGCACGATGCGCGTCGCACCGAGCTGCCCGCGGTCCAGCCCGATATCGTTCGAGCCGATTCCCGCCGGCAGCGAGCTCTGATACAAAAATTCCGCGCCCCACTTGTCGATTTCCAACCACAGTTTGCCGGCCTTCGCATCCCAATAAAGGTTGAAGTAGCCGACGAGCTTCTGAGCGCCAGCCGTTTTCTCAGCGATGGTAGGAGGAGTTTTCGCGTCGTCAGCGCGAGCTCCCGAGCCAGCGCCAGCAGTCGTACGAATGTAGGCGCCGGGCTTTAGTTTACCCAGAGGTACGAAGGGCCCGGCGCTGCCGCCGCTCCCGACAAACAAAGCTCCCATCATCAGCCCGACCAAAACTTTCGACATCTTCAACGCCTCCGAATCCACCCGCTTCAAAACTGAGGAAATGTTGTACATCAAATCCGCTCCACCGCCGACACAAAATCGGCGCCGCCACTCTGCTATACTGGACCTTCCCCGAAAGGCGCGAACGATCTCAGCGCGCGGAAGAAAACGCCAACCTTGCCAAAACTTCGCATCTCCATCGTGCAATATCTGAATACCACCCCGCTTGTCTGGGGATTCACCAACGGCCCCCTGCGCGGCAAGTACGAATTGTCCTTCACCGTGCCGTCGCTCTGTGCCGAAGCGCTGCGCACCGGCGCCGCCGACGTCGCTATCATTCCCGCCATCGAGTATCAGCGCATCGACGACCTGGTGATCCTCCCGGACATGGCCATCGCCTCGAAAACGCGCGTGCGCAGCCTGCTGCTGGTTTCGCGCATGCCCATGGAGAAAATCCGCAAGATCGCGCTGGACAGCAGCTCCCGCAGTACGCAAGCGCTGGTCAAAATTCTGTGCCAGCAAAAATGGCGGATCGCGCCCGAATTTTTCGAGATGCCGCCCGACCTCGCCGCCATGCTGCAGCGCGCCGAAGCCGCTCTGGTCATCGGCGACCCCGCACTGCGTCTCAGCCTGGCGATGGAGTCCGGCACGCGCCGCGGCGAAGCCGGCGAGCAAATCTGCGCCGCATCGGCCCTCGGCGTCGAAGCCGCAAATATGGACAGCGACACTCCGCTGCACATCTACGACGTCGTCGAGCAATGGCGCCGCCTGACCGCGCTCCCCGCGGTGCTCGCCGTGTGGGCTGCCCGTCGCAAAGTCGCCACTCCCGAAGTCATCGCCGATTTCCAAGCCTCGCGCGATTTCGGCCTGCGCCGCCTCTCCGACATCAGCACCCAAGCCGCCGCCGAGATGAACCTCCCCGCCAACAAACTCCAGCGCTACCTCACCGAAAACATCAACTACACCCTCGACGAAGAAAACCTCCGCGGCCTGACCGCGTATTTCGCCCAAGCCGCCGACCTGAACCTCATCCCCCAAGCCAAGCCCATCGACCTAGCTGCATCCAGCCCAGCTCCCCACCGCGACACCACCGCCTACGCCAAGTCCCGCTAACCCAAGTCCTTGCGACCGCTGGTAGCACCGGCCTGTCCTGAGCGACGGAGGGCATCTTGCCGGGTCCATTCCGCGATTTTGACTCTCTGAGTTGTAGAGGCCGCCGACCGTGGCGGGGGCTTTGATCTTTGGGAGTGGCAGCACCCGCACTTGCAAAAAAAAAGGGAGGGTGCAAATTGTTAACTAGATTTTGCCGCTGTACACACGTTCTGAATCGTCGGTTCGTTCGTTCCGTGCGAACGCTTCAACGTTCAAACCTGTCGACGTGCAACGCCCCCAAAACAGCTAGAATAGAAGCTTCGTACAAGGATGCATTGTGGGACTGAGCAAACAACAAGCGATTGAGATGCTGGAGTCGGATGATCTGGTGGGCGTTGGGATGGAGGCGCACCAGCTGCGGTTGGCGAAGAACGATCCGCGGGTGGTGACTTACCAGATCGATCGCAACATCAATTACACCAATTTTTGCACGGAGTATTGTTCGTTCTGCGCGTTTTACCGGCCGATTGGCGACAAGGAGGGCTACATCCTGTCGCTGGAAACGATCTACCAGAAGATCGAAGAGATGCTGGAGCTGGGCGGCACGGGAGTTTTGCTGCAAGGCGGGTTGCATCCGGATTTGCAGATCGGCTACTACGAAAATCTGTTGCGGTCGCTGAAGGGGCGCTTCCCGCAGGTGCATTTGCACTGCTTTTCAGCGCCGGAAATTTTGTGCATCGCGGAAGTTTCGGAGCTGAGCGTTCGCGAAGTGATCCAGCGATTGATGGACGCCGGCTTGCAGTCGATTCCGGGTGGCGGGGCCGAATTGCTGGACGACGAGATTCGCTCGAAGATTGCGCGCTTGAAGTGCACCAGTGACGACTGGGAGGAAGTGCATCGCGTGGCGCATTCGCTGGGGCTGCGCACCACCGCGACGATGATGTTTGGTTGCGGCGAGGAACTGAAGCATCGCGTGAGTCATCTCGATCGCATACGGCGCATTCAGGAAGATACCGGCGGATTCACCGCGTTTATTCCCTGGATTTTCGCGGCGGAGAATACGGCGCTGGGCAAGAAAGTGCAGGAGACGACCGCGGTCGACTACCTGAAGACGCTCGCGGTCAGCCGGTTGTATCTCGACAACATCGATCATATTCAGTCGAGTTGGCTGACGCCGGGAATCAAGGTTTGCCAGGTGGGGTTGCAGT
>Ga0210409_10006886_pt1 | contig 11801 bp, 10 predicted proteins | sample IncBWH17MmetaG_FD_161649 | JGI IMG/M metagenome (GOLD analysis project Ga0210409, IMG submission 161649) | Forest soil microbial communities from Barre Woods Harvard Forest LTER site, Petersham, Massachusetts, United States - Inc-BW-H-17-M | ecosystem: Environmental > Terrestrial > Soil >...
CCGAGGCGCTGGACCGGACACGGCGTCTTCGTACTGCACGGCAAGAAGCTCGAGGGTGGCTTCGCGCTGCAGCGTACGGGGAGGGGCGGTGGCTCGCAGTGGCTGCTCGTCAAGCGGCGCGACGACCGCGCACGCCCCGGATCGGACGTGGTCGCCGAGCAGCGCGCGTCGGTGCTCAGCGGGCGAACGCTTGATGAGATCCTGCGCGAGGGCGCTTGACAGCGGTGCGAGGATGCGTGGAACGGGCCCCTCGACCGCGCGGTAGCCAATGCGGTCCTTCGACGCGAACGAGCGCTGACCCGCGCCTTCAGGGACTCTGCCGGACAAGACCGGTCCGGCCTCACCATCCGGATCGGCGACCTCAACCGAAGGGAGCATCATGCCCTACGTCAGCGTCGGCGATGAGAACTCGGGATCGATCGACCTGTACTACGAAGACCACGGCTCGGGAGCGCCCATCGTGCTGATCCACGGCTATCCGTTGAGCGGACGCGCGTGGGACAAGCAGGTCCCGGTCCTGCTCGAGGCGGGCCACCGCGTGATCACCTACGACCGGCGCGGATTCGGCAAGTCCAGCCAGCCGGCCACCGGCTACGACTACGACACCTTCGCGGCGGACCTCGCCGCTCTGATGGACGAGCTTGACCTTCACGACACGACGCTGGTCGGGCATTCGATGGGCACCGGCGAGGTCACCCGCTACCTGGGCACGCACGGCTCCGCGCGGGTCGCCAGGGGCGTCCTGATCTCGCCGATCCCACCCTTCCTGCTCCAGACCGACGACAACCCCGAGGGGCTTCCGGCTGAACTGTTCGACGGGTTCATGAAGGAAGCCAAGGCCGACGCCCCCGCCTTTCTGAAGGGCTTCCTGGACAACTTCTACAACATCGATGAATACGGCGGGACCCTTGTCAGCGATCAGGCATTTCAGGCCAGCTGGAACGTCGCGGCGGGTGCTTCGGCGATAGGGGCGGTGGCGTGCATCCCGACCTGGGAGACCGACTTCCGCCAGGATCTGCCCAAGATCGACGTGCCGATCCTGGTCATCGACGGTGACGCCGACCGGATCCTGCCGTACGAGAAGACCGGCGAGCGCCTGCCGGGTCTGATCAACGACATGGAACTCGTCACCATCGAAGGTGGTCCCCACGCGATCGCCTGGACGCACGTGTTGCAGGTCAACCGGGCACTGCTCCAGTTCATCGGCGCGGACGCGCGCGTCGCGGCGAGCTGAACCGCACCAGCGCTGGTCCCGCCGCAGCGGGGGCGGGACCAGCGAGTATCTGACGGGCGAACGCTCTCGCTTGAGCGAGCGTCGCGGCGCCGTCAGGCAGCGGGCACCTGTTGGGTGATGCAGTGGATGTTGCCGCCTCCCAGGAGGATCTCGCGAGCTGCGACACCCACCACCTCGCGACCCGGAAAGCAGCTGCGCAGCACCTCCGCGGCGGCGTCGTCGAAGCGCACGTCGAGCAAGGGGAAAACGATGCGATTCGCACACGGATAGAAGTTCACGTATGACGCCGCCATGCGGTCCCCGGCACGGCGCGGCTTGCTGCCGGCAACGGCGATCACGCCCGCCGCCTCCTCCTGGGAGATGAGCATTGGTCCAGGCGACGGGATCTTGACGACCTTGAGGGTCCTGCCGCGAGCGTCCGTCGCCGACTCGAGCCGCTCGAGCGCATCTCGCGAGATCGCGTACGTCGGATCGGACTGATCGTCGGTCCACGTCAGCAGCACGACGCCGGGCTCGACGAAGCACGCGAGGTTGTCGACGTGCCCGTCGGTCTCATCGTTCTCGAGCCCCCGTCCCAACCAGATGACCCGCTCGGCCGCCAGATGCTCGTACAGCACCCGCTCGATCTGCTGCCGCGTGAGGCCCGGATTGCGGTTGGTATTGAGCAGGCACTCCTCGGTCGTGATCACCGTCCCTTCACCGTCGACGTGGATCGAGCCGCCCTCCAGGACGATCGGCGCCCGGTAGCGATCGGCGCGGTCGATCTCCAGGACCTTCTGCGCCGCGCGTTCGTCGCGATCCCAGGGCGAGTAGAGACCGCCTTCGAGACCTCCCCACGCGTTGAAGCGCCAGTCCACGCCACGAATCCCGCCGCGGCCGTCGACGACGAACGTCGGGCCGATGTCGCGCATCCACGCATCGTCGGTGGAGACCTCCACCACCCGCACCGACGGGGAGAGCGTCGCGCGGCAACGGTCGAACTCGGCGTCCGAGACCGCCATCGTCACGGGCTCGGCGGCGTTGATCGCCTCCGCCACCGCGGCGTAGGCGCCCTGGGCGGGCTGCGCGGCCAGGCGCCAATTGTCCGGACGCTCGGGCCACGCCATCCAGCAGCCGCTGTGCGGCTCGAACTCTCCCGGCATGCGGTAACCGTCCGCGGCGGGCGTGGAGGCGAGCGTCGCGCTCATCGCTCGGCGAGCGAAGCGTAGGCCTCCGGCCGTCGGGTGCGCAGGAACGGAAACAGCTCGAGCCAGTCCGAACGCTGGTCCAGGTCGAGGTCCGCCACCAGCACGGCAGGCTCATCGCGTGGAGCCTGAGCGAGCTTGCGTCCATAGGGATCGCAGATGAACGACGAGCCGTAGAACCGCAGCGGCGGCTCCTCGCCGAAGCGGTTGACGGCGACGATGAACACGCCGTTGGCGATCGCGTTGCCGATCATCACCTGCTCCCAGAGAGGCTGCGTGTCGAAGTCGGGGTGCTCCGGCTCGGAGCCGATCGCGGTCGGATAGATGAGCACGTCGGCGCCCTCCAGGCTGTACGCGCGCGCGAGCTCCGGGAACCATTGATCCCAGCATGTGGGCAGGCCGAGATGCGCGTCCGCGAGGACGACCAGCGGGAACGGGTCCGCGTCCGCCGGACCCGGCCTGAAGTAGCGGTCCTCGTGGTATCCCGCCGACACGGGGATGTGGAGCTTGCGCGTCCTCGCGAGGAGCTGGCCGTCCGGCGCCACGAGGATCGCCGTGTTGTAGCCGAGCCCGTCGTCCGCGGGCGAGCGCTCGTATAGCGACGCGTGTATGTGTGTGCCCGTCTCGCGCGCCATCCGCGCCGCGAAGGTGTACGTGGGGCCGCCCGGGAGCTCCTCCGGCTGGATCCCAGTTGCGCCGGGCCCCGACGGATCGACCGCGAAGTAACGGCTGAGCGTCAGCTCCTGCAGGCAGACCACCTCTGCGCCCTCGGCCGCGGCCAGCCGGATCCCGGCCGCGAGGGCCGCCGCGTGCACCTCGGGATCGGCGTGCCAGCGCTGCTGGACGGCGGCGACACGAAGCGGACGGCGCCGCGGCGGGCGCGTGCGCGCGGGAGAGCCGTGCGGGCCGAACGCCGTGACGAGGACGATCTCATCGGCGGCGCCCTCGACCGCGATGCGGCGTGTGCTCGGTCCGTCGCTCGCTCCTGATGCTGCCTCCACGCGTCCTCCCTGGCCGATCGTTCACGCGAGCACGATTGCTCGCTGCGGGGTCGCTGCGACCATTGTGCCCGCTGCGGCGGAGACCTGTAGCGGCGGGAGCTGCGGCGTGCTTCCTGACCTGCGTTACGCGCGCCACGGCACGAGGTCTCGGGCAGCGACGCCGCGAATGCGCGTACCCCGCCCCTGGTCGTGCAGTAGCCGACCGCCACGGACTGTCGGATCGTTGACGACGGTGACCACGCCCCGGGGAAAAAGTCACCTTGTTCAGGCTGAGTTACCGTGAAGTCGTCCCTGGGACTGGTGGCTTTGACACCTCCCAGCCTCAAAGGGGGCGCGGATGAACAACGTCCTCAGGTTCTGCAGCTAGTGTGCGCCCGACGCTCGTCGATGCTGAAGTGTCAATGACCAACCCTCGCGAAACCAACCCGAGCTACGAGCGAATTCTCGCCGCCGGGAAGGCGCTCTTCATCGAGCAGGGATTCCCGGAGACCTCGATGGAGGCGATCGCGCAACGCGCGAACGTGGTGCGCGCGACGGTGTACAACAACTTCAAGGACAAGGAGGCGATCCTCGCCGAGATCATGCGCCGCTACTTCGACGGTTGCGTCGAGATCCCGCGCAGCCTGCGCGCGGAGGCCCGCCCCGAGCAGACGTCGTTCGAGCTGGTCGAGGACATGATCAGGAGCGCCATCCTGTGGCGGATCGAGAACGCCGAGCTGCGCCCGCTGGTCGACCTGTCAAAGCACCTGCCCAACTCGCCGTGGCCCAGCCTCAACGCTGCCGCCGACGCGGCGATGCACGACTGGATCCTCGAGATCCACCGTCGCGAGGCAAAGCGAGGCCTGCTTCGCAAGGACGTCGATTTGGACTTTGCCACGCGGGCGCTCTACCTGATGATCGAGGCGGTCCTCGCATCGTTCGACCCGCGGTCGAGCAGACGCCGCGTCAACGACGCGGTCCACCAGCTGGCGCTGCTGAACTGGCACGCGCTCTACTGCGAGGGGCCCGACGCTTAATCGCCGGCGAGGTGCGCGACGAGCACGCGAAGCCGGTCAGCCATCCAGCGCCGAGCTTAGTCAGATTGGACGTGCTGCCCAGCTCGGGATACTCGCCAGGCGACCGCCACGTTCCGAGGTAACGGTGTTCGACACCTTGGGTCGCTGGCGCCATGCCTTCTTCTCGGCAAGCCTCACGGGTGCAGGAAACCCAAAGCGATGAGGAGGGATCACCATGCGAGGCGCAACAGCAACCGGCTTCGGCTGTCTCAGGCGGATCGTCGTGACGGCGGCGACGCTGCTCGCCCTATCGTCGGGCCTGGTCGTCGCCGGCGCCCAGGCGGCCGTGGACGGTACGGAAGCCGCACCGAACGGCCAAGCCACAACGACGACCTCGACGGTGTCGGTCGAACAACTTCCCGCAGTCAACTACACGGCCATCGACGGGCACAAGGAGACCCTGGTTCCCTGGCAGGGCCGGCACGTGAGCGTGCTTGTCGAGCCCGCGGTGACCCGCGACCCACGCGTGATGACGAAACTGGTGAGTGCTCTCGATCGTGCGTGGAGCTACTACGCCGCCACCACGGGCCGCACGCCGGCTGTGGCGCATTCGTTGAACGGCCGCGATGAGGTCGCCGAGGTGACCAGCACGTGTGGCGCCGGCTGCACCTACATCGGCGCGACCGGCACCGAGATGCTCACCTCGTACTTCGAGTCGATGTATCAGCAGATCGCCCAGAGCAACCTGTACGACCAGATCCCGTTCTACGAGCTTGGACGCAGCTTCTGGTTCTGGAGCTCGCAGCTCGAACTCAAATCACCCGACCAGGATCCCGTCGTGACTGGCTTCGCGGTATGGATGCGCTTCCGCTCCATGACTGCCGCCGGCGTGAAAGGCGCCCCCTTCAACGGCACCCCGTTCACGACCTTCCAGACGCAGGTCGCCGCGCTCAGCGGTGACTACGAAGCGAACCCTGCGCTCACCTTCGCCGGAACGCTCGCCCTCGACAGGTCGCCTGGCCTGTACGGAGGCACGGACTTCTGGGCGTCGCTCATGACGCAGCTGGCCCAACGCCACGGCGGACAGGTGTTCGTGAGGCGCTTCTGGCACCACCTTGGAGCGATGCCCCCCGCGTCGTCCAACAATGATGCCGTGACCAACTGGGTCCAGGCCGCCAACTATGCGGCGCGCACCGACTTGAGCCCGGTGTTCTACACGCGATGGGGCTTCCCCAGGCCCGATGGCAGCGTGACGCCGCGGCCGCCGGCCAGCACGGTGCCCGAGCCGATCGGCAGCTGCCTCCCCTAGCAAGCGTCATTGCGCGGCCGCAACTCCGCGGGTCGAGGACGCCGTAGGCTGGGCGGTGACCGTCCCGCGCTCCATGACGAAATGGGGACCGATGCCGGGGATCTCGAACTCCTCGGAGACGACGCGGAAGCCGGCACGCTCGTACAGCGAGCGGGCCGGCGTTCGCGCGTTGCACCACAGCCGTGACGCTCCGCTCGCCACGGCGTGACGGACAAGCGCATCAAGGACTGCCGAGCCCGCTCCTTTTCCCCGCGCGTTGGCCTCGGTCGCCATGCCCCGTACCCGCCACGCGCCCGGCTCGCCATCAGGAGCGACAAATCCGACGGCGATCAGCGTCTCGCCGTCCACGACGCCGACTGCGAACGCATCGGCGGGCTCGTGCGCGGCCAAGCTGTCGAGCGTTTCATGCGGTCGCAGAATCGCGTGCCGCAGCGGCCGGGTCTCGGCGAGCGAGATCTCGCGGAGAAGAGGGAGAGACACGCTCGTGATGCTACGGCCCGGCAGTCCGACACCGGTCGGTGCGTGAAGGCTCCCGGCAAAGGCGCCCCCGCGCGAGGCGTCATTCGCCGCCGAACTGCTGCTGCAGCGCGAGCACGTTACCCACGTATTCTTCGGTCGACGGAACCTCGCCTTCCTGGAGCACGGAAGACAGGCCCTGGTAGTAGCCCGCTGCCGCAAGTGCCGGATCGCCACCCGTTTCGCTCAGCAGCGAGTGAAGGAGCAGCACGCCGCCACGGACGTTGGATGCAGCTGAGGCGGGCGCCAGGGGTGTCGGGCCAGCCAACGTCTTGCCGATCCAGCTCCACGTTTCCGGAAGGATCTGCATCACGCCGCGCGCGTCCGCACTCGAGGTGAGGTTGTTGTTGAACCCGCTCTCCTGCGAGGCGATCGCCTCTGCGAGCGAAGGCGGCACGCCGTTTTCCGCAGCGATGGAGCCAACTTCCGACGGGGTGACGGTCTCCGCCGTCGGATACGGCGGTTCGCTGGCCGAGCCTTCCGCGGGCGCTGCTTCTGCGGCCGAGCTCGCAGGTTCCGCGGCTTCGGTCGAGGCGCCCGAGAGCGTCAGGACCGCTCCCGAGAGCAGCGGCGCATTCGGATCGATGCCGTTCACCGCGGCGAGCGCGGCGGTGCTCGTGCCGGCTCTGGCCGCGATCGCCGAGAGGGTGTCGCCGGGTTGGACGACGTAGGAAGCATCACTGGATTCGGCGCCTTCAGAGCTCGACCCGGATTCCGCCGTGCTCGTGGCGGTTTCACCGGCGCTGGCTTCAGACCCGGCGTCGCCCGGCGCCTGCGCTGGGATCATCAACGTGCTGCCGGCGAGCAGCGAGGCGTCGGGCGGGAGCCCGTTCGTCGCTGCGAGATCTTCGACGGTCACACCGTCGCTGGCGGCCACCGAGGAGAGCGACTCACCAGGAGCGACGACATGAGGGAACGAAGCGGAGGCTGCCCCGGGGAAGGCGAGCATCGCGGCGACGACCGGCAGCAGAGCTCGCAGGCGCATGGCGGCAGTGTTCCGGAGCGGCCCGTCGAGACCAACGGCTGCAATCCTCCTATCAAGATGCAAGATCGTTTGCGCGTGTGTGGTGCGACTCGTCTTCGGTGATCAGCCGTGCTCCGCGTCCATGTGTGGCGAAGCTGAAGGACCAGCGAATGAAGACGAGGATGCGGTTCTGGAAGCCGACCAGGTACCAGAGGTGGACCACCAGCCAGGTGACCCACGCGATGGGCCCGCTCAGCTTCAGCCCTTTGATGTCGGCCACCGCTGCTGCACGGCCGATGGTCGCGAGGTTGCCCTTGTCGCGATAGTGGAACGCCGTAGTCGTCCGGCCGCGCAAGCGGGCGCGGACCAGGCCGGCCGCATAGCGGCCCTGCTGCATCGCGACCGGCGCAACTCCCGGCAGCACGACCGGTGTGCCACCTGAGCCGCGCACTCGCACCATGTCCCCCAGCGCGAACACCTCCGGGTGGCCGGGCAGGGTGAGGTCGGACTCGACGGTCACGCGCCCCGCGCGGTCGAGCTCGGCGCCGCTGCGCTCGGCCAGCTTCGCGGCCAAGCCGGAGGCTGTCACGCCTGCCGCCCAGATGACGGTGCGCGTGGGGATCCGCTCCGCCGTCCCATCCCCGTCGTCGATCGTCACCGATTGACCATCCACGCCGATCACGGTCCTGCCGAGCATCGGCGTCACACCAATCCTCCTCAGCGACCGTACGGCACGTTCCGACAACGACGGCGGGAAGCTCGTGAGGACGCGATCGAGCGCCTCGATCAGCACGACGCGGCCTGTGCGCGGGTCGGCCGTCTTGAAGTCGCGGCTGAGGGAATCGCGTGCAAGCTCGGCGATCTGGCCTGCCATCTCAACGCCCGTTGGTCCGCCGCCCACCACGACGAACGTCAGCCAGGCCGCGCGACGCTCCGGGTCCGGCTCCATCTCGGCCGCCTCGAAAGCGCTGAGGATGCGACTGCGCGCCTTGAGAGCGCTCTCGAGCGACTTCACCTCCGCGGCGTACCGCGCCCAGTCGTCGTGACCGAAATACGAGTAGCGCGATCCGCCGGCGACGATCAGCGTGTCGTAGGGAATCGAAGCGGGCACCGGTATCCCGTCTGCGGGTGCCAGCTGCAGCTCGCGCGTGGCGAGGTCGAAGTCCCTCACCTGCGCCATCATTACTTGGGTGCTTCGGTGACGTTTGAAGATCGCCCGCAACGGATAGGCGATTTCGCCCGGCGACAGCGCGCCGGTCGCAACCTGGTAGGTCAGCGGCTGGAACAGGTGGAAGTTCCTTCGGTCCACAAGCGTGATCTCCACGGGGGCACGGCGCAGGTTGAGGGCGGCTTGAAGGCCGCCGAAGCCACCGCCCACGATGACGACGCGATGGGCGCTCGCATCAGGCACGAGGCAAGGCTAACCGCCGGGCTGCCGTAGGCGCATGCTCGACCGTCACAAGGCTGCACGCTTGCGCCAAGGTTTCTCGAATAGGCGATCGACCCGCTGCCGCCGCCTACGCCGGTGTCGGCTCCGGCGCAGCCGCCGCCGGGGCCCCACCGCCCACGAAGTCCCGCGACCGCACCAGCGCATAGCCTGCCACGGACCCCGCCGCCGCCACGGCGACACTCACGAGCGCGATCGTGTTGAAGCCCGTCACGAACGCGTGGTGTGCGGCATGCCCCACCTGGGCGCGGTCGGCAGGCGGCACCGCCCGCAATGCGCGCCCGGTGCCGCCCGACGCAACAGCCCGCGCAAGCTCGTGGACGTGCGACGACGCGGGCATGCCCGCGATCAGCGGGGTGAGCGTCGATTGGATCTTCGACTGGAAGATCGCGCCGAGGCCGGCGATCCCCGTGGCGATCCCGAGCTGACGAGCAGTGTTGCTCGCGCCCGATGCCATGCCGCTCAGCTGCGGTCGGACCACGCCGACTGCGGTCGAGGCCAGCGCCGGGGTGGCCAGGCCTATCCCGATGCCCGCCAGGATCTGGCCGGGCAGCAGCGCGGTCCACCCGGACGAGTCGGACAGGTTCCCCATCAGCAGCAGCCCGACCGTCACGAACGCGAGCCCCGTCCCGAGGAGCAGCCGCACCGGCACGCGCGCCGTCAGCCGGCCGCTCAGCGGCGAGACGAACAGGATCGGCCCGGTGACCGGCAGCGACCGGAGGCCCGCCTCCAACGGCGAGAAGCCCAGCACGTTCTGGAAGAAGAGCGTGATGTAGAGGAACATCGAGAAGATCGACGCCGACAACGTGAAGGCGCAGATCGTGACGCCCGTGAAGGCCGGCTTGCGGAACAGCGAGAGGTCGAGCAGCGGGTCGGCGGCGCGGCGCTCCATCACCACGAACAGCGCGAGCAGTAGTGCGGAGGCCGCGAAGCAGCTGATGATGAGGGCGCTCCCCCAGCCCTCATCGTTGCCGCGGATCAACGCGTAGACGAGCAGGAAGAGCGCCGGGCACAGCAGCGCCACGCCGCGGAGGTCGACGCCCGAGGAGGCGGGGTCGCGCGACTCGCGCAACCGCAGCCGCGCGACCACGAGTGCGGCCAGGCCGATCGGCACGTTCACGAGGAAGATCCAGCGCCACGACGACCCGTCCACGAGCGCGCCGCCCAGGAGCGGCCCGATCGCAACCGCCACGGCCGTGGTCGCGCCCCAGATGCCGAGCGCGGTCCCGCGCTCACGACCCTGGAACTCCTGTGCGATCAGTGCCAGCGCGGTGCCGAACATCATCGCCCCGCCGATCCCCTGCGCGGCACGCGAGACGTTCAGGAAGAGCGGGTCGGGAGCCAGCCCGCAGGCCAGCGACGAAGCGGTGAAGATCGCCAGCCCGAGCATGAAGACGAGCCTGCGACCGACCATGTCGGCCAGCGACCCAGCCGCCAGCACCGCGCCCGCCAGGGTCAGCGCGTAGGCGTCGATCACCCACTGGAGGTCGCTGAAGTTGGCGCCCAGGCCGCGCTCGATCGAGGGCAGCGCGACGTTGACGATCGTCACGTCGAGCAGCAGCATGAACGTCGCGATACAACTCGCGAGCAGGGTCCACCACTTGCGTTCCACCGGATCAGCGCGCCGATATGGACGAGAACGGCTTCGACTCCCCGTTCGGAAGGAGACCGTCCCGTAGTGGAGGCGGCTCGCTTACGGACACGTCGCAGACGAGCGTCTCTGTTGCCGTGGTGGTGCTCATGTCGGCCTCCCTACGTAGTGCGTTGTGTCGGACTACAGTCGCTTTGGGTCTGTGTCGCGCCCGCGTAGTCACTGGTCGACTCCCTGGTGTCGCCGCCGAGCCACCTCTGCGCCACAGCTGCCGCCCGCGATAGGTGTGACACAGAACAGCCGACAGGGTCGCCCCCTGGGCTTTGGTACGCCAAGCGTCCTGAGGCGCCTGGATTCCGCAATAGAGCAATGAGACAATGGCCATATCTTGCCCGGAGCGGCTGCTGGTGATCTGGAGGTCCTGGGAACGCTCCCGCGCGTCATTGCCGTGCGCGGGGCACGGCACAACAACCTGCAGGACATCGACGTGGATGTGCCGCTGTGGCGTACGGTCGCCGTGGTCGGAGTGTCCGGTTCGGGCAAGACGTCGCTGGCCATCGGCACGCTGTACGCCGAGGGCATGCACCGGTTCCTGGAGGGCCTGAGCACATACAGCCGGCGGCGGCTGACCCAGGCGCAACGACCGGACGTGGACCGGATCGACTACCTGCCCCCGGCGCTGGCACTGCGGCAGCGCCCGCCGATACCAGGGCCGCGCAGCACGGTCGGCACCATGTCTGAGGTGCTCAACGTGCTCCGGCTGATGATGTCGCGGCTGGGCTCGCATCTGTGCCCGAACGGCCACCGCGTCGCTCCGTCGATCGCCACGCAGCGCGAAGAGATCGTCTGTCCAATTGACGGGGTGCATTTCGAGCACCCCAGCGCCGAGTCGTTCTCGTTCAACTCCTACGGCGCCTGCCCGGCCTGCGAGGGGTTGGGCGTGCGCTCCGAGGTCGACGTCAGCACCCTGGTTGCCGATCCGGACAAGACGATCGAGGAAGGCGCCGTGCTGCCGTGGAATTCCGGCGGGCGGCGGCTGTCAATGTACGCCGCGGGCGAGCAGGGTGTGCGGCTAGATGTCCCGTACCGGTCGCTGACCAAGCGCGAGCGCGACATCGTGCTGCGCGGTAAACCGGTTCAGCGCCGGGTCACGCTTCAATCCGGGCGGACCGGACGGTCGGTGGAGCTGTCGGTCAATTACGACAACGCCGTCGCCGCGGTGGAACGCTCGCTGCGCAGCGATAACGAACGCACCCGCCGCCTGGTGCAGCGGTTTCTCATCACCCGCGTCTGCTCGGTGTGCCACGGCACCCGGCTGCGGCCCGAGGCATTGGCCTCGCAGCTCGGGGGCCGCAACATCGCCGAGATCAGCGCCTTAGGCCTGGGCGCGCTGCGCGGATTCGCCGACGGGCTGCCCGCTGGGCTTCCGGCCGAGCTCAGCCGGATGACCACCGGCCTGCTCGCCGAGCTGAACGGCACGCTAACCCCGCTGCTCGACGTGGGTCTCAGCTACCTGACACTCGACCGGTCCGGCGCCTCACTCTCGACGGGCGAGCGGCA
>Ga0210409_10006889_pt1 | contig 11799 bp, 7 predicted proteins | sample IncBWH17MmetaG_FD_161649 | JGI IMG/M metagenome (GOLD analysis project Ga0210409, IMG submission 161649) | Forest soil microbial communities from Barre Woods Harvard Forest LTER site, Petersham, Massachusetts, United States - Inc-BW-H-17-M | ecosystem: Environmental > Terrestrial > Soil >...
TTATAGGGCAGACCTTCCTGACGGATATAACCATTACTGCTGTCAATCTCCCTGGCACCGAATTTCATGACTTTATTTTTATAGGTCTCGAAATTTCCTTGTACTTTGTAATGAAAGTTATGGTCTCTGTTTTCATAACCCAGAGAGAATTCCAAACCTGTATTCTTCATTTCACCCATATTCACTGTTGGTCCGGCAATCCCAATAAAGTCAGGGACCTGCAATGCTCTGAGGATGTTTTTGGTGTATTTGGAATACCAGTCTACGGAACCCGAGATCTTCGAATTGAACAAACTGAAATCAACACCAAAATCGGTTACTGTAGTCGTTTCCCAGGTAATGTTTCTATTGATCAGGTCGGTCTGAGTAACACCTTGCTGAAGAGAACCTCCAATATTATATAAAACCGGATTTAACACTTCCTGATAAGGATAAGGCATTTGCTCTCCACTCAGACTACGGTTGACATTTTGGTTACCTACCTGGCCCCAGGACAATCTGGCTTTCAAGCTGTTCACCCATTTCACGGATTTCATAAAGTCTTCCTGTGAAATCCTCCATCCGGCTGAGGCCGAAGGAAAGAATCCCCATTTATTGCCATCCGGGAAACGTGAAGAACCGTCATAACGAAAATTTCCTTCCAGCAGGTACTTCTCCTTGTAGTTGTAGTTTACCCTTCCAAAAACAGATTGTAAAGCCCACTCATAAGCAAAGCCATCCGTAAGCTGACCACCTGGAGAATAAGCACCTAATTCTGTGATGTCATCTGAAGGCGCATTTCTTTTAAATCCTTGCAAACGGTCGTATCTGAACGTTTCCTGACTTACCCCCAGCAAAGCACTGAAATTATGGTTTTCCGCAAAGGTTTTGGTATAGTTTAAGGTTCCGAAAATGGTATATTGAACATCTTTTTCACTCCGTACAGTCAGGTTGTTTTCTCCCACTGTTCCATTCCATTGTGTATTATAGGCATATTGTCCTTTATCATCCGGAAGAAACATGTAGCCTGGTATACCAACCACGTGCACCTTGGTTTGCTTGTCGTTATATTTGACCGCACCTTTGACTTCTCCTTTTAGTCCGGGAAGAATATCTACATCCAGAAATGCAGAAGCCAGTGTGTAATAGTTATTGATATAACGGCCCCCATGCTCGGCTGTGGCTATAGGGTTCTTATTTCCACCTTCAAATATATAGGCCTTCGCAGAATACCGGCCACTTCCATCAGGTAAAGTAGGGGCATAAGTTGGGTGGGCAGCCAGTGCACTTAATATCTGATCTTCGGTAGAGTTTCCATCGAAATTATTGTTTAAAGCTGTTTCGTTCCTGTTGCCCTTGGAAAAGGCAATATTGGTTCCAAAGGTTACTTTCTTGTTCAGGCTGGTTTTAAAATTAAACTGAGCATCGTATCTTTTATAACCTGTGGCAATAAGGATACCATCCTGGTCCAGATAGCCTGCACCAAAATTGTAGGTAGTTCCTTCCTTTCCACCATTTACGCTTAGAAAATGCTGCTGCATAGGGGCTGTACGAAAGATGGCATCCATCCAGTCGTAGCTTGGGTATTGTGCAGGATTGCTTATAGCACCCTGGCGATAAGCATCAATCTGTGCCTGGCTATAGGTTTGGTTTGCATTGGTACCGGTGTAAGCAATAGCCTTATTGAGCAGTTCCATAAATTCTACAGAATTGGTGATCCTGTCATACATTGAAGTTGCCCGCTGGCTGCCGAAATTATAACTGTAATCAATATTCAATCGTCCTGCCTTACCGGATTTAGTGGTTACGAGAATTACCCCATTGGCTGCTCTTGATCCATAAATGGCTGCTGAAGCGGCATCTTTAAGTACAGAAACACTCTCAATTTGATTAGGATTTACATTATTCAGACTTCCTTCTACCCCGTCGATCAGGATCAGCGGATCGTTACCTGCACCACTGAAAGTACCCTGACCACGAATCTGTATGCCTGCATTTTCTGCGCCTGGTTGTCCCGAATTCTGTACCACCTGTACTCCCGGCATTCTGCCTTGCAGCAAAGAGGTGGTATTGGGCGCCTGTCTGGTGGTAAGTTCTGAACCTGTAACAGAAGCCACGGCACCGGTAAGATTCACTTTCTTTTGAGTACCATACCCTACTACAACGACTTCGGTAAGTGCCTTATTTTCTTCTTTCAGCACAACATTAACAATAGTTTTTCCATTCACAGGAACCTCTTGTGGTACATATCCAATAAAGCTGAACAGCAGTACGCCGGCTCCGTCTGGCAGCGATAATGCATAATTCCCGTTGGTATCTGTCATCGCTCCAATACTGCTGCCTTTCAGTTTTACACTTACTCCTGGCAAGGGGCCACCTTTTTCATCTGTAACCCTGCCTTTCAGTTCTACTTTCTGCACAGGATTCGGTTTCACCTGGATCTGAGGACTTTCCTTTATGATAACGGCTTTGTCTTTTATGGTAAAAGTGAAAGGCTGATTTTCGAAACAGTGCTTTAAAACTTCTTCCAGTGATTCATTATGTACAAAAAGATCAACATTTTTTGCTTTTTTAATGTCATCCAGATCGTAAAAAAAATCATACCCACTTTGTTTCCGGATTTCCTTGAACACCTGTTCAAGGTTGGCATTTTTTTTCGAAATGGTGATGCGCTGGGCTTTGCCGGCCTGTGCAAATTGCAAAAAGACTGTGGTCAATAAAATTATGGTGTATTTAACTCGCATAATGAGCTTATTTTTATCTGTCTCGTTGATTCTACGAAAAGCAGAATTCATGATCAACAGAAATTTGTGTACAAAGCCTGGTGGCTTACATACCGATTGTTTGTAAAAGTTCATACATTTGGTTAGTTGGGTTTAAACGAAAAATTAACTGTTGGAGGGTAAGCCCAATGATCTTAGCCGGGGGTGGTTCGAAGCACTTCCGGTTTTTTCCTGGCTTTTCTTCGTCTAGGGTGCTTTTATATGGATGCTCGTTTTCATGCTTATTTATTATTGGTTACTATAATTTTCTTATCGCTGATCTCAAAATGGACTTTACCTGTAGAAGCCATAATGTTCAGTACGGAAGAGATATTTTTTGACCGGGATACATAACCTCCAAAACGTAGATTTTCGAAGTTCCCCTGATAGATAACTTCTACATCATACCATCTTGACAATTGCCTCATAATGCTTTTCAGGTCATCGCCTTCAAAAACAAAGTCTCCATTTTTCCAGGCCATTACAGACTCCAGATCAGCTGGCCCAACTTTGATCTGGTTTGACCTGAGCTGGCTTTGCTGTCCGGGCTTCAAGATTTCCTGTGCACTTACCTTTGAATCACCGGGGATGGCTTTTACTTTCACAGAGCCTTCCAGCAGGGTTGTTTTAACAACGGCCTCGTCGGTATAACTGCTGATGTTAAAATGTGTACCCAGAACTTCTACTTCCTGCAGTGCTGTTTTAACTAAAAAAGGTTTGGTCTTGTCTTTTGCGACTTCGAAATACCCTTCTCCCTTCAACTCAACCTGTCTAAAATGACCGGCAAAATTCAGTGGATATTTCAAAGCAGAGCCTGAATTTAACCAAACCCTGGTACCATCAGGCAAATTGATCTGATATTTTCCGCCTCTTGGAGTCTCGATAACGTTATACTGGCTACCTGAAGCAGAACTGGCAGAGTTTCCCGCAGTATAGATAAGTTGACCATCTGCTTTTTTCTGAATCACCAGGCCGGCCTCTTTAACCAATTCTCCATTGGCTGCATCTGTAAGTGATATTTTTTTTCCATTAGCTAAAGTCAGGAACGCTTTATTACCACCTGGTGCAATATCACTGACCTTCACGACTTGCCGGGTCGGGCTAATCTTTTGATGTGGACGATAAAGAAAAAGATAAACGGAGAGCGCAATCAGGACTACTGCAGCACTGGTTACTTTTAACCATAAAAAGGTTCCGTTATTTTTGTTTTTATGTAAGGAGAGTGCGCTCCAAACCTCTTTTTTAGTCTGCTCAACCAAATTCTTGTTTGGATGGTTACTCAAGCTATGATGCGCATTGATGTTGTTCAGTTCCTGATACCAGCTTTCAACAAGTGCTTTCTCTTCTTCCGAACATTCCCCATCCATATATTTTTTCAACAATAGCTTAGGATCCTGTTGCATAGGTTTAATATTTGGTTTGACCTCTATAAAGAGGGTTTAGCTATAAGACAGTGAGGTGGGGGTACAGGGGGTACAAGAAATTAAAAAAAATTATATTGACCTAAGAATGCTCATCATTTGAGCAAAGTCAGAAAAAACAAGATGAACCCAAGTCTGGGTTTAAGAATCTTCAAAGCTCTTTTCACTTGAGTTTTTACGGTGAGCTCAGAAATCTGTAATCTGGATGCAATTTCCTTATGGGAGAGATATTCCCCCCGGCTCAGCTTAAATATTTGCTGCATTTTCAATGGCAAAGCATCAATTTCAGCCTCTATGATACGCTTGAGTTCACGTTCCCTTACATAATAATCGGTGTGCTCATTTTCCTGTCCTATGAACATACCAAGGGATTCCAGGTACTTACACTCTACTTTTTTATGAGAAATACGGTTTAAAATTCTGTTTCTTATGGAAGCATATAAATAAGAGGACAAACTTCCCTTCAGGATCAAATCATGTCGTTTAGTCCATAAAACTTCAAAAAGTTCCTGGACTACATCTTTGGCCTCGTCTTCATTTTGCAACATTTTTATGGCATGCGCAAAGAGTAAACCATAATAACGATCAAATATCAAGGTATACGCGGCCTCATTACCTTCTTTCAGGAGTACAACTAATTCTTCATCATTAAGGCTTTGAAGTCCTGGCATAGGTCTCAAAATTTCAGATGGTTACTGATCATTCAGGATTAAAACTAATGATATTTTAGTTTAAAAATGAAATAATTTAGCGCAAACGATTTAGGAAACTATAACATCTTTTACTGTTTTACAGTAAATTCAATTATTTAGTGAGAACTTCACAGCTATTATTAACTTTGGCTCAAGGTTTGATAACAACAATTGGTTTATATCGTACTAACAAAATATACTATTTCTCTTAATGGAGAGCACTGAAAATTCCCCCGCGTTGAATGAAGAGGTTAAAACGCCAGGCAAATTTGCCAGGATGTTTCTGACCGTATATGAAGTAAACAGGTTTATCATGCGTTTTTTCAAGGAAGGTTTTCTGCCTCCTTATGAAGGGAAAGAACTGCTGAGACAATGCTATGAGATTGGATACCGCTCCGCATTACTGATCTCTACCACCGGTTTTATCACAGGTGTGGTGTTTACCAAGCAATCCAGGCCTTCTCTATCCGAATTTGGTGCAACTTCCTGGCTCCCTTCGCTGGTTGGAATTGCTTTACTCAGGACACTGGCTCCCCTACTGACCGGTCTGATCGCCGCGGGTAAAGTGGGCTCTAGTATTGGTGCAGAACTGGGCTCCATGCGCGTTACAGAACAGATTGATGCGATGGAGGTTTCAGCGACCAATCCTTTTAAGTTCCTGGTTTCCACACGTGTACTTGCAGCAACGATTACCATTCCTATCCTCACTTTTTATACAGCGCTTGTTGGTATGCTGGGCGCTCTGCTCAATGTTTCGATGAGTGAAGGTACCAGTGCCAAAGCCTTTTTTCAAGCTTCTTTAGAGCAGATTACATTTCTGGATATTACCGCTTCAACCATAAAAGCCATACTTTTTGGCTTTACGATTGGCATGGTTGGCTGTTACCAGGGTTATAATTCTTCAAAAGGAACCGAAGGCGTGGGTAAAGCTGCAAATTCTGCCGTTGTAATTGCAATGTTCCTCATTTTTATAGAAGAAGTGGTATCGGTACAGTTTTTCAGTTTATTTAGAACCTGATCATTTTATGGAGCAGAAACCCTCTACAAACTTCGAGCAGGAAAAAGTAATTGAGATCAGGGGATTGAATAAATCTTTTGGTAATTTCCACGTACTTAAAGGTGTGGACCTCGATTTATATAGAAGAGAAAATTTAGTGGTACTTGGTAAATCTGGTACAGGTAAATCCGTTTTGATTAAGATCATCATCGGATTACTCACCCCGGACGCGGGCCGGGTAAGTGTATTGAACAATATAGTAGATGAGATTTCTTATAAAGAACTTTTAGCATTACGTTTAAAAGTGGGTTTTTCTTTTCAAAACAGTGCGCTTTACGACAGTATGACAGTACGGCAAAACCTGGAGTTTCCATTGGTAAGGAACAGAAAAAATCTGGGCAAGGCAGAGATTAACAAATCTGTGGAAAGTGTTTTAGATGCAGTAGGCTTATTGCAGACCATTAACCAAATGCCTTCAGAACTTTCAGGCGGACAGAGAAAAAGAATTGGTATTGCCAGAACACTGATCCTGCAACCAGAGATCATGCTCTATGATGAACCGACTGCGGGACTTGACCCTATTACTTGCATCGAGATCAATAAACTGATCAATGAAGTTCAGGAACGGTACCACACCAGCTCTATTGTGATTACCCATGACCTGACCTGCGCAAAAACTGTAGGCAACAGGGTGGCTATGCTACTGGATGGTAAATTTGAACGTCAGGGAACTTTTGAGGAAGTGTTTAATACAAACGATGAAAGGGTAAAACCTTTTTATGAATATAATTTTATACAATAAAACATATGCAATTAACGGACAATCGGCGACAAATAACAGTTGGGCTTTTCCTGATCATCGGATTACTGATCTTTATTGTCGGAGTTTTTACACTGGGCAGTCAAAAAAAGGCTTTTATCAAGAGCATTACCTTAAATGTGGTTTTTGATGATATCCAGGGACTTAAAACAGGAAACAATGTATGGTTCTCAGGAGTAAAAATTGGTACTATTAAAAAGATTCAATTTTATGGTACTTCTCAGGTACAGGTGTTTGTAAATATTGAAGAAGAAGCGCATAAATATATCCATAAAGACGCGGCTGCGAGTATTAGTTCAGATGGATTAATTGGAAATAAGATCATTGTGATTACCGGTGGCAGTCCTAAATTCCCATTTGTTGAAGATGGAGACAAGTTAAGGGTAAATACAACCCTTTCTACAGATGATATTATGAAAACCTTCCAGGTTAATAATAAGAACCTGGTAGAGATCACTTCCAATTTTAAAGAATTATCCAAAGGACTGGTGGAAGGAAAAGGGACTGCAGGTGCTTTATTAACTGACCAGCAGATCGCCGCCAATTTTAAAGCTATCGTAGAGAACCTGAAAACAACTACTGAATCTGCACACCGGATGTCGGCACAACTGGATCAGTTTTCTAAAAAAATGAACACAAAAGGTGGTCTGGCGGATAAATTACTGACCGATACAGCGGTATTTGCTAAAATACAGGCTTCTGTAAATGAGTTACAAAAGACAGCAAAATCTGCAGCAGTGATGACAGAAAACCTCAATACAGCATCTGGTAAATTGAACCAGAAAGACAATGCTGTAGGTTTATTGCTGAACGATCCTAAAACAGCTGACCAGGTAAAATCAATTATGCTGAACCTGGAAACCAGCAGTAAAAAACTGGATGAAGATCTGGAAGCTTTGCAAAGTAATTTCTTGTTTAGAGGTTTCTTTAAGAAGAGAGCTAAAGAGGCCGCTAAGCAGAGCAATTAAAAATTCGTCTGAATATGGCATCATCCGATTTGATCAGTAAAGACATTGATCAGTTTTACGCTAAAACTTCTGAAGAGAACCGGTTAAGTCTTGGTTTAGGCCCGCTGGAGTACGAGAGAAACACAGAGTTGATTGGACGTTATTTGAGTACATCCGGAAAGGATACTATTATAGATGTCGGCGGTGGTCCTGGAATTTATGCGGAATGGCTTGCCCAGTTGGGCCATATGGTATATTTGATAGATCCGGTAGCCAAGCACATTAAACAAGCCAAGCTCAGGGCGTCCAAATTAAAAAAACCTTTTCAGTGTCTGCTTGGGGAATCCAGAAACCTGGATATTCCTTCAGGTACTGCTGATGTAGTGATCTTACATGGTCCTTTATACCATTTACAGTCTAAACAGGACCGGATTATTTCTGTAAAAGAGGCTTTAAGGGTCTTAAAACCTGGCGGTACCGTACTTGGTTTCGCCATTAATTATACCGCATCTACGATTGCTGGCTTACTTAATGGCATGATCCATGAGACCAGTTTTTATGAAATGTGCAAAAAGGAATTACAAACAGGCATTCACAATCCGCCCCAGAACTGGCCAGGTTTATTGCCTGAGGCTTATTTTCATAAACCGGAAGAACTGAAGAATGAATTTGAAACGGGTGGCTTCACAGCACTTGACATGATGGCGGTGGAAGGAATGATCTGGCTGGACAGTAAGTATTTTGAAACGCGGTCCACACCTGCTAAAAAGGAGGCTATAATGGCTTTATTGAAGATGACCGAACGTGACCCCTCCATCCTATCCATGAGTCCGCATATGATGATAGCAGGAAGAAAAAATTAAACATAAAAAAAGCAGGTTGTCCAATTGGACAACCTACTTTTTTTATGTTTATGATCTGATTACTTTTTCTTGCCTGGAGCTTTTACTGCAGCTTTAGGTGCGTCTTTTCTGATATCCAGTTCGTTGATGATGTTTTTAGCACCACCCAACACGTCGATACACCATAACACGTAACGTACATCTACACAAATGGTGCGTTTGAACTTTTTGTCGAAAGCGATGTCCCCACTCATGGCTTCCCAGTTTCCGTCAAAAGCAAGACCGATCAACTCTCCGTTACCATTGATCACAGGAGATCCGGAGTTACCACCGGTAATGTCATTATTGGTAATGAAACCAACCGTTAATGTTCCGTCGTTTCCATACTGTCCAAAATTCTTCTTATTGTAGTTTTCAATTAAAGAAGCCGGCAGATCAAACTCACTGTCACCAGGGATGTATTTCTGCATAATACCTTCTATTGTTGTAGTCGTATTATAGGTCATTCCATCTTTAGGTGAATAATTCTGCACGTTGCCATAAGACAAACGCATCGTAGAATTGGCATCAGGGTACATCAGTTTATCCTTATTCTTTTCCAGGATGGCTTTTAAATATAAATGGTCCAGTTCTGCTTTTTTACTTTCAAAATCAGACACAACAGAACCAAAATTATTCTTCACATAGTCTGCCGGAATCAGGTTCACTGCATAAGCATAAGCCGGATCATTCTTCACCGCATCAGCAGAAGGATTGGAAGCAATAAATGCGGCCAGTTTCTCAGGCTTGATGAAGTTACTGTTCTCCCACAGATAATTTGCAAACTTCTCAAAAGTAGTTTCCGGATTTCCTGTCCAGTATTTCTCTGCGATCGCTGCGTAGAATTTAGGCTGTGATTTTACAGGTACATCGGCATAGAAAGAAGCCAGGATTTTAGCCAGGATCTTTTTATCTGCAGTCTCGTTATAGGTAGAGCTATATTTCTCCACTGCTTTCCCCAATCGACCCTGTAGCTGCTGTACATAAGCTGCATCATCTTTCTTTTGCTGCATCGCAATCAGTGCATTGCCCAAACTAATGGTGTTGGGTACGAAAGCGGAGGCCAGGAAGCCTTCGTTGATATAAGTTCTCTGCACAGCAATCGGTTCCAGCATTTTATAGATCTGGTCGTACTGTTCCATTAAACCTGCAAATTCGGTTTTCTGAGCCGCCCATTCTGTAAAAGTTTTTTCTTCTCTTCTTTTGGAATCAGAAACCTTTAATCTTTTCAGTTGTTCCGTTTGTCCGATATAGTATTTCCAGTAGTTAGCAATATTGGCATATTCAGAAGATAATTTTAAACGGGTATCCACGCTTTTGTTCATTTCTTCTTTCCAGGCCTTAAGACGGATATCGCGAAGCTTAACAATGGTTGGATTTACCTTTTCTGTTGCCAGATCTACCCCATAAGAAGTCAGGTACCTGTCGGTACGGCCCGGGTAACCGTACACAATAGAGAAATCTCCATTCTGAACACCCTTGATAGAAACTGGTAAGAATTTTTTTGGCGTATAAGGGGTATTGGCTACATCATATTTAGCCGGAACATTTCCTTTACCTGCATAGACACGGAATACGGAAAAGTCCCCGGTTTGACGCGGCCATTCCCAGTTGTCTGTATCACCACCAAATTTACCAATGCTTTGCGGCGGGGCACCCACCAAACGAACATCATCAAAGCGTTCGTAAACAAAAAGAATGAACTGGTTGGATTTGTAAAAATCTTTAACGTTGGCTTCAATCGTTGGTCCTGTTACCGCCGCTTTTGCAATCGCCGTAAAGGCATCATTCATTTTTGCAGCTTTCTCAGCACCGTTCAACCCTTTTGTTGCTTCGTTAACTTTAGCGGTCACATCTTCCATCCTTCTCAGGAAACGAACAAAAAGACCATTGATCGGTTTTTCTTCGCCATAATTTTTGGCATAGAAACCGTTATCCAGGATGTTGTTTTCTGGTGTAGAGTTTGAAGCAACAGCGTCATAACCGCAATGATGATTCGTAAAGATTAGACCTTTATCTGATACAATCTCTCCGGTACAAAAGCCACCGAAATGTACGATAGCATCTTTAAGAGATGATCCGTTGGCATTGTACAAATCTTGTGCAGTGAGTTTAAAACCCTGTTTTTTCATTTGCTCATAGTTCTTCCCTATAAGCATCGGGATCCACATCCCTTCATCTGCTTTCACTGAACCGGCAAAAGAGAATAACATTGCCAGCAGCAACAGATAGGCTGTTCTTTTCATAATAAGTCTATTTGTTAGTTAAGCAGCGAAGTTAACAAAAAAATCCCTGTGCATCACTGTACAGGGATTTCACTATTTTGTGCTGAAGATCTATTTCAACACCTTTTGACTTGGTCCGGATACACTTTTACGGTAAGCCCAGTAGAAGACAATCGGAAAGATGAATAAATTAAATACAGTGTCGGAAATCAGACCACCGATCACCACGGTTGCCAATGGCTTAGAGGTTTCAGAGCCTATACCTGCGGACATGGCCGCTGGAAGCAATCCTATCGCGGCCATCATGGCGGTCATGATCACCGGACGAATCCGGCTCTCCACGCCCAATCTTAGTGCATCGGTAAATGTCCATTCCGGATGGTGACGCATTTCCTGGATATTGGTTTTGAATTTTGTAATGAGGATCACGCCATTCTGCACACAAATTCCAAACAGGGCAATAAAACCAATTCCTGAAGAAATACTAAAGTTAATACCAGTGATCATCAGAGCAAAGATCCCTCCGATAATGGCGAAAGGGACATTATTGAGCACCAATAAGGAATCTTTAATGGTCCCAAATAAAATGAACAGAATAAAGAAGATGATCAGGATGCTGATCGGCACTACTTGTGTAAGCCTTTCTGTTGCCCGCTGTTGATTTTCAAAATCACCTGCCCATTCCATAGAATAGCCTTTAGGTAATTTGATGGCTGCGTTTACTTTTTCCTGCGCTTCTTTAATTGTACTGCCCATATCTCTTCCCCTAACGGAGAACTTAATGGCTCCATATCTTTTATGTTTGTCACGATAGATCATACTTGGCCCAATCTTTCGTCGAATATCTGCGATCTCACGTAAAGGCACTTTGTTCCCGGATAGCGTGGGTACTCTTAAATCGCCAATTGCCGCAGCATCATTCCGGAAGCTCTCCGGATAACGGATCCTAAGGTCAAATTTCCGCTCCCCTTCGTAGATCTGGGTTGCAGCCTTGCCTCCAATAGCCGTTTCAATCACTGCATTGGCATCTGCAGTGGTCACACCATACAAAGCCATTCTTTCCTGGTTCAGGTTG
>Ga0210409_10006890_pt1 | contig 11798 bp, 11 predicted proteins | sample IncBWH17MmetaG_FD_161649 | JGI IMG/M metagenome (GOLD analysis project Ga0210409, IMG submission 161649) | Forest soil microbial communities from Barre Woods Harvard Forest LTER site, Petersham, Massachusetts, United States - Inc-BW-H-17-M | ecosystem: Environmental > Terrestrial > Soil >...
CTGCTGATTCTTGGAGACGACCTCACGGTGGTAAGCGATTTCACAACCAGCACGATTTCGCTTACCAAAGCCGCCGGCAACGGACTGGGCCTCCGCGCGGAAGGTTTCGGACCTCCAATCACCGCGCGCAAGACAGGGAATCCCGTACGCGACCGCATGATCCTCAAAGCCACATCGCAAGCATTTCGCGTGGAAGATCATGATCGGATGGTGCGCACCCTGGCGGCCCTGAATTTGATCTGCGATCAGTTGGCGCACATGCGAGGCCGGAAGAGCCTGCTCTGGGTCACGGGCGGTTTAAGCGCGTCAGGACAAGCGACTGAAGTAGAGGACGCAATCGATAAGCTGAATGATGCCAATGTCGCAGTCTACACCGTGGACGCCCGCGGAGTGCTGCTCGACCCCGGCCTCACAGCAGAAACAGACACGAACGATTTAACTGGGCCTTTCCACGAAGAAAGAGATTTGACACGGGGCGATCTGCTCGCCGTGATGGCGAACAGCACCGGTGGCGTTGGCTACCACAATACCAACCGCCTCGACGGAGCGATCAGCCAGGCATTGGGGGACCGCAGCCTCGTCTACGTGCTCGACTACTATCCCCAGCACGGGGAGTGGCGCGGGAAACTGCACAAGCTCGAGGTGAAGACGTCGCGGCCCGGAGTGCGCCTCCGTTATCGCGCCAGCTATCGAGCAACCCTGCCCGCGCGCCCCAATGCGCAGGAACAGCAGCAATTGCTGGCAGAAGTCGCATCGTCTCCCCTGGACTTCGCCGGGATCCATTTCACCGTGGAACTTAAACCCGGACACGCCGCCGATCCCGAGTTCGTATTGCATGTGCCGGCAGAAGAACTGCAGTGGTCCGCGGACGAAGGAAAGATGGTGGCACGTCTGCAGGTGTGGTTCGTCCAGAAACGTTCTGCGGGCGAGGATCTCGTTACAACGGAGTCGAAAAGCGATTTTCGATTATCCGCGGATGCATATCAGGGAGCAGTTCGGGATGGAATAGCCTTCGCTAGTGATCTGATTCTGCAGCGCTCAGCCGCGAAGGTTCGTGTGCTGTTACGCGACGGAAACTCCGAAAAGATTGGCTCCGTCGATGTGCCGGTCGACTCGAATATTGCTGAGCACCCGGTTCGCTGATCATCTCGCTGGAAGCGTCGGGCGGGTCACTCGTCGCGGTGGACGGTTTCCATGGAGAATGCGGGCAGGCACACAGCGATGTATTCGGCCCCGCCATCTTCCGGTGTTGAATAGCGCACCCACTCACCCGCGTGGGCGACGACCGCTTGTCCGGCATGAACGTCGAGTGTTCCCCCCTTGTGCTCGACTCGCAGCGTTCCTTTCAGAACGATGGTGAACTCGTCGAACTCGGGAGTCTGCCCGGGCTCGAGCCATCCCTGTGGGCTGCGCATGTGGGCGACACTGGCCGAGGATGTTTTGGAATTCACGCGTCCGATATATTCGTCGATGATTTTTGGTTTGTTTCCGGCGGCTTGAATGCGCGTGGGTTGCGGGATCAGAGTCGGCATGGTTTAGATTTCGGCGTCCGGATGTTCGGAGCACGGAATTCTTAGACTACAACAGATCTGAGGGAAAGAAGGGGTCAGGGGCTAGGGGTCAGTAGTCACTACTAAGGCAAGAATTTCTTGAGGCGCGATCCTCTAGCCCCTGACCCCTAGTCCTGGCCACTGCGTCATGGGCACGGATACGGAGTTCCGGGTGTTGGCGGCGTGCCCGGAATCACCGTAGGGGGCCGGGGATTCCGTCGGGACCCGGTGCTCCTGGAATGACGGTGTCTGGCGTCCCTGGAGTGCCGGGCGTAAAGCAGGTTCCGTGGTCAACATTTTGCGGAGGCGGCGGAGGCAGAGGCCGTGGCGCAACTGGCTGTACGACGACTGCGTGCTCCTGCGACTGGCGAACGGCTTTCGCCACTTCGTCCTGCGGCAGAGTCACCGACTCCTGCAAAGTCATCTGCACGGGCGCTCCCGCATCGAGATAGAAGTGATGCCCGCCCACGAGCAGCGTGATGGAGGCGATCATGCCGGCGGCCCCTCCGATAGCTGCTCCAATCGCCGCGTCTTTGCCCTTGCTGCCCGGGATCGGCATACTCGAGGTAAGACATCCAAATTGCGCCGGGTTACATCCGGCAGGGATGCTCGAGGTGAGAGTGCCTTGCGAAGTGCCGACGGAATGGCCGATCAAAGCTCCCAATCCCACGCCCGCGAGAGGGAGAATAATCGCTCCACTAGAGCGCTTGGAGCCGGGGTCCTTGATGACGTAGCCGTCGGTGGTTTCCAAAACGATGGGACCGGCGATGGGAGTCACGTAGCCGTCGGGGAACGTGATGGACATCGATTGCAGACGCAGTTCTCCGCGCCCACCACGACGCTCAATCTTGTCGACCATCCCCTGAACGAACGTGCCCGGCGGGATCACCACTTGACTCCCGGCATCCACCGGTGAAGTGACTTGAGCGTAAATGTCATCTCCGCGCCGGATGTAGCGAGTTTGCACCGGCTGGGTAAGGACGAGGGCGAGGTGCGTGCCCGCGGGGATCGTTATGTTGCTGCCCTGAGCGTCGACCTGAACCTGAGCGGGATCGGGCGGCGCGGGTGGTTGCGATTGGTCCTGCGCGAAGGCAAGCGGAGACAGCTGGACGGCCGCGATCGCGACGATCAGTTTCTTGTAAATGGAAGGTTGGGAAACGAAGTTTGAGAGTTGTTGGAGGCAGGGGTGATGGTATGTCATGAAGCACCTCCCCTCGAAAGCGGTGAAGTGTCGCCTTCGATCTGCGGCGGATCTCATTAATTGGAACCCGTCTCGCGATCATTAGACTCGCGATACCGTTCGAACGGTATCGCGGTCTGCGGTAAAGGTTTGCAAAGAGAGAGTAGCGAAGTGTAAAGCTTGGTCTGGTGGGCGCTGTTTAAGGAAATTGGAGAGCGCGAAGCCGCAAACCGTCTACAACGGGAGCGACTGCAAGGCCAAGTCCACGGCACGATTCATCTCCGCCGGAGTCGCGCCATTGACCGCCTGAATCCCCAGACCATTCATCACGATGATGATCAAGCGGGCGAGGTCTTTGGGATTAACACCCTTTCTTAGGTCTCCTTCTGCTCGGGCGCGCTGCAGGCGTTTCTGCAATTGCGCGAGCCCGGCTTTTCGCCAGTCGACCATCGCCTGTTTCACTTCTTCGTTTCCCGAACCGCAGGCCAAACCGCCCTGGATGGAGAGGCACCCCGGGGGATGCCCAGGGTCGCCATGAAACTTGACGCAAAATCGCAACAGGGCTTCGACTACCGCCCGCGCGGTCTTCAGATTTAGGGCTTCGGACGTGAATGACAACGGGCCAGCACTGTATTGCTTCATCACCCTTCGGAACAATGCCTCTTTGTCTCCAAAGGTGGAATAGAGACTCGACCGGTTGATCTTCATCGCGCTGGTCAGGTCGTCGAGCGATGTGCCTTCGTACCCCTTCTCCCAGAAGACGCGCATGGCTGCGTCCAGGGCCTCGTCCTCCCGAAACTTTCGGGGGCGGCCCATCCTGCCGGGACTGGCTTTTTCGAGCGCCATACTTCTTGGATGCATTTTTATACCATCCAGTCCAAAAAAGGTGAATCCCGGCTGAGTCGCCATACATCTGAACCATACGGTTCAAAAGTAACCGAAAGGGAGGAATCATGGCAGGCAAGCTGGAAGGCAAGATCGCACTCGTTACCGGCGGTAGCAGTGGAATCGGACTGGCCACGGCACAGAACTTCGTTAAAGAAGGCGCTTTCGTTTACATCACCGGCCGGCGCCAGGCGGAATTGGAAAAGGCCGTGAAGGCAATCGGTACGCAGGTGAAAGCTGTGCGTGCCGACTCGTCGAACCTTGCTGACCTCGACCGTCTGTTCGCTCAAATCAAACAGGAGAAAGGCCGGTTGGATGTGGTCTTCGCCAATGCCGGCGGAGGCAGCCTGGCTGCACTCGGGACCATCACCGAGGAACTCTACGATCAGACTTTCAACACCAACGTGAAGGGTGTGCTTTTTACGGTGCAGAAGGCGCTGCCGCTGATTCCTGACGGCGGATCGATCATCCTGAATGCGTCTATCGTTTCGCAGAAGGGCATGGCGGCATTTAGCGTGTACTCCGCCACGAAGGCGGCGGTGCGCTCGTTCGCCCGGAGTTGGACAACGGATCTGAAAGACCGCAAGATCCGGGTCAACGCCATCAGCCCGGGCCCGATTGATACGCCGATTCTTGATGGACTGGCGGAGACGGACGAAGGACGCAAAGGCATGAAGGACCATCTCGCCTCGATCGTGCCTCTCGGCAGGATGGGTCGGCCGGAGGAGATCGGTAAGGCCGCGGTCTTCCTCGCGTCTGAGGATGCAAGCTTCGTGGCGGGAGTGGAGTTGTTTGTGGATGGCGGGTCGGCGCAGGTGTAAACCATTCACCACGAAGGACACTAAGGTTCACGAAGAAAGACATCGGCTACTTAGGGCACGGATGGACGCGGAGGAATAGCTAGATCTACCTTCGTGTTTCTTCGTGCCCTTTGTGGTTAATGGGTTGGTTCTGAAATCCAGCGGGAGATTGCAGTAACCAACTTGCGCGGGGCGAATCGCGTGGATTGCGCGACCAGCCAGTTATGAGCGCCGCTGATGGCGAGGGTGCGTCCTTCCATGACGGCGCGGTAGCCATCGAGTGCGACTCTCTTGACGTTCATGGCCCCGAGCTGTTTGAAGACGCGAGACTTGTCATTGCCCGCGCGCTTCGCGAACCCCGTATGGGTAGCCCCGGGGCAGAAGCATGTGACGGTTACGCCTGAGTTGCGGACTTCGTTGGCGAGTGCTTCGGAGAACGAGATCACGTAGGCCTTGGTTGCATAGTAGACAGCCATCAGCGGTCCCGGTTGGAATCCGGCGGTAGAGGCGACGTTCATAATGCGGCCAGTGCGTCGCGCGAGCATGGCGGGCAGGAACAGGCGAGTCAGTTCCGTTAGAGAGATGATGTTCAGCTGAATCTGGCCGAAGATTACGTCGGCCGACATTTGCGCGAATTCTCCGAAGGCTCCGAAGCCGGCGTTGTTGATCAGGATGTCGATGGCGACGCCTTCGGTCTGAAGCTGATCGAAAAGGAACTTCGGGGCTAGGGGAGTGGCCAGATCGAGGGCGATCGTCTTGACCGTGACATTCTGCGCGCGCAGTTCGGTCGCGATCTGCGCGAGCTTGTCGCCGCTGCGGGCTATGAGTATGAGATTGTGATGATCGCGGGCGAAGAGTTTGGCGAGCTCGTATCCGATGCCCCCGGAGGCGCCGGTGATCAGCACGGTAGACATGCGGCTATTCTACCCGGACTGTGTAGCCCCGGACGCCACGTCCGGGCTTGCGCGCGAAGCGCGCAATGCAGAGTCAAACTCGAGGGAGATGCGACAGAGTGACAATATGCTCAGAACACAATCCGGGTGTGAATTATGCGCGGACACGCGTTGCTTTGCTCCGCGGGGCGGACGAAGGCGTCCACCCCTACACGAGCGTTATGCGTGGACCAGTTCCACTCCGTAGATCGAGTGCCAGCTGGTGGCGGCTTTCAGCTTGTCGTTGACGTTGTTGATGTTCTTCACGCCTTCGGTTTCAAGCCACTTGCGGAATGCAGCCGCTCCCTGCTTCGCGTAGACCGGGATGCCCTCTTTCCAGGTCGCGCGTCCGCAGAGCACGCCGTTGAACTTCACACCGGATTCACCAGCGAGCTCAAGCGTCTCGCTGAACTCGGCGTTGCTTACACCAGCCGAGAGGTAGATGAATGGCTTGGTGGCAACGTTGGCGGCCTTGTGGAAGTGGTCAATGGCTTCTTTCTTGGTATAAGCCTTGGTACCGCCGAAGCACTTCACGCCTTCCACAAATTTCATGTTGACCGGCACTTCGACTTTGAGTACGTCAACGCCGTAGCGGTCCTTCGAGAACTCGCGCATGCTTTCGGTGACGATGTGGGGTTTCTTCTTGGCGTAATCGAGGCCCTTTTCGTCGGCTCCCTCTTCGTATCCGACGAACTCGAGGAAGAACGGGATGTCGTTGGCGCCGCACTCATCGCCGATACGCTCGACCCAGGCGTGCTTGATCTCGTTCACGTGCTTCGGATCATCCGGCGTGTAGTACAGCAGAATCTTCACGCAATCCGCACCAGCCTCTTTCAAGCGGCGCGCCGACCACACATCGAGTAGGTCGGGCAGGCGGCCGGGGCCGGTCTTGTCGTATCCGGTTTTCTCATAGGCGAGTAGCAAGCCGGCATTCTTGGCGCGGCGCTTCGCCGCGGGCAGGCCCCACTCGGGATCAAGCAGGATGGCGGTGGCATGCGGGGTGAGAACTTCGGAAACCAGCGACTTGAATTCTTCCATCATGGCGTCGGTGACTTCGCCGCCTTTTTCCTTGGCCAGCGATTTCTGCAGCGAGCCGCGCTGGTCCATGGCCGCGGCTGCGATGACGCCGCGTTCGTTGGATACTTTCTTGAGGCCGGCGAGTTTGCCCGGGGTAAGCTTCATGAGACTCCTCCTGATAGGAACGGGATGAATGCTGGAAACTAGTTATTGTAAACCAACGAGGTGGGAAATCCCTTCCGGTTTTTCGGCGTTTCGAGCCCAAATTCCGGGTTCAGGAAGTTACCGGACGATGATCTAAATCGTCGCCTAAGTAATTCCGGATGATAGATGAGGCATCAAGAAATATCTGCGGACCAATAGCGGCCGCATGGCGAATGAAGTGTCTCTGTATTCGGTGACGGCACTGAAAGTAGCGGCGATTACGGCTATAAGCGTACGAGTCACCGCCCGGGTGACACCGATGCTTTCACTGATGATCGTTTGCGCGGTGGGAGCAGCCCGGTTGTTTTTCTTGGGTGCCTTCGACGAACTTCGCGAGATCTGGACCCATCCTGACCACACGGACGTCGACGACTGGTGGCACCATCCAAAGCCAAAAGGGCAGAACCGAACTTGCCGCAGAGAGCGCTGAGAAATGCCGCGGAGAGCGGTTCCCGACCTTGTTCTTACATCAGGCACTCGGGCCAGGAGATGGTGGTATAGTGGTATGACCGCTTGCTCCGGTCTCCGGATTTGTAATCCCGGCGAAAATTCAGTATCAAACTCAAAGACTTACCTCAGGTCTAGGAGAGGAAAATCGTTTCCATGCCGATTGCAACCATCAATCCCGCCACCGGGGAAGTGATCAAGACATTTCCGTCCCTTTCCGACCCCGAGATCGAAAAGAAGCTGCAGTTGGCGGTGAGCACCTTTCGAGCCGGGCGGACGACTCCATTCGCCGCGCGCGCGCAGAGAATGCTGAAGGCCGCGCAGATCATCGAGCGGGACAAAGACAAATTTGCGCATCTGATGACCCTGGAGATGGGAAAGACCTATAAGTCCGCCTTAGCCGAGGCCCTCAAATGCACCACCGCCTGCCGGTACTATGCCGAGAACACCGAGCGGTTCCTGGCCGATGAGGTGGTCGAGACGGGCGCGAAAAAGAGTTTTGTTCGGTACCTGCCGATTGGACCGATCCTCGCTGTCATGCCGTGGAATTTTCCCTTTTGGCAGGTATTCCGCTTCGCGGCTCCGGCGCTGATGGCGGGCAATGTTGGCCTGCTCAAACACGCTTCGAATGTGCCGCAGTGTGCGCTGGCGATTGAGAGCATTTTTCTGGAGGCCGGTTTTCCCGAGGGCTCTTTTCAGACGCTGCTGATCGGTTCATCCCAGGTGGACGCGTTGCTCAACGATCCACGCGTCGTAGCAGCGACGCTGACGGGTAGCGAGCAGGCGGGCATTCAGGTGGGCATCGGCGCGGCCAAGCGAATTAAGAAAGTGGTACTGGAGTTGGGCGGGAGCGATCCATTCATTGTGATGCCCAGTGCCGACCTCGAGGTGGCTGTCTCGACGGCGGTGCAGGCGCGCATTCAGAACAACGGTCAGTCCTGTATTGCGGCGAAGAGGTTTATCGTGGCTGAGCCTATTGCGGATGAGTTCGAGCGCCGGTTCGTCGCCAAGATGCAGGGTCTGCAGGTGGGAGATCCGTTCGACGAGAAGACTGAACTGGGCCCGCTTTCGACCCCTGATGCGGTCAAGGATCTCGATGCCGACGTACACAAGACCGTCAAAGCCGGGGCGAAGTTGTTAACCGGCGGACATCCACTGAAGCGCCCGGGAAATTTCTATGCCCCTACGGTGCTGACGAACATTCCGAAGGACTCACCCGCCTACGGGGAAGAATTCTTTGGCCCGGTGGCTTCCATCTTCCGCGTGAAAGACGCTGGTGAGGCGATCCGGCTGGCGAACGACGTGCGTTTCGGCCTCGGCTCGAGCGTCTGGACCAATGACGAGAAGGAGCGGGAGCGCTTCATCAACGAAATTGAAGCCGGGATGGTGTTCATTAACAAGATGGTGGCCTCGGACCCGCGTATTCCCTTCGGCGGAGTAAAAGCCTCGGGTCACGGACGAGAGTTAGGGATGGTAGGCATCCGGGAATTCGTGAACGCCAAGACGGTGTGGATCGCTTAGGCGTCGCGCCGTCACGGAGTCGGATGATCGGTCGGCGGGGAACTCTCCGGCGCATCTTCGGTCAACAAATCCAGCCACGGGCAAGCATCGGAGTCCAGCCGGTGGACTGCCGCTTGCATCTCGTCTCCCATCTCGTCCGTACCGAACCCAAACTACGCGATAACCAGCCTTCTTCTTTCCGTAAAGAATTCCGATGACGTCGCCCGGACTTGAGATCAGCATCGAGTCCGGACAGCAACGCCCCAGACAAGCTGATGTCGCGCGCGTGAGCCTCTAGGAGGAATCGCTCTCCCTGAGTGTCTACACCCCAAACCATCAAGAAAAGATCGAGTGGCTTCCGCGGTTGCCGACGGCGGTCGAAGGTGCGAAGGATGCCCCTGGTGGCTCTCCCACCGTAGCGCTGCCGCTTTGCAAGGTAAAGGTTACGCAGACGTCGAAGGCAGTCTAAAGTCGGGGCCAACCTTCCATTGCGGGAAAGTTCAGGAATGGTACGTTGAACAACCGGCAGGCTCTTACTTAGGCCTCAGCGTAAGTCCGTTCAAGAGCTTCTGCTGGCTGGCGATCAATTCCTGCACGCCTTTGCGTGCCAGGCCCAGCATCTTGGCTAACTGCGCATCGTCGAAGACCTGGTGCTCGGCCGTGGCTTGCAGTTCCACCATCTTCCCGCTGGCGGTCATGACGAAGTTCATGTCTACATCGGCCCGGGAGTCTTCTTCGTAGCAGAGATCGAGCAGCACTTCGCCGTCGACAATCCCTACGCTGACGGCCGCGACGAATTCCTTGAGCGGAACCGCGGGCAAAGTTCCGGCCTCTACCAGTTTTTCCAGCGCCAGGCCTAAAGCGACGAACGCGCCTGTGATCGAGGCGGTGCGGGTGCCTCCATCGGCTTGAATGACGTCGCAATCGATCCAGATGGTGCGCTCGCCGAGTTTCGCGAGATCAACCACCGCGCGCAGCGATCTGCCGATCAGTCGCTGAATTTCGTGGGTGCGTCCGCTCTGACGTCCCTTGGAGACCTCGCGGGGCGTGCGTGTCAGGGTGGAGCGGGGAAGCATGCTGTATTCGCTCGAAATCCATCCCTTGCCGGAGTTGCGCATGAATTGCGGGACCGCCTCTTCGATTGACGCCGTGCAAATGACCCGCGTGTGGCCCACTTCAATCAGTGCCGAACCTTCCGCTGTGGTGATGAATTCGGGAGTGATGGTTACGGGGCGAAGTTGGTCGGGAGAACGGTTGTCCGAGCGATAGAACATGACTGGCGATTGTAACTGATCGGGCACATGTGCCTTGGGGAACAAGCCGATAGCTGAACGACCGGCTGGAAAGTCTGGAGCTCCTACGGACAACCCTTGCCATCGGTTCTCCTTCTGAGCATAATACGCGGCAAGTGTTGCGGTGATCCCAGGGAAACTCTGATCGCGGGAGGTTCTCGTGCTGAGATCGACTCTGCATTTTTCCAACCGGCCCGTTGTCGCAGCCGCACTTTTCTTCTTCTTGTTGGTTCCACTGGCAGCGGCCCAGCTCAACTGGGAAGGACAAACCGGTGGCCTTATTACTCCCTTCGCATACACCAGTTCGTCCTCGATGGGGGTGGGGCGCCCACAGTTAGCACTGCATTATCTGAATGGCGGACCGGTCCTGGGGAATGACTTTCAGGTCTCGATCACCGCTGGCTTTCTGAAAATTGCCGAAGGCGGATTTACACGGACCTTCAACATTCTGGGGAACGACGAACTGGCTCCGCTGTTCGCCAATGGGTTCAATGCGGCGCACATCAAGTTCCGCGTGATGCCGGAAAACGCATGGCACAGTTCGTTCGTTCCGGCACTGGCGGCGGGAGCGATCGTGCGGACTCAAGTTCGCCGCGTCACGGAAGTGACAGAGCGCGAGAATACGACTGCGACGGATTTTTTTCTGGTGGGCACGAAGACCATCGCAAACATACGGGTGCCGATCGTGTTCAACCTGGGTGTGAAGCTGACGAACGCCTCCATGTTTGGTATCGCGGCAAATTCGCCGGGATGGGAAGTCAAGCCTTTCGGGGGTCTCTTTGTCGCTCTCAAGGCACCGATGCACAGTCGATTGACTCTAGGCGCAGAATTCGCGCGCCAGCCGCGACAACTGAAAGAGGTTCCTGGGACTGTGGTTCCTACCACGCTCAGCTACATGATCCGTTGGCGGCCCGGGAGCGATGTCCCGCTGACACTCGAACTCGGGTTGGTGCAACTGGGAAACAACCTGGGTGCGGGCTTTGATGTGGAAGCCAGGCACCAGCTCATGGTAGGGGCCAGCTACCACTTCTAATAAGCTGACAATCTCCCTGCCAGGATTTGGCCCACAACAAGTTTCCACATCTTCGAGGAAGCGGCACCGCCCATCCTGTTTTGACAATAGATATATCTATAGATATACTCAAAGATAGATCGAATGAATGGATCGAAAGGTCCTTAGGAGGATGTGAGTATGTACGGTAGATGTGGAAGTTGGTGGCGCGGTGGAATGGGAGCTCCGTTTATGGCGGGAGCCTTTCCCTGGGGCCGTGGCGGGCGGTGGGGCAGATTCTTCGGGCCGGGCGAAATCCGGCTTGCTCTGTTATCGCTGCTCGAGAGCGGCCCCAAGCACGGTTACGAGTTGATGAAAGAGTTGGAGACAAAATCTGGCGGCATTTACAAAGCGAGCGCTGGAGCGATCTATCCAGCGTTGCAGCAGCTGGAAGATGAAGGAATGGTGATGTCCGATGCGGCAGCAGGCAAGCGCACGTATTCGCTAACCAACGAGGGTCGAGCCGAACTGCAGAAACAGGCAGAGACTGTGAAGCGAATCTGGCAGCGTGCAGAGCAGGCGGGGGATTGGGCGCCGTGGATGGGGATGGAAGGCGCCGAAGTGATGCGTCCCGCGGCCGATGTGATGAAGACGGCGCTCAAGGCCGCGACTCGTGGGTCGCATGACTCGGCAAAGGTCGCGAAGATCCGCGAAATTCTCGAGCGAACGAAGCAAGAGATCGAAGCTTTGGAGAAGTCGTAAGGTGAGCACGGCTTGTGTAGCCCCGGACGCCTTCGTCCGGCGGTTGCGCGAAGCGCGCAATGACGGCTGCTGAATGAGGGAAGAGCGCTGGTACGACCGCCAGCGATGACGCGCGTCGCTTTGCTCCGCGGGGCGGACGAGGCGTCCGCCCCTACACAAGCGCTACTGACCACTCTGCAGTTGCGTTGCTAGCTGATTGACTGCCGCTACGTCGTAATAAGAGGAGAGGTCTGCGTGG
>Ga0210409_10006891_pt1 | contig 11798 bp, 12 predicted proteins | sample IncBWH17MmetaG_FD_161649 | JGI IMG/M metagenome (GOLD analysis project Ga0210409, IMG submission 161649) | Forest soil microbial communities from Barre Woods Harvard Forest LTER site, Petersham, Massachusetts, United States - Inc-BW-H-17-M | ecosystem: Environmental > Terrestrial > Soil >...
CTTCTGTTTGCACAAGCGTTCCGTCGAGGTCGAAGATGATGGCGCGGATCACGTGAGAAGGGTTGCCAGTTGCTGCAATCCCTTCGCGAGCGCCTCTCTTGGGACATCAACTCTCAATACCCGCCGTCCCCGATCCAACAGCGCGCGACGATCACCCAGCGACTGCGCCTCTTTCAGAACGCCATACGATATAATCGATTTGTCCGAATCGGCCGTCTCGGGGATCGGCAGATCGTTCGCCGGCGCCGGCGGCGGCGTGACAATTTGGAGGAACACGCCATGGCCTCCGTCGCCTTTGTGCAATTGGCCCGTCGAGTGGAGGAATCGCGGCCCATAACCCAGCGTCGTCGCGATCTTATAGTGGTCGCGCAGCGCTACGCGCATGCGCTGCAACGCATCCGTCGACTCCTGGGTGGGAGCGATCCATGCTTGAATCGCGAGATAGTCTCCCGGTTTGATGGAGCCGAGAAAGGCCGAGATCACAGCGGAAGCATCGGTGGGATCGGGTGCTGTAGCGTAGAGGGCCAGACCGTCGGTCTTGGCGTTCGGGGTCAGGGTTGGGAGGGCGCCGCTCTTCTGGTAGGTGTCGACCATCAGGCGCGCGAGTTGCTTCGCCGCCTCGACGTTCGGCTGATCAAACGGATTGATGCCGATGCGCCAACCGGCGATGCACGTGGCGAGCTCCCAAACGAAGAATTGGCCACCGAGGTCATACGGGTCGGCGAGGTCAATCTGGACGACCGGCTGTCCGGCCGAACGCAGCGCGCTCAAGGCAGCCTCGTTCGACGTCTCTCGCGCGAGGCGCAATGAGACGAAGAGACGATCGTTGCCATAGACGGCCGGCGCGCCGATCGGCTCGTCGGCGACAGGGAGAACCCCCTTGTCTTCCTTGCCCGTGCTCTCGGCAATGAGCTGCTCGACCCACGCGCCCCAAGCGGCAATTCCAGGTGAGCAGACGAACGTGATTTTGTCGCGGCCCGCGGTGGCGAGCTCGCCCATGATGACGCCGAGCTCGAGGGCGCTCTCTTGATCGCCTTCGGCCTTGATCGCGCTCTCGAGCAGGCGATTCAGATCGACGCCAACCAGCGCGGCCGGTACGAGGCCGAAATGCGACAACGCGGAGTAGCGGCCGCCGATGTTCGGGTCGTTCAGGAAGGTCGCCCGAAACCGGTACTTGCTGGCGGTATCGGCAAGCGCGCTCCCCGGATCGGTGATCGCAATGAAGTGCTCTCCCGCATGCTCGGCGCCGAGCGCGGCGATCACGCGGCGGTAACACGTCCGGAAGAACGAGAACGTCTCGACCGTCCCACCGGATTTCGTCGAGACAATGAACAGCGTCTTCGAGAGGTCCAGGGAATTGATCGCCGCGGTCACGGCATCCGGGTCGGTGCTGTCGAGCACGTGGAGATCCAGATAGCCGGCCTTGGTCCCGAACACCCTATGGAAGACTTCGGGTGCGAGACTCGAGCCGCCCATCCCGAGTAGCAACGCGTGGGTGTAGCCATCTTTCCGGACGGCGTCGACCAGTTTCCGAATCGCGGGGATCTCGTCGCGCATCCGGTCGGCGATCGTGAGCCAGCCGAGTCGGTTGGTGATCTCGGTGGGCTGTGGTTTCCAGACGGTATAGTCGCCGCGATTGATGCGGGCGAGGATTTGCTCGGCGTGCGCGCGCGCCAGCGTCTTCCCTACCGGCTCCGTATACGATCCCAGGTCGGCCGACAGGGCCGTCACAGTCGTCATGTGTTCTCCCGAAGATAGTGCAGTTCGATCGCTCTGACTTTCGCGAGGCGGCGTTCGTGGCGTTCCTCGTGCGTGTACCGCGCCGACACGAACGCGCGGGCGAGCTCCTTCGCGACTTCCGATCCGACCACGCGGCCACCGAGCACGAGCACGTTCATGTCATCGTGTTCCACGCCCTGGTGGGCCGAGTAGGTGTCGTGACAGAGGCCAGCCCGTATGCCTGGAATCTTATTCGCGGCCACGGAGGCGCCCACGCCACTGCCGCACACCAAGACACCGCGCTCTGCCGTTTGAGCAATAATCGCGGCGCCGATTTTCTCGGCGAAATCCGGATAGTCTACCGGCGTCTCGTCATGCGTGCCGAGGTCGGTTACATCATGGCCCGCGTCGCGGAGCGCGGCGGCCACATCAGCCTTGAGGGAAAAACCAGCGTGGTCGGATGCCACGGCGATACGCATTAAATGGAAACGCCTTGTTGGCGGAGCCAGGCTTCCATCTCGGATTGAATGGCCTTCAGTTGATCGGGCGTGTGCGCCTCGAACCGGCAGACCAAGGCGGGCTGGGTGTTTGATGCCCGGATCAAACCCCAACCGCCATCGAAGATGACTCGGGCGCCATCAACATCGACAACGGTATGACTCGCGCGCCAGTGTGCGACGGCTTGTCTCACTATTTCGAACTTCTTGTCATCCGGACAGTCGACTCGGATCTCAGGCGTCGATGGGTACACGGGTACGCCGGCCAGCAGCTCCGTAACGGACTTGCCCGACGAGGCCATTATCGAGAGCAGTCGTGCGGCGGCGTAGAGGGCATCATCGAAGCCGTAGTAGCCATCGGCAATGTACATGTGCCCCGACAGCTCACCAGCGAGCGGCGCGTGCAGCTCGTGCATCTTCGCTTCGATGAGCGAGTGCCCAGTGCGCCACATGAATGGCTTGCCGCCCGCCGCGGTGATCGCTTGGGGAAGTGCCTCGGAGCACTTGACGTCGAAAATCACGGGCTTGCCTGGATCGCGAGCGAGGACATCGCGCGCGTAGATCGCGAGCACGCGATCGCCCCAGACGATCTCACCATGCTCGTCAACGACGCCGATGCGGTCCGCATCGCCATCGAGCGCAATGCCGACCTGGGCGGATGTGGCGCGCACAGCCTGCTGCAGATCAGCGAGGTTCTGGGCTTGACTCGGATCGGGTTGGCGTTTGGGAAACCGACCATCGCTCGTACAGAGTAGACACTGCGTGACGCGAACGCCGAGGCGATCCATCAAGCGGGGGCCGACGAGCGAACCCACGCCATTCGCGCAGTCGAGGGCGATCGATAGGGGTCTGGCGAGAGGCCCGATCCGCGATACGATATCGTCGAGATACCCGTCCAGGATCGCCTCCTCGCGCACCGATCCCGGTTTGGAAGCGGTGACCCGATTTCCCCGTTCGACGATGACTAAAAGCTTTTGAATGTCGTCGCCGTAGAGGGCGTTCGTGCCGACGCACAGCTTGAAGCCGTTATAGGGCGCGGGGTTGTGCGATGCCGTGATCTGCACGCCGCCGGCGACGCCGAGCCGCTCGAGCGCCCAGTACAAGGTCGGCGTCGGCACGACCCCGACGTCCACTACGTCGACGCCGGACTCCGTGAGCGATGCGACAAGCGCGTCGCGCAGCGCATCGCCACTGGGGCGATTGTCGCGGCCGACCGCGATCGGGCCGTGCACGTCGACTTCATCGAGAAAGACGGCGAACGCGCGGCCGACATCGCGCGCGGTATCGGCGTCGAGCTCCGAGCCGACGAGTCCGCGGATGTCGTACTCACGGAAGATCTGCGGTGCCACTGTCATGAGACTCGCATCTTAGCAGAGGTACGTCGCGAGCGTGTAACGCTACGTTGCCGTTGTGCCGGGCGGGGGCTCGGCGTCCTTTTGCCGAATAACGCCGTCGGTCATCCAACAGTTCGCGTAAGGACCGTCCGATTGCTTCGAGAGCAGGAAAACGTAGGTCACTTGCGAGCCATCACGACCGACAATGACCACGCGTTGCCGCGCGTGATTCCCATCCAGCTCGAGCGGGCCTCGGGTCGCGCTCCGAAAGTCGAGCATTACGCGATAGGCGGGGTTTTTGATCATCAGCGCGAAGCGCTGGAGAGGTCCCGTCTCCCCGCGATTGGCGGGTGAGGCGAACTCGAAAGTGGTCGCGATCCCGGCATCGGGCTGGGGGTCGTCATTGTGCTGCAACGCGTTGAGCACTATCGACACGACCTGACTGGGCGAAAGTGACGGCGCCGGATGCGGGGATACACCGACCAAAGCGAGCGCGACGAGCAGGGCGTTCATGAGACGGGCACGGCGGCGGCCCCGATCCAGCCGTCGACCTGTTCGGGGCTTCGCGCGCCCACGATCGCCGCGGTGACGGCCGGGTTCTGGAGCGTCCAGGCCACGGCGACCTCGCCGGGCGTGCGAGCGCCTTCGCGTTTGGCTACGTCGCGCAGCTCGTCTACTAATTCCAAGTTGCGCGTGAGATTCGGTTCGGCGAATGCGGACGAGCGACGCCGCCAGTCGTCGGCAGGCAGATTCGCGATCCGGTCGCGGGTCATCGAGCCGGAGAGGAGCCCGGACGCCATCGGTGAGTAGACGATGACGCCGATTCCCTCTTGCTGACAATATGGGAGAATCTCGTGCTCGATGTCGCGGCGGATCATCGAGTATGGCGGCTGGAGCGAGATAATCGGCGCGATACGTCGAGCGCGCTCCATGAGCGGGACATCGAAATTTGAGACACCGATGTGGCGAATTCTTCCTTTGCGCTGCGCCTCGGCGAGCGCCTCGAATCCCGGCTCGAAGGACGTATCCGCTGGCAGCCAATGTACCTGATAGAGATCGATCACGTCGACCTCGAGTCGGCGCAGACTCGCGTCGAGCTCACGAGTCACTTGGGCCAACGATCGCGTCGTCTTGCCCTCGGCGTCCCACACCAGGCCGCACTTCGTGAACACGTAGGGGCGATTCGGGCGACCCGCCAGCGCGCGCGCCACGACTTCCTCGGAGTGGCCGAGCCCATAGACCGCCGCGGTGTCGATCCAGTTGATGCCGAGGTCCAGTGCGTGATGGATCGCACTGATGGAGGCCGCGTCGTCTTGGGGCCCCCATCCGAATTCCCATGCGCCACCCACAGCCCAAGCGCCGAACCCGAGTGGCGTGATGTGCAGGTCCGACTTACCAAGTGGTCTCGTAATCATGACGTGTAGTCCCGTGCGTCGACGGCGAACCCAAATGCCATCGCAAGAATCGTGTTCACGAGTATCCGGATGAGCCCGTAGACCCCGGCGGCCGCGACCACCGTCAGGAGAGCGTACACGGGGATACGATGTTTCGGCGCCCTCATTAATTCCGGAATACCGAGCCAGAGCAGATACACGGCATAGATGCCGCCGACGATGAGCGCGATCAGTTGCAGCGTGGGAACGATCGTCGCCACCCCAGCGATCCAGAGTGGTGTGCGGGCGTACGCCGCGACTTTCAGCGCTTGAATGTGACGGGGCACTCCTTCGCACTCCGGACATCCCATTACGGGACCGAGCCAGTCGATCACGAACGCGATGATGTCGACGGCGAGCAGCTCGAACCCGAAGTAGAGCGCGGCCCACACCAGGACCGTCCAGAACGGCGGGCGCGCGATCACCGGGAACCCGAAGACTGCCACGCCGATTAGCCGAGCGAGGGCTGAGAGCCCCGCGAGCGGCGCGATATAGCCGACGTAGAGCGCAGCGGTCGTCGTAGGCTCTTTATCGATGGCGGCCCACGTGGCGCGCGGGTGCACGAGAATTCCTTTCACGCGTTCGGCGATTCCGATCATAGCAGAGCAAATGTACCGACTGCGGGCGCTCGTCTACTACTTCCTGTGTTGGTCGACCATTGCCCTTTTGGTTCCCGGCGGGCAATGGTGGGTGCTGGCCGTGGCTCTTCTGACAACGGCTCCGCTCGTCGTGTTCTTTGCCCGACGCGGATGGCGCCGGTATCCGACCGCCGCCTTTCGGCTGTTCGTCGTTCGGCCGGTCCTATACGTGCAACTGACCCTGCCCCTGGTGAGCCTCGCCGGCATCGTCGGCGCGGGGATCGGCGCGCTTGTCGGCTCACCGTTGATCGGGGGGCGTATTGGCGCGGCGACCGTCCTCGGCGTGCTGCTTCTGCTGTTCGCGTTCGGATATGTGGGCAGCAAGCTGCTCGTCCTTCGCGACGTTCGGGTCACTATACCCGAGTTGCCGAGCGAGCTCGATGGGCTCGTGATCGCCCAGATCTCGGACCTCCATGTGGGGCCGCAGACGTCACAGGCGTTCCTGCGGCGAATCGCTCGGACGGTCGCTGGGATTGGCGCTGATGTCATCGCCGTCACTGGGGATCTGGTTGACGATCGGGCGGAAGATGTCGGGGCATTCGTGACTGGATTGGGCGGGCTTCGGGCGCCACTCGGCGTCTATATCATCCCTGGCAACCATGACATCTATGCGGGATGGGATAACGTCGAGCGCTCGCTGCGCTCGCGCCTCCAGGCGACCATCCTCGTGAACGCTGCGACGGTCGTTCAGCGGGGATCGGCCCGACTTGTCATTGCCGGAACAGGCGATCCGGCTGGAAGGCGGGGGGGAATCGGGGCGCCCGATATCGACCGGGCGCTCGCCGGGGTGCCCGACGGGGCGACGGTGGTGGCCCTGGCGCACAATCCCGCGCTATGGCCAGCGCTGGCGGCCAAGGGCGTCGACCTGACGCTCAGCGGGCACACGCACTGGGGCCAGTTCGCCATCCCGCGACTCGGTTGGAGCCTCGCCAGCCCGTTTCAGACACGGGCCATGGGTGCGCACCGCGATGGCGATCGCATGCTGTACATCCACCCGGGGACCGGCTATTGGGGGCTGCCTTTCCGTCTCGGGGCCCAGCCCGAGGTGACGCGCATCACGCTCGCGAGGGGCTCTGAGGCGAGCATCACCATGGCCCCGGCACGGGCTACGTCTTGCGGAGCAGTACCACCCCGGCAACGATCAGCGCCACGCCAAGAACCCTCACCGGCGTGATCGGGTGACGCGCCACCTCTAGGGCGCCCGCCTGCTCGAGCGCCAGCGCTACGATCATCTGCCCGGCTACGATGGCACCCAGGGTGAGCCCGGGCCCGAGGCGCGGCGTCACGACCACGGTTGCCAGAACGTAGGCCGCCCCGAGGAGCCCACCGCAGAGCGCCCACCAGGGCGCCTGGGAAAGGGTTCGAGTCGGGGGCCAGGGCTCGCGGGCGATCAGCATATAGAGCACGAGGCCCGCCGACCCCACCAGAAACGACACCAGGGTGGCTCCCACCGGCCGCCCAAGGTGCAAACCGAGCTTACTGTTGGCGGCAACCTGCACGGCGAGAAGCCCACCAGCGGCCGCGGCGGCGAGAAGCAATACTGCGTTCATGCGGGGCCCGATAAGAGGTGATCTGGCGGGGATAGTATACGCGTTATACCCTGGGGATCGTGATGCGCGACGACAGCATGAGCTTCGCCGATGAGTCATCCCGTGTGATCACGGCGAGCGTGTTGCCGCTGGCCTGTCCAGCGTGTGGGGCCCGCTACGAGGCGGGCACCCGCTTTTGCGCGAACGATGGCTCGGCACTCCCGGAGATCGCCGCCGATTCGCTCGCCGGCCTGATTATCGCCGAGCGGTATCGCCTCGGCCGAAAGCTCGGCGCGGGGGGCGTCGGCGAAGTGTACCTGGCCGAGCATCTCCGGATCGGGCGCCCGTGCGCCATCAAACTGCTCAAAGCCGACCTGCGAAAGGAACCCGAAGCCGTGGGTCGGTTCGTGCGCGAGGCAACGAACGCCAGCCGCATTAATCACCCCCACGTTGCGCAGATCTACGACTTCGGGGAGGCCGAGGGTGGGCTCGTGTACCTCACGATGGAATACGTGAAGGGCGAGCCGCTGTCGCAGCTCTTGATTCGCGACGGCCCGATCGACGCGCGGCGTGTCGCGGTCATCATCAAGCAGGTCGCATCCGGGTTGGACGCGGCGCACGCGATCGGCATCGTGCACCGCGATCTCAAACCCGAGAACGTCATCTTGCGGGCATCGACGGCGGACGATGGCCTGGACGATGTGAAGATCGTCGACTTCGGCCTCGCGAAGGTGTTCGGCGATCGCACGCAGCAAGTGACCGACACGGGGTGCTTCGTGGGGACGCCGCATTACATGGCGCCCGAGCAACTCGTGCCCGCGACCGTCGATTGGCGATGTGACGTCTATGCGCTCGGACTGCTCGCGTTCGTGCTCCTCACCGGGCGTTTGCCCGTCGATGGGGACTCGGCGCTCGAGGTCATGCGACTGCGGTTGAGCGAGCCGCCGCTGACGCTCGCGGCGGTCGTCTCGAATGTTCGGTGGCCGGTGGAGCTCGAGGAGATCTTCGCGCACGTGTTGGCGCGGAAGCCCGGCGATCGATATCAAAGCGCTGGGGCATTCGCGAGTGATCTCGACACGGTCATCGCGGCGTGGACGACGCCGCCCGTTGTGCACACGACCGTCAGTGCGGTTGATCTACCGACGACCAAGCCGCGGGCCCCGCGGCCTCGGCGTGCGCCGCGGTGGCGTGTCGCCGTGCCCAAGCTGCGGCACGTTGCGCTCGGCGTCGCCGTGGTCGGCATCGGCGGCGTGCTCGGGTTGCTCGCGGCCCGACTGGTCTCGGCGCCGGATCAGGCAACGGGGACGCCTTCGGCGCCTCCCGCTTCCACGACCGTCACTGCCGCCTCCGGGACCATCGTACCGCCTAGCACTTCCGCTCAGCCGACCGCGCAGGCCGCGACGCTGCCGACGCCAACTTCGTCCCACGGTTCGCCGCCGCGCACGCGGACCTCAACTGCAAATGCCGGCGCGCCGGCGGCCGAGTCACCACGCGCGGTGCTGAACCGCTTGGACAATTGGACCGATCCGCGCAACGTGGATCGGCTCACCGCCGAGCGCGCGCTCGAAGAGATCCACGCGCTGCTGCCGCAGTTGACGTCGCGCAGCGACAGCGTCGAGGCATTGTATCGGGCCGTCGAGGCCAACTTCGCGCTGGGTAACACGGATGCCGCGTGTGCAACCCTTTCGTCCCTACGCGCACGCGCCGAGGGAACTGCATTCAGTCGCGCGGTCACCTCACTTGCCGACTCCGGACTGAACTGCCCTTAGCCGCTTGCCGCGTCGTTACTTGCCGCGTCGTTACCTGAGCGATACAGTACGTGGTGCAATCAGCCACCCCAGTTCGCGCGGTGTTATTCGACTTCGGCGGAACGCTCGATGCCGACGGCCTGAGGTGGAGTGCGCGCTTCCACGCCGCCTACCGTGAGCTCGGCGGCTCGATGCCGTTTGGGAACTTTGAAGCGGTTTTCCGAGCATCTGATCGTGCACTCGAGACGCTGCCGAATATTCGGCGCCTCGGGTTCCGCGCGATGATCGACGCTCAAGCGCAGCTGCTGCAGGAGATGGTCCCCGACGGCGCTACTATCGACTTCACCCAGGTCGCGGATCGCTTTCATCGCGATGCCGTGCGCACGACCGAGCGAAACGCGCGCCTGCTCACCAGCTTGGCGCGCCAGTATCGGCTCGGCATCGTCTCGAATTTCACCGGCAACTTGTCGCGATGTCTCGCCGAGCTTGGCCTCACGAACTACTTCCAGACGGTCTCCGACTCCGGCGTGCTCGGCACGGCGAAGCCGGATCCCGAGATCTTCAACACGACGTTGGCCGCGCTCGATGTCGAGGCCCACGAAGCGTGGATTGTCGGCGACAACTTCGACGCCGATATCCGCCCGGCGCGCACGTTGGGACTGTCGACGTGTTGGCTGACGGGTCCGGAGCGCGAGACGCCGAACGATTGCGCGCCGACCGCGCGTATCGCGTCGCTCACCGAGCTGCCCGAGGTCATGTGCACGGCCTGATCCTCGCGGGGGGCGAAGGCTCGCGGCTGGCGGCCGACGGTGTGGCCGAGCCGAAGGCGGCGGTGCCGGTGGCGGGCCGATCGCAGATCCTGCGCGTCGCCGAGACGTTCGATGCCATCGGGTGCACGGACGTCACATGTATGGTCCGGGCCACGTTTCCCGGTGTGATCACTTCCGTGCAAGACATCCACCTCTCCAGCGGACGGCCGCGCGTCATTGCGTGCGAGACGCCGTCCTCCCTCCATACCCTCGCCGAGGGATTGCTCCGCATTCCTCCTGGTCCGGTGTTTTGCAGCATGGTCGATACCGTAATGCCGACTCGTGACTGGCAGCGCGTCTATGACGAGGCCGCGCGACAACTCGCGGACGGCGCTGATGCCGTGTTGGCGGTAACGCCGCACGTCGACGACGAGTCGCCACTGTGGGTCGAGCGCGCACCAACTGGCGATGCCATTCGGATCGGCGGCCGGCCCGTCATGCCACCGTGTGTCACGGGTGGTGTGTACGCATTCGGGCCCCGCGCCCGCGCGGCGGCCATCCGGGTCTGGCGTGAAGGCGGATCGCGCATGCGCTACTTCCTGTCCGCGCTCGTCGCGGAAGGCGCTCGGGTGGCGACGACCGAGGTGGCGCTGATCGTCGATCTGGATCACAAGCGGGATCTGGGCGTCGCCGACGCGCTGCTCGCCGCTGAGGCCTCCGCGTCGTGAGGAAGTTGGTCGCGCTGTACCGTCAGGCGTCGTATTCGCCGAATCAGCATCGGACGAACGACACCGCCATTCTCGATGCCACCGTGGCCGAGTTGGAAGCGCACGGCTGGTCGGTGGTGCGGGCGAACGAGGCGAGCTTCGAGCTGGACCAGCTCGCCGACGCCGACCTCGTGCTGAACATGTGCCAAGGCCCGGTCGCCTCGGAGCGATTGCTCGCGCTCGAGCAGTCCGGGCTCCCCATCATCAATCCACCGTCGAGTGTGCTCGGTTGTCACCGGCACCGGATGGTGACGATCCTCGGTGATCGGATCCCGCGGACCGCGATCGTGCCGACGAGTGGCGACCCCGAGCTCGATGGCTTCGGCGCGGATGGACGGCGCGTCTGGATCAAGCGCGGGGATGTGCACGCCGAGCGCGCCGAGGATGTCGTCTCGCTGCGGCGGGAAGAAATCCCCGATGCGCTGCGCGCGTTCGCGGCTCGCGGAATCGCGCGGGTGGCGATGCAAGAGCACATCGCCGGGCCGATCGTCAAGTTTTACGGCTTGTCCGATGGGCGGTTTTTCAAGTACTACGACGCCGAGCACGTCGATGAAGAGCGCCTCAAGGCCCTGGCATTCGCGGCGGCCGAGCGGCTTGGCCTCGTCGTTTTCGGCGGCGATGTCGCCTGTCCGGAACCAGATCGGCCTGTGCTGATTGATCTCAACGACTGGCCGAGCTTCGCGCCGTATCGGGCCGAGGCGGCTCGGCACATCGCCGGATATGTGACTGATAATTTTTCGAGGATACACAGCAAGTGACGTTGACGGTCCAACCACGGCCCGAGACTGCGGCCGGTCCCAAGTCCCTCGCGGCGTTCGACGCCGAGTCCGCGTATCTCGCGCCCGGCACGCAGAGCGTGGCGCTGTTCAGCAAGCTGTGCATCGATCACGGCGAAGGCGCGCTGCTCTATGATGCCGATGGCAAGCGTTACACGGATCTCTTGGCCGGCGTTGGCGTCGCCAGTCTCGGGTACGCGCACCCCAAGTTCGTCGCGGCCATGCAGCGGCAAGTGGCCAGGGTGCACGTGGGGAGCTTCACCTCGGAGCACCGGGTCGCCCTCGTCAAGCTGATCGCGGATGTCACGCCGGGGGATCTCAATCGGACGCAGCTCTATTCGAGCGGCGCCGAGGCGGTCGAGTCCGCGCTGCGGCTGGCCAAGGCATGGACCGGCAAGACCGAGTTCGTCGGGTTCTGGGGCGGCTTTCATGGCAAGACCGCCGGCGTCCTGCCGCTCTTGGGCTCGAACTTCAAGCACGGCCTCGGGCCCTTGATGCCCGGCACGTACAGCACACCATACGCCTCCTGCGCGCGGTGCGCTTTTGACAAATCATTCCCCTCGTGCGAGTGGCACTGCGTCGAGTTCTTGCAGAAGAAAATCGCGCTC
>Ga0210409_10006892_pt1 | contig 11796 bp, 6 predicted proteins | sample IncBWH17MmetaG_FD_161649 | JGI IMG/M metagenome (GOLD analysis project Ga0210409, IMG submission 161649) | Forest soil microbial communities from Barre Woods Harvard Forest LTER site, Petersham, Massachusetts, United States - Inc-BW-H-17-M | ecosystem: Environmental > Terrestrial > Soil >...
GACCGCGAGCCCGTAGTTCGTTATCGACGCGCCGATGCGGGGAAGGACGAGGTCGGCGTGCGGGGCAGGTCGAGCGCCGATATAAAGCGACGGCCGCCCGTGGGAAATGACGACCCGAAGGTCGAGCGGGTCGATGATCGACACATCGTGACCTCGCGCCCGGGCTGCGAGAACGAGCCGGCTGGTCGAGTAAAGGGTTGGGTTTCGGGAGAGGAGCAGCAGTCGCATGGGGAGGCGCTTCGGTCGAGCCTGGAGAGGCTACGCGTCAGGTTGGCGGATGCAACCTCCGGCCCGCCGCCGGCGTGGCTTGGCCCTTTCGGCAGCGACGCTCCGTGCAGCCTGCGCGACTTGCGTCCAAATTGCGACAGCCTGTGAAAACTGCGACGCAAACGTCATAGGCTGCTAGCGCCTGTCCCACGTGTGTTTTCGGGGCTTTCGGGCCGCTTTTCGGGGCGGATGGTGGGCGTCCACGGCCAATTCCTGGCTCGGCACGTGGTGTGCTTCTCCGTGCTTGTTGAAGTAACGCCATGTCCGAGCGCACGCATTTCTGGATTCGCCTTGTTGGGTTCGCGGTCATTCTCTCGCTTCAGTTCGGTCCGAGAGTCTGGACGGCGTGTACCGGGGCGCCCCCTGCTCGGATGGCGGCCGCAGCGCGTTAGAGCGCGGGAAAGAGAATGATGTCGCGTCGCGTCAGAGCGACGATGCCGGACTCAGCTCGTCGCGCACGGGGATACCCAAGCTACTGCGTCCGCTTGATGATGTGAAAACCGAAGGGTGTCTCGACGACGTCGCTCACCTCGCCGAGCTTGAGCGCGAAGGCGGCGGTGCTGAAGGCCGGATCCATATCCCCCTTGTGAAATTTCCCCAGGCTTCCCATTCGGTCAACCGACCCTTGGTCATCCGAATACGTTTTGACGACGTCCTCGAACGCCGTCCCTGCGCGGACTTTCGAGACCACTTCTTGTGCGCGGGCTTTCGCCTCGATCTTCGTGCGCGTCACACTTTTCGGAGCGCGTTTTGCTCCGCGGTAGGTGACGAGCACATGCTGGGCGATGATGGTCTCGGGCGGCGACGTCTCAACGCTCCCGATGGCCGCCGTCGCCATGGCCGCGGCGTTCGATAGCGCCGGCGCGGTCGCTGGGGAGCTTGCGGACGTCGTCGCGATCGCCGAGACGGTTTCCGCTGACGCGCCCGCTGCCGGCGAGGGGCTCCCCTTGTCGCAGGCGAGTGCGACAGACACGAGACAAAGGCAAAGCCGCATCCGCTAGTTGCCGGCGGCGGACTTGCGAATCAGATCGTCGAGCGAGTCGTGGGAGGCCGAATGTGAGGGGGAAGCCTTCAGCGACGCCTTTGTCCCCGGAATGGACGCAGCCGCGGGCGCGGGTGCTGCGGCCTGCGCCTTGGCTGACCCCTTGGGCTCCGCATGGTGCACGGGACGTGGCGCCTTGACCGTGACCGGCGGTGGTGTCTCTTCCGACGGGGATTCGGCCGACGGTTCGCTTGGGGGCGGGGTGGCGATTGCGGTCGGCGGAGGGGCTGCCGCAACTGTCGTGGTTGGGGGCTCCGCAACGGTGGCGCCGGTCGGGGCAAGGGTCTGCCCTGACGCCCCCGCCTTCTGATGGGATCGAAGACTCTGACCAAGAAGGAGCCCGCCCACCATCGCGACCGCCATCGCTGCGCCCATGACAACAGCCCACGCGCCGCGCCACGCCGGCGGTCGCAGCGTCTGTGCGGTTAGGATGGCCGCCCCCGGAGGAAGCGAAGGCGCGAGGAGAGCCACCGGTGGCGAGGGCAACACCGTCGCCATGGGCGTTTGCACCGACGCCGAAGGAGCACTTTGCCAATGCGTCCCGAGCGACTCGGATCCATTGCCCATGGGAGCCGTGCCCATAGAAGGAGCGGGCGTCTCCGCCGGCGAGACGCCGTCAGGCCCGGCAACAGGTAGGCTCGGGCGCTCCTTCGGCATGACAGATGCCAGTTTTGCTAGATCCTGAAACGAGCGCTTCGTCTCCTCTCGCGTCCCCATCATTGCCGCTCCCTTGTCGACCGTCAGCGCATATTGACCTACTCGAAGCGCCCTGTGCGAGCGCCGGCAAGTAAATCCCTCATTTCGCTCGCACCGTGTGTGTGTTTCTTCGGCGCGCCGCCGAAAATTGCCTTATCGGCGGCCGTGATCGCCGAGCTCATGGCTCATGATGTTGACAACGCAGGCCCCGACGTTAGTCAATTTCTCTTACTGATGCCCGAGCAAGGAGTTGTCGACGAGGAGGATCTCGAAGAACTTCCGCCGCTCGATGGAGACCTCAATGATGAGGCGGAGAGTGACCCCTCCGACGAGGATCTCGTCAAGGATTCGGAGGAGGACGCGAGCCTTGACGACAGCACCGCCGAGAACGACCCCCCCGATTCAAGCGATCTGGATTTGGACAGCGCCGAGGGCGGCTGGCTCAACGAGGCCGCCGACGCGCAGGATCTTGATCTAGGTGACTCGGCGATCGTCGATTTCAGCGACGACGGGGGGACAGAGAGCCCAAGGCGTGCTGAAACCATGGACGGCACGTCCCCGGCCACGGGGCGTGGTCAAAACCTGGACGACGATCTAGGCGTAGGCGACGAGGACTTCGGCTTCGGTAACGCGCCCGAACGAGGCGGTCTCGATGGCGGCGACGAAGGTCCCCTCGACGACGAGGAGCTCCGCGAGGCGGATCTGCCTGCGCTGGACGCAGATGAAGAAGGGGAGCTCGAAGACGAGGCCCTCGTCGACCCGGGGTTTGGGGCAGACGACGCGCTGGGATTGCCGTGGGCCGACCGCCCGTGGTCGCGCGTAGGCTCGCCCGTTGCCCTCACAGGTGCGACCGCGGTAGCGTGCATCGCGCGGGGCGCGCTCATTACCGCCCAATTCGAAGGAGGCGAAGCGCAGCTCGTGCGCCTCGACCTGGAGGGAGCTTGCGATCGCCTCCCCGCGGAAGGTCTCGACCCCAAGAGCGTACGCGTCCTCGCCGTAGAGGGAGACCGGGTTTTGGCAGTGACCGAAGGGGGGAAGCTATTTATGTCTTCCGACGCTGGGCGACGCTTTGACTGCCTGACCATGGCCGAACCAATCGGCGTGAGCGACGCCCTGTTCTTGTCAGGCCGACTTTGGATGCGAACGTGTAGCGGCGGGTTACTGTCCGCCGATCCGGTACCTGCGCAGAAAGGTCCGCCGGCCATCCAACCTGAGCACGCCCTGATCGAGCGCTATCCGATTCCCGGAATCGCGGCAGCGCTGACGCTCGATGCCGCCTGCGCACCGAAAGACGTAGTGGTTCTTGTCGTAGACGATCGCGGTCAGCCAGCGGCGCTCGTGCACCCCGCGGCGGGCGCGTCCGCGCGACGCGAACCGATCGAAGCCCCTGAATCGCGTTTGCCCACGCTGTTTGCGGCCCGTTGTGGGCACATCGCCTATGTCGGGCGGCACGAGGGCATCGTTCGGCGCACGAGCGGCGGCAACTGGGAGTCGTTCGCGTGGGACGGGCGGGTGACCGCCATTGCCTTTGTCGACGATGCGGGAACTCTGGTGGCCAGCACTTACTCCGACGTCGATGACACCACGGCTCTTGTTCGGCTGGATTCCGCCGGAAAAGCATTGGTTGTCGCTCGCGTCGGCGCTGTTCAGGCGGATCCGGGGTTCGGCGGGCTCGTCTGTGCGATGGCCCACGACGAGGCGCGAGGTGTGGTCTGGATCGCCGGAGCGTTCGGAGTGAGCGCATTTGCTACAAATTGAGCTGAAAGCGCGCCGAAACCGGGCAAGGGCTCGAGCGTAAAGGCGTGTATGGCCCTCGTACCGGAGCTTCGCCTGGCCGACCTAGTGACGTTGCTTGCCGTGCAGAGGACCGGAACGATATCCGGCGCTGCGCGTGAGCTCGGCGTGACGCCATCGCAAGTCAGCAAGGCCATCTGCCGGCTGGAAAAGCACTATGGGGTCCGCTTGTTTTCGCGCGGCGCTCGCGGCGTTGCTCCGACTCCCGCCGCAAGACGGATGCTTCCGCGCATCGCCCATGCGGTCGAAGAGCTTCGCGCCACCAGCAGTTGTCGCGAAGAATATTCGCCTGGGATCGAGCTCTCGGTCGCCGGGCCCTCCTATCTCGTGTCGCAGGTGCTCCCGGCGATAACCAATCTCGTGTCGGGGGTGCGCTTGAGGGGGTTCGAGCTGGCCCCGCCACACCTTCGGGCATACATCGCAGAAAATGTGTTCGACGTGGCGCTGGTGCCCGGCGGCGTCCATAGCCGGCCGGCCTCGTGGACGAGCGAGCCTGTGGGCGACATTCGCAGCGGACTGATTGCGCGGCCCTCGTACGCCAAACGCCTTGGGCCGTTCCCCCTCACGGCCGATCAAGTGCGCCGCCTGCCTTTCATCGTCCCGACGGCGACAACGGGGGATCGTTTCGTAGCGATCGGCGACGATTGCCCGCTTTCTCGCGAGGAGCGCATCGCCGCGCATGAGGCCCAAATGGTGGGCGCGGCGCTCGAGCTCGCAGCGGGCACAGATCACGTCCTCTACTGTCCGGTCTTGGCCGCAAGACGCTTTTTCGATAGCGGCGTGCTGATGGAGATCCCCGTAGTGGGATGGGACGTGCGCGACCCGCTCTTCGTCTTGTGCAACGGCGATCGCGTGCTCTCGCGCACGCATGCCGCCATCGTGCGCGCTGTGCAGACGGTGATCGGGCAGTCTCAATCGCGAGTCCCCCGGTCTCTCCCCTCGAGCCCCTCGGTCGCGCAAAAAGTCGAGGTCGCGCACGCATCGTAGCTAGCTAGCCTCCCCGGCGGGCGATGGCCGCCAGCGCGCGGCGTGTCGCGTCGGGCGCGGTGGGCGACGACGCAGGGTCCGCCCCGTCGACCACCATGACGAGCGCGCGCACCATCAGCCTGGCTTCCCGCTCGGAGGCACGGTCGACTCGCTCCAGCGCCAGCGCAAGCAGCCGCCGCCAGGTGGCAAGCTGAGCGGGGGTCCTTCCGTCGAAGCCATACCACTCGGCGAGCTCCCGCAGCGCCGCCCCGTTCTGTTCGAGCGTCGCAAAGGCGTCGAGGTCACTTTCCGCCTCGGCGTGACGACCCATTGCCCAACGTGCCCGCGCTCGTCCTTCGAGCGCGCCGTGAAGGGTGGGTACGCGATCGAGCGCTGACGAATAAACCCTTTCGCATTCAGCCAGGTCGCCCAGTTTCATCCGAAGCGCGGCGAGGCCCATCCAAGCGTCCTCGCTCCTCGGCTCGATGGCAAGCGCCTCCATGTAACGCCGAACCGCGATATCGTCCTCGCGGGCCGCCTCGTGTGCGCGCGCCTGCCTTACGAGCTCCTCGGCCGAGGACGAGGCCCACGCCGTCGACGTCAGAAGCGCCCCGAACAGCAGGGCGGCCGAAGCAAGGGCATGGAGCACCGGGCCGGTCACCCGACTCGCTGCGCCTCCTCGATGGCTGCGCTGCGCCGCGGCCGCTTGTTCACTTCGAGGATCGCTTTTCTCAATCGAACCGCATCGGGCGTGACTTCGACCAGTTCGTCCGCGTCGATCCAATCCATCGCGGTCTCGATGGTCAACGTGCGAGGTGGGGCCAAGATGACGTTTTCGTCTTTGCCGTGGTTTCGCACGTTGGAGAGCTTCTTTTCCTTGATCGCGTTGACGTCTGTGTCATTCGGCCGGTTGTGCTCGCCGATGATCATTCCCTCGTAGACGACCGCGCCAGGCGCGACGAAAAACGACCCTCGCGGCTGCAGGTGATGCAACGCATAGGGCGTCGCGAGCCCCGGCCGGTCGGCGACGATGGCGCCCATCGCCCGGTTTACCATCGGACCACCCCACGGCTCCCACCCCTCGAACATCGAGTTGAGCAGCGCCGTTCCGCGAGTTGCCGTGAGGAGTTCGCCACGGAAACCGATCATGCCACGGCTCGGTATGCGGTATTCGAGGCGCGCCCGCCCGAACCCGTGATTGTGCATTCGGCTCATGCGTCCCCGCCGGCCACTGAGGCGCTCGGTGACGATCCCGATGAATTGCTCGGGCACGTCCACGATCACTTGTTCCATGGGTTCGCAAACCGTGCCGTCCACCGTTTTCGTGACGACTTCGGGATTGCCCAGTTGCAGTTCGTAGCCTTCGCGGCGCATCGTTTCGACGAGGATGGCGAGCTGCAATTCCCCGCGTCCGAGCACGAGGAGCGTATCGGGCGAGTCGGTGTCCTGTACGCGGATGGCCAGGTTTTTGGTCGCCTCGCGCGCGAGGCGCTCGCGCAGATGGCGGCTGGTGAGATACTTGGTGGCCTTGCATCGGCCCGCGAGCGGCGACGTGTTGACGCCGATGCGAATCTTGATGGTTGGCTGCTCCACATGAATGCGGGGCAACGCGCGCGTCTCCCACGCCGGGTCCTGATCGACGATCGTGTCACCCACGTCCACGTCTTCGACGCCGGCCACCGCCACGATCTCTCCCGTGGAAGCCTCGAGTGTCGTGCCGCGCTTGAGGCCCTCGAACGTGAAGAGCGCCTTGACCGCGCTCCTCGCTTTGTCCCCGTCCTTCAGGATCCCGATCTGCTGATTGTGCCGCACCGTCCCGTTGACGATGCGTCCAACTGCAAGCCGGCCCACGTAATCGTCGTGCTCAATGTTGCTGATGAGGATCTGCAAGGGAGCGCCCGCGTTCCCACCCGGGGCGGGGATTCGCGTCAATATGCTCTCGAAAAGCGGATCGAGCGTCGTCGAGGCGTCGTCCAATGTGCGCTTGGCAATCCCTTGGCGACCGATCGCATAAAGGAGCGGAAAATCGAGCTGAGCGTCGGTCGCTTCGAGGTCGCAAAATAGGTCGAAAATCTCCTCGTGCACCTCCTCGGGGCGCGCGTCCGAGCGATCGATCTTGTTGATGACCACGATGACGGTATGACCGAGCTCCAGGCACTTGCGCAACACGAAGCGAGTCTGTGGAAGCGGTCCCTCCGCCGCGTCTACGAGAAGCAACGCGCCGTCGGCCATCATCAGGGTGCGCTCGACTTCCCCGCCGAAATCCGAGTGCCCGGGAGTGTCGATGACGTTGACCTTCGTCAGCGAGCCGTCCGGGCCGCGCCAGCGCAGGCTCGTGTTTTTTGCCAGGATCGTGATGCCACGCTCGCGCTCGAGATCGTTCGAGTCCATGACGCGTTCCCGGACGACCTCGTTCGCGCGAAAAGTTCCGGCCTGGCGGAGCATGTGATCCACCAGCGTCGTCTTGCCGTGGTCGACGTGGGCCACGATTGCGACGTTGCGAAGGTTGTATGTGGCCGTGCGAGAATCGGTACTATTCATACAGCGGGGCCGGACCCTTTAGCACTTTTGGCTACTCCACGCCGGCTTTGGCGCGCGCCTCCGCAAATGCGTCGCTCACGGCGAAGGCCATCAGGTCACGCGCTGCAGGTGTTCGAGCCAGCCACGCCGAGCGCTCTTTCGGGTCGCGTGGCGCCCCGGCGGCAGAGCCGGCGGCCGCAGCAATCGCATCCAACGCCGCATTGCAATCGCCCAACGCGAGCAGCGCGACGCGGTCGGCCCAGGCCAAGGCGTAGCTGCCCACGGAGGCCGGCTGCGCCCCCACCGACGTGGACGCCTCGAGCGCAAGGCTCGCGACCTCCGCGGGCAAGGCGCGCGGCAGTGCCGACTGAATGCGGCCGCCGGCTGCATTGACCAGCGCGGGATTGATGCCTGGCGCTTGCCACGTCGGAATGAAACATCTCAGCCACGCCGAGACGAGCACGGCAAGATCCGCAGGCGCGGCGCGCGCGAGGGCAGACGCCTTCGCGTGCACGAGCTTCAGCGCCCGCACCACGAGAAACGCCGCGAAGCGTTCGCTCCCTCGAAGGGCCTCTCCGACGACGATCGCCGCGGGCGAGGAGCCAACCGGAAGACAAGTGGAGCCGACCTTTGGCGAAACGAGCACCTGGACCTCGTTCAGGCCAATCGCCGGGCCAAGGCCCATCGCAAGGCGGGCGAGAGGCGATTCCGAAGGCAACTGCGTCGCCTTGAGCGCTCGTAGGTCGAGGGCGGCCACTTGATCCAGCGCCCCTCCCGTTATCGAGAGAAGCGCGCGCGCCGACGGCGTGAGTGCTTCCGGTGCGAGCAGATCGTCCAGCTTCGTGTCGAACGCCCGATGTCCTGCCGCGCCGATCTCGGCCGGCCGCCCGGCCAGCGACTCCAACATGCCCTTCGTGATGCGCGCTGAGTCTTGCTTCCCTCTCAGGTCGAATACCGTGGCGAGCACATCGAACACGGCGGGAGAGATGCGACCGGCCGCGAGCGCGCGCCGGGCGTCGCCACCAGCGCGGTCGAGCAGGATGTTGACGGCGGGCGCTTGGCGATTCCGCGTGTAGAACTCGGCCAGCGCGCGCAAGACATTGACGTCCTGGGGGAATTCGCGCCTCGCTGTTTCGAGGGTTTGCTCGGCCCGGCGTTTGTCGTGTCCCGTCTCTTCGTGAAGGGTCGCCAGCGCGAGCATTCGTGCGCGTTTGTCTTCGGGCGACCGTGATTTCGAAACGAGCTGTTGCTGAAATTCCGCCGCATGGGCTGCGTCGCCTTGGCGCTTGTAGACTCCGACGAGCCGCTCCATCGTCTGCACATCGTCCGGAACGCGCTTGAGAACTTCTTTCAGTGCCAGCTCGGCGCGGGGCAGGTTCGACAAATGGTCGGCGTAGAGCTCCCCGAGCTGAGTGTAGACTCGTCGCTGCTCTTCGGTCGTCGGCAGAAGTCGTGACAGCCGCACGAGCGCTTGTTCTGCAGCCTCCCAGTCCTGCTGAGACACGCATAGTTCGGCGAATGCGGCGAGCGCGCGCGGTTCTTCCGGGTGATCGGCAAGCGCCGCTTCGAAGGCGCGCCGCGCCGCCGCGACATCGCCCGCCTCGAGCAACACGCGGCCTCGGGTCACCTCCATCGCAAGTCGCTCTTCCGGATCCGTGATGCCGCTGATGCGCCGCTCGAGCAAACTCGCAAGCTCGGAAACCATTTTTTGCGACGCGTATACGTGCGAAAGCCGATCGAAGACATCCCTGTAAGCGAGGTCGATGGTCGCCGCCGCCTCGAAGGCGACGGCCGCCTGCGCCGGATCTTGCGCGTCCAACCCGGCGCACCCGGCGTCGTACCAAGCCTGGAGCTGATGCTCGCGAACGGTGCTCGTGCGCGCGACCGCCTCGTACGCTTCGGCGGCGCCGCGATGGTCGCCCGCGGTCCTTCGCACGTCGGCAAGTAGCGCCCACGCGACAATGTCCCCGGGCTCCTCCACGGTGGCCCGCGCCAGAAGCGAGTTCGCCTCATCGAGTCGTCCGAGACGAGCGGCGGCCTGGCCGGCGTCGACGAGAAGAGTGGCCTTTTCCGTTGCCCGCAGAGACCGGTCGAGAAGTTTGAGATCGGTCGATAGACACACGGCGTCGTCGCCTGCGGCGCGTGCGTGAGCCTTGAGCATGCGTAGCGACCACAGAGACGGCTCCGCCTCGGTGGCGGCGAGCTCGACCATCTCGCGCCCAGACTCCCACGCCGCATCGGCTCCACGCAGTCGAAGTCGAACGGCCAGCTCGGCATGCGCGCTTGCCTCGCCTGCCCCTGTGCCCCGCAGCGCCCTGGCGACGGCGGTTGCGATGGGCTCCAGCTCCTGTTCGCGGCCTTCGCTTATGAGGTGATGCTCGAGGTGGCGCAAGCTGGGTTCGTGTGCCGGAGACTCCTCGAGAATGGTGCGGTGCCAGAGCAACGCGCTTGCGGCATCCTGTCGCGCGGTAGCATCGAGGACCGCCAATCGCTCGTAAGCCTCGCGCCGCGCCCGGGAATCCTCGGCGCCCTTGGCGGTCGCGAGCAGTTCCTCGGCCAAGCGCGCCACCCCTCGAAGGCGAAGCTCCGCACGCTCGCGCGCGATCCCGCCGAGAGGCGCGTCCGTGGCGGCTGCCGCTTGGGCGCAGCGAAGCGCTCCCTCGTCGTCACCCGCCCTTTCATATTCGCGGGCTGCTTCGAGCAATAGCAGCGTGCCGCCATCGCCGGTCGTTTGCTCGGCTCGCTGTTCGCGCCAAGAGGCGCGTGCCTCGGGCGGCTCGGACGCAAGGCGCTCGCACAACTGCTGCAACGCCACGTCGTTGGCTCTCGCCCGATGCGCTTCTTGCAACCGCTCCGCCGCCAGGAGAGGCTCCCGGTCCGCCACGAGCAGCGCCTCGCGCACGGCATCCAGAGCCGCCTCGACGGCGTCGGATGACGCCTCCCGGCGCTCTCTCACCCACCGAAGCACCTCGTCGAGGTCGCCCGCGCGTCGCGCGATGCGCTCGGCGAGGAACGAGGCAATCGGCAAGGCCGGCGCGGCACTATGCGCTTGCTCGAGCATGTGGGCACGCGTCGGTTCGGGCAGCATGCCTTCCCCCCGCGCGGCTGCCTCGATTCGAGCGACCGCTCCACGGACGCCGTCGCCGAGTTCGTCGGCGAGCTCGTTCATTTCGGCCACGAGATCGACTTGTTCGAGGGAGGCTATCGCGCGCAACGCGGCTTCGTTCGTTGGAGCGTGGGTGCGCGCGGCCTTGAAAGCCTCGGCCGCGCGCGTTCGATCCCCGGCGCGTTCGGAGACGAGCGCGGCCGCAAGCGGGCCCAGTGCGCCGTCCTCTCCGGAGCCCAAGACCGCTCCCCATGCCTCCAGCATGTCAGCCACCTCCGACGAGCGGCCGGCTTGACTGGCTGTCTCCAATGCGATGGCGCGAGTTCCACCGGACCGGCGTTCGCCGACGTTCTGCAGCGCGGCCTCGACCTCGCTCGGTGGCGCCGACGCGGCGAGGAGCCGGCCGAGGCCGACGAGCGCGCGAGTGGTCGGCGACCCTGGCGCCCGCTGCACTCTGGCTTGGACCTGTGCGCTGCGATCGGCGCCGGCGGGAATCGCAAGCGAGGTAAGTGCTGCGGCAAGAGTCTGCATGCCGGGAGTCGCGGCCGTCGCGTCGAGGTGTGGGTCGGTCGCTGAAATCGGGAGACCGGCGAGCGCCGTGATCGTCATGCGCTCGGCGGACGTCAGCGGCCCGCTGCCGCCGACCGCCTCTGATAGCCGCTGCGTATCTTTCAGCTCCATGGCGAGCATCACCGACACACGCCGAGCGTCCTCGTCGCCTCGCTCGCCAAGTTCCCGCAACCAACGCGCGGCGTCGGCGCGTCCTGATACTTGCGTCGCCGCTAGAGAGGCGGCGAGCCACTGCGCCGAGGCCGCGAGCTCGGGTACGGCCACGAGCTGGGCCACCAGGGAGGCGGCCTCCACGACCTGACCCTTGTCGAGCGCTTGTCGGGCGAGGAGCAATAGCTCGATCGGCGAACGGTCGTGCGGAGGCGTTTCACCGCCATGCACTCCGCGCAGGCGCAAACAGGTCTCGATTGCTTCCATCAACGGGCTCAGCTCGGGCGCATCGGAAATGCCGCGCCCAACATCCGCCAGCTGGTCACTTGCGAGGGCTCGCACCGCGCGTGCGACCAGAGCGCGAGCGTCGTCGGGCGCCACCGAGATCGTGTCCTCGAGCCATTGTGCCGATGTCTCATCTTCGCCCGTGGCGCGCAATCGGTCGGCGACGAGCAGCATCGCGTGGGTGCGCGCTGCCCCCGGGGCTGCTGCCTTGGCTTCGGCGATGAGAGCGTCCAGGTAGTCGTCGTCGGAAGACGCGGGCAGAAGCGCTCGCGCTTGCTGATGCGCGAGCGGCAATGATGGTGCCAGGTCGCGCGCCTCGGCCGCCAGCGCTTCCGCTCGTTCGCGTTCGCCTATCGTCGCTCGAATTTCGCTGACGGCAAGCAGTGCGCGAGCTCGGGAT
>Ga0210409_10006895_pt1 | contig 11787 bp, 7 predicted proteins | sample IncBWH17MmetaG_FD_161649 | JGI IMG/M metagenome (GOLD analysis project Ga0210409, IMG submission 161649) | Forest soil microbial communities from Barre Woods Harvard Forest LTER site, Petersham, Massachusetts, United States - Inc-BW-H-17-M | ecosystem: Environmental > Terrestrial > Soil >...
TTTGACACGGACGGGAACTTCAAGCAGGAATGGCGCGTGGGAGGCCTGGCGTGGTCCCTGTGCATCACGCCGCCCCCCAATCAGGTCATCTTTGTCGGCAGCGTCGGCAAGGTCTATAAGTATGACCTGAGCGGAAAACTGCTGGGCGAATTCGGCAAATTGGGCAGGCTGCCGGGGTGGTTTGACTCGGTGCACGCCCTGGCATGTCCCGATGAAAAGACGCTGTTTCTGGCGGAAGAGTTCAGCTACCGCTTCGACAAAGTAGTCCTGCAATAAAGTCGTGCGCGCAAATGGGGGATCCATGAACCGATCTATCCGGCACTTATTCGGAATTCTGGTGGTGTCGTCCGTCGTGGCGTTCGCGCCGGCAGCGATGCGCGCCGAGGTGACGCGAGTCGAGATCACCAGCCGCCAGGATGTGCTGAACGGAAAAGCCTTCGGCACGGTTGGCGCTTACGAAAAGCTCGCCGGCAAGGTTTATTTCGCCGTCGATCCGAATAATCCGCACAACAAGATCATCGCCGATATCGACAAGGCGCCCAAAAACAGCGAAGGCAAGGTGGAATTTTCCGCCGACCTGTTCATTCTCAGGCCGAAGGATCCTGCGCATGGGAACGGCGTCGCGCTTTTTGACGTGGTGAATCGCGGCAACAAGGGATTGCTTGGCGTGTTCAACCGCGCCAAGGGTTCCTCCGAACCGGCGGCCGAATCCGAATTTGGCGATGGCTTGCTCATGCGCGAAGGCTACACACTTGTGGCCGTGGGCTGGGAATTTGAAGTGCGCAAGGGGAGGGACAAGAATCTTGTCGGCTTGCAGGCCCCCATCGCCACCGACAATGGCCAGCCGATAACCGGATGGATCAGCCCGTGGTTTATCCCCGACAAGGCTTCCGAGTCGTTTGACTATACGTCCGAATACAACACGGACGCGTATCCGCCGCTCGATCCCAAGAATCCTGCCTATCGGTTAACCGTTCGTGAGGGCTGGGTTGCCACGCCGCGGCTCATACCGCGCGAAGACTGGCAATTTGGGCGAATGGAAAATGGCAAGCTTTCATTCGACCAGAACTGGCTGACCGTGAAGGGCGGCATCAAAGCCGGCCAAACGTATCAGCTCACTTACGAAAGCAAAAATCCGCCGGTTGCGGGGCTGGGATTTGCGGCGATTCGCGATATGGCCTCGGCGATCAAAAATAATTCCGATGCGGTCGTCCATGTCAGGTTTGTCTACACCTACGGCGCTTCTCAAGTGGGACGATATCAGCGTCAACTTGTTTACGAGGGTTTCACGACGGACGAGCAAGGCCGGCAAGCCATCGATGCTCTCTTTATCCATACGGGCGGGACGTCGTTTGGTAGCTTCAACAAGCGATTCGCGCTGCCCAACGAGCTTGGGTCCTTTACGGAAACGGTGTTCCCGATTCGTTATGAAGTTACTACCGACCCTGCGACAGGGAAACGAGATGGCCTCGGCGCACGCGTCCCGACCGGCATGGAGCCCAAAATCTTTTTTGTGGACACGGGATCCGAATATTGGGACCGCGGCCGCGTGGCGGCTTTGCGTCACCTGTCCCTGGATGGTCTGGAAGATTTGCCCGACCCGCCCAACGTGCGAATTTTCACCCTGGCCGGCACGAAGCACAGTCCCGGCTCCTGGCCGCCGGCGGACAACCCTGCGCAGCCCCTCAAGGTCAACCCGAACGATTACCGCTGGGCCCAGCGCGCCCTGCTCGTGGCGCTCGACCATTGGGCAAGACAGGGCGTCGCGCCGCCGCCCAGCAGGCATCCTCAACTTTCCGACGGAACTCTGGTCGCTCAGCGCGACATTAAATTCCCGAACCTGCCCGCCGTGCAGTGGCCCTTGCATGTGCCCGGCGGATTCCGCGCCGACTTGCCTGGAGCTTTTTCGGTATTGCCGTTCATCGTTCCGCAGGTGGATAGCGATGGCAACGACCTGGGCGGCATCCGCCTGCCCGAGCAGGCGGTACCGCTCGGAACTTACACGGATTGGGCCTTCCGCAGCGAACAGTCCGGCGCGCCGGACACGCTGGTTGCCATGGCCGGATCTTATATTCCGTTCGCCAAAACGCGCGGCGACCGGGAGAAGAACCACGACCCGCGCTTGTCCGTCGAAGAACGCTATGGAACCCGCGCGGAATATGTGCGCCACGTCGAAGAGGCGGCAAAGAAATTAGCGCAGGAGCGCTACCTGCTGCAGGAAGATGTGGCGCCCATCGTCGAGGCCGCGGGGCAGCACTGGGATTGGACGATGGCCGCGGCAAGCGTGAGCCAAAGCCGCAAATAAGCGCACGGCGACAGAGGCTGCGGAAAAAAGTAGTTTAATGTCATCCCGAGCGAAGCGAGGGATCTGCTTTTTCGCCAATCCCAAGAAAAAAGCAGATTCCTCGGGCAAACCGCGCCCTCGGAATGACACTTTTGGAATTTTTCCGCGACATGTACAGGCGGCAATCCAGGCTCACTAAGGTAGAAGAAAACTTGCGATCAACTACCGTGGTAGCGGTTTTACGGTTGCGAAGGCGCTCCGCTCTATATTAACCACAAAGATATCATACAACATGTTTTAATTATGAGTTAATCGGCATCAGCGGAATTCCGTCATCGTGACGCCTGAACCTCCAGCTTCTGCACGCGAAAATTCAACTCTTCGGCGGCGTACAGAGTATTTTCGTTGGGGCAGGCCACCCCATGCGTCCAGCCGAATTGCCCCGCCGTCTTTCCTTCCTTGCCGAATGCGCCCAGGGCGTTCCCGCTCAGATCGAACTTGACGAAGCGGCCGGCGGCGCCATCGGCGACCCAGATGATTTGATTGGGTCCCTGCGTGATGCACATGGACCAGGGCGCGCCGGTGTTTGTCCACACTTTCAGGAGATTGCCTTCGGCGTCAAACACTTGAACGCGGCGGTTCCCCCGATCGCCCACGTAAACAATCCCCTTCTGGTCCACCACAATCGTGTGCGGCGTATTGAATTGCCCGGGATCCGGTCCGCGCCGTCCCCAATCCTTGATGAAGTGTCCGTCGGCGCCGAAGTGGGCGACTCGCGAATTGCCGTAGCCATCGGAGATAAAGAGACTCCCGTCCGGCGCGAACGCGATGCCCGTTGGCTGATAGAAAAAAGTGGGCCCCGGAGCGCCATGCTCGACCACATGGGTTTCCCAGGTCCAGGCTTCCGGTTTCTTGCCCAGAACCATTTGCAGGCGTGTCTGCTGGTCCATCTTGATGATGAGGTTCGAACCCGCATCCACATACCAGATGTTGTCCTGTGGATCGATGAAAACGCTGTGAGGAGCCTCGTAGACATCCAGACCTTCGCCAATAAAGCGCATAAAGGTCCCGTCAGGCCGGAACTCCATCAGAGGGTGCTTGCCCCGGTTAGCCACGTAGATGTTGCCCTTCGAGTCGAGAGACACGCCGACTGCTTCTCCGAAATAGACATCGTCCGGCAGCTTCAAGAATTCCGTGTTGGCCCGAACGGTTAGCTCCGGGGGCTTGGCTTGCTGCGCGGATAATGAAGGGGAAAACATCGTCCCAACGGCTAAAATCGGCGCGAGGCAAGCGACCCGTTTCATGATTTTATCCCTCCCTTTCTCTCTTCCTTACTTCACGGCGACGAACCGCTGCACCCTCTCGCCGTTCGAAACTTCTCCCGTGTAGATGTTGCCTTTCGAATCGACAGCGATCATATGGAGCCCCATGAATTGGCCGCCGTTTTGGCTCATGGTGCCCATTCGCCCGAGGACTTCGCCGTCTTCACGGTTGAGGAACCAGATGTGGTTGTTCGTCAGATCGGAAATAAACAAAAACTTCTGCGGCTTGTCGGGCGAAAAGGCCACGCCGCCCGTGGAACCGCCCTGGCCCGTCGATGGCGCCAGGATGAACTCCTTCACGAACTTGCCTTGCTTGGTGGTGACCTGAATGCGATTGGCCATCCGATCGGCCGCGTAGACAAACCCATCGCTGGAAATATTCAGAGTAAGATGGCCCCTGAACTCCTTGGGCATCGATCCATTGGGCGTATATTTGCGGTCTGCGTCATCGGTGCTCATTTCCGACAGGGGTTTTCCGTAGGCGCCCCAGCCGCGTTTGAAAGCAAAAGTGTCCAAATCGAACACCATCACGCGCCCGCCCAAGTAGCTATCGGCGGCGTAAAGTTCGTGAGCGGGTTCGTCGAGGCGTATCTCCTCGATATTCCCCACAATCATTGGCGTCGTCGGGGGATACTTGGCGCGGAAAGCCGCTACCGCCGCTGGATCGAGCCGAGCGCCGCCGCCAACGCTGCCCGGGTATGTTCCGAGCGGGCCGGGACTACCTTTGCCAGGGACGTGGGGCTCTTTGTTGATAGCTGCCTCGCCGTTAACGGCCAACCTATCCGGCACGCGAGGCACTTCACCGACCGGCTGCCCGGTCTTGGGATCGTACTTGCGGACCGTGTCCTGCCCAATGTAGACAAACCCCTTGCTGTCCACGGCCATGCCGTGCCCTTCGGGCGCGTCGAAGGAGCCGATGACGTCGCCGTTTTTGTCGATGTGAATCATGGAGGGAGGGAGAGTGCAACAGTCGGTAGTAGGATTGGGCAGCTCCGCGCGCAGTTCCATATCTCGCAAGTCATGCGGACGATCGAGCACCCACACATTGTCATCCTTATCGACGGCCAGCCCTGTGACGCCACCCATCTTCCACTTGTTCGGCAAGGGTTTCGGCCACTCCGGATCGAACTTGTACTTTGGAGCGGTTTGCGCTTGCGCTCCCAGCGCGACACACATAACCGACAAACAGAGGCCCGCCAATACCACGTAGGCACGGCTCCGTACAATTCTGTCGCTGTTCATCTGCCCCTCCTCAAATCGCGTTGTGGGACCCTCGGTTTGAAACGCCGACTGCGCGGAGTCTAGTCCTTGCGCTAGTGCGTGTCAACCAATCCGCTTGTTGGGAATAATTATGGAGCGCGCACTGCGATTGATGGATTCCGAAACCACGGGCGTTGCCGTGGGCTGACATGCCTCAGCGCTTTCAGCGCCGAAAGTTGTCGAATGGATTGAGCTTTGCGAAACGAGAGGCCATCAGAGGCGGGCGTAATTCACGCCCGCCTCTGCGGCGATACTGATGCAACTGAGGACCGGTCTGACGATTCCGCTGAACTTAGAAGATTAACTTCAAGCCGAGTTGAATGTCGCGGTTGCTGCCTGAACCGAGCACGGGGTTGCCCGATGCCTGGTCAGGGGTTTTGTTGGCCGCGCCAAATGGTGTTCCCCCTGTCGACGGGTCATTATTGGTAAGATGACCTGAGTCTACCTGTCCGAAGAGAGGATGGTTGAGAACGTTGAAGAACTCCGCCCGGAACTGCGCGGTCAACCGTTCCTTGAATTTCCAGTCCTTCTGTACGGACATATCCCAAGTGCGGAAATTTGGATTTCGGAAAATATTCTTGCCGATCGTGCCGAAACTTCCGTAAGGGGGAGGTGTCAGGACAGAACTCCCTGACGCGTAGCAACCGACGTTGGCCAGCGAAGCCAACGCGAGCGCTTGCTGTTGGCCCGAGTAGTGGTTCATGACGGCCGTCGTGCATTGCTTCAGGATAGCTCCGGTTTTGTCGTTCCCAGAATATGGAGGTCCGCTTGGAGTCGCGGTGAAGTCCTTGGCATTACCGAAAAAGTCCCATCCTTCACCCCAGCTGTTGGGGTTGTTCACCTCGTCGGTTCCGCTGAAGTCGTTGTTCGTATCCTCAACGGCCCAGGGTGTCCCGGGCTGCAAGGTTACAATGGAATTGATCTGCCACCCTTGCAGGATCTGTCCTGGTGTTTTCTTTCCGGGGATTGCGTAGGTTGCCTCGAACGTGAACCGATGCCGGATGTCGTAGTCGCTGTTCCCGTAATTCAATCCTGGATTCTCATTATGGAGCGGGGTGGTGCTCCCAAAATTCTGGGAAACATCATCGGTGGCGTGGCTGTACGTGTAGGCAGCTGTGAAGGACAGGCCGTGGGAAGTCCGCTGAGTCAGAGTAACCTGCGCGGCGTTATAGTGAGACCTATCCATGTTCGAAAGCTGGAGGATGTATTGTAGGTATGGGAACTTCGAACCGTAGGGTCCTCCCACCGGGGCATGGGTGTTGGGCCGGGTGTTGGGCAAACACATCGAAAATTGACTTTCAAAACCCTGGCCCAGACAAACTTGCGAAGAGGTCAAGCCCACGTCTGAGTTGTCGAATCCTCCGGCAGTCGCCTCTGCCGCAGTTAATGGCGTATTCCACCCGGCCCCTGGAGTGGGGGTGTTGATGTCTCGCGTACCATATATCTTCACACCATGGTTGCCGAGATAAGCTATATCCAGGGAAAGGTTGGGCGTGATAGCGCGCTGGATGTCGAAGTTCCAGGTGATGACATACGGGGTACGCAGATTGCGGTCGAAGCTTGCGGTAGAGCAGGGCACTGGTGCAAGGCCCGTAAGGGGCCCGGAGGCCACCGTAGTGCCGTCTCCGCACGTCACTGTGCCAGCCTGGAAGATTGGCGTGGCGCCGTTACTTTTCCACCCTGCTGTTACAGTTGATGGATCGGGGTTGAAGGTGGCGGCCGCGATGTTACCGCTTCCCGCCACGCAACTCCCCGCTACGCATATTTCGGCCCCGGTCGGGACCTTGCCGAGCCCAACCGCGTTGCCACCTGAATTCAGGAACGCCGAAGAGGGCACGAATTCGTACAACATGCTGGCGCCCGCACGGATCACCGTTTTCTGGTTGCCCTGGAGATCCCAGGCGAACCCTGCGCGCGGGGACCAATCGCGGTGATCGGGTTTATAGGGAGAAGTGATCCCCGCACCTACCTGCACAACGCCGGTCGGGGAGTTGGGATCGAAGTTGCCCAACTGGTTGTTGGCATCCGCCCAAACTGAGCCCACCTCATAGCGCACGCCGATGTTCACGGTGATCCTCGGGGTCATTCGGTAGTCGTCCTGAAAGAACGCCGCGATATGGTTCGTATGGACATCCCGAGTCGGGTCGCCCACGAAAATAGAGGAACCTGAGGCTGTGTTGCCTAAGAGGAAATTCTCCAGAACTGTGTGGGTGGAATCTTTCTTGAACTTGACGAGGCCCTTGGCGTTGCTGGTGGCGCCCGAAACGGTTTCCACGTACGTGTACTCGCCGCCAAACTTGAAGGCGTGTTTCCCGTGCAGATACGAGATGTGATCGAGAAACTCGGTATTGGCGTTCGGCCCCACGAACTTGGGCCAGTTTCCTCCCAACTGGGTGAACTCGGGTTGATTTACGCTGATACGCGGGAAGCCGTAGAAAAGCGGGTTCGTAACGCCGGTGTTGATCGCGTAGCCGGTCGGAATTCCTCCGGATATCCCCCACGGAGCGTTTGGATTTACAGTGTGGTCGTTTGATAAAAACGGCAATGAGTAATAGGTATAACCAACCTTGAACTCATTCACAATGGCGGAATTCGGAACAAACGTCCAGCTCCCCGAGCCCAATCGATTGTTCACGGGGAAATAGGACTCCGACCACAACGAAGTGATTACGGCTGGGTTATCATCCCAAGTTCCAGACCCTTTGCCAATAAAAAACATGCCGCTCAAGGTGTTCCGGTCGTTGACGTGATAGTCCACTTTGGCAAGCCCATTGTACGTGGAATTCACGTCCGAAATACTTTGCAAGCCGGAAGGGATAACCAGGGTTGGGTCAGTACTGAACTCGTTCCCAGGGTTTGTCGCGAATACGTTTTCGTTCGAACTGGAGACCGGAAGGGGCGTGCAACTGCCGGCAGGGAGGCCCGCCAATCGGGCGCTAAGTGGAGTCACGTTATTACGGCCCACCGCGTTGCAGGCATCCACAATGCTATTCTTCGTATCGCCACCGAGCGGGATGTCCGCAGGGGCATTGACCGATGCTGTAGTTCCCACAGAAAGTGACTGAGCTTCAAAGCCCAAGTACCAGAAAATCTTATCTTTCTTGATGGGTCCCCCGGCCGTGGCGCCGTATTGCTCAAACGAAAGCGGTGGTTTCACGACGGGGGGCCCTGGCTGGAAGTAGTTCTTTGCGGTTAACGCAGTGTCGCGCCCAAACGCGTAGGCCGTGCCGTGAAGGGAATTGGTGCCGGCCTTCAGCGCCAGGTTGACCTGGACCCCGGGCTTCCACCCCAACTCCGCCTTGGGATTTTGCTGGATGATGAATTCCTGGATGGCGTCGATGGGCAGGAGCGTGGCCGCATCTCCCGCGGGGGCATAGCCATTCACGATTTGCTGGCCTTGGCCCCATTCATAAATGTTCAGGCCGTCGACTAGGAACATGCTGTCGCCGGGCCGCAGGCCCATGCCGGATTGGTTGCCGCCTCCGCCGCCGGGTTGATTGACAAATCCAGGCCGCAGTGTGAGCAAGTTTACGAAGTTGCGGCCATTCAGCGGGAGGTCAGCGATCTTCTCTGTACTGATACTGCCAGTCAGGGTAGCCGAGGTGGTTTCCACGAGCGGGAGGGCCTCTGTTACAGTAACCGTCTGGGTTTGTTCGCCCGTCTGCATGATGACGTCAATCTTGGCTTCCTGACCAACCCCCAAGTTCAAGCCTTCGCGGTCGAAAGTCTTAAAACCCTTGTATTCGACACGGAGCCTGTAGATGCTAGGGTCGAGGTTCGGGGCGGAATACTCTCCCGCTTCGTCCGTGGTCAAAGTACGGGTAATGCCTTTCAGCACATCCGTAACGGTCACTGTGGCGCCCGCAATAGTGCCGGCGGATTGGTCACGAACGGTACCCTGGATGCGGCCTTGATTGGATTGCGCGAAGAGCGAAGCGGAGATCAGCAGGATCCCGACACAGGAAAGCAACACCCTTGCAATACTCGTAAATCTGAACCGCCCTGACACGCAGAGCACTGAAAGGCTCATAGGACACCCCCCCTTTTAAGCTCTAAGTGAAAATCCTGCCCGTGGACACTTCTTATGGACGCGTCTTTAGCATCTGTGGGAGAGAGAAGTCAATGATTTTCTTTTTCTAATCCGGGGAAATGGAAATCCAAGGGTTTGGTTAACACAGGGAGCGGGAAATGCCGCAGGGCTGAGGCGATGGTTCACTTCATGGAGGGCAACACGGGATGGAGTCCAAACGCTTCGTTCTCAAACATATCCTCGCAAATCGCTTCACCGGCCCGGGCGTTGGGCCGCAAGCGGAACGTTCTCTCGGTCGCTTCCCAGGTCCTGGTATAGGCAATCGGGTCGTCAATAGTAATATCCAGTAATATTGTATTCAAGTCAACTCGCCGGAAACGCTCGGTGAGGTGCAACTTGTCGCTGTGCGGATGGCCCATCCGGTCGAGCCAATCGACATCGCTGATGTCGACGGTGTCGACGACGAAAGTATCGCCGTCCCACCGGCCGATCGAGTGCCCCATCCAAAGCGGTTTGAGACCCGCGGGATGTTGACGACCGTCCGTATAGATTTGCCTCAAATTGCGCCCAAAAAACATCATCGTGCGGCCAGGGAGTTCCGTGATCTGCATGGCAGCCTGGACAGCGGCATAGACTCGCGGCACGCTGTTCGGAAGACAGCTGTAGGCCGGGTCATTCGATTCTTCCACCGGGTGCGGGCCGAACGAAGGCTTGTTGCTTTTAAATTTCTCCTCTGCCCAAGCGGTCATGGGAGGTTCATCGGCCATCAGCGCATAGTTGTACCAGGGCACGCCACGCGGTGCGCGTAACGCCCAAGTTCCCGACAGGCTCTTGGGAGGAACAGCATTCTGCCCTTTGGCCGTTCCCGACGGAGCGGTATCGGATTGCGCGCCAGATTGCGCGAGTGCCGCGAAAGAGAGCGCAAACGCGGCCGGCAGCAAAAGAAGCCAAGAAATTGATCTACGCATTTAAAACTCCATCCTTACGCAAATTCGAAATGCAGCAACCTGGCCATGGCCTACCTGGAGGGTAACATCGGCTTCAGCCCAAAAGCATCGTTGATAAACATATCCTCGCAGGCTCCTCCTCCGGCCCGTGCGGTCGGCGGTCTTAGCTGGAAAACTTTGTTCGCGGTCCAGGGCGCCGTGTAGGCCTTCGGATCGTCAACCGTTAACTCAAGGTCAAGCGTATTGTACGCCACGCGGCGGAAGCGCTCCACGAGGTGAAGCGCATCGCTATGCGGATGACCCATCCGGTCAATCCAGGTTCGGTCATTGATGCCGATGGTGTCGACGACGAATGTATCTCCCTGCCAGCTTCCTATCGAGTGGCCCATCCAGAGCGGATGTAGGTCTTTGGGATGCGGCCGCCCGTCGGTATAGACTTGGCGCACATTCTGTCCGAAGAGCATCAGCGTGCGGCCCGGCTGCTCGATGATCTGCATCCCCGCGGCGATGGCTGCGTAAACACGCGGCACTCCCGGCGGGAAACAGCCGTAGGCCAAATCATTCGAATTTTCCTCCCTGCTCGGGCCAAAGGAGGGCTTATTGGCTTTGAATTTCGCTTCCGCCCAAGGGGTCATCGAAGGTTCATCCGGTCGAAGCGCAAAATTCCACCAGCCGCCGTCTCCATCGCCGTAAGGGCTGTTCCGAGAGTTGGCTTCGGGGGCGCGCGCTCCCCACGTGCCGGATAAGTTGTGTACCGGATTTACGTCCTGACTGCTCACCTTTTCCAGCTGGGCCGGTTTAGGCCGGTCGCCCGTTTGGCCAAAAATTGTGGACGGAAACACAAGCGCCGAAGCCAATAGGAACGAACGCGTTAAGGAATTTCGCAAATCAGCAGCTCCGGTCTTATTGGCGATCCGCCATTTTTTCCTGCTCGCACACGCCTTCCCAGTCGAGGGTCAGACTGGGCTGCAGCTGAAAGCCAATTTGCGCAGTCCAAGGCTTGGTGTACGCCTTTGAATCCTCAATGGTAATGGCGTCACTGAGAGTGTCATGGTTGACTCGGCGTAGGCGTTCGGTGACGTGCAATGCGTCACTGTGCGGATGGCCGGCTCGATCGAGCCAGGTTTTATCGTTGAAGCCGATCACGTCAATTACCAGGGTATCGCCATCCCATTTGCCGACGGAGTCGCCCATCCAGAGCGGAGGATCCAGAAACTCGTCATGCGGGCGCCCGTCTATATAAATGTGGCGCACGATGCGGTCGTACTCGTACATCATGATCACTTCATCCGGCAGTTGCACAATTTCTATCGGTTTGGGATGAAGATAGATCCGCGGCAAACCCGGTGGAAAACAGCCGTAAACCGGATCGTTGGATTGCTTCGGCGTTGTTTTATTGGGGCCAAAGACGGGCTTGGCGGCCTTGTATTTTTCCTCTCCCCAGGCGGTCATGGGAGGACCTTCCTTGGTAAAGGCAAAGCTGGAATAAGCGGCGGCGCTGGCGGTTGGGTGTACCAGCCAAAGTCCGGACAAATCGGCCGGCGCCGGCATCTGAGGCTGCGTGGACCCCGATGGTTCAGCCTTTTGAGCGAGCGCGATGGAAAAGGAGGCCAACAGGAGGGGCACTCCAAGGATCGCACACATTGGGTGTTTGCGCATGAAGCCCATCAAGGGTTCCGATCTCCGCAAGCGTGAATTTAGTTACGGCAGCGAATTCAACAAGGACCGCCCGAATCAGCGCAGCCTCAGTTATCCTCGGCGCCAAGCGCGGTTATTACTTTGCCGTCGGCCATTTCGAGTTTCAGAACGCGGAGGACATTGGCCCCGTTCTTGGCGCGATTTCCAACCATCGTAATTTGATCGCCGGGCATGAACATTTCTTTTGTCCACCCGCGCCTGTGCAGAACGCCTGGATTGGTGAACTCGCCGTCCCATTTAACGAGC
>Ga0210409_10006896_pt1 | contig 11786 bp, 7 predicted proteins | sample IncBWH17MmetaG_FD_161649 | JGI IMG/M metagenome (GOLD analysis project Ga0210409, IMG submission 161649) | Forest soil microbial communities from Barre Woods Harvard Forest LTER site, Petersham, Massachusetts, United States - Inc-BW-H-17-M | ecosystem: Environmental > Terrestrial > Soil >...
CTCGTCGGTATTGAGCGGGGCGCGTGTGCCATACGCAATGGCCCGAGACGGAATATTTTTCAAGATTGCGGATGGGATTCATCCGAAGTACCGGACGCCCGGCCGAGCGCTGATTTTTCAGTGTGTACTATCGAGCCTGATGGCGTTGACAGGGACATTTGAGGAGCTGACGAATTTATTTATTTTTGCCGGCTGGATTTTTTACGGGCTGGCGGTGGTAGCGCTTTTCCGGTTGCGGCGAACGGAACCGGATATGCCGCGACCGTACCGGTGCTGGGGGTATCCGTGGGTGCCGGGATTGTTTGTGCTGGGGGCGCTTGCTCTGACGACTAATATTTGGTTGCAGCGGCCGGGACGGTCTTCGATTGGGTTGTTGCTGATGGTGGCGGGGTTGCCGTTTTATCGGTATTGGGTGAAGCGGGGAGAAGACGCCGCAAGCAGGGCCAGTTGAAAGTGGCCGCTACGCGGAGGTTAGAAAGTCGGAGTGCCCGCGGCAGCGGCGCGGTTGCGTGATGCGGTTGCTGGCACGGATAACATGCCGAGCATGGCTTTTACGGGGACTTCGATTTGCGGATGGAGGGCCTTGGCCATGGATTCGATGCCAGTGACCAGGCGCCCCGCGGGGCGAGAAACGTGGCCGTTGGCGTCGAGGGCGAAGACGCGGCCATCGCGGACGGCGGGAATTGTGTACCACTCGTCGGGAAACGTTAGCGAGAGATATTCGTCGCGAGCTTGGTCGGCGACGTAACCGCAGGGAGCGATGAAGATTACTTCGGGGGCGGCGTCCACGATTTCCTGCAGGCTGACGCGCCGTGAGGGCGTTTTTGCCTTGCCGAGCATATCAATGCCTCCGGCATGCTCCACCATTTCCGGAACCCAGTGGCCTCCGACGTAAAAAGGTTGCAGCCACTCAAGCACAGCCACTCTTGGTTGAGATTGTTCGGATTGCGAGGCGAGTTGCGCTTTCAGGCGGCCGAGGCGTTCGCCGATGTGGGTTACGAGTTCCTGCGCGCGTTCGCGGCGGCCGGTGGCTTCGCCAACCCACAAAATATCACGCCAGACGTCGCCGAGGTCGTGGGGATCGAGACTGATGATTTTCGGTTGCTTGGAAATGGTGGCCAGAGCAGCGCCGAGTTCCTCCGGGGTGGCGGCGCAGACGTGGCAGAGGTCTTGCGTGAAAATCAGGTCGGGGGCTAGTTCCTCGAGGCGGTCGCGATTCACGGCGTAGATGGATTCACCACGCTCCACGTGCTCGCGGACCAGGCGATCGGTCTCCGCGGGAGTGGCTTCCTTCGGAAGGCGGGAGGAGACGACCGTGGTCTTGGTTTTCGCACGGAGAGGAAAGTCGCACTCGTGGCTGACGCCGACGATTTCTTCATCCAGCCCAAGAGCGAACAGAATCTCCGTGGCGGAGGGCAACAAGGAAACGATACGCATATAGCGGACTTTAGCACACTGGGCAGCGCGTGGGAATTCTCAGCAATGCCCGAAAACTGTTAGCTTTCGATTTATGTTCATCGAATTCGATACGGGATGGTGAAGCATTAATACGTTGACGCCCACATACCAAGCAGGACGAATACATTCATGACCAAGCTGACTGCTATGGCCGTCCAAGCAATTAACGTAGCGAAGAGGGCCTTCGGGGCGGCTCGTTTGCCTTTCACGAGCGTGACGATAGCAATTACCGTCGTTACTGGCGTGATAAAAAGAAACCACAGGGTAAACATCTCGGCAAGATTTAGCGGGAACCAGTGTGGGATTCGGCGGTCAATTGGAAACGCGAGAAGGAATAATAAGAATCCCACTAAAGCTGGTAAACACCAACGAAGCGGACTCCATATTTTGCCGCTGCCTGGCGACATTTTGTCTGGCTTCGTCGCTGTAGTTTCCGTCATCGGCAGCATTCTAACAGTCTGAGCACAGATTTTGTTCTGTTAGTTGAGCAACTGGAAAGTCAATCGTTTCCAGAGACGGGTGGGGTCGGTTTATTTGTAGAGGAAGTAGGGGCGGCGGACAGCGTCGTAGGCGGCGAGGTCCTTGGCCCAACTGGCGATGATTTCGCCGACGGGAGTGCCGGACTGGAGTTGCTGGAGGGTGGAATCGTTGCCGAGGAGCAGGAGGATCTTCGAAAGGTCGAAATTGTCCGGATATTTTTTTTGCAAGATCGCGGCGATTTCGAGGCCGACGCGCATGGAACGCAGCGAGGCGCGGTCGGTTACGCGGACGCCGACGCCGCCGCAGTGCTGGCCGGCATAGAGGCCGCTGACGGGGATGAACGGCTGATTCACGAAATGGACGCCGGGAAGACTTTTTGCGTTAAGCACCGCTGCGATTTCTTCGCCGTTGATCCAGGGCGCGCCGAATTCTTCAAACGGCGCTTCAGTGCCGCGGCCGACGGAGACGCCGGCGTTCTGGAGAATCTCGAGGCCGGGATATAGCAGTGAACCCTTTAGCGTGCGCAGGTTCGGTGAGGGAGGAATCCATTTCAGGCCGGTGCTTTCAAAAAAATAGTTGCGATGCCAGTTTCTCATTGGAATCACGTGGAGTTGGGCGTTGATGTGATTTTCTGTGTTGAGGAACTGGGCTAGCTCGCCGATGGTGAGGCCATAGCGCATGGGGAGCGGAAAGTAAGCGACGAAGGAAGTTTTTTCGGCGTCGAGCATGGGGCCTTCGACGATGTCGCCGTTCAGGGGATTCGGCCGGTCGAGGACAAAGAAGGCGATGTTGCGCTTGGCGGCTTCCTCCATGCAGTAGGCCATCGTGGTGGTGTAGGTGTAGAAGCGGACGCCGGCGTCCTGGACGTCGAAGACGAGGGCGTCGATGCCCTGCAACATTTCGTCGGTCGGGCGCAGATGATCGCCGTAGAGGCTGAAGATGGGCAGGCCGGTGGAGGCGTCTTTGGAGGAAGCAAGCTTTTCGTCGGAGTGGCCGGCGATGCCGTGTTCCGGGCTGAAGAGGGCTACGACTTGCACGCCGGGTGCGTGGGCGAGGACGTTGATTGTGGTGCGCTCTTGATAGTCGAGGCCGGTGTGATTGGTGATTAAGCCGATGTGCTTGCCACGGAGGGGCGCGAATTTTTCCGCTTCGAGAACGTCGAGGCCTGTCTGCACGCGGCCAGCGCGGCTTCTGCTTTTTGCGGGCCTGGCGCGGGTCTGGGCCGCAAGGGAAGAGACTGAAGAGAAAAAGAGAACTGACAGGAAGGCGAATAGTGCGATGCGGGTGGTATACGAGTTGGCACGAACTCGAGAGCGATGTTTCATATGTCCCAATGATATTCTGGAACGGGAGTTCCGCACCTTCATTGTGAGCGGGTAGTGCGCGTGCTATATACAGTCAAGGCATGGGGCACGGCAGGGATTTCTCCAATATGAGCAGGCGAACCGCCCGGTTGATGCTGTTGCCGCTGGTCCTTCTATCGCTTATGACACCGAAAGTTCGCAGCCAATCGCGCAGTGGAAAGTCGCGGAAAACCGCAGTCTCGAAGTCCGCGGCAAAACAAAGCGCATCGCAGGCCGCTCCGAGTTCCAAATCTGCAATCGAAGACCCCGGCAAATGGGTGGAATCGACGCTGAAAGAGATGAGCGTCGAGGAAAAAGTCGGCCAGCTTTTATTTACGACATATCACGGGAGTTTTACGCCGACGGACGCGGCTGCCTACGCGCAGATGATGCACGATGTCGAGGATTTGCACGTCGGCGGTTTCATCAATGTGACCCAGGGCTCGCCACTTGGTTTTCTGAAGAGCCAGGCGTACCCCTCGGCGGTACTCAGCAACCAGTTGCAGGCGAAGTCCAAGCTGCCACTGCTGATTGGAGCGGATTTCGAACGCGGCACGGCGATGCGGCTGGACGAGGGAACTTCGTTTCCCACGGCGATGGCGGTGGCGGCGGCCGGAAATCCGAAAGACGCGTACACGATGGGAAAAATCACGGCGCTCGAGGCGCGCGCGGTGGGGATTCAGTGGATTTACGCGCCGGACGCGGACGTGAACAGCAATCCGGGAAACCCCATCATTAACACGCGATCGTTTGGGGAGAACCCGGAAAGAGTTTCGAAATTTGTAACGGAGTTTATTCGTGGCGTGCAGGAGAATGGCGGGCTGGCCACCGCTAAGCATTTTCCCGGCCACGGCGACACGACGGCGGATTCACACATTGATTTGCCGGTAGTCACGGCCGATCGGGCGCGCCTCGAAAAGCTGGAGCTTGTGCCCTTTCGAGCGGCAATTGCGGCGGGCGTGGGCAGCATTATGACCGGGCATTTGAATGTTCCGGCGCTGGAGCCGGATGCGAATACGCCGGCGACGCTTTCTTCGCGCGTGTTAACAGATTTGCTGCGGAAGCAGCTTGGATTTCAAGGGTTGGTAGTCACCGACGCGATGGACATGGGTGGAATTACCGTGAGGTATGCGCCGGGCGATGCGGCGGTGCGCGCGTTTCTTGCCGGAGCGGATGCGCTGCTGATGCCGCCAGTGCCGGACGCGGCGTATGAAGCCCTGCTGGCGGCGGTGCAGTCCGGGCAGATTTCGCAGGAGCGGCTGGACGGTTCGGTGCGGCGGATTCTGGAAGCGAAGGCACGACTCGGATTGGAGAAGAATCGGTTGGTAGATGTTGCCGCGTTGAATGAAAAATTCGGCAACGTGGCGTGGCAAGCGGAGTCGCAGGAGATTTCCGACCGGGGCATTACTCTGCTGCGAGACACGCCGCATCGTTTGCCTTTGGACGGCACGAAACCCGCGCGGGCGTTGCTGATTTGTTTGTACGCGGATCCCGAACCGTATCCTGGAGAAGATTTGGAGCGCGAACTGCGCAAGCGATTCGACTCCGTCACCACGCTGCGCGCGGACACGAAATTTGCGAAAGCGGAGAACTTGAAGCTGCCCGCTCTGGATTCGTACGACATCGCGATTCTGGCCTTGTTTGTGCGGGTCAGCGATCGCAAGGGCGATGTGGATGTTCCGGCGGACCAGTTCCCTTTGATACAGCAAATTTACAAGACGGGAAAGCCGGTTATTTCTGTCGGGCTGGGAAGTCCGTACCTGATCGAGAGGTTTCCACAGTCGGAAACGTGGCTCTCCGTGTTCGGGATCGCCGATGTGGCGCAGATTTCCGTGGCGCGAGCGTTGTTCGGCGAGATTCCGATCCGCGGGCGCTTGCCGGTGACGATTCCTGGCGTTGACCTGAAGGCTGGCTACGGAATGCAGGTGCCGGCAAATCCGATGACGTTGCAGGCATTGGATGTGCGCGGAGAGGCGCTGCTGAAGCCCGCGTTCGACGTGATCGAAAAAGCCATTGGCGACAGGGCGTTTCCCGGCGCGACGCTGGCCGTTGGTTTTCGGGGCAAGTTGAGCGTGCATGCGTTCGGCAAACAGAAATACGACGCGAAGTCGCCCGCGATAAATGCGGTCACGATGTACGACATTGCTTCGCTCACGAAGGTCGTGGTGACGACAACTCTGGTTGAGAAATTGGTTGAGGGTGACTTCCCTTCTTCGCTCCATCTTGATGCCCCGATCGAACGATATTTGCCGGAGTGGGCGAACGGGCCGCAGCCGGAGTGGCGGCATAAAGTGACCGTGCGCCATTTGATGACGCACACTTCGGGGCTTCCCCCGTTCAAGGAATACTGGCGGACATCAACGAGCAAGCAGGAAACGCTGGCGAGGATTTTCGCTGAGCCTCTGGAGTATGAACCGGGGACGAAGGTTGTGTATTCCGACTTGGGAATTATTTTGATGGCGGAAATTATTCAGCGGCTGACCGGGAAGCCGCTGGATGTGCTGGCGAATGAAAATATTTTCGGTCCACTGGGAATGAGACATTCGATGTACAACCCGCCGAAGGCGATTTGGCCGGAGATTGCGCCAACGGAATTTGACAGCCAGTTGCGCCACCGGATGCTGCAGGGAGAAGTCCACGACGAGAATGCGTTTGCAATTGGAGGCGTTTCGGGGCACGCGGGCGTATTCAGCACGGCAGGCGATCTGGCAGTGTTTTGCCAGATGTTGCTGAATGGCGGGGTGTACGGGCACCAACGGATTCTGAAGCGGGCGACCATCGCCGAATTCACGGCGCCGCAATCGCTGGCGCAGAATGCGCGAACGCTGGGCTGGGTGGTGCCGACGGAAGGCAGTTCCAGCGGCCATTACTTTTCATCGCATAGCTACGGACATACGGGCTTTACGGGGACGACAATCTGGATTGATCCCGACCGGCAGCTTTTCGTGGTGCTGCTGACGAATCGCGTGCACCCTACGCGTGAGAATCACAAGATCGCCGAGGTTCGTACAGCGGTCCACGATGCGGTGATGAAGGCACTAGGGCTGGCGGTGGAAGCCGCACCGGCGAAGTAAGTAACCTTCCAGCTTTTGCCGATCTAAAGATCGACCACTACGAAAAGCAAAACGGCCCGCCTCAGAAGGCGTGCCCTACAAAACCAGTAAAAATCAAGAATTACCGAGGTCCTGCTCGGCTTGGCGGAGGTCGTCGAGCTTGCCGAGGTCGCGCCAGTAATATTCGTTGGCGGGGAAGGCGAGGATTTTTTCACCCTGGCCGGCCAGGCGCAGGTAGGTCGCGATGATGGAGAAGGCACCTTCTTCGGTAATGTTGGTTAGCAGGCGCGGCGAGATCATGTGGATTCCGGAAAAGGCCAACGCCTGCAAATTTGGGGAAGCGCGTGCAAGTTCGGGATCCTGGTCACGACCGATTCGCCGACCGCACAGTTCGCCTTGCTCGTCGAAGAGCAAGTAGCGCGAGCTTTCCCGTTCCTGGACGGCGAGTGTTGCCAGGGCGCGATTCTCGTTGTGAACATTGAGGAGGTGCTGAAAGTCAATCGTGCTGACGACATCCACGTTGTGAACGATGAACGGCTCATCGAGCCGGTTTGGGTCCTGGAGGAAGAACCAGCTGGCTTTTTTCAGGCCGCCGCCGGTGTCGAGCAGCAGCTCCTCGCGGGAAATTTCCACTTGCAGGCCAAAATCATTATTAGCTTTCAGATATTGGATCACCAGGTCGGCAAAGTGGTGCACGTTGATGATGACTTCGCGCACGCCGAAGGAAGCCAGGCGGGTAAGGGTCAGTTCCAGCAGCGTCCGGCCGCCGATTTCGACGAGCGCCTTGGGGCGATCATTCGTCAACGGGCGCAGGCGCGTGCCGAGGCCGGCGGCCAGGACCATGGCCCTCATCGGCTCATCTTCTCCAGTTCCAGGTGTCGCACGACGACTTCTAGCCCGCTCTGGCCGCGCATGCGTTTTGCCAGATGCTCCGCGAGAAAAACGGAGCGGTGCTGCCCGCCGGTGCAGCCGAACGAGACCATCAGATTTTTGAACCCGCGCTGCTGGTAACTGGCGACGCTGGCCTCGACGAGAGCGACTGCGTTGGCGAGAAACTGGTGAACGCCTTCCTGCTGGTTCAGATAGTCGATCACCGGGGCGTCTTTGCCCGTCAATTGCTTAAAGCGCTCTTCCCTACCAGGGTTTGGCAGGCTGCGGGCATCGAAAATAAATCCGCCGCCGTTGCCGGAATCGTCTTTCGGCAGATCGTGGTGGAAGGAAAAACTGAAAATGCGGACTGCCAGAATTTGCGTTTGCGGCCGCGCTGACGGCACCAGGCGCTGCAGTTTTTCAGAGGCCAGCATATTTTGAAACGCACTCAGGAGAGTTGGGAGCCCAATGGGCAGCTTCGCATGGTGCAGCATCCAGCGAATGTTTTTCAGAGCGTAGGGCACGCTCTGCAGAAAATGTGGCTTGCGCTCGTAAAAGCCGCGGAAGCCGTAGGCGCCGAGGGCTTGCATGATGCGGACGTAAACGAAAGCGTAGTAGTAGCGGAGGAAGGCCTGGCGATCGAGCTGGATGTGCTTTGAGAGAGCTTCGAGATAGGCGTCGAGGAGTTGTTGACGGAGATCTGGTGGCAAATCCGCTTTCGCATCAAAGAGCAGCGAGGCGATGTCGTACTGCAGGGCACCCTTGCGGCCGCCTTGATAGTCCACAAAAAATGGCTGTTCATGATGCAGCATTACGTTTCGTGACTGGAAATCACGGTAGAGGAAAAAATCGCTCGGCGCTTCCAGCAGAAAATTCGTCAGGCGATCAAAATCGTCTTCGAGGGCCTGCTCGTTGAAAGGGATGGCGGCCAGGCGCAGGAAATAATATTTGAAATAGTTGAGATCCCAGTTGATGGACTGGCGGTCGAAGCTGCCGCGCGGGTAGCAGACGGAATAGTCCAGATCGCGCCCGGCCTCGATTTGAAAGCGGGGTAGTTCCGAGACGACTTTGCGGTAGTAGTCCACCACGGACGGAGCGATGGAATCGCCAGACCGATTCAGCGAGAGGAATTCAAAAAGAGTGGTGTTCCCGAGATCTTCCTCAATATAGGCGTCGTGGTCGAGGTCTTCTGCATAAATCTCGGGCACCGGGAGGCCGTGGCGTCGGAAGTGCCGCGAGAAGGCGAGAAACGCCGCATTCTCTTCGCGCACCGAGTAGAGAATACCGATCGCGGACTGATTTCCCCGGGAAAGGCGGACAATTTTGCGTCCGGAGGCGCCGAGTTCGCCCTGGAGCGGCTGGATTCGCTCCGGTGGCGCGTGGAAATGCTTTTCAAAAAGCTTGTTCAATACGTCCATGAAATGGGTTCCAGCTCATTCGGATTAACGAAAGAAATAGGACAGACTCTTTTCTATCATAGCTGTTCGCCAGGGCAGGCGCTCAATTGCGGGAGTGTTGCTGTTCCTGTTGTTAGGGAAAGTGGAACTTGCGCGCGGCCCCTTACTTCGAGGAGGGAGGCCCCGCTATACTTTAGAAATGCCCTCACGCAAGGTGGTGCGGAACCCTCATCCGCCGCGGATTACCGAAGGACGAAACGCGGCGTCGAAAGACCTCGACCGGATGAGTTCGCTGGAGATTATCCGGCTGATGAGCCACGAAGACCGGAAGGTTGCGCCCGCGGTCGGGCGCACGATTCCGGCGATTGCACGCGCGGTGGATGAAATTGTGGCGAGGATGAAGGCAGGGGGACGATTGATCTATGTTGGCTCGGGTTCGAGCGGCAGAATAGGCGTGCTCGACGCTTCGGAGTGTCCGCCGACGTTTGGCGTCTCGCCAAATCTCGTGCGCGCGCTGATTGCAGGTGGAAAAAAAGCCGTGATGCAATCGGTGGAGGGCGCGGAAGACCGGCCGGGAGACGGGGCGCGAGATTTGAGGAAAATTCGACTCGGCAAGCTTGATTCGGTCGTCGGGCTTGCGGCCAGCGGGACGACGCCCTACGTGCTCGGCGCGATTGGTTACGCGAAGCGCCGCGGCGCACTTACTGTCGGTGTGGCGGCGAATCACCGGTCGCCGCTGGCAAAGGCGGCGGAGATCGCGATCACGCCGGAAGTGGGGCCGGAAGTACTCGCCGGGTCCACCCGGCTGAAGACAGGCACGTCGCAAAAAATGGTGCTGAACATGCTCTCTACGGCAGTGATGGTTCGCCTCGGCCATGCGTACGACAACCTGATGATCGACGTCGGCGAGGCAAATGAGAAGCTTAGAGAGCGCGCCAAATGGATTCTGAAAGAAGCCAGCGCCAAAGACGTGTCCGCGGTTACGCGGGCATTGCGTCAAAGCGGACACGACCTTCGTTTGGCGCTGATTATGTTGAAACGCGGAGTATCCGCAAAACAGGCCCACAAAATCCTGCTGCAATCACGCGGGAATTTGCGGAAAGCATTGGGAGAGTAGCCGAACCACTTGTATCGGCAAATTTCGAAATGGATAAATTCAGGATACGCGGCGGAAAACCGCTGCACGGAACAGTGAGAATCAGCGGTGCGAAGAACTCCGCTCTGCCGGCGATGGCGGCGGCGCTGCTGACCGCCGAACCGGTGACGCTGCACAACATTCCCAAAGTGCGCGACATCATTACGATGAGCAAACTGCTGGCGTTCATGTCGGCGAACGTTTCCGCGCATGAGATCCCCGCCGAAAGCTACACCATCGAAACCAAATCGATGAATGACGCAGTGGCCCCCTATGAACTGGTGAAGACGATGCGGGCTTCGATTCTGACCTTGGGGCCGGCGATTGCGCGGTCGGGTGTGGCGCACGTTTCACTGCCGGGAGGCTGCGCGATTGGCGCGCGGCCCGTGGACCTGCATCTCGCGGCGCTTGAAAAGATGGGCGCGCGGATCGCCACGGAGCACGGCTACATCCAGGCCAGCGTGCCAAATGGCGGTAGGCTGAAGGGCGCGCACATCGTGTTCGAGAAAATCACGGTGACCGGAACCGAGAATATTCTGATGGCCGCCACGCTGGCGGAGGGCGAGACGATACTCGAGAACGCCGCCCGCGAACCTGAAATCACTGACCTGATTCACCTGTTGCGCAAGATGGGCGCGGAGATTCAGGGGGATGACACCTCAACACTGCGGGTGCGCGGCGTTCCCAAGCTGCATGGCGCCTCCCATTCCGTGATTCCCGATCGCATCGAGGCCGGAACATTCCTGATTGCCAGCGCTATCACGGGCGGTGAACTTACCATCGCCGATTGCAACCCAGGTCACCTTGGTGCCGTGTTGGCAAAGCTGGAGACGGACGGTGTGCGCGTAGAACGGCGGGATCAGTCAACTTTGCGCGTTCGCGCCGCAAAGAAACTTGTGGGCTCCGATATAACCACGGAAGAGTATCCCGGCTTCGCCACGGACATGCAGGCGCAATACATGGCACTGGCGACGCAGGCCGAAGGCACTTCGGTGATCACCGAAACTATTTTTGAAAATCGCTTCCTGCATGCCAGCGAAATGATCCGCATGGGAGCCAACATTTCGATCGACGGGCGCCGCGCTGTGGTTCGAGGGCCAGCGAAGCTCTCCGGAACCACGGTCCAGGCTTCGGACTTGCGAGCCAGCGCCGGGTTAGTCCTCGCCGCACTCGTGGCCGAGGGCGAAACGCTCATCGATCGTGTCTACCACATCGATCGCGGCTACGAGGGCATCGTCGAAAAGCTCCAGGCCCTCGGCGCCGACATCGAGCGCCTCCATTTCCCCTCCTCCTGAGCCGCACGGCAAAAACTCACGAACTCTGCTACAATCCCGCAGTGCTTTTGGCTGGCTGAGCACGTGCGTACGCGGCTTCACCTGGGAAACGACACCGGAGGGACATCATGCGGAACACGGAACTTTTGAACAAAATTGACGCCGCGATCGCGGAAAAGAATTTGCTGAAGCATCCCTTTTACCAGGATTGGCAGGCGGGCAAGCTGAGCCGGGAAGCGCTGCAGCTTTACGCGGCGCAGTATTACCGCCATGTGGAGGCCTTCCCGAAGCACCTGCGGGTGTTGGCGGCGCGGACGGAGGGGCCGGTCCGCGACCTCATTCTGGAAAATCTGGCGGAGGAAGAGAATCCTTCGCGGCCGCACCCGAAGATGTGGCGGGAATTCGCTGCTGCGCTGGGCGTGGGCGAAGACGATATTACCTGCTGCCCTGCCTTGCCGGGGACGCAGGCGGTGGTGGAAACGTTCCGGGAGATTGTGGGCGACCGGCCGGTGGCCGAGGCGGTTGCGGCCTTGTACGCTTACGAAGCGCAGGTGCCGGAGATTGCCACGACGAAGATCGACGGGCTGAAGAAATTTTATGGCGTGAAGTCGGCGGAGGGGTTGGCTTATTTCGAAGTGCACGAAGAGGCCGACAAGGCGCACCGGGAGGCTTGGCGCGGGTGGCTGGCCGAGCACGCCGAAGGCAGTGAAGAGGAGATTCTGGCGACGACGAATGAGGCGCTGGACGCATTGTGGGGCGCGTTGTACGCGGTGCAT
>Ga0210409_10006897_pt1 | contig 11786 bp, 11 predicted proteins | sample IncBWH17MmetaG_FD_161649 | JGI IMG/M metagenome (GOLD analysis project Ga0210409, IMG submission 161649) | Forest soil microbial communities from Barre Woods Harvard Forest LTER site, Petersham, Massachusetts, United States - Inc-BW-H-17-M | ecosystem: Environmental > Terrestrial > Soil >...
CGCCGGCCACCGCCGAGAAGATCGGCATTACACGCGGCAAGGGTATTGCGCGTGTCAAGGTCTCGCCGATCGCCGTGCCTATGCCCGATGGCAGCGTCAAAGCGGGTGTCGCGGCCAGCGACCCCGAGATCGTGATGCTACGCTGAACTGGCTTCGGTTCGGTTCATCGCTACGACAGGGGTCCGGCCCGAGGTTGCGGCGCTCGCAGACCCGAGGCGCAGACGAGACTAGCGGGTCTTGCGACGAGTTCCTTTCGGTGCAGACCGTGCGAGTTCGGCGACCCGCGCCGGACTGACTGCGTCTGAAGGGAGCTGGTTTTCTGCGGTAAGTTTCGCTGCCAGTCGTGCGCGGCCGCCGGATGCGAATCGATGTTCGAGGTGCTTGCTGATTTGCGTGCGAACGAAATCCGTGGCGTGTGCGAGATCCTGGATGTCACGCGTACGCTTGGCGTCGCGCATGTCCGGATGCGGATCCAGATTCACCGAGCCGTCCAGAATGTCGCGCTGCATGGCGTCAAGTGCCTGCGGCTGCACCGGCACCGTCAGGTCAGGCGTGTTGGTACGCCAGGTCCGATTGGCAGACGAGAGCAGATATTTCTGCGTGAGCTTGTTCGCGTTCTCATCGCGGGCGGTGAGAAAGCCACCCGGCAACTGGAACGCATCGATCACGGATCCAGGGATAGTCGAATGGCTGTAGACGGTGGAGTCCACCGCCGCCGGGAACCATGGCGAGATCAGCAGGGCCGGCACCCGAAGACCCAGCCGCTTGAAGTCGAACGGCACTAGAAACGACTGATCGAGGCGCCCCGGAATGCCATCCGGCGATACCGTCGAGGGTGGGACGACATGATCGTAGTAGCCGCCGTGCTCATCGAACGTGATCACCAGCAGCGTCTTCTTCCACACCTGCTCGTTGGACTTCAGCGCTCCGTAGACGTCAGCGATCAGTTTCTCCGCCGGACGCACATCGGCCGGTGCGTGCATGCTGTTTATGGTGATGTGGTTCTTTCCAAGAAACGCTGGGGTGATGAACGAATAAGTCGGCAGGGTGTCGCCAGCGACGTCACTGAGGAAGTTCTGTTCGAACAGCACGTGGTTGGTAGGATCGGACTTGACGTTGGGATAGAGCTCCAGCACGTCGTTCAAGTCGAAGTAGTACACCCTCCAGCAAAGGCCAGGTTGTGCACTGATGCGGTCGTAGAGCGTGTCGCAGGTGAATTTCGGCTTCCAGCTGGCGTTGTAGGTGTAACCCTGCGAGGTGGCCGCGTGAACGAAGGCTCGATTGGGCATGGTCGGGCCCGGAACATCGGCGAACCAGTGGTCGCACAGTACGAAGTTCTGTGCAAGGCTCGTCAATACGGGCAGCTGAGTCGGATCGAAGCAGTTCATGACCTGCTGGATCTCGTTGGAGGTCGGTTCGCGCTTGAATTTTTCGAACAGTGCGGTGCGAAAGGAGGCGGCGAAGCCGTTCAGCTTCGCAGTGGCGGCAGCGACACTGGCCGGCTGCTTGGTGTTGCCGAACAATTGCAGATTGACCTCTTTCAGGCTGTGCGAGGGACCATCGCCGACCGCGAGGTAATCGCCGCCCTTGCGCGTCCTGAAGGCCTGAGTGCCGCTCTTTCCGGGAGTCAGGTAGTTGACCATGCCGCTCGCCTTCAAGCCCTCTCCGAGTCCGAGATAGCCATAGATGTGATCGAACGATCGGTTCTCCAGCATGAGGACGATGATGTGATCGAATAGCAGATTGGCCATGACACCCTCCGAGACTTTCGCTACCAGCGGATTGCTTTGAAATGGCACAGGAAAAGCCGCTGTTGATGGCGCGACCTTAGCCCGCGAACGAACTTTCGAACACTCGCCCGCTGTGAATTATTTGTTGCAGACTTACTGATTCCATAGAATCGAAGCAGGGGGCGGCGATTGCTCAATGAACGTCAACGGTCAAGCGTACAGAACAATTTGGTTGGCGGACGATGGCATTAGCGTGCGTGTCATCGATCAGCGACGCCTGCCGCACGAGTTCACGACGCTGGACTTGCGCACGCTCGATGAAGCGCTGATCGCGATCAAGGAGATGGCCGTGCGCGGAGCGCCGTTGATCGGCGCCACTGCAGCGTTCGCCGTGGCATTGGCTCTTCGGGCCGATCCTTCGGATGCGGCGCTGGCGGCATCCGTCGACCGACTGGTCGCCTGTCGCCCCACGGCCGTGAATCTGGCGTGGGCGGCGCGCACGGTCGCATCGCAGGTCATGCGTCTTCCGACAAAGCAGCGGTGGGCTGGGGCGTTGGCCGAAGCGCAGCGTATCTGCGAGGACGATGTGAGCTGTTGCCGCGCCATCGGGGCGCACGGCGCGGACTTACTGGCAAGCCTCGACACCGGCGGGCGTCCGATCCAGATACTGACTCACTGCAATGCCGGCTGGCTGGCGACGGTGGACTGGGGAACCGCACTCTCGCCGATCTATGTCGCTCAGCAACGCGGGCTGTCGCTTCACGTTTGGGTCGATGAGACTCGGCCGCGCAATCAGGGCGCGGCGTTGACTGCTTGGGAGCTGGGTCAGCAAGGCATCCCTCATACGGTCATCGCCGACAATGCCGGCGGTTACCTGATGCGCCAGGGCAGAGTCGATCTGTGTATCGTCGGAGCCGATCGTGTCGCAGGCAATGGCGATGTCTGCAACAAGATCGGCACTTACCTCAAGGCTCTGGCCGCCTTCGACAATCGCGTGCCGTTCTATGTGGCGATGCCTCATTCGACCATCGACTGGAATCTGAGCTGCGCAGACCACATCACGATCGAGCAACGCGACCCCGACGAGGTGCGAAGCATCGTGGGCCTCGATGCAAACGGTAAGCTCTCGCGGGTGCAGCTCACACCTCCCGGCTCCGCCGCCGCGAATTTTGCTTTTGACGTGACACCGGCACGTCTGGTGACGGGCCTGATCACCGAGCGCGGTATCGCACGCGCCACACGGGAAAGTCTCGCTGGTCTGTATGGCATTGGCTCAGCAGTGAAAGCGCTACCGCAATGAGGAGCCTGTGGAGCGCTGAGGACGCCGTCAATCTCGTCAGGCACTACGCGGCCAGGGGTGTCGCGGAGGATGTGGCGCTGCGCATCTATTCCAGCCGCCTGCTCGGCTCCGACCCGCGGCTGGTGCAGCACGGTGGCGGCAACACCTCGGTGAAGACGCGGGAACGGCTCATCACGGGTGAGCAGGTCGAGGTCATCCGCGTGAAGGGCAGCGGCTGGAACCTGGACGCCATCGAGCCTGAAGGCCTGCCATCCATGCGGCTTTCGGCACTGCAGGAGCTGAAGCACGTCGCGCATATGAGCGATGAGGCGATGGTGAACGCCCAGCGCTCGGCGTTACTCGATTCAAATGCACCCACGCCATCCGTTGAGACGTTGCTGCATGCCTGGGTGCCACAGGTCGTCATCGATCATACCCACGCCAACGCAGTGCTCGCTGTCGTGGACCAACCTGATGGCGAGAAGCGGGCGGGCGATATGTTCGCGGACGTGCTGGCAATCTGCCCGTACGTGATGCCCGGCTTTGCACTTGCGCAAAAGGTGCGGGAGATCATCGAGGCACAGCGCACCGCGCAGGGCATCATTCTGTTGAAACATGGCATCTTCACTTGGGGCGAGACGGCACGCGAGGCCTACGAGCGGATGATTGCGATGGTCACGCGCGCGGAGCGGGCCATCGAGCAGGCCTCTGGCTCCGAGCCACGCGTCATGGCTTCTTCGCACGCACCCGAAAAGCTCGCGGCTCGCGTGCTGCCGGTATTGCGCGGAGCGCTGGCGCAAAGTCTAGGAGCTGGCGCCTGGAAGCGTGTGGTGCTGCAACGGCGCGAGTCGCCTTCGATCATGAGCTATCTGCAGCATCCGCAGTTGCAGCAAATCAGTCAGCACGGACCTGCGACCCCGGATCATGTGCTGCGCATCAAGCCGTGGCCTCTGATACTGCGCGGTCTCGGCGAGTCTTCCGAGGCGCAGCTGGCGGCGAGCGTTCGCGAGGCAGTGAATGAATTTGCGCAGCGATACCAGGCGTACTTCGCTCGCAACAATCGACGTGTGGGTGGCGATCGCACGGCACTGGATCCGATGCCTCGCGTCATTCTGGCGCCTGAACTGGGGCTGATCGGAGTCGGTCAGCGACACACCGACGCCGCAACAGCGGCGGATGTCGCGCAGACGAACGCGGAAGTCATCTCGGCAGCGCAGAGTCTCGGGTCATTCGTGAGCATCGACGAAGGCGACGTATTCGATGTGGAGTACTGGTCGCTGGAACAGGCCAAGCTTGGCAAGTCCATCACCGGTCGGCTCGCCGGACATGTCGTGGCCATCACCGGTGGTGGCGGGGCGCTGGGATCCGCGACCGCACGAGCGTTCTTCCGCGAGGGGGCCGAAATCGTCGTGCTGGATTCCAACGCGCAGGCGGCCAGCACCGTGGCGAGCGCAGTGCAGGGTCTCGGGCTGACCTGCGACGTGACCGATGCGAGCGCGGTCGAGGGCGCGATGCACGCGGTCTGTCGCACCTATGGTGGACTGGACATCCTGGTTTCCAACGCCGGAGCGGCCTGGACGGGCCGCATCGGCGAGGTCGATGACTCGACGCTTCGGGCGAGCTTTGAGCTGAATTTCTTCGCCCATCAGAATGCGGCACGGGCGGCGGTCGCGATCATGCGGCGTCAGCAGACCGGTGGCGTATTGCTTTTCAATGCCTCGAAGCAGGCCCTGAATCCAGGGACGAGCTTTGGTCCCTATGGAATTCCCAAGGCCGCGGTCGTGGCGCTTGCGAAGCAGTACGCTCTCGACTACGGGTCGATGGGTATCCGAGCCAATGTCGTGAATGCGGATCGGATCCGATCGGGACTGCTGACGCAGCAGATGATTGCCGAGCGCGCCCAGGCACGCGGTGTGGGCGAGGCCGAATACATGGGCGGCAACCTGCTGGGCCTGGAGGTGCGCGCCAGCGACGTCGCCGAGACATTTCTTGCGCTGGCGCTGGCCGAGCGCACCACTGCCGCGATCGTCACAGTCGATGGCGGCAACGTGGCGGCGTCGGTCCGATGAATGCAACCCCATATGGCTGGAGAGCCCTTCCATGAAAGACTGGGTCATCGGCGTGATCGGTGGATCCGGCCTGTACGATATCGAGGCGCTGACGCAGCGGCGCACGCTCGAGCTGAAGACGCCCTGGGGGGCGCCATCAGAATCGTTGCTCGAGGGGATGATTGACGATGTGCGTATGATCTTTCTGCCGCGCCACGGCCGTGGACACCGCATCGGACCCTCGGACGTGAACTACCGGGCCAATATTGCGGCGCTCAAGATGGCTGGCTGCACCGACATCGTGTCGGTTTCCGCAGTCGGGTCGCTGCGGATCGACATGCCGCCACGGACCTTCGTCGTCGTGGATCAATACATCGATCGCACCTTCGCGCGTCACAAGACATTCTTTGAGCCGGGCGTGGTGGGACACGTGTCCATGGCCGACCCCACCTGTGCCCGGCTATCAGGACTGCTGGCGACGGCTGCAAGCGAGAGCGGCGCATCGGTGGTGCAGGGCGGTGTCTATCTGGTGATGGAAGGTCCGCAGTTCTCGACACGTGCCGAGAGCCGCCTCTACCAATCGTGGGGATGCGATGTGATCGGCATGACCAATATGCCGGAAGCGAAACTCGCGCGCGAGGCGCAGCTGCCCTATGCCAGCGTGGCGATGGTAACCGACTTCGACTGCTGGCATCGCGAGGAGAAACCGGTCGAGGTTGAGCACATCCTTCGATGCATGCACGACAACGTGCAACAGGCGCGCACAACGATCGAACGGCTCGTCAGGGCATTGCCTGCTCAGCGCCCGCCGTCCCCGATCGATCGCGCGCTCGAAGGCGCCATCATCACGGCCGAGCCGTCGCGCGATCCGCAGGTACTTTCCAAGTTGCGCTGTCTGACGTCGCGCTCGACAGTCTTCAGCCACTAGGCATCCGCAATAGGAGTGCGAACTGCCTGGACGGCGTCGATCCGCGTTGAGCTAACTTGCCTGCACGAGTTGAAACCGAGCGCCGCAAATCCACACGGAATCTGCAATCACAGACAGCCCCAGCGCTCGCGCAGCCTCGAGCGCCCGATCAGGCCGCATCGTCGAAACACGAAATCCCGCGATCACGTCGGTATCGGCCTTAACAAATTCCAGCGCGCCCGCGTCGATCCCGATGCAGAATCCCTCGGGCGATTCGACCGGCGGGGCAGCGCCGAGTACCTGTGCCCACCGGCGTGATATTGCATCAGCGTCGCGTGCGAACAACGTGACGGCCTGCACCTGTTGGCGCTCTTGCAGCGCTACGCACTGCGCCCAATCCGGGCCGGCCCAGCGCCACGATTCCGGTGGTGTCGCCTCATCGAGGGATACCAGCGCAGCACCAATGTCCTTCGGGTGTAGATGCACCGATCTGATATCAGGATACGCCGCTCGCCACACAATCCGAACCGAAAGCTGGTCGAGTCGGGTCTCGGCGCGTGCGAGATCATCGGTCTGCAGAATCAGCATGTAACCGGAATCGCCGTGCCGGTCGATATGACGTCCCACAGCGGTGTTGGGGCGAATCGGCGCGACCACTTCCAGAAACTGATCGCCAATCGCCATTAGCGCATTGTGCAAGCCGAACGTCTCGACTTCCGGGTCCCGATAGCAGACTTGAACACCCAGAACCCCTTGGAACTGGGCAACGCTCGCCGCCAAATCGCGCGCCGCGACGACGATTTGGCGAATGCGCAGACTCATCGGCCGACAAACTTCGACTCGCGCCTTTCGACGAACGCTCGAGCCCCTTCGCGATGATCCTCCGTCTCCGCGCACCGCAGATGCGTGAGCGCTTCGCGGTCCAGCAGCGATGCATAGTCCTGCGTGGAGGCCAGCCGCACGTTTTCCTTCATGTAGCGGTAGGACACCTGGGGTCCCTTGGCGATACGCGCGGCCAACTCAGCCACGGTTGCGGCAAATTGATCTTGCGGAATGACTCGATTGATGAGTCCGATCTGCAGGGCCTGCTCAGCCGTCAGTACGTCCGACAGAAGCAGGAGCTCCTTGGCTTTCGCTTCGCCCAGCAGGCGAGTCAGAGGCCATGTGATGCCGAAGTCACCACCCAGGCCGACCTTGGCAAACGCCGTGGTGAACTTTGCATGACTGGATGCAATCCGCAGATCGCACGCCAGCGCAATCCCCAGCCCCGCGCCGGCGGCGGCGCCATTGACGGCGGCAATCGTCACCTTCGGAAGCGAATACAAAAGCCCACTCAAGCGATGCGAGGTTCGTTGCCGATCCAGCCGTTGCTCGAAGGTCGACGCCGCGCCTGCAGCGGCGCTCATCGCCGATACATCGCCTCCGGCGCAAAAACCGCGTTCCGCGCCTGTGACGACGACGCAGCCGATCGACGAATCGTTCGCGAGAAGTTCCAGCGTCGCGATGGCCTTCGTCACCATCTCCGCCGACAGCGCGTTCAGCTTTTCCGGCCGATTGAATCTGAGTGTCGCAACGCCGTTATTGAGTTCGACGAGCAGATGATCGCTGGTAGACATGAGACGACCTCCCGATAGGTCCGGAAGTGTCGGGCTTTTGGCGGGTCGTGTCTATCGGCAGCGGCGCGTCGTGGGCGGCCTGGCCTGCCTCTAGTGCAATGGATGCAGTGATTTGCCCGATGTCGAACGCGTGGGTGTCCGCGTGCTGGTAACGGTGCTTGGACGCGGCGCGGCAGTCGGCGGGGACACCCTGGTGTTCTGGGGCGTACGGCTAACGGAGCTCGGTACCGCGACGCTGCGCGCTGCCGCGATGGGCGGCGCCCTGTACACCGCGGGGTTTGACGTGGTTGCGGCGACCCGATGATCCGTGCTGAGCCCGGGCGGGGTGACTCTGACGGACACGTGCGACGCCTCCAGAGGAATCTTGGCAGCCTGCACCATGTTTTGATGTTGCTGGGATGTCGCGGGGATATGCGTCTCGGATGCGAAGGCTCGTTCCTCGGCGGTCGCGGCGAACGTCGTGCCGCCAGGTCCTCCGTGGTAGCTCACTCTATTGAGGGGGCCGCGGGCGGCCTCGTTGAACGTGTTGTGAAAGCGCTCGTTCACGTTGCTGACGGCTCGATTGTAGGCAAATGAATTGCCCACCCAGCGCCCGCCGGCAAACCCTGAGCCAAAGTAGCCGAAACCGTAGTTGATGCCGCCGTAGTAGCCGACGTGCGGTGCCCAATAGCCTCGGTGGAAGACATAAACAGCGCCGACGTAGCCCCAGTAACCTGGGGTCCACAGCACGCCCACTCGCGGCGGCTGAACCCAGGCCCCCGGTACCCAGTAGTAGCCGGCAGCACTCCAGGCCCAATAGCCTGGCGTCCAAAGATAGCCCTCTTCGGGGCACGGCGGCTGCTCATTGTCCGGCAATGCCGGTGGCGCCTGGGTCGCTTCAACCTCCCCGGCAGAGCTGTTGGCCAACGGCGCGGCTGACTGCAGTGCGGAGCTATCGGGCGGTGCCTGGTCTGAATAAACCACATGCCCCTGAGCATCCACGTACCGGTAGACGTCGCTGGCCCGTAGCGTCGGACATGCGAGCGAGGCAATCGCCACGAAAAGCACACCGCGCCATTGAGCGTGCGATGACGTCCGTAGCAGTCGCCGCGAGTTTGTGTACATTCAAATAATCTAGCGTGGACGGCAATTTCGATTCGCGATGCGCATCACAGTACCAATCCGCCAGATGACATATCGGCTGATAAAGACTGTGAAGTGAGGGATGGTAGACGCAGAACCTACCAGCGAGACACGCGAACCCTCGGATCACCGGCCGAATACCGGAGCAAGCTCTGGATCTGTACCGGCGTGCCGGCTTGACGCTCTACGGCTTGCGCTATTTCGACTTCGTTGCCAGCACCTCGACGGCGTTTTGGACCCGGGCCCTGACCATGAAGCGCCATTCGGGGTCTCTGGCATCGCCGTGAGGAATCGTGGTCTCGACGTCGCTGTCCTTGCCACTGATCTTGATCACATGATCGGTGGTGATCATCTCCGGCGCACCGCCATCCCATTGAACTTCGCGAATCCTGATGGGCGGCCTCACGCGCAGGCCGGTCTGCGTGGCCTCATCCATGACGAACACATGCATCGCACGGTATTCGCCCTCGGTTTTGGTGGTCATGATGCGAGCCAATGTGCGTTGCTGGGGTGCATGCAGCACCGTATTTACAGTAATCGATCGCTACAGTCTGTGCGCTCTCGCGCCTTTTTGCCATCGCCTTGAGGTCAACTGATAGGTGCGCCCGTATCCAGCCCGCAAGCCCGCCATTCAGTGAGTCTATCCAGCGGCGTCTCCAGAGCATCATGCCGCCAGCGGTGGAGCCCCTCGCGCTCTTTACAACGTTGGCGCCCGACTAACGATTGTTCGAGCGCTTCACCGGTGGCGGCCTGCTTGGCCGTGGTCATCTGCCCTCCACCAGCGTGAGGTGGTGATCGATCGGGTCACTGCTAAGTGCCGACCCGAATACGAATGGGGTGTCCATGTTGGGTTGTTCGCTCAAAAGGCGAAACCTTCGCGCTGAACAACTGGCCTCGATGCTTCTGGCCGGCTTCTATCGCACCGTGTCTTATCTGACCCACTTGCTGCGGATTCCCTCTGAGAAGTGGGCGACGAGGTTTGCGTGACGCCGCGTCCCTGCGTAAGCAGGGGAAAGGTTGACCGTAAACCGTGGCGGCGCTGGTAGTGCAGCGCACTGTACGCTAGCGCACAGTGCGCTCTGCCGGAGCGGAGTAAAAGGATCCCGGAAAAATTCCGGCATGCGCCGAGGGGATCGACTCCAGAGGTCACGCCATGAGTAAGCTGTTCGAAGAGGGCGAGGGTGTCTACTGGCTCCGCCGTAACTGCAAGCCGGTGCCGGCAACTGTGATAAAGCTCCGGCCTCATCGGGTGCTGATACGACTGGAAGTCGGCGACCACAATTCGCGCAAGCACGTGCTGCCGCGCAATCTGCGCCGCAGAGACGTCGATAGCCTGACCGCTTTGATCGTCGGGCTGTTGGGTTGTACTGCATTGATGCCTACGCGATTCAGATGCGAGGCACGATAGCTTTGCGGCCGACAGTGACTCTCAAGGGGCGTTCATTGGTCGCTCCGGCGTCAAATCCACTTACGGTTCCTCTGCAAATTCTGTAGAAGGTAAGCGAACCCCGCGAGTCTCGCACGGCCTCGCAAATGCGCTTTGCCGATGTCTTCCATTATTCCCCTAGGACTACTAGATCGGCTGCACTCACCTGCGGCCTTTGGCTCTCCCGCGTTTGGCCGTAGCCTACACGGATGGTGGCGGCAAACGCGATCTGCCTAAGCGCTGTCAGTCTCGTCCATGACGACGAGCGCGTTCCCCACTTTGTGCCCGGTGTCCACATAGGCATGCGCCTGCGCGATCTGCGCAAACGGATAGCGCCGGCCGATGACCGCTTTGAGCTCTCCGACCTCGATCAGCTCTTTGAGAATGGCAAGCTCGGCGGCCAAGGCCGAGGACGATACGGAAAAGGCGAGAGAGAACGGGCCAATGATCTTCACCGCGCTCGTGACTGACGCCCAAAGCTTTTCGGGGCCTAGCAGAAAAAGACCGGCGATGGAGATCAAGACATAGGTTCCGCCGCGCTTTAGGGCCCGAAGGCTGCGCGCGAATCCGCTCTTGCCAACGGTATCGACAATGACGTCATAAACAGGGCCGGCGGTCGAGAAATCATCCTTCGTGTAGTCGACCACCACATCGGCGCCGAGCGATCTCACCAGCTCCAGGTTCGTGGGGCCGCACACGCCGGTGACGCGCGCGCCGAAATGCTTGGCCAATTGAACCGCGAGTACTCCGACGGCGCCGGACGCGCCATAGATGAGCACATTCTGCCCGGGCTCGATCTTGGCGAGCTTGAGAAATCCCAGCGCCGTCAGGCCGCCACCGGCGATCGCCGCCGCCTCGTCCAAACTCATATTGACCGGTTTGTGTTGAACCGCGCCAGATTCAGGGATGTGGAGAAACTCGGCGTGCGCTCCTCCCTGCGTGCCCGGAATACCGAAGATGAGGTCGCCTATGCTGAAGCGTGTGACGTCCTTGCCAACCTCAACGACGCGTCCGGAGAATTCCACGCCGCCGACTACAGGCTTCCGTGGCTTCAAGATGCCGGCCATGAATCTGAATAAGAAGCTAGCAGCGCTTCGGACGGCCGCATCCGTGGCGCAAACCGTCGTCGCATGAACGCGCACGAGGATCTCATTGTCCTTGGGAACGGGCTTGGCAACGTTCGCAATATGAACAACGTCCGGTGGTCCGTAGTTGATGTAGTGAGCGACTCTCATCGTGCGATCTATCGATGCCTTGGACTCATTCTCTAAATATTAGCCATCCCACGTGAATGATAGCTCGCGAGGGGTCGGTCGTAAGTGCCAGAAGCAAGACGCAGCGGCCGGCGAGGCGGAGAGCTCGCCGGCGCGCGTCAACTGCTACCAAGGACGCCTCAAGAAGCGTGAGCACTCTTCGCGAGGCTTAGAATCCCTGTGTTTAGTTCGCACTGTGCCCTTTACACATCGTCGTGTTCCCCTCGCAAAGACTCCCGCCGCCTGAGTGGCCACCCGCTGGAGGCAAACTTGGAAGCGATTCGGTGAACTCAATGTCAGGATACTGGTAGTCATATAACCCAGCCTGACAGGAGCCCAAGTTCAAGTTATTGGTCTCTCCAGTGTATCCGCTAGCATATCCAGGAGGGAGACAGCTTGGCGCGT
>Ga0210409_10006900_pt1 | contig 11784 bp, 13 predicted proteins | sample IncBWH17MmetaG_FD_161649 | JGI IMG/M metagenome (GOLD analysis project Ga0210409, IMG submission 161649) | Forest soil microbial communities from Barre Woods Harvard Forest LTER site, Petersham, Massachusetts, United States - Inc-BW-H-17-M | ecosystem: Environmental > Terrestrial > Soil >...
GTATAGAAAGGGGCTAATGGGCTAACCCCTTTTTTTAATCCTGTATTCAATCAAATTTTTGCCAAGAATTATTATAAATCTAACCAAATACAAATTTTATGATCAAAACTAATGACCTGGTCCAGTACTTCTGGACCCACGCAAATCTCATCACCACCAAAGAAGGCGTGGAAGCTGCGCTTCATGGGGATCAACTTATCGAGGTAAGTGTGATGCTCCGCAACCATGAAGAAAATGTAGTGCGGCTGCAACTGAGAAGTGCTTTTACTTCGCCATTGAGATTCATTGAAGCCTTTAACCTTCAATACCCTGAAGATATTAAAAAGATCAGCATGGAAAACCTGATGATCTTGTATAAAAACGGGAAGGCGGAACTGTGTGTAACGGAATTCTAATAAACAACAAAATATAACTAGACCTATCCTATAAAAAAACTAAACTTATTAAATTAATGAAACTCAAAAAACCTGAAAAGGAGCTGATGGAAATCGTTCCGATGAATCCAAATACCATAGCTAAACTCCTCGAAATACTGAAACCAATTAAGAACCTTGGCCTGCCATTTGATAATTACCTGAAAAGTGTAATGGTTGCCAAACGTTGCCTGGGCACTCATGATATCCATGAAGAAGGCAAGATCATCAAAAGTGCTTATTATATTTCCAGTGGTTTTATCATCGCTTATTACTATACCAAGACTGGTGAACTGCGGGTGGTCAAGATATTTGGGCCCGGTTATATTGCTGCGGGCAATGGTTTTCTAAACCATAAAGTATCCAAATATAATCTGATGATCTTAAAGGGTACCCTGGTGTTGGAAATTACCTATGATCAAATGCAAAATGGTTATGCAGAGGTTCCGGGAATGCAGGAACTGGCTTTGTTAACCAAGGAAGATCTTTACGACGAAGACCTGCAGCTGGCAGAAATGTTGAGTAAAACCGGTGAAGAAAGGATACTTGAGTTTTACAAGCGGTTTCCAACATTGCTGAAGCTACCGAGGCTGCTTCAAGATAAGTATATAGCCAGTTTGTTGCACCTTTCTGTACCCAGGTTACAACATATCCGTGTTGACTTGTTTAACAGGGGTTTGTTACCTGTAAAATAGTTCCCGGTTTGCAGGTGCTGGTGGTTCTGGCATCTGCTCACATCACATTACGGAACAAGTTTTTATCATGTTTGAAGCTTACCTCTTTTAATATGAATTCGGCATCCGGCTGGTTCCCCCTGGAGCCGTTAACTATTCCTTTAGCGGTGAGGTTGATCAGGATTTCGTTTTCTTTTAGGTCTATAATTTCAATGCGCAGTTCTTCTATGTTCTCATGCTGAAAATAATAGATATTGGACAGCACCTCTTCACGCTGCTCATCATAGCCCTCTTCCTGATAAATAATCCTGCCTTTCCATAAGTCAATATCATCGGACGGGAGGATTGCTGTGGCTTCAAAATTTGGTTTTGCATTGATGATCTCCTGCAATTTATCGGCCCGTTTAATGGCTGCACTGGTCTCGAAGCTCAGTGTTAATTCCCAGATGTCATCTTCAGCTTTGTAGACATTGTATTTGGCGTCCTTTATCTGGAATTCTTCTGTACCAAATTCTGCATGGACAATAGTAAACAGATCTTTTTTCATTTTAGTGGCAGGTTGATATTCGAAATTACATATTCTGCGGGTTATCGCAGCAACATTTTTCTGACTTGTTTATCTGTGTTTATTGTCTTTGAAATAATTGGTTAAAACGGCTATATAGCTGTGTAGTATGTTTTTGTGCTCGTTATTTTTGAGTATATCAAATTAATTAACTCTGTTATGAATATTACGCATCTCGGTTACCCATTTACATTTCGAATTAAAGTAAACACTGCAGCCTTTCTTGGCCTGGTTAGCCCTGGCTTTGGTGTGGTCGGTTAATACCTGCGGGTGCCAGTGGTTCTGGTACCCGTTTGTTTCTTTCTGAATATTCGCCGCGGTGCACAGCGGGAGTAGAGTATATAATTCATCCATTTATTCATTTAAAAAACAAATTATGAAAAAATCGTTCAAAGCGGCTTTAATGGTCGTGCTGTGTGCTGGCGGATTGACCGCAGCTTTTGCTTTTAACAAATCGACGTCTGTTCAAAAGGTGGGTTTAATTGCTTATACGTACAATTTGGGTACGTCTACTGGTGCGAGGAATGCGTCTAACTGGACGCAGGCTACGGGTTCTACGCCGAGTTGTGGGGCTGCGGGTTCGGTGCCTTGTAAGGTTGTGTTTGATTCTTCGGTGTATCCTACGTTGCAGGATTACATCAACGATCAGCATTTTGCGAGTGATGCTGAGGTGGCTTATGGGCCTGGTGTGGTGAGTAAGCAGTAACCTTTTGTGAAAAATATGTTTTCTGATCGCGCTGAGCCTTACAGGCTCAGCGCGATCAGAAAACATATTTTTCTTGGGTGCAGACTTGTATTGTGTGTAATTGTATGCCGCCATTACCTCCTCCTCCTTTGGATCCGGATATTTTAGACATCTTGCTTCGGTTAGAGGGAAAGGTGGATTCGTTGGAAAATAAGGTGTGTTTAATTCTGGTTAGGGTTGCGCCGGAAACTGGGGTTTTGCCTGTTGATGATGAATGGTTGACGGCCAGGCAGGCTATGGAGTTTTTGTATATGGAGGAGAGGACGTTTTATAGGAGGAAGAGTGAGGTGCAGGGGAAGTGGGTGGTGAGGAGGGTGGGGAAGAAGTGGTTGTATTTGAAGTCTTCTTTGTGAAAAATAAGATTTCTGATGTCGCTGAGCCTTACAGGCTCTGAGGCTCCATCATGAAATCCTATTTTTCTTGGGCGCAGACTGGAGGGGGTGGCCGGGGAGGGTGGAGAGTTGGGTTGGGGTGTTTTTGGGTGTAAATAACGCTTAAATATTTCTTTGTATTATACTTTTGGATTTTATTGGTTAATATTTTTTATTTTAAATATCTCTGTATAAGTTTGCTTAACCAACGAAAAACGAATGGCAAAAAAAGCAGATATATTATGGAAGGGGATACTCGAAGATGTATTCGAAGACTTCCTTTGTTTTATTTATCCGAGTGCAAGGGGGATTATTGATTTTAGTAAAGAACCTGAATTTTTGGATAAGGAACTGGAACAGGTTTTTCCGCCGGAGAAGGATCAATTCTCTCCTAAAGTAGTGGATAAGCTGGTTAAGTTAAGAACGCATACAGGAGAGGAGGAATGGATTTTACTGCATATTGAGGTGCAAGGCAGATATGATAGCGACTTTAATAAAAGGATGCTTCGGTACTACTACCGTATTTTGGATAAGTATCAAAAACCTATTACTGCTTTTGTGATTTTTACTGAGTCTACAACACTTGACCGGATCAACCATTATGAAAGAAACTTTATGGGTACCCGATTATTTTACCAATTCAATACCTTGAAAATCTCGCAGCAAAAAGACGAGGACCTGTTGGCCAGCGATAATCCTTTTGCATTGGTTGTACTTAGTGCGAAAACTGCTTTTTGTGGGAAAAAACTGGGAACTGATGTTGAAAGGGACAGGGTTTTGAGAGAACTTAAACTGACGATTGTAAAGGCGTTGCATGCTAAGGGTTATCCGGAACATAAAATTACGAAGATCATGAACTTTTTAAGGTTTTATGTGAACTTTGAAACAGAGGAAATTAACAATATCTTTGAACAGGATATACAAACCATTACTGAAAAAACGACAACAATGGGTATAGAAGAATTATTATTGGCGAGAGCAAAACACGAGGGATTAAAAGAGGGGGAGAAGAAGTTAATAGCTGAAAAAAGAAAAGCTCTAGCAGAGAAAAAACAAATTGCGCAGATACTGAAGCAAAATGGTATTGAATGGAACATTATTGCCGAGTCGACTAAATTACCTCTCAGCCTCATTCAATCGTTGTAGATGTAGGAAAAGGTTTTTTGGAGCATTAAGTTCAATATAATATTTGAATAAGCCGGGGGAGAAATTCTTGCGGCTTTTTTTGTGAAAAATAGGATTTCTGATGTCGCTGAGCCTTACAGGCTCTGAGGCTCCATCATGAAATCCTATTTTTCCTGGGTGTAGACCGGGGAGGGTGGAGAAAAGGCAATGGAAAAATAAGGTAGAAATGGCTTTACTTGAAATCTTCTTTGGTTCAGTATAGGCTTTTTCGTTAAGTTAACTGTTTTACAGGGTATTGGTGAGATATGTAATTGTATTTATTAAATTTGTGTAATTGATAAAGAGATGATCATGAGTGATAAAGACGTAAAAAGACTTATTAATCTTGTTAAAGACGAATTAAAGAGAGAAACGACTAAAGAAGAGGCTTTGCAATCCTTAGTAAGTGCTGGTATTCTAAATAAAAAGGGGAAATACACTAAAAACTATCCAAACCTGGCAAGGCTTGCTGAGGCGCAGTATGTATAATGACAGACCAAATTTTATTCTTGGTTTTCATGGCTGCGATGAATCTGACTGTCATTCTTTATTAAATAGCTCTAGTAAAATCAAGTCCAGTAAAGAAGCCTTTGATTGGCTTGGCCACGGCATGTATTTCTGGGAAAATAATTATGAACGAGCTCTGATATGGGCGAAGGATAAAAAGAAAAGGGGTAAATTAAAAAATCCTGCTGTAATTGGAGCAATTATTCAACCAGGTCATTGTTGTGATTTTACCGATACGAAGTATATTGAAGTGATAAAAGCCTATTACAGATTGTTATCTGACAAGCATTATAAGGCAGGGGTTCCTTTACCAGTTAATAAAGACGTAAAACATGATCTTCATAAGGATCAACTGATGCGTGAATTGGATTGTACCACTATAGAATTTATGCATAACGGAATTTTAAACCAATTTAGCTCAGATGTGAACTCAAAAGGGTATAGTGAATTTCGATTGTTTGATTCAGTGAAAGGTGTATTTACAGAAGGTGGCCCAGCTTTTCCCGGTGCAGGTATATATAATAAAAGCCATATTCAAATTTGTGTAAGGAATTCAAATTGTATTAAAGGTTTTTTTCTTCCACGAACCAAAGCCGTTTGGCCTTAATTTTCGCTTCTATAATGAATATTTTGAGTAAATGTACCAGTGGAAAAATCAGTCCCGTGGTACCTACGTATGTCAAACACTGACAAAATCACTGTCAAACGCTGACAAAGTGCTTTGGGGTATAGGTGGTTAAATATTAGTGGTTTATGTTTGTTTCTGTAATTAGAAAGGTGGTACCGGTGCACAGGTACTGCGGGTCCTGCAGGCTAATTGATTACATAATTCACAAAAATGTTTAATTATAAAATCTCAAAGAAATGGGAACATATAAAAAGGGGATATTAAGTCCCTTCAGAGGAAAAATCGGGACGGTTATTGGAAGTGTCTGGAATGGGATATTCCACATGAAAAGTTTACCGGATATTACTCCGAACAGAAAGCCGACGACGGCTCAGTTGAATCAACAGATTGTCTTTGCTTTGATTACTAGTTTTTTAAAGCCTTTGAAAAGGGTGCTGGAAATCGGGTATCAATCTTTTACTAAGGGTGTGACGCCGGTTAATGCGGCTACGGGTTACCATCTTAAATTTGCGGTGACTGGTACGGCGCCTAATTATGAAGTGGATTATCCAAAGGTGATCTTTAGTGTGGGTGATCTGGAGGAGCCGAAGGAGCCTGGTGTTACGGCTACGGCTGGAACGGGGAAGATGGTCTTTGACTGGGGCGCCTTGATGGATTCGGAGGTGGGTAATCTGACAGACCGGGCTACTTTTGTAGCGTATAACCCGACGTTGAAGAAGTATACGACTATTCGCAATGTGATTGCGCGTAGTGCTTTAACTTACTCGCTGCAGTTGCCTGCGGCCTGGATAGGGCATGATGCGCATTTCTGGATGGCTTTTACCAGCCTGGATGGAAAGGTGGTGAGCAATAGTGCGTACGTGGGAATGAGTCCTGTACTTTAATTCTGGTATTGATCCGGCGGCTGTAAAGGCCGCCGGATTTGTTTTAAATCATCAAATGAAAAATCATGGCTAAATATAAAAACGGAATCACGGGTTCATTCTCGGGAAAGATTGGTCCGGTAGTGGGCGCTACTAACCGGGGGGTAGATTATATGCGTAGTCTGCCTGAAAAGATTACAAAACCTGCAAGTGTTGCGCAGCAAAACCGGAGGGTGATATTTGCTTTAGTGGTGGCTTGGTTAAGGCCTTTACAGAAATTGATCAATGTAGGATACCAGGTTTATACAGGTACTAAAACGCCTATGAATGGCGCAGTTTCCTATCATATAAGAGAGGCCGTTGTTCAGGATGGAACAGGTTTTAGCATTGACTTTGCAAAGGCCATTTTGAGCAGGGGTGAATTGCTTGTTTCTTTCATCAGGAGTGTAGTACTCCAAATGGATTCTACTTTGCATATCACCTGGGAAAACGGGCCTTTATCTGCCTTTTGCAAGGCCTCTGATCGGGCTGGTTTTGTGATCTACAATGTCAACAAAAAGAAGTTTGCTACTTTTAAAAATGTAGCTGCACGATCAGATTTGGCCGTTACGTTGAACTTGCCGAGGGGGTATGTTGATGACGTGTTGCATGGATGGATGCATTATGCAAATGAGAAAGGAGACCAGGTAAGTACGAGTGTGTATATGGGGCAATTGGCTGTTCAATAAAATAATAAATTATTATATATATTTGTTTAAAGTATTTGATCCGTACATACAGTAACATTCTCAAATAAAAAAGAGCTGGAATTAATATAATGCTATTCTGATGTACAACTATAAGAACCTTTCTGATCCGGAGCTCGTTGACTTGGCCAGAAAAGGTGACCATATCGCTTTTACGCAAATTTATGATCGTTATTGGTCTGTGCTTTATCTTCACGCAAAGAAAATGCTTCATGATGAAGAGGAGGCAAAGGATATTATACAGAATCTTTTCTACAATTTGCTCCAGGCCATACCTACCTTGAACTTTCAGATCTCTTTGTCTGCCTATTTATACAGGTCGGTAAGAAATATGGTTTTGGATGCAATAAGGCATCAGCAAACTGCGGCCAGGTACCTGGAATCTTTTAATCAAACTTTGCAGGAGAATCATTTAATTACCGACGATAGTGTTCGGGAGAGAGAACTCGAACGCCTGATTGAAAATGAAATCAAGCGGCTTCCTAAAAAAATGAGGGAGGTCTTTCTTTTGAGCCGGAAGGAACATTTATCTCATAAACAAATCTCAGATCGCCTGGGGATTACCGAACATACTATAAAAAGTCAGATCGGTAATGCCATTAAAATTTTAAGGATGAAAATCAATGTTGTTCTGATTGTTATCCTTTACGGATATTTTTTTTAAAAATTTCTCATACCATGGCACTACTTATACGTCATAGATGTAAGAAGGCAAGATAAATGATATGGAAGAAGCTGAATTTAAAAATTTACTGGGAAAATATCTGGAGGGCAATTGTACCAAGGAAGAATTGATTGCCCTGGAAACCTGGTATATTAAAGAAGGTAACAAAGACCATATTCAGGATAGGGGGCTTAATGATGCAAAAGAAGTGATCTGGAATCGCTTGGTAGCGCGTTCGGGAACGCAGTTGTCTGAGGTTAAGAAAGACAATAAGGAACGTTCTTTGTATTGGAAACTTGGAATCGCTTCGTCAATTTTAATTGTACTCACGGCAGGATTTTATTCTTATAGGGCTTATAGAAATAGCCAGACATTTAAAACATCTTCTCTCAGGACAGAAAATATACTTCCGGGTGGCAATAAAGCAATCCTTACCCTTTCCAATGGGGCTAAGGTGGTTCTTGATGAAACTCATAATGGTCAGCTGGCTAAAAATTCAGGTATACAGATTGTTAAATTGTCTGATGGACAGTTGCTGTATAAAATGTCAGATAGAAAAAATTCAATGGGTTCAACGGACTACAATACTATTGAAACGCCACTGGGTGGTCAATATCAGATTATTCTGGAAGACAATACTAAAGTTTGGCTCAATGCTGGTTCTTCCTTAAAATATCCAGTGGTTTTTAATGCTAAAAGAAGGGAAGTTGAGCTGACAGGTGAAGGTTATTTCGAGGTTTCAAAAGATAAACAAAGAAGGTTTTTAGTAAAGACAGAAACGGAGCAGGTAGAAGTTTTTGGAACGCATTTTAATATCAATGCTTATAAAAATGAGCATCTTGTAAAAACCACACTGCTTGAAGGTAGTGTGAAGGTTTCTAAAAAGGGAACTGAAGGCTTTGCATTTCTTGAACCCGGTCAGCAATCAGAATTCAGCAAGGGCAAATTTCAGATTGTACATGTAGATGCGGAAGAAGCGATTGCCTGGAAAAATGGATATTTTGTATTTGACAACGATGACCTGCAGACTGCCTTAAGAAAGGTGGCCAGATGGTATAGTGTTGACATAGAGTATAAGGAAGAACTGGGAGATGTTCAGATTGGTGGATCTGTTTCTAAATTCTCCGACATTAACAAAGTATTAAGTGTATTACATCTTACAACAGGGTTGAATTTCAAAGTAGAAGGAAGGAGGTTAATCGTCAGTCGTTAAAATTTTAAACCTTGCATGAAGGTCAAAGGCGGTGGAACGCCTCTGACCAATTTAATTGCAGCCTACAGCTTATCAATCTATAAACCAATTAAACAAACCAAATATATGAATTTCAAACATATTATGGGCTGGACAATCTATGTCCGTCCGGATTTAAAACGATATCTGATTATGAGGATTTCACTAACTTTTATTTTGATCACATTTGTGTTTCTGCAAATGAGTATTGCTGCCTCTGGTCAGAATATAAGTTTAAACGAAAAAAATGCCAACCTGAAAGAGGTCCTGAAAAAGATCAGAAAGCAAACGGGTTATACATTTATTTTTCTCAATAATATTATCCGGAATTCCAGACCGGTCAATATCGTTGCAGACCATCAGGACATCAGTTCTGTATTAGAAGCCACGTTTAAAGACCAGCCCTTAGATTATGTGGTCAATAACAAGACCATTATCATTAAAGCTAAAATACCAACGTTTATAAATCAATTTCCCCTTATCTTCAAGATGGATGTTAGAGGTAAGATTGTTGATGAAACGGGTGGTCCATTGCCGGGTGCAAGTATAAAGGTTAAAGACAGTAATGTGAGTACCACCTCTGACATCAATGGTTTATTTAGCCTGAAAGGTATTCCTGATCACTCTATCATTACGGTGTCTTTCATTGGATATCAGAGCATCGATTTAAAAGCAGAGTCTGGTGAGCAAATGCTGATCAGATTATCGCCCGTAGTATCTGTTCTGGGTGATGTGGTGATTGTGGGCTATGGTACCCAGAAAAAAGCCAACCTTATCGGGTCGGTATCGCAATTAAGCGCGAAGGATATTAATGACCGTCCGGTAACCTCATTATCCAATGCCCTGACCGGGCAAATGCCAGGGATCTCTTTGATACAAAGAAGCGGCCAGCCCGGAAAAAGTGGTGCAGCGATGCAAATTCGCGGCGTAGGTTCATTTGGGTCAATATCAAGTGCATTTATTTTGGTTGATGGAATTCCTGTGAATTCTTTTGACGATATAGACCCGAATGACGTAGCCAGTATTTCTGTGCTCAAAGATGCTTCAACGGCTGCTATCTATGGTTCAAGGGCAGCAAACGGGGTTATCCTTGTGACCACAAAAACAGGTGCCACTTCAAAAGGAAAGCTAAAGATCAATTACAATGGCTATGCGGGTTTACAACGGGCTACTGCTTATCCCGATTTTGTAGACTCCTGGGAATATGCAAGTTTGTTGAATGAGGCTTTGCCAGGTACTTATACACAGGCGCAGATCCAAAAATTCAAGGACGGCTCAGATCCGGACAATTATCCTAATGAGAACTATGTCAAGGATGTTTTTAAAAAATCAACGCTCCAGACGGCTCATAACCTGGGCATTTCCAATAATACAGAAAGTACAACGTATTTGCTGTCTGCGGGCTATTTGTATCAAAATGGCATTGTGGAAAAAAATGATTATACCCGTTATAACCTGCGTCTGAACATGACCAATGATTTCAGTAGGAAATTGAAACTCACCACCCGTTTGTTTGGGGCTAAATATGTAGATAATCAGCCGGCGCCTCCAGCTACGCTCGACTGGACAGATATGCTGACCAGTATTAGTCAGGTGATCAGGGTTCCTGCTATTTATCCGAACCGGCTGAGCAATGGTGACTATGGGCTTGGTGTTGTGGCTAAGGGCACTCCGGTTTCTTATTTTGACAATGACTCTTTTTACAAAAACAGGCAAACGGATCTTTTGGCAAACCTGAAGTTAGACTGGGAGGTGATCAAAAACCTCAAACTTTCACTGATAGGTGGTTATACGCAATTAACCGGTGAAGCACAACGCTTTTTAGCCAACCAGCGATTAAACAGCACGGTTACGCTCGGACCCGGGAGTTTAAACCAAAGTACCTTAAACAATTCTTATAAAACCTTCCAGCAACTGGCTGAATATAAAAAAGAATTTGGAAAGAATGAATTGGGAATCCTTGCAGGCCACTCTTATGAATACAACAGTTCAGGTAGCCTTTCTGCTAACCGTACCGGCTATAACAGCAATATTTTAACGCAATTAAATGCAGGAGATGCCAGTACACAGAAGAACAGCGGGACTGCAGCTGAATATACCCTGGATTCTTATTTTGGAAGGCTGAACTATAACTATGCCAACCGTTACCTTGCCGAGTTTACCTTAAGATACGATGGCTCTTCCAGATTCCCTGCAAATTCTAAATATGCTACTTTCCCTGCGGGGGCTGTTGGATGGAGAATTTCAGACGAGCCATTTTTAAAAGATAAAATCAGCTGGTTAACCGATCTTAAAATTAAAGCTTCTTATGGAACGCTGGGCAACCAGAATATTGGAAACTATGCTTACCAGGATGTATTTACTTCTGGTTATAATTATCCTATCGGAGGCTCATTGTCAACTGGTGTTGCCAATACGACACTGGTAGATCCTACCATCAAATGGGAATCGACCACAATAAAGGATCTGGGTATAGATGGTAGCTTGTTTAAAGGGAAACTGAATTTCAGCGCCACCTATTTCGACAGGTATACTTATGATATCCTGGTGAGTCCGGCTGCAAGTGTTTCCAGTGTACTGGGCTTTGGTGTAGGCGTTCAGAACTCGGGGAAACTGAGTAATAAAGGCTGGGAATTTACCCTGGATTATAAGAATACCATCGGCGCCTTTTCGTATGGCATTAATGGAAATTTCTCCATCATAAACAATAAGGTACTTGATCTGGGGGTTGGAAATATCAACCAGCCGAATGGAATGGTTGGAAATGGTTCGTCTCTTTTCATCAATTATCCGATGAATGTTTATTATGGTTATCAGACCGATGGTTTATTTGCAGATCAGAACAGTATTGCCAATTATGCCAATCAGAAAGCAATCAACCCAAATGTACAACCTGGCGACATCCGATACAAGGATGTCAGTGGTCCAAACGGTGTACCTGACGGGAAAGTAGACGCTGTTTATGACCGCACGGTACTGGGCAGTCAGATCCCAAAATACACTTATGGTTTCAACCTGTCTGCCAGTTACAAAAACTTTGACCTGTCTGTGCTCCTGCAGGGAATCAGTCATGTAAATGGTTACCTGGATAATTTTGCGGGCTGGGCATTTTATGGCAATGGTAATATTCAAAGGTACCAGGCCGATAACCATTGGTCGGTAGCTCATCCAGATCCAAATGCCAAGTACCCCAGACTGGAAAGTATTTCAAAT
>Ga0210409_10006901_pt1 | contig 11783 bp, 7 predicted proteins | sample IncBWH17MmetaG_FD_161649 | JGI IMG/M metagenome (GOLD analysis project Ga0210409, IMG submission 161649) | Forest soil microbial communities from Barre Woods Harvard Forest LTER site, Petersham, Massachusetts, United States - Inc-BW-H-17-M | ecosystem: Environmental > Terrestrial > Soil >...
ACAATCGGCAAGAGCGAAGAAGGTCGAGACATTGTGATGCTTGCGATTGCCGATGAAGCCGGCATTCGTGATATCAAACATCTGAAATCTGCGACGGCTGCATTGGCCGATCCCCGTCACCTCGAGCAGGCCGCCGCCGAGAAGTTGATCGCGTCTTCCCGGCCGATCTACTACTTCAACGCGGCTCTCCATTCGGACGAAACCGGATCGACCGAGGCCACGCTCGAACTGGCTTACCGGCTGGCAGTTTCAGAGCAACCGATGATCCGCAAGATTCGCGAAGAACTCGTGGTGCTCATCAATCCCATTTCCAATCCGGATGGCCGCGACAAGATGGTCGACTGGTTTTACCGGTACCTGAAGGGTAAGACCGATCGCAACACGCTTCCGCGCCAGTCGCCGCCGTACTGGTCGAAGTACACCTTTGTCGACATCAATCGCGACACGCACCAGCAGACGCACGAGACTACCAAGGCTGTCCACAGGATGTTTCACGAGTGGCACCCCACGGTGGTGCACGATCTGCATGAAGGCGTGCCCTTCCTGATGACGTGGAACGGCACCGGCCCTTACAACCCGAATATCGATCCGATCACCTATACCGAATTTCTCGAGCTCAGCCTGCATGAGGTCGAGTCGATGACGGCGATGGGTATGCCCGGGGTCTCCACCTGGAATTTCGGCGAGGCGTTCGCACATCTTTATCTCGACTCGGTGGCGATGAATCACAACAGCATCGGGCGCGGCTACGAAACGTTTGGCAACGGCAGTGCGGAAACCGAGAAACGCTCGATCTCACCGGGAGCAACCACCATGGAGTGGTACCGTCCGCTTCCGCCGCCGCACGAGGTGACGTGGTCAGCGCGCGACAATCTCAACTATCAGGAAACTGGCGCGCTGATCGCGCTCGATGATGCCGCAACACGCTCCAAGGAGATGCTGCGTAATTTCTACAAAAAGTCGTGGGACTCATGGCAGAAGGGACTCACGCAGGCGCCCTATGCGTTTTTGATTCCCGCCGATCAGGGGGAGCCGGCCCGGGTTGCGCAAATGGTCGCGCGGTTGATGGCGCAGCACATCGAAGTTTCCCGCGCGGAGAGCGCAATTCAACTCAACGACGGAAGCTTTCCCGCGGGAACATACGTGGTTCGTCTCGACCAGCCTTATCGCAACTATGCGGTTGATCTGCTTATGCCGCAACATTATCCAAAAGACGGCGAGCCGCCTTACGATGACGTCTCGTGGGAACTCCCAGCGAATTATCATTTGCAGGCACTGCCCACTGCCGACGCTTCGATTCGTGATGTCGCGCTGACCGTCCTGAAAGATCCGCCGCAGGTGGCCGGACGTGTCACCGGTGCTGGCCCAACGTACTTGCTGAAGGACGCTGGCCAGGAATCCTTCCTCGCTGCCCGCTATCGCCTGGCGAATTTCGAAATCCAGATTGCGGAACACGAATTCGAACAGGACGGCGTCAGGTTTCCCGCAGGATCTTGGATTCTCTCCGACCAGCCGGGACTGCATGATGCCGTTGAAACAGCCGCGGCCGAACTCGGACTCGACTTCATACAGACCTCGACAGCGCCCAACGTTACTCGCCACAAAGCGCCTGCACCGCGCATCGGCGTATGGGTTCCGTGGGCTGACACAGACTCGATCGGATGGATTCGCTATTCCCTCGACCAGCGCAAAGTGCCGTACATCTATCTGCGCGACGAGGACATTCGCGCCGGAAATCTTCGGTCGAAAATTGACGTACTTCTGTATGGCCACGTCGATCTCGAACTCGCGGAGCAGATCGAGGGGCTGCCCAGAGCCTGGTCGCCGATGCCATTCAAGAAAACGCCGCAGACGCCCAGCTTCGGCACGCCGGCGGAATCCGACGACATCACCGGAGGCATCGGCTATGAGGGCTTGGCGCAGGTTCAGCACTTCATCGAAGATGGCGGCCTGATGGTCACGCTGGGCAGCGGCAGCATGTTGGCGCTCGAGGGTGGGCTGGTTCGCTTCGTGCGGCGCTCGTCGGGCGGCGTTCCGCGCAGTGCAGCCGGTGGTGGCGGCTCGTCCTCGGCTGCGGCACAGCAGGCTGGTACGCGCACGCCGGGCGCGCACGTGCGTGTCACGTTCGATCGTACTCACCATCCGATCTCCTATGGATATCCCACGCACACCTGGGTCTTCCGACAGAACTTTCCGCTCTACAACACACCGCGCCGCTGGTTGCGTATGGCTTACTGCACGACGTGCCTGGATGGGCCGGAAGATCGTAGCGGCATCGTGATGGAATGGGGCGACAGCGAGAACAAAGATTTCGTCGTCAGCGGACAAGCCTGGGGAGAAGAAAATCTGATCGGGCGGCTTGCCATCCTTGATATGCCCGTTGGCAAGGGCCATGTGGTGGCGTTTAACTTCAATCCTATGCATCGTGATCTGAACCGCGGTGATCAGCGACTGCTGTGGAACGCGCTTCTGAACTGGCAGGCGATTCTTGCAGCGCCGCACGAATTGCAATCGGAGCAGCACCCATCGCCCGAGCCGGACGAGTAGTTGGAATCATCATGGAGTCGCCGCGCTTCCCCAACGCCAACCGATTCTGCTACTCTGCGCTTTCCGCTTGAGGAGGAATGATCGATGCACGTCCGTAATCGTTTCCTGTTTGTGTTGACAGTCTTTTTAACTGCAGCGTTGTCTCTGCCAGCGGCTGAGAAAAAAGCAAAAGACACCAAGAGTGATGATGCGAGCAAGCCGTCATACGAGCAGCCTCAGCCTGCCGTGGAGAATCTCGATCTCACGATGTATCAGCGCATCCGCGAAGAGGGCCTATCGCATTCGCACATCATGGAGTTCGCATCGGCGCTCACCGATGGCATCGGACCGCGGCTGACCGGGTCTCCAAACCTGAAGAAGGCGAATGAGTGGACGCGCGATCAGTTCACCGCCATGGGGTGCACCAACGCGCATCTGGAAGACTGGGGCGAGTTCGGCATGGGGTGGCGGCAGTTAAATACGTGGGTGCGAATGTCGTCGCCAGACACGGCGGTGTTCATTGCTCAGGCGTTGCCGTGGTCGCCTTCCAGTCATGGGGCGGTCAATGGGCCGGCGGTTTGGATCGACGCCAAAGACGAAAAGGATCTGGAGAAGTACAAGGGAAAGCTGTCGGGAAAGGTTATCTTCTTCGGGCCGATGCGCGATGTGAAACCGGTGGACAAAGCGCTTTGGGAGCGTCGCGACGATGCGGACCTGAAGAAGACGGTGGAGTATCCGGTTCGAGTCGGTGAGCGGGAACAATTCTTCCAGGAATTCATCAAGCGCCTGGAATTTCGGCAAAAGGCGGGAAAGTTTTTTGCCGACGAACACGCGGCAGGAATTGTGGTTCCGAGCCGCGATGGACGGAACAATGGCGGTTCCGGGGGAACGATCTTCGACGATGGCGGCTCGGGCATGGGCTGGTTCACCTATAAGCGCGAGAGTTCCGAGGCTCTGCCGATCGTCGTGATGGCGATCGAGAATTATGGGCGCGTCTACCGCCTACTGAAGGCCAACGTGCCCGTCACGATTGAGATGGATGTGGAGACAGAATTCACCGGCGATCACGAGCATGGGTTTGACACAGTTGCCGAAATTCCGGGCAGCGATCCGAAACTGAAGGACGAAGTCGTGATGGTTGGGGGACATCTGGACTCCTGGGCCTCCGGGACCGGCGCGACCGACAATGGCGCGGGAACCATTGTGGCGATGGAAGTGATGCGCATTCTGAATGCGCTGAAGGTGCAGCCGCGGCGGACGATTCGCGTGGGGCTGTGGACCGGCGAAGAGCAGGGAGAGTTTGGATCTTACGGATATGTGAAACAGCACTTCGGGTACGTGCCGCTGTCGGAGGCTGCCGATCAAATCAAGCTGCCAGATTTTCTGCGGAAGCCGGCTGGACCGGTTGTGATCAAGCCGGAGCAGTCGAAGATTTCGGGATACTTCAACGTCGACAATGGCACCGGAAAAATCCGCGGCGTTTATCTGCAGGAGAACGCGGCGATCGCTTCGATTTTCCAGCAGTGGATTGCACCACTCGGCGACCTTGGAGTCAGCACGATCACGATGCGGGATACCGGTGGGACCGATCACGAGGCGTTTGATTCCGTCGGCATTCCGGGCTTCCAGTTCATTCAAGACATGCTGGATTACGGATCGAGAACGCATCACTCGAACATGGATGTATATGAACGGCTGCAACCGGAGGACCTGGCGCAGGCAGCGACGGTTGAGGCGATCTTTGTTTACAACACGGCGATGCGGGATCAGATGTTGCCGCGGAAGCCGGTGCCACATCCGGAATTGAATGAGCAGAAGAACGCTCCGTTGAAGAACGTGATGCCGGGGGCAGAGAAGGCCGCGGAAGAGGAGAAGAAGCCGGGGATGTAAAGGTCGCAGAGTTGAGAATTGGGCATCGGAAAATCAAAATCCCCACCCTGTCGCAAAAAACGCGACAAGGGTGGGGCACTCCGGGGGCACCCCGCCTGTGAATAACGATGAAAACTTGGAGTCGGCGTAAGGTTTTGGAAAAGCAGCGGGCGGCCGCGGACGAAGGTGTCTGCCGTACACAATCTTGCCGGACGAAACGTTTCTGGAGTAGCCTCGTCTAAAGTCTTATCCTTCTCTGGGGAGTTCCGCTATGTCTGCCTTTCACTTGCTGATCAACGAACGTACCCACGAGGTTAACGTTTCTCCTGACACTCCTCTTTTGTGGGTTTTACGCGACAAACTGAATATGACCGGCACCAAGTACGGGTGCGGGATGGGGCTCTGCGGCGCATGTACGGTGCATCTCGACGGCGAGGCCGTGCGGTCCTGCCAGACTGCGGTCTCGGCAGTTGGGACAAAGAAGATCACTACGATTGAAGGTCTGTCAGCCGACAACTCTCACCCTGTGCAACGGGCATGGATTGCTGAACAGGTGCCACAGTGCGGATATTGCCAGCCCGGACAGATCATGTCGGCGGCGGCGCTGCTGGCGAAGACGCCAAAGCCAAACGATGAGCAAATCGATTCCGCGATGATCGGAAATCTATGCCGGTGCGGAATGTATCAGCGGATTCGGCGCGCGATTCATCGCGCTGCCGGGGAAGGAGCCTAGCCATGGCGATCAGTCGCAGAGCATTCGTAGCGCAGGGAACGATCGCCGGAGCTGGGTTGGTGATCGGAGTAAGGCTCTCATCCGTCAAGGCCTTCGCGCAGGAGAACGAAAAAGGTCCCAAGAAGGCAGCGGTGAATCCGTTTGATGCCTATATTCACGTGAAGCCCGACGGGAAAATTTCGCTGATCGTGGCGAAGTCGGAGATGGGACAAGGCATCAAGACGGGTCTGGCCATGCTTCTCGCTGAAGAGGCGGATGTGGATTTCAACTCTGTCAATGTGGAGCAGGCGGAGACGCGCCCGGATATTTACGCACACATGGGCACCGGCGGCAGTGGCAGCACCATGGAAAACTTTATGGCACTGCGCCGCGCTGGCGCGACCGTGCGCGAGTTGATGATCACCGCGGCGGCACAGAAATGGAATGTTCCGACGAACGAGTGTAAAGCGAAAAACGGAGCCGTGCTGCACGAGAAGTCGTCGCGGCGGACGAGCTACGGCGAACTCGTCGACGCGGCGCAGAAGTTGCCCCTGCCGGATCCGGAGAAAGTGGCACTCAAGGATGAGGCCGACTTCGAATTGATCGGGCACGCTACGCCACGCGTTGATATTCCGTCAAAAGTCAACGGCAGCGCTGTGTTTGGGCTGGATGTCCGCGTACCGGAGATGCTGTTTGCGGTGGTGGCACGGTGTCCAACATTCGGAGGAAAACACGCGCACTTCGATGCGACCAAGGCGAAGGCTGTGCCGGGCGTGAAGCAAGTCTTCGAAATACCGGCGCTGGGGCGGGACATGTTTACTGCGGGTGGAGTTGCGGTGGTGGCAGATTCCACGTGGGCTGCCATGCAAGGCCGGGACGCGCTGCAGATCCAGTGGGACAATGGCGCGGCGGCAGCTGAGTCAACGAGCATCTTGCATACGGCGTTGCATGCGGGAGCGGCAAAGGCCGGCAAACGCGTCCGCAACGACGGCGACGTGGATGCAGTACTGTCGAATGGGGCGAAGCGGATCGAGGCTACGTACGAATTTCCATTTCTGGCGCACGCCACCATGGAGCCGATGAACATCACGGTTCATGCGCGGTCCGGCGAGGCTGAGGTGTGGGCGCCCACGCAGTCACCCGACTGGGTGCAGCGAACGGTCGCAAAGATTCTCGATCTCAAGCCGGAGAAAGTCGTCGTTCACACAACCCTCATGGGTGGCGGATTTGGGCGGCGCTATATGGCGGATTATCCCGCGGAAGCGGCGCAGATCGCGAAGGTTGTCGGGAAGCCCGTGCAATTGGTTTGGTCGCGGGAAGATGATATGACGCACGATTTTTATCGTCCGGCGGCGTGTCATCAGATGAAGGGAGCGGTAGACCAGAACGGGCGTCCGCTGGCGTGGTCGCACACGATTGCTTCCACTTCAATTGGAGCGTTCTGGGATCCGCCGGAGCATCAGGCGCCAGAGAAATCGGAAGTTGGCGGCGCCGAGCAGATGCCGTACGCCATCCCGAACGTGCGGCTGGAATACAACCATGTGGCCAGCGCAGTGCCGCCACTGTGGTGGCGTTCGGTCGAGCATTCGTTCAATGGATTTGCGGTGGAGTGCTTCATCGATGAATTGGCGGCCGCGGCAGGGCAAGATGCGGTGCAATTTCGTAAGACGCTGCTGGTAAAGGCGGCGAACTGGAAAGCGAAGAATGATGAGGATCCGGATCCTGCGCGGCTGCGAGCGGTCATGGAACTGGCGGCCGAGAAGTCGGGATGGGGCACGCCTCTGCCGAAGGGCAAAGGACGCGGGATTGCGACGTATCACTCGTTCGGCAGCTATATCTGCGAGGTGGCCGAGGTCACGGTGCAAGGCAGCAGCTTTAAGGTCGATCGCATGGTGGCCGCGATTGATTGCGGGCAGATCGTGAATCCGGAGTCTGTGCGGGCGCAGGCGGAGAGCGCGATTATCTATGGCCTGAGTGCGGCGTTGAAAAATGAGATCACAGTCAAGAATGGTGCGATCGAGCAGACGAATTTTGATGGGTATGATCCGATACGGATCAGCGAGGCTCCGCCGATCGAAGTTCATCTGATGAAGAGCAAGGACGAGCCGGGTGGGATGGGAGAGCCTGCTTTGCCTCCGGCGGCGCCGGCGGTGGCGAACGCGATTTTTGCGGCGTGTGGGAAAAGGGTGCGGAAATTGCCGTTTCAACTGGCGTGATTCACCGGGGCAAAAGCCCCTGAATTCTTGATCTTCGATTCGGCCCTAAAGGGCCGCTCTTCCACGGCGATGGCTACGTTGGTGACGCGACGATTGTAGCGAGATAGTGCACGCAGCCGGGCTCGGCCCGGCGGACCGCCGAAGGCGAACGTACCACTTCGCAATTTTCTACCGCGGGGCTTCTTCGAGCAGGCCCTGCTCGAGCTTTTCCTGGCACTCGATGCAGTGGCGAGTCCACGGCACAGCCTCGAGGCGCTTGGCGTTGATCTCTTTGCCGCAACTGATGCACTCACCAAAGCTGCCTTCGCGAATGCGGGCGAGCGCTCCATCGACCATCATTAGGGTTTGGCGCTCATTGTTGCTCTGGCTGAACAGGAATTCCTTGGTGTACGAACTCGCCGCGCGATCAGCGATATCCTGAGCAGTATCCTCGTCGGCGGAGCGGCCGTCGGCCTGATTGCGAGTCACGGTTCTGCGCAGTTCCTGCTGACGTGTTTCCAAACGTTTTTTGAATGCTTCCAGTTTCTTCTTATCCATAGTCACTTCAATCCCATAATTGCCTATCAAAGTCTTAGGACGCCCCGTTACCGAGGCGTCCATGGTGATAAAGGGCCAAACAGAAATAATAAGCGCGGGAAATCAGATGCGTCAACCGCCCGAAGGGCTGCATGGGAAGCGCTCTACCGTGGAAGCGGGTCTTTCATACTGGCAAGGGCGTATCCGATCACCGCCATGGTGGCTGCGTTCTCGCGCAATTCGCTGGGCACAATCTTGTCCAGCGTGTCGGCGGCCGTGTGGTGATAATTGAAGTAGGTGCGCCCGTCCTGAAGAATGCCGAACGCGGGAACTCCGGTCTCCGACATCTGTGCAATGTCAGCACCAGGCGGGTAGTTGCTGGGCTCCATGGCAGTGGCCCCGATGCTGTCGAGAACTGAAAGGGCGGGCCGAAGAAGTTCCGCAGCGCTCGCGCTGATGCGAGTCTCAAAGCCAAGCGGGTGCGCGGCGCCCGTGTCGCATTCAATCGCAGCGACATGCTTGACGAACTCCGCCGAGTGATCGCGCGAATAAGTCTGGCTGCCGGCGCCTCCACTCTCCTCGTCCATCCACGCGATCACACGCAGAGTGCGCTTCGGGCGGAGATGGAGTTTCTGCAGCAGTTCAGCGGCTTGCATTGAAACGGCAACTCCCGCGGCATCGTCGATGGCTCCGGTGCCAAGGTCCCACGAGTCGAGGTGTCCGGAGACCACGACGATCTGTTCGGGATGCTCAGTCCCCTTCAGGTCGGCGATCACGTTGTAGCCGATACTGTCGGGAAGTTTTTGTGGCGTGAGCGTGAGATGCATGCGCACCTTTCCCTGCGTGGCGAGGTGGGTGATGAGATCAGCATCTTCGGCGGTGACAGCACCTGCGGGAATGCCTGCGGGAAAGCTGAAGCCGGTGTGAGGCAGACGATAATCTGCGTTACCAACAGAACGGACGAGGGCGGCAACGGCTCCGAGTTCGGCTGCGGCTCTGGGTCCCATGCCGCGGTAACGGACGGCTTCGCCATAAGCGACAAATGAGAGTCCCGCGGCGGCTTTCTTCTTGTCGTAAATTTCGTTGAACACGACAACTTTACCGGCGACCTTTTCGCGACCCAACGACTTCAACTCGTCGAAGTTATTCACGACGACGACATCGGCGGCGAGACCTTCCGCCGCCGTAGAAGTGCTTCCCCCCAGCGCGGTGAGAACGATCTTTTGAGTGGTGCCGGAAACCTGTCCGGGATATTCCACTAGCTCGGCAGTCTCCGCGCCACGCACCCAGTGCGGCACCTTGACTTCTTCGAGTTGGACGTCGAGTCCGAGTTGGCGTAATTCGGCGGCGACATAATCGACGGCGGCTTTGGCCTGGGGCGATCCACTGGGGCGCGGACCGATGTTCTCGGTCAAATGCGCGACCTGGCGGTAGGCATAGTCATCAGTGAGGGCAGCAGATTTAATCTTGTCCAGATCGGCGAGCAACTGTGTAGGGAAATTATCCTGCTGCGCGGGTGTCATTTGGGGCTGCGCGAAAAAAGATCCCTGTGCCGGCTGGGATGGTTGCGTTTGGGCGATGGCGATGGAACAAAGAAATAACAGAAGAAAGGGGGCGCGGGATTGGTTCATGGTTGGCCCAACAGTGTATCTGAGTTCGAGGGCGCGCGGATATTGCGGCCGCCACTCGCGTCGCCTGAAAGGCGGCGACGCTCGCCCCGGACGAGGCGTCCGGGGCTACATTAAACCGCACGATCAGGCCGGCTCGGGTGAGGATTTCTTGCGCAGGATGGCGGCGGAGACGAGCGTGATGACCAGGAATACTGGAAAAGGTTCCAGGAGCGTCATGCAGATGTTGTAGAGCGGGTTGTGGTAGTTGCGTGCGAAGTCTGCGGCCTGGCGCGCGGTCTCGTCGATCTTTTGCTGGCTTGCGCCCGACGACTTCGCGTGCTCCACCATCTGGGCAGCGTATTTTTCGGCAAAGTCGGGCATGAACTTGTAGGAGACGACCTCCCACGTCGCAACGTAGAAGCAGTTGGAGAGGAGGGAGATCAGGATTCCCACGGCGAGTCCTCGGGCGAACGTAAGCTTTCCGCCGGAGACGTTGTCCCGATACGAGCGGATGCCGAAGAAGACCAGCAATCCGGCTAACACTATGGTGGTGTAGCCAACAATGAGTCCCTTGTCGCCGCTGATTTTGTGCATGAAGGGGACGGTGGCCAGCATGGTCACGGCGGAGATCAGCCCGGAGATCACTCCGAAGGTCAGCACGGTCTTTCTCATTTCAATTCCTCGCTGTTGAATTTGTGGGTCGCACGGGACGGATTGTGCGGCGGGCGCCGGAAATTGTCGTCATACCTTCGGGTGATTTTGGGCTCTGGCGGCAAGAAACTTACTTTTGGGCGACGCATCACGGGATCAGGCGGGCTTGTTTGCCCAGTTGCACTGCCTGGGTGCGGCGGCGGGCGCCAAGTTTGTCGAAGAGTCGGCTCGAGTGAGTTTTGACTGTGTTCTCGCTGACGAAGAGCTGATCGGCGATCTCACGGTTGCTCAATCCGGCGGCGATCAGGCCGAGGATCTCCAATTCACGCGGGGTGATGCCTAGTTCGTTGATGCGCCGCTCGTCGGGTGTAAACGGACCGTTGGGCGGAAGCGAAGGCTCCGCCTTTCTTCGGGTCAGTGTCAATCCCAGCCAGATACCCAGGGCGGAGAACAGTGCGGCCACCAGGCCTCCGTAGATTTCTACCGAGTGTTCGACCACCAGGAAGCGGTATTCCGTCAGCTTCAGTACGGTGATCAAAAGTCCGCCGCACACGCCAAATAGTAGAATGTCGCGCAGGGCGCGACGCAGTCCGGCACCGGGTTTGGCGGCGGAATTCATCGGGGGCCATGATACCGGAAAAGGCCGGAACCGCAGGTGCAATGGGAGAACGATCACTGGCGCCGAGTTTTCTGGCGTCAGCGTAAGCGCGTGCGAGACGCCCGTGCGACAGCCGGCAGGAGGCCGGCGCGACAAAAAAAATGGCCCCTTACGGGGCCAGATTTTTAAGAGGCTAATGGTGGGCAATGTCAGGAAAGGTGATTGATGCCGCTCCGCCAGCCAGAACGGCCATTTGGGAAGTGACGCTCTTTGTCGAGAGTGAAGGTCATAGCACTAGTTTGCGGCCTCTTTGTTACAAGTGGAGGATGCATTTGCCGCGCCAAAGCCAGGAAGATGCGTGATTGAGATCACACGGCCATGTAAACGATTGGTAAAAATAGACTTAAAGAGTGTCGTTGACGGCACCGGTGTACACGATGGAGATCAGATGGGAATGCAAAGTGCAGAACAATGCATATACGTTGCACGGTGATACCAAAGGTAAAAAAGAAAGCCCATGGCGTAGTGCCATGGGCCCGCTCGGATATCAAACTTTTAGCTGTTACCCGCTACAGTGCGTAACTTGCCGGGCAGGAAATGGTACGGGGGCCATGGGCCGCTGATAGCCACTTCGCAGTTCTTAAGCTGCTTGGCGGCCGTCGAGTAACGATTCTGGTATTTTTCCACGCTTTTGGTGTCGATCAGGTGGGCAATGTCGATCAGCATGCCCTCCGGAGCAACCTTCTTGCAGCTGACTTCTTCCTCGAGCGGGTTGAAGAGCTTGTGGACTTGCACGGAGAGGGCCCGGGCCTTGGTCTGGCGCTCGCGCTCACGGGAGGCCTTCACCTTCAGCTTGGACAGGTAGTCGCCACCGACGGTGTCTGGCAATTGAATATCGATCATGGCCTCGCGCAGGGAGCCGTCGCGCACGACGAGCTTGATGTGCATTTCGGACTTGCCGCGGAGCTTGGCCACGCTCAGGCCGAAGGCGCGCCGGTTAACCCGGACGGCCTGACGAAGGGCGTCATCACTTTCGAAAATGGTCCCGAATTTAAACGGAAGTACGGTGGAGTTGCGGAAGCAGT
>Ga0210409_10006904_pt1 | contig 11778 bp, 15 predicted proteins | sample IncBWH17MmetaG_FD_161649 | JGI IMG/M metagenome (GOLD analysis project Ga0210409, IMG submission 161649) | Forest soil microbial communities from Barre Woods Harvard Forest LTER site, Petersham, Massachusetts, United States - Inc-BW-H-17-M | ecosystem: Environmental > Terrestrial > Soil >...
GACTCCTGAACCCAGAAACACAAATGTCAAGAAGACGGCGAGTTTCGCGAGTACCTGTCGAGTTGGTCGCATAGCCGATTCTTGGATGCAGTTTCCCGGGCCGGCAGCGGTGGCCACTTTCACGAATCGATACCCAGGGCAGTAGCCGGTAAGCCGCCCTCGATTCGTATCAGGGTATGCCTTCAGGCATACCGTAAATCGGTGAACGAGGCTCCGGCTTTAGCCGCTGGGGATATGTTTTTTATCCCATTCCTAGACCGCGGTTCGTCGACCGCTCACGAGGTTGACCACAAGAACTACCAGCGCAAGGACAAGGAGAATGTGAATGAAACCTCCGAGCGTGTACGAACTCACCAGTCCCAGCAACCACAAAACCAATAGCACCACGAACACTGTCCAAAGCATGTTGATCTCCTTTTTTGAAGAAAACTATCGGTGCCGCCGCTTTTCCTCGCGTCGCCAGCAGAGCATAGGTGCCTGGCACCGTTCGCACCATCAGGTGAAAGCGGTACATGAGCGCAACAGTCGCGGTATGAGAGCGCCAGTCGGGTCGAATCTCGTCCGCCGCGCCAACTACGGTCAATCCAGAGCCAAAATACGGCTCCCACTCGATTGGCGGACCTGGTCGTACGAACTATGGTTCAGGAGACGCAAAAAGGTTGGTGACTCGGTGCAGAGTTCCCTTTCTGTCTCGAGTGTCGATCAACCTCTAAATTCTGTCCGATGCACTGTTAAGGAGTAATTCAATGAACCTCAAAAGCTGTCTAAGAACATTTCTAATCACAAGCTCGTTGCTGGGCAGTGTCTGGGCCGTCGCCCAGACGACAACCGCTCAAGATGCCCAGGCTGACAACACCAGAGTCAATCAGCGCGATCAAAACGCGAACGAGCCTACCGCAGATCAACAAAAGGACAACCGCTCCGACCGGGGCATCACACAGCAGATTCGCAAGGCGATCATGAACGACAAATCGCTCTCCACTTACGCACACAACGTGAAGATTGTCACCCAGAATGGCCAGGTAACCCTGAAGGGGCCGGTGCGATCCGACGAAGAGAAGCGCACCGTCGAGGCCAAGGCGGCCGAGGTAGCGGGCGACAGCAACGTGATCAGCAAGTTGGATATCAAACCCAAGAACTAGCATCCACAGAACGACACACATCATAAGGAGAATCAATCATGGCAGGAAAGAACACAGCAGTTTTCGGTATTTATCCTAGTTACGCCGCCGTGGAAACCGGCGTTGATAACTTGAAAGCCGCGGGGTTCAGCAACAGAGACATCTCTGTCTTGTTTCCCCAGAGTGCAGGATCAAAAGATTTTGCCCACGAGAAAGGCACCAAAGCCCCCGAGGGAGCTACCGCAGGCGCCGGAACTGGCATAGTTCTGGGTGGCACGATGGGATGGCTGCTGGGGGTTGGCGCCCTTGCGATACCAGGGCTCGGCCCGTTCATAGCCGCCGGACCGATTATGGCCGCCCTCGCCGGAGCGAGCGTCGGAGGTGCCGTTGGTGGTATCGCCGGAGCCTTGATCGGAATGGGAATTCCAGAATACGAAGCCAAGCGCTACGAAGGCAGGGTTAAGGATGGCGGCATCCTGCTTTCCGTTCACTGCGACAGTTCAGAGTGGACCAAGCGCGCCAAGCAAGTCTTGGAACGCACCGGCGCCCAGGACGTTGCTTCGTCCGGCGAGGCCAGCTCTGATGATGCCGCGGGCGACCGGCATCTGCCGCGCGCAGTGTAACTGGAACGCAGCCGGCTGATATCAAACTCTTGGGTCGGCCGAACGCCAAGCCGGCCCGGCAACCCCAGCCACCCAAGATTTAGCTGGGCTTAATAAATAAAACACATAAAGGAGAGAATCGAATGAACTCGGATCAGATGCAAGGCAAATGGAAACAGATCAAAGGATCAGTGAAAGAACGCTGGGGCAAGTTGACCGACGATGACATCAACGTCATCGACGGAAAACACGATCAACTGATCGGAAAGATTCAGGAGCGGTACGGCATTGCACGCGAGGCCGCTCAAAAACAGGTCGATGAGTGGAACGCAGTCGAGTCCCATCAATCCGACCTGGAGCAAAGACGCAAGGCTAGCTAAAACCATTTCAGCGCGACGCTGGCCGGGGAGCCGTTTCACGGCTCCCCTTTATTTGCTCCCCTCGTCGAAGAAAATCCTGTACCACGCAAACTTTGCCTGGGCGCTTGTGGGGGTGGGGAAGATGGCGATGGGACGGGTTGCGGATCGCGTTGCTGGTCGGGATGCGGCTCCGGTTTTGTGTCTGGCTCGGGCAGGGGCACCGGCTCCTGCAATCCGGACCAAGCGACTGGCTCGCATCCCAGAGCCTGGGACGTGACCTCAGGGCAAGGCTGCGGACTTGCATCCTGGGAGGATGCCAGGGGCGTAGTAACCAGAAAAAGCGCCAACCCGGCCAGCGTGATCGTTGCGCGGTTCATATCAGAGCCTCTGAGGGGACGAAGTCGCTCACGCGCGCGAATATTACTGGCAACTGAATTGCCATCGCTAGCTCAGCTTTCCCAACACCTACAGTTCCGCCCTTTGAGTTTGTTGTGAAATTTCTACCGCTTCGCTGGCAAGTTATGCCGCCGCGTTGCCGGATTCATCTAGAGGATTTCCTGTAGGTGACGCCGCCGATTCCAGACTCCCCGTGTCCGAGTTGATCGAGCCGCCGAGAATGGAACTTTGGCGTCGCTGGCGGATGCAGAAAAAAGACGACCGCGAAAAACGACGCAAGGGCATGTCGCGGGTAGCAATAACTTGGGCGAACAGATGCCGCTACGCCGCCGAGCCTTCCGTCGGATTCTGAAGATGAGATGGTGCCTGCACCTGGATAATGTTGTTCTTCACCGCGTAGACAACCAGGTCTCGGATCGAGTGAAATCCAAGTTTCCGCATGATGTTGCTGCGATGTGTCTCGGCGGTCTTTGTACTCAAGTTTAGGACGCCAGCGACTTCCTTTGAGCTTTTCCCTTCGGCTAGAAGCTGAATGACTTCCCGCTCGCGCGCAGTCAATTTCGGCAGCCGCGGAGGTTCGCTACTCGATCCGCTGTGCCCTCGATCTAGAAAACCGGCGAGCACCATGTCATTTACCCGGGGAGTGAAAAACATCCGGTTGCGCTGCAGTGCTTCCACTGCGGAAACGAGATCACGCGCGGCGTCGGACTTGAGGACAAACCCGCGGGCGCCGGCATCCAGAGCCTCTCGGATCACCTGGTCTGAATCCGTGATCGTGAGAACGATGACCTTGCAGTGGCGATCTTGTTGTGTCAACTGCCGGGTCGCCGCTAGACCGTTGAGATTTGGCATCCCCACGTCCAGGATCACGACGTCGGGCTTCAATTGCCCTGCCTTTTCGACCGCCTCGCGCCCGTCTTTCGCCTCGGCGCAAATTTCCCAACCATCGTGGGCTTGTAGAAGAGCACACAACCCGCGCCGTACCACTTCGTGATCGTCAGCGATCAGGATTCGCAGCTTCATCGCTCACCTCCGTGAGTTTTTGCGACATCTTCGTCAGAACCAAAACCTCTCAAAGGTCAGCCAGAATCAGCGGCTTGGCCATTCAGAGATCTAAAAGGCAGATGCTGGCTGACCGCCTCGACTGCCGCCAGTAAATCACGCGACGCGTTGGACTTCACGACATAGCCGCGGGCTCCTGCATCCAATGCCTCCCGCATCATATGCGGCGAGTCATGTTGCGTGACAATCAGGATTTCCGCCGCCGGAGCCGTCTTGCGGATTAGCCTGCATGCTTCCAGACCGCTCATCCTAGGCATCGTAATATCGAGGACCACGACATCGGGTTTCCAGCGATCGGCCTTGGCCACTGCCTCAAGTCCGTCCGCTGCTTCATCAACGATCTCCCACTTGGGATGCCCGCCCAGCAATGTCCTCAACCCGTGCCTTACAACCGGGTGGTCGTCGACAACCAAAATGCGAACTGTCATAGATTCGTTTCTAGCTCCGGGTAGGGCTGAAAACAGAGTCTTCAGAGAATCTTGATGTTTTGTTCCTTCGTTGACTTTGGCTAACGATCGGCCCGTTTTTCTGCTCCCAACAACCGTATGATTATGAACTTGTCAGAAGGCCGACGCAATCGGGAGGGACCGGTATCATGATTCGAACCGATGTGCCAGTGCCGTCTGATTCAAGTTGAAGCTTGCCTCCCAGTTCACGCGCCCTCTCGTGCATACTCATAAGCCCGACGCCGACCCCTGCTCCGGTTTCGTGAAATCGACTGAGCACTTCCTGCTCGATTCCGCAGCCGTTATCCCTTACTTCAAGAACCACCTGCCCTGAGGATCGCCGGATCAGAATGTCCGCCTCGGAAGCCCCGGAATGGCGATGGACATTCGTCAAAGCTTCTTGCAGCACCCGGAAAAGTGCGAGTTCGATTGCATCGGGCAAGCGGACCGGATCATCGGGAGAATCCAAAGTCAATTTGAGCCCGCTTCGAAGACTAAAGCCCTCGACATACCAGCGGGCAGCAGAAGCGATCCCCACCGCGTCCATGGTAGGTGGATGCAGCAGATAAGAAAGCGTGCGAACCTCCGCGATGCACCTTTCCATGAGCTCTTCCGATTGCGACCACAATTCGTCGCGCGCCGGACTCCGCCGGAGTACGTCCACATTGAGTTTCAGCGCAACCAGGTACTGCCCCAGACTATCGTGCAGTTCGCGGGCAATTCGACGACGTTCAGAATCCTGTAAACTGAGCAACCGCGACGAAAGCTGACGCAATGCCGCAGTGCGCTGTTCCACCAGGGATTCAAGTTCGGCATGGCTGCGCCGGAGCTTCTCTTCGACTCGCCGGCGCTCCGTAATCTCCGTCTCGAGCGCCTGTGCCTTTTGCTGCAACTGAGTGATGCTGCGAAGGCGCTGATCCTGGCTGACGAGCGCGGTGTAACTCTCTGCGGGGATTACGGCAGAATGCTCAGCACATATCTTGAGCAGTAAATCACCGTGTTCCTCACGATAAAAGCTGGACATCGGGTAGGCGCAGCGGAGAGAGAAAGATTGGGTCTCGGCTAATTCATTCCACAATTGTTCGAGGCGGATCGCCGCCTCGGGCTTTCCACTTGTCCACAACAGCGCGACCATTTCCCCAAACGCGCCGACATGGCCATCGTGCCCAGCGCAGGCCGCATTGGCCCTTTCGATTACCGCACCCACCACTGCAGTAAAGCGCGCTCTATCTGGCGAGCCATGCAGCATGATTTTGGCCAGAGTCTCGGCTGCGTCCAGGGCTATGTAACGTCCCTGAGCCGCCGCCTTGGCCGTATCCAGGCCCCACGCATTCAATTTTCGCGCCAGCCCATCCCGGTGTTCCTGGGTCGCGATGACCACGGCGGCATCGCCAGCTCCGAGCGCGGTACCAACAAATCGGCCCAATTCATCGAGGAGGAAACCATCTTCTCCGTAGAACTGAACTACGTGCGCGGGTTGAGTGTGGTCGGCCCGCTGCGCGACTGGCGCGAGGGACGCGGTGTCCAAGGACAAAGCATTGACAATACTCATACAGATCCTGTTCCTCGCCACTCCACCACGCCAAGCACTTTGCGCAAAGACGAAATCGAAACCATGAAAAGCGCCCCGATGAACTTCCGCGATTCTATGGCGGTGATACGTTGTTCCGATATACAGGGAATGCTGTACGTCCTTCCCGGAATATCTGCAGACGAATCGCTTATTTTGCGGATTTCCAGATATAGAAATTGTCATCGTCCGACAAAGTTTCAATTCCCATCCCCCTTGAGGCTGATGCGCGGTGGACGGCTGATCGCAGATTCGCCAAAGTAATTCCGTCCACCGACGTCAGAGGGATCTTGATCGCTGACCCGCTCGGCAAACTTTCCAGGTCCTGGAAGACTCCTTCAATCAGTTCGTGGTGCTTTCCGCGACGATTCCTTCTGAGGTTCGCCAGGACAACGCGGTCATAATGCAAGGCGGGTTTATGATTCTTTATATATTCTTTAGTCATACTCTTGGATACTCCAGGGAAATGTTATGGAAAACTTATAAAATTACCAACCGAACTTGTCAAGCATTTTATTCTGATTGCAAACAGGATACTTTTGTCATAGCTGCTAAGTCGTTGGCGATATTCTCGAAGCGCATTCGCTTCTCCCGGGATCCTTCTCCTTATTGCGGATGTCTTATTTTCACCGTTTTTTAGTGGGCGCTGTATGCTCCAACTGGGAGACGGGAAGTGGAGAAAATGACAACGAAACTCGGGTGGCAGGAGTTGTTCCGGGCGGCTATGTTGGAGGTTCGGCCGGAGGAGTTGCCGAAGCGAATCGACGCGGCGGAGGAGGCAATCCGCCAACGAAGCGAAGAGCTCAACCGAGCCAGTCCCTGCTCCAAGGAGGAGCAGCAGGCGATGGCGGACGCGTTGCGAGCCCTGCGGGTTGTTGTGCAAACCGAGTGTCAAGCCTCAGGTTCGCGGCCGAGCGGCATACCTCGAAGCGAGGTGGCATCATGAATCGGCCGTCCAGTTTGCGAACCAGGAAGTGCCGCAACTTGCTCGCGCCCGCGCGGGTTCGAAGACAGGCGATGGCGAAGGACCTTGACAACCTTTGGCGTGATATCGTCCGCCACGCCACGATTGAGAAAGATCCACAAAAGATTGGCCAGCTTACAGCCGAACTGGAGACACAAAGACAGTTGGTCGAAGCAGTCCGCCAGAAAAATGTCAAAGCTATGGATACGAACTCCGCAAGTAGATGATGCCACCACGCCAAAGGGCGCAAGCCGCATTCCTGTCGGCTGTGATACTGCTCTTTTTCAGTGGACTGGCGACCTATGTCACGATCGTGCGCCTTCTCGAAAGTGAGAAATGGGTTGTTCATACCTACGAAGTCCAGGCTGCTCTAGGAAATATAGATTCGGCCACGTTAGAGGTTGGGCGTTCGCGCTCGGGCTATGTGATTACGGGAAGCACCGACTTCTTGAACGGTTTTGAGGCGTCGCTGACCACCATTTACCAGGCTCTTCAGCATTTGCGGGAACTGACAAAAGATAATCCGGAACAGCAGAGACTGTGCGGTCGTCTGGAAGAGCTAACCGCGAGGAGGGTAGCTTTCTTTCGAGAGTCGATCGAGCTCAAGAAGTCCGCCGCTCCGGACCAGTCAGGGCAAGACGAGATATCGCGAGGAGCTTTGGCAATCGCTTCTGAAATCGCTTCCACCCTGCAGCAGATGAGAAACGAGGAGCAGAGGTTGCTGGGTGTTCGGGCGAAAGCTTCGCGCCACTTGTTCATGGTGGCGGTGGTTGTCCTGACCGCCACATTTATTCTGGCGCTCATCATGTTTTCCGTGCATTACCGGCTTCTCACGGCCGAACTGAATGCACGGGAACGGGCGGAACACACGGTTCGGGACAGCGAAAAATCGTTACGCCGTCTTACTGGCCGCCTGCTTCAACTGCAAGATGAGGAACGCCGCAGGTTTTCCCGCGAGCTTCACGATAGCCTGGGGCAGTACCTGGCAGCGGTAAAAATGAATCTGGATATGTTCTCCAATTCTCAGCCTGGCGATAGACTTTTGTCGGAAACCATTCACCTCCTGGATCAATCCATCGCTGAAACACGAACGATTTCGCATCTACTGCACCCGCCACTTTTGGATGAAGCCGGGTTTACGTCCGCAGCGAAGTGGTATCTGGAGGGATTCGCACAGCGAAGCGGGATTGAAGTGAAAATGGATTTGCCCGACGGTGGGGAACGCCTGCCCAAGGCAATCGAGCTCGCGCTTTTCCGAGTGCTTCAAGAGAGCCTGACCAACATTCATCGCCACTCCGGAAGTTCAGGGGCGGAAGTCGCTCTCAAGTTCCTCGCCAATAAAGTCATCCTCGAGGTGAGGGATCAAGGAAAAGGCATCCCTAAGGAGTTATTGGAGAATTTTCTGACCAAGGGAACGAACTCTGGAGTGGGTCTGGCAGGAATGCGGGAGCGCCTGCGCGAACTTGGCGGACAGCTTGACATTGAGTCCGGCACGGCCGGTACCATGATTTATGTGACTATGCCGCTTTCTGAAGTGTCCCAGACGTTGGATGCTGCCGACTGACGATCAGTTGGGAAAGTACGTTTCGTCACGCAATAAGGCTCCCACCGCATCTACAACAGAGCTGATGTCCGCCTTCGCGCAGGCGCCCCGGATGCCCACTTTTCGCGCTTCTTCGCTCAACTGTTTAGAGAGGTGTATGGTCACCATTAGAATCGGAGTTCTTGGTGACAGGTTCACGATGAGGCGCGCAGCCTCCAGGCCATTCATCTCCGGCATTTGGAAATCCAACACAATCAGGTCTGGTTGGGCCAACTGGAAGCGCTCGACTGCTTCTTTGCCGTTGCTGGCCTCATCACAAACCAGCCAGTCGTCGTGATGATCAAGTAACCCGCGAAGACAATGTCGTACTGCCGGGCTGTCATCCGCTACCAGGATCCGAACCAACGGAATCTCTTCCTTTCAGGCGCGGATCATGGGTCCCGCGTTCCTCACGCCTCCTGGAAGGGTACCGGGTAACATAGCCGTGAACAATACACTGGACACCTTACGCTGCAGGAAACTTGCTGATTTTGCGATTAGATCCTCAGGTGCTCAGTGGCCCTTGCTGTGGCCCTTGGCCTTGCGCTGTTTGAGAACAGTCCGGGCCGCAACCTCTTTGGCTCCGCTACCATAGCGCGAAGATTGGACTCCAGCCTAGAAAACCTGGGCGATTCCAGCGCGGAGAGCGTAGAGCGTCAGGTCCGCGACCGAGTGCAGATCAAGCTTACGCATGATGTTGGTGCGATGGGTTTCAGTTGTTTTTACGCTGAGGTTCAGAGCCACGGCTATTTCCTTGCTTGTTTTCCCTTCGGCCAGAAGCTGCAACACCTCCCGCTCGCGGGGCGTGAGGGCACTTTTGGGAGAGGATTCTTTCTTCCGGTCCGGGTTCAAATATCCGTTAACGACCATTTCCGTGACTTGGCTGGTAAAGAAGGTCTGATGGTGCTGCACGGCTTCTACAGCGGTTATGAGATCGCGCCCCGCATCCGATTTCAGCAGAAAACCGCGGGCTCCCACCGCCAGCACTTCGCGCACCGTCTGTTGCGAATAGTGCATAGTAAGGATCAGGATGTGGGTCGCGGGGCAATTCTCGAGTATTTGCCGGGCCGCTTCGATGCCGTTTAGATTCGGCATTCCGATGTCGAGCAGGACGAGATCCGGTTTCAACTCTCTGGCTTGTTCCACCGCCTCGCGCCCATCCCCGGCCTCGCCACTCACTTCCCAGCCTGGGTGGTTTTCGAGGAGCGCTCGGATACCCCGGCGTACGACTTCATGGTCATCTGCAATGAGGATTCGAAAAGCCTTCATGTCTTACTCGAAAGCGACCCGCCGAACTGCTACCTCATACGACACCGAAACAGAGCACAAGGTTGGCCAAACTAAAGGCGGAATTCACAGCTGTTAGGTTAGTTCTAAAGAGTGGGGGACCCGGTCTACGTGTAATTTTGTCCACGGGGATACTTCAGTCGTGATGATAGTGACCAACGCAGTGTGGATAAATGCCAGGCTTACGTATCGCCTTCCACGTAAAGTCGCAATTACAGGATATCTCGAATACAGGATTCGCTGTATTCACTATTTTGCGAGGTTCTAGAAATATAACTCTTACATTCACATTCTTATTGGAGGAGAGCATGGAAACTCGATCGCACAAATCTCCGATAAATCGAGGCTGGAAAGAACTCTACATGGCCGCAATTTTCGAGGACGACAGTTCCAAAATCCCGCAGCGCATCGCTGAAGCGGAAAGAGCACTTGCGGTGCGCGCAGTTGAACCATTCGCAGAAGGCGGGAATCACGCTCGCGAGCAGCGAGCGATGGAGAACGCCATGTATTTCTTACGGCTGCTGCGAAAAATAGACGGTGGCGGCAAGGTTTCCTGTGAACCCTCCCTCCAGGCCTCATCGGTTCAGCAAGCAGGATGAACGGACACAGAACTCTGCAAGAGTTACACACTGCACTCTCAAGATGAGATGAAACTCTCTTAAGCCTAATGAGCCAGAAACCCATACCTTTCTTGCTCCGTCCCACCCTAAACTCGACCCATCAACACCAGGATGAGCACAATCATCACAACCAGGCCCAAGCCGCCACTTGGGTAGTAACCCCATCCTGTGCTGTACGGCCACGTGGGCAACGCTCCGAGCACGAGCAGAACCAAGACGATAAGCAGAATAGTTGACATTGATCATTCCCCTAAGTAAAAGTCGCCTTGCACGAGAAGCTGAGGCGCATGTTTCACGATATAAACTACAAATTCCTGCGGGGACTATACATCGGGTTAACCGCGTACATCCCGTCGTTTCATGCTGTATGGAGACGGAACGTGGTTGGCCGCACACTCTCACCACGGCTTTAGCTGAGGCGTTCGCCAGACATGATTTACTTCGCGGCGCGGAATACGTGCTGGACCGAATCAGTATCGTCGCGAATCAAGCTCTAAAATGAATAACGGCCAAGCCGCGACAAGGCCTGGCCGTGATGGCAGATCGCCGACTTGTTACTCGGTTTGAGAATTAGCAGACCCTGCGTTAGCACGTGCGGGTCTCCTAACCTCGCCCTGCTCTCGCGCCTGGGCGGAATATTTCTTCACCGCCGCGAGGAAGGGCTCGCTTCCAGGGGGAGCCATAACTTTGCCGCTCAAAATGTCCTCGAAGGGCAACATCTTTCCGTAGAGCAAAGTGGTTTCGTCCTTATCCTGCGTGATGGCGGCTCCGCTCAAGTCGATGCCGGCAAAAACGCCGCGAGCGCGGGAATAGGTCAAGACCTCTGCCCTCATCTTTACATCGGTGTCGACCGCAGCGTCCCGGCCCACCGGCCCTGCGGCAGCGGAGACATCCGCGCCAAGTTTAAACTTGCTGGAGAGCAAGTGCTGCATTCCCTGGTCATTGGTGACCACCATCACGAGATCAATTGCCTGGCCACCAAGTTGTAGGCCCCAACTGCCGCCGGTGATCGTCATGGGGGCTGGTGCGCTCCATCCTTTGGCTGTCCTGCAGGTGGCTACGCCTTTGCCATGCTGGCCGCCAAAGCCCACCGCGATCTTGAGCATCGATGGCACGACGGCTATGCACTTGGCATTGTCCATAACCTTGTCGGGAATTGCCTTGTCCGGGGTCGCCATGATTTCGTTCAGGACCTCCGCTGACTTCACGATGCGTTTCCCGATGTCGGACTGATCCTTATCGTTGCCCGCTGCCCAGTTCATGCCCGCCAAAATCAACACCGTGCTGCTAAGCGTCAAGAGATATCTCGTTACCGATACATTGCCAATTCTCATTTCAAAACCTCTTCTGCCCGATGCGGGGCACGTGGATTTCTTCCTTCCGGCACTGTAGTTACGCGTTCCAATCTCGGCTATCCGGTTCACGCAGTATCCGAAGCGGGGACATGCCTTAGCTCGCGCCTGGCTCACACGCTCGGCCCCACCAATTGCGGAATGTTCGAAGACGCCTGCATCGCGACCTTCTGTCCAATTGGCAGCTCCCACGCTTCAAAAAGTGGTCTCTCGGGTTTGGTGCACGACCGTTTTTCGCTTACGGTCGCGGACCGGGCTTCCGGCGAACGCGCCAACAACTCGCGAATTCGCAGCTTGGCTTTGTGCAGTTGCGATTTCGAGTTGCCCACCGAGCAACCGAGCATCTCCGCGATTTCCTGATGTTCGTAACCCTCGACTTCGTGCAGCAGGAAAATCGTCCTATACCCGTACGGAAGC
>Ga0210409_10006905_pt1 | contig 11776 bp, 10 predicted proteins | sample IncBWH17MmetaG_FD_161649 | JGI IMG/M metagenome (GOLD analysis project Ga0210409, IMG submission 161649) | Forest soil microbial communities from Barre Woods Harvard Forest LTER site, Petersham, Massachusetts, United States - Inc-BW-H-17-M | ecosystem: Environmental > Terrestrial > Soil >...
TGTGGAGACCGTAACCGGCGCGAAGGCCTATTTCAGCCTGATTAACGACGAAGGTGGCCTGAACGGGCGAAAACTCAAGCTGATTTCCTACGACGACAGCTACGACCCAGCCAAAACCGAGACATGCTTTAACCGCCTCTTGAGCGACAGGGTCTTTGCCATGGGATTTTTCGTGGGTACGCCGACGGCCGTAAAGTACTTGCCTATGGCGGAAACTAACAAAATACCTCTAGTCGGTCTGTTCACCGGCGCTCAAACGCTGTACGCGCCGCTGCGCCATTGGGTTATCAACGTACGCGCTTCTTATTACGACGAAACGCGCGAGCAAATGGATGGCGTTTGGGACAAGCTCGGCTATCACACAGTCGGCGTGATCTATCCGGAAGATGCCTTCGGCGCCGCGGTGCTCGGCGGAGTCACCGATGCGCTCAAGACTCATGGCGCGGAGCCAGTAAAAGTGGCTTCCTATCAGCGGCAAACCGCGAACGTCGGCGCGGCGATTGATACCGTGCGCGCAGCCGACCCGCAAGCCGTTGTGCTCGTCGGCCCACCGAATACCGTTGCCCCAATCTTAAAACAATCGCATGCCAAGGGCTGGAAACCACTCTTTCTGACCGTCTCTTTCGTCGGCACGGATGAGTTGATCACGGAGGCTGGCGACGACGCCGAGGGAATGGTCATCACGCAAGTGGTGCCGCCCTATTACCTCACCGACTTGAAGGGTGTGGCCCTGTACCGTCGCACACTCTCAAAGTATGCCCCTTCCGCACGCCCCAATTTCGTCAGCCTGGAAGGCTTCGTGGACGCCATGGTCATGGTCGAAGGACTAAAGCGCGCCGGAAAAGAGCTCACTCGCGAAGGACTCATCCGCGGCATCGAGTCCATTCACGAAGAAGACCTCGGCTTGGGCCCGCAGCTCAAGCTCAACTATTCCGCAAAGTCCCACAAAGGATTTGACCACGTGATTCCCACCGTAGTACGCGGGGGCCGCGCCGTCCCCTTTACAGACTGGTCCACTGCCGCACCAAAGTAAGCTGGTCAGCGCGCGCTTTAAAGTTGCAAACGAAAGTTAGCGGATAGCCGATTCGGTTTGCTCGAAAGCGTGATAAGAAGACCGCACCAGCGGTCCCGCCTCCACATGCTTGAATCCCATCGCTTCGCCGAGCATCTTGAACTCCGCAAATTCATCCGGATGCACGTAACGAACGACGGGCAAGTGCTCCTTCGTCGGCTGTAGGTACTGGCCCAAGGTGAGAATGTTCGTGCCTTGCGCCGCCAGATCCTGCAGCGTAGCCAGCACCTCGTCTTTTTCTTCACCCAATCCCAGCATCAAACCGGTCTTTGTCGGCACGTCCGGATGCGTTTGTTTCGCGCGGAACAGAAGTTCCAGCGATCTCTCATATAGAGCGCCTTTACGCACTTGCCGGTAAAGCCGCGGCACCGTTTCCGTGTTGTGATTAAGCACGTCCGGCTTAGTGGCAAGAACCGTATTTAGTGCGCTCCAGTCCCCGCGGAAGTCCGGAATCAGCACTTCCACCTTGCAGCCCGGCACCCGCCGGCGAATCTCCTCGATCGTCCGCGCAAAAATGTGTGCGCCGCCGTCCGGTTGGTCGTCGCGATTAACGGACGTCACCACCGCATAGCGCAAGCCCATGCGCGCGACGGCCTCTGCGACCCGAAACGGCTCCTCTTCATCGGGCGGCCCCACCGGCTTGCCCGACGGCACCGCGCAAAATCCGCATGCTCGCGTGCAAATGTCCCCCAAAATCATGAACGTTGCCGTTCCATGCTCCCAGCATTCCCCCATGTTCGGGCAGCGCGCGCTCTCGCAAACCGTGTGCAAGTCCAGTGTGCGCATGATGCGCTTCAAATCCTGGTAGCGTCCGCCGCCAAAAAACTTAACCCGCAACCATTCCGGACGGGGATGCGCCCCAGGCGTCGGAATCGGCGCCACCGCTGAATTCGAGATGATGTGAAAAGGCGAGGCCATAGAAAAGAGCAAGTTTGATTTTACGCGCTTCCCCGGCAACGCACAAACCGCGTCACCTGTATAGAATGCCCTGGGAGGCATTATGCGTGTATCGATGTTTCTCGCCGTCATTCTTTTGATTCTTCCGCTAACCTTTGGCGCCCAGTCCAGTTCCACCGACTCGCAAACGCTGCAAGCCCTCCTGTCCGAGGTCCATCAACTCCGGCAGGAGTTGCGCACCGCCACCGTAGCCGCACAACGAGCTCAAATACTCATTTATCGTGTGGAAGCCCAGCAAACTGTGGTCACTCGCCTCTCTCAGCGCATCGAAAACGACCGCTCGAGACTCACCGGCAACCAGTCCGAACAAAAAAGGTCAGCCGCGGTTGTCAAGCGTCTGGAGGATTTGCGAAATACGCAAAGTGACGCCGAGCGCAAAGAAAAACAAACGGACGAGCAATTGACGCAAATGAAAATGAGACTCGAACAGCTCGCTAACGAGGAGCAAGAGATTCAGCCGCGAAAAATTGAAGCCGAAGAAGAGCTCCGAGTCGAGCAAGCCAAACTCGCCCAATTGCACGACGAGCTCGATCGCATCGACAAATCCCTCGAGCAACTCAGCCGCACTCCCCCTAGCGCCTCTCAATAGAGGCTTGCAAACTCCTGCGTCCCGAGGGGATCGTGGTGGCGGGTCTCTACTCTCTACGTTTCTTGTCCTATACTACCCGTGCAAAGCCCCCGGCAAGGTGGCGCACTGATGAAAACATTCATCCCCGCCCTCCTGATTTTCTCGCTCACGACGCCCGCACTGGCGCAAACTCCCAAAACCAAACCCACCGAGAAGAAAGATGAGTGCACTGTCGCAGGCATGGTTGTAAAGCTCGCCGACAGTGAGCCCCTTAGGAAAGCCCGCGTGTATTTGCGGAGCACCGACGATCGTACCCGTAGCATTTCAGTGGTTACCGACGGCGGCGGGCGTTTTCAATTCAAAGGCATCGATCCAGGAAGATACAACCTTAGCGTGAACCGCGTAGGTTTCGTACCGCAGGGGTACGGCCAGAAAAAGCCGGACGACCCCGGCGCCGTGCTGACCCTTCGTCCCGGCCAAGAGCTCAAGGACCTTCTTTTCCGCCTCATTCCCTCCGCAGTAGTCGCCGGCAAAATTCTCGATGAGGACGGGGAGCCCCTGCCGGAAATTATCGTCAGCGCATTGCGGAGAGTCTATTCGGAAGGCAAGCCCAGCTTCTCCATCGAAACCACCGTACAAACGGACGACCGCGGTGAGTACCGTCTGTTTGGGCTGTCGCCCGGCCGTTATTTCGTTAGCGCCGTTTTTCCCCAATGGGGTCGTTTTTCGCGCGGCGATGAGTCAGAGGAAGCGCAACCCAATCAGCAGGGTTACGCAAAGATGTACTACCCGAGTACTCCAGACGCCTCGAAGGCTACCGCCATCTCGATCAAGGAAGGTGAAGAGATCCCGTCCGTTGAGATCCTCATGCGGCAGCTAGTCGTCTTCCGGATCCGTGGTCATGTCTACAACCAGATCACTAACAAAACCGGGACCCAAACCAACATTTTTCTCATGCCCAAAGCAAAAAGCCGCGAATGGACCGGCGATGAGCACCAGACTTTTGTCCAAAAGCAGGACGGCTCCTTTGAGATTGCCGACGTTTTGCCTGGATCATACGTGTTAAACGCAATGTGGTCCGATGAAGGCAAACACCACATTGCTCGCGTTCCCATCGATGTAGGCAGTGCGGACGTTGAAGGAATCGCGGTAACGATTTCTCCTGGCACGGACATCAACGGGCGAATTATCTGGGAGGGTGCACCCAGCCTCGAGCAGGATGAGCTTTCCGTGATGGCGGAGCCGCCCGATTCAATGTTCAACGTTGGCGGTAATTCCCGCGTTACGTCGGCCAACACCTTCGTGTTAAAGGGCGTGGGCGATGGAACCTATATGGCGCGTGTTTGGGGCCAGGGAAAAGACTGCTACGTAAAGAACGTGCAATACGCGGGCTCCAGCGCGCTACAAGACGGCTTCGCCGTGAAAGCGGGTGCCGCCGGAACACTGGAAATCACCATTAGTTCCCACGGCGCGCGGGTTCAAGGCACTGTCGCCGATTCCGATGGTTTGCGATCCGTGGGCGTACGGGTCGTGCTCGTGCCCGAGCCGTCGCATCGTAACCAATCCTCTCTATTCAAGGAGCAGACTACCGATCAATACGGCCATTTTGAATTGCGAGGGATCGCGCCGGGAGACTACAAACTCTTTAGCTGGGAGGAAGCCGAATCAGGTGCCTGGGAAGATCCCGAATTTTCTGAAGCCCTTCGAAGAAAGGGGCGAGAAAATCTCGCTGCAAGAAAGCGATCAGAAAACGCTCAATCTAACCGCCATTCAGACAAGGTCTGCTGAATCGCCCAAACTGTAGCAGCATCATAAGACGCAACATGGAGAACTAAAGAAAGGAAAAACCAAATTACAGCGGCTGACGCGACGACCGCACGAAATCACGCAGCACCGTCACGTTCGGGCCATAAGCGCCAATCCGTCCCGCATCCACTGGCAAGCCCAGCGCCTCGGCAAGATCCAGATCGACACCTGCGTCATCCAGCTCGGACAAACTAAAGCCCTGCGCCGGCAGCACGCGATTGATTCCCGTCGGATACACTGGCCGCGGCGGCCGATGACGCTGCCACGGGCGGCGCGCCAGTTCGTAAAACTGTTTCCAATCGCGTTTGTGCCAAGTCGTCATACTATCCGCTTCTACTATCCTTCGACGTATTCTCTGCCCGATTGGATGCAAAGCTGGCCCGTGGGTTTCACTGTATTTTTACCCGGCCCGCCACTGCACCTCGCGTCCTCGCCAGGAAGCCTACGATATACGCGCCCACGGCTCCCGCGAGACATTTCCTCTCCTGCTGTATCAAACCCGTTACGGGGTTAATTGTTTCGCGTACTTCGGGCCTGGGCCGCTAGCCTGGTTCTGCTACTGGAGACGTCCGTATCAACCTGGCGGAATCGGGCCGACGCGTTTGTGTGCCGCCGTTTGCAATTTTGTTACGAACTCGGCTGCAAACCGGCTCGCAGGCGGCTGTATACTACGCGCATTCGCCCCCGTTGGCCACTGAGAATGACGCCAGTGAGCCGCGAGAAATCATGCCTTCCTCGCACATCGTCGTTCACTATCACGAGCTTTGGCTCAAGCGCGGCAACCGCCGTTTTTTTCTGCACAAATTGCGCGAAGCTCTCCGCCGCGCGCTAGGCGGTATCCCCATAGCTCGCATCTCGCAGCCCGCCGACCGCCTGATCGTTGAAGTCGCCGACCCCACGCATATAGATGAGGCCTTACAGCGCCTGACCCGCGTCAGCGGTATTTCGCATCTCGCTATCGCACGGGTGCTGCGTCGTCCGGACTTGGCTGCCGATCCTGTCCAGACCCTCTGTGAAGCCGCGTGGGAAGAAGTCCGCACCGAACAGTTCGCCACGTTTGCCGTGCGCGCCCGCCGCGGCGACAAACATTTCTCCCTCAACGCCATGTCTGTCGAGCGCCAGGTCGGCGGCTACCTCTTTGACAAATTGCAAGCCGAAGGCCGCCATGTGCGCGTCGATCTAAAATCGCCCGCGCTCACCTGCCGCATCGAAATCACTCGCGGGCCGCTACTCATTTACGCACGTCGCATCCTCGGCCCCGGTGGACTCCCACCGAACACCGCGGGACGCCTCGTCTGTCTGCTCTCTGGTGGATTTGACTCCGCCGTCGCCGCATACAAAGTGATGAAACGCGGCGCCCATTTGAGCTTCGTGCATTTTTGGGGAGGCGGCGCCGCCGCGGGAGAATCTTCGGTTCACGTCGCCCGCCAGCTCGTAGAGCGCCTGGTCCCCTGGCAATTCACCACCAAGCTATACCTTGTCCCGTTCGAACCGCTGCAGCGGGAAATCGCCGCTCACGTCCCGGAAGCCTTCCGCACGTTGCTCTATCGCCGTTTGATGCTGCGCGTCGCAGAATGCATCGCCCGGCGCAGCGGCGGCAAAGGCGTAATCACCGGAGACAGTCTCGGCCAGGTAGCTTCGCAGACTTTGCAGAACCTGCAGGCTGTCGGTTCCATCGCAACTCTGCCGTTATATCGCCCGCTGATCGGAGACGACAAACTCGAGATTCAGGAACTCGCCCGCCGCATCGGTACTCACGATATTTCCGAGCAGCCTTTTCACGATTGCTGTCCGGTGTTTCAATCCAAATCGCCGGCGCTGTTTGCAACGTCGGAAGCTTTAGACAACGCCGAATCCGCGCTCGACGTTGCGTCGCTCGTGGATCGCGCCATCCGCACCCTTACCGTTGTGCGCTATCGCTACGCAGACGGAAAAATTGAGCGCGTCGCGCCCAAGCACACCACCGCGCCGACACACACCAGCAACGCTTAGAATTTCTTCAAGGGAGTTTTCGCGGACCGAGAAAAGAGCCGCTTGCTACCTGGAGAGAGTGCTTACCAGCGATTGCCGCGATCGCCCCGGTCGCCTCGATCACCGCCGCGTCCGCCGCCACCACCGTGGCCACCGCGTCCGCCGCCACCGCCACCTCCGCCGCGCCCTCCTCCGTATCCGCCGCGCCCGCCACCTCCGCCGCCACCGGCACGCTCTGCCTGCGGCCGTGCTTCATTCACCACGAGGTTGCGCCCGCCAAAATTTTGGCCGTTCAACGAATTCACCGCGCGATCCGCATCTTCATCGCTATTTACTTCGACGAATGCAAACCCGCGCGACTGCCCTGTAAAACGGTCACGGATGAGATTGACGCCCGAGGGTGTTACGCCAATCTGAGAGAACCACTCGTGGAGTTGATCTTCCGTAGCGGAAAACGGAAGATTCCCAATATAGAGCTTCTTCACCTGCCCACTCCTTCTGCCCGAACCCGAATTAGAGTCGCGGTGCGCGCCGAAGAGACGAGCGTCGTACACGGGCAGTCCGGGTAGCAGGGCCACCACGGGCGCGAGACTGGACACTCCAGCGGTCACCGCCATCCTCTCGAAAATTTACCCTATTTGCAACGGGAAAGAGCCTGTAGGTCGCTAGTCACGCTCTCCTCGCCATTTGCCGCGCTCACCAACTCCCGGCGCGCCAATCCATTTTGATAGCTTTCGGTGATAGGATGCCCTGGTTCCCGCCCAGTGACGTTTCTCGCACGCGGCAGCCGCTTGTCATCCTGAAGCAACCCGACAAGGGTAGCTGAAGGATCTCAAGGTAAGCTCTAACATCCACGTCTTGTATCGGCGAGGTTCAATGCGCGGCACGATGATGGATTTTCCACTCACCCTCCCCACGCTGCTCGAGCGCGCCGACAAACTTTTCTCCCGCGTCGAAATCGTTTCCCGCCGCCCGGACCGTTCCATCGCCCGTACCTGTTATGGCGATTTTTATCATCGTGCCCGCCGCCTCGCCTCCGCCCTCACCAAGCTCGGTCTCCGCTCCGGCGATCGCGTCGCTTCCATGATGTGGAACCACTCCGGTCACCTCGAAGCCTTTTTCGGAGTTCCCTGTGCCGGCGGCATCTTGCACACCTTGAATCTGCGGCTCCATCCCCACGAAATTGCCGGCATCGTCCGTCATGCGGAAGATCGCTTTCTGCTTATCGACGACGTCCTTCTCCCTACCTACGAGAAGTGCCGCCAGGATGTTTCCTTTGAGCGTGTCATCGTCGTCCCTTACGGCTGCGGCGAAATCCCTAACAAATTCCTGAACTATGAGCAACTTCTCGACGAAGCCGACGATAATTTCCAATATCCTAAACTAGACGAAAACGACGGCGCCGCCATGTGCTTCACTTCCGGCACCACCGGATTCTCCAAAGGCGTCGTCTACTCGCACCGCGCCATCGTCCTGCATTCCTTCGCCGAGGCCATGGCCGATTGCTTCGCCATCAGCCATCACGACACGGTCCTGCCCGTCGCTCCCATGTTCCACGCCAACGCCTGGGGCCTGCCCTACACCTGCGTGATGACCGGCGCGCGTCTGATTCTCCCCGGCCCAAACGTCGACGCCGAGAGCGTCCTCGATCTCATCGAGCGCGAGCAAGTCACCATTGCCTGCGGCGTGCCCACCGTTTGGCTCGGCGTTCTCTACGCTCTCGAGAAAAATCCCGGCCGCTGGAAATTTCGTTCGCCGGTACGCATCGTCATCGGCGGCACCGCCCCACCGATCCGTCTAATGCGCGCGCTCGATAAACACAATCTCCATATCATGCATCTCTGGGGCATGACGGAGACCACGCCGGTCGCCACCGTCGGTCGCCTCAAGCGCCACATGCTCGGCTGGACCGAAGACCAGCGCTACGACGTCCGCGCCAAGCAAGGCTGGCCCGCCCCGTTCGTCGAGCTGCGCGTCACCCGCCCCGGCCCCGATGGAAAAGACGTCGAAGCCCCGCGAGATGGCGAAACCGCCGGCGAACTCGAAGTTCGCGGTCCCTGGGTCGCTGCCAGCTACTACAAAGCTCCCGACCAGGCCCATCGCTGGACCGCCGACGGCTGGTTCAAGACCGGCGACGTCTCGACCATCGACGACGAAGGCTTCATCAAAATCGTCGACCGCGCCAAAGATCTAGTGAAGTCCGGCGGCGAATGGATCAGCTCCGTCGACCTGGAAAACGCCCTGATGGGTCATCCCGCCGTAAAGGAAGCCGCGGTAGTTGGCATTCCCCATCCCAAATGGCAAGAGCGCCCGCTAGCCGCGGTAGTCCTGAAAGACGGCGCGCAAGCCACGCCCGAAGAGCTCCGCGCTTTCCTCGCTAAATCCTTCGCCAAATGGCAAATCCCAGACGCCTTCGTCTTCGTCCTCGAGATCCCCCGCACCTCCGTAGGCAAATTCAAAAAAACCGCCCTACGCGAACAATTCGCCAACTGGAATTGGGAATCGCAAGAGCGCCGTGCACCGTGAGCGCCGGTAGGTAGCGGCGGCCTTTAGACCGGCCAGGGAGGAAAGCGAGCGCTCCGAGTCTTCACGCTGTCGTCCCCCGAACCCGCTCGCGTTTTTTCTTGCGAGCGGCGTGAGCGATCTGCTTTTGCTCTTGTAGCGGCCTTCCGAGGCGGGCTCTTCGCCGTGATGCCAAGGAAAGTTGTAGCGCCGGGCTTTCCCCCGGTTTGTGGGGGGCCCGACGCCTTTTGTCGGGAAGCCCGGCATCTTTGGCTCAGGATGAACCCGACCTAGATATCTCCGCGTCTACGTCGATGCTGCCGCCGTGATGTTGCCGCGCAGTCCGAGCGCATCAGCCTTTTCGCGCAGCGCCGCGATGCAGAAACCGATGTGCTCCTCCAGCGGCACGCCGAGCTCTTCGGCACCCTTGCGTACGTCCTCGCGGTTCACGCCTCGCGCGAACGCTTTGTCCTTCAATCGCCGTTTCACCGAATCTACTTCCAGATCAAGGATGCTCTTCGAGGGACGAACATAAGTGCACGCGGTAAGAAAGCCGGCGAGCTCGTCGCAAGCGTAGAGGACATGCTCGAGCGGAGACTGCCGGGGCGTGTTGCAATAATCCGCGTGAGAAAGGATCGCGCGCACGATCTCCTCGGAGTAGCCCTGCTCGCGCAGAATCCTCGCGCCGTGCGCCGGATGCTCCTTGTCCGGAGCATGGGCCTCGTTGGGCCAGCGCTCGTAATCGAAATCGTGCAACAGCGCAGCAAGTCCCCAGGTCTCTTCGTCCGCACCTTGCTTCCGGGCATAAGCTCGCACACAAGCCTCCACCCCTAGCATGTGCTTGCGCAGCGATTCCGATTGCGTGTACTCGCAAAGCAGTTTCCAAGCATCATCCCGCGTCGGCATCCTTCGCCCCTCCGAAAAAGGAAAAGGATAGCGCAGAAGAGGTCAACAGTCGTCCGGTTTTGCTTGCTACACCAATCAAACAATAGATTTTCTGCACTTGTCCGATATTAGCCCTAAATATGCGCGTGACAGGCAGCCTGCTACTTCGAAAAGGCAGTGAAACCCGCTAACCCGAGCCGGACTGCCTGTCTTTCTTCTGAAGTCACTTCTCGCCGTTCCCGCATCGTTACACGTTGGTTATCTCGAACCCGCTCGCGGTTTTTTTTGCGAGCGGTGTGAGGGATCTCCTTTTCTCTCGCTGTTACGTAGCGGCGGGCTTGAGCCCGCACAGCGTTTACCAGGCACTTCACGGTTGAGCGGTGCTAGGATTTCAGCGTGTCACGAAATGGTGCCGTGATTCTATTACTGCTGCTTTCGCTTCTAGTAAGCGTCTCTGGACCCTTGGCCGTCGCCCAGGAAGCCTCGCCAGTTCTTCAATCACCAGCGCCCACGATCCACGTTGAATCCAATCTAGTCTTGGTCGATGTGATTGCCCTGAATGCGAAGAATGGCCTTCCGGACCAGACATTGAAGCGAGGCGATTTTCAAGTCTTTGACAACAGTGATCCGGTTTCGATCAAGACGTTTGATAGCGGCGCACAGTTTACGACTCGCCCTCTCGCTCTCTGGTTCATCGTGCAATGCCACATGCAAGGCTCTGAAGCAAAGGGTTCAGGGTTGTTCAAAGGACAAATCAGTCGTTTCCAGCCAGCTCTGAAATACGTGGAGAAAGGAGATACTGTGGCGGTGGCGCATTGGTGCGATGATGGACAATCGAATCTCGACCTAATACCCACAAGAAATGTCGAGGATGTGTCTACCACGTTGGAGCACGTCCTTGCACCCGGCCCCCACACCAAGTACGCCGATCGAGCCGGTGAGTTGGCCTTACAGAGCACGTTGCAGCAGATCGTTGATACAACCCGCTCGTCACGGCCCGAGCCGTTGCCAGTGCTGATCTTCCTTTATGGGGACTACAGCAGCATGAACAGATCGGAGGCCGATCACTTCATCGGCGAACTTCTCGAAACTTCGGCCATTGCTTTCGGGGTGAGGGACCGTCGCTCTCCGCATATTTGGCTTGCACCCGGCGAACAGAAAGAAATCGCACACTACGTAGCCACTCAGACCGGCGGCCGATACCTCGACGCGACGCCCGCAACGTACGCCGACGCTTTAGAAGAAATCCTGCGCCAGCTCCATTTTCGCTATGAATTGGGATTTGAGCCAACAGCCCTGGACGGAAAGCGTCATAAGCTCATTGTGAAGCTGGTTGATTCTGCGAGGAACCAGCACAAAGGAGTGCGTCTGAGATACCGCGCCGGCTATGTGCCTGTCCGCCGTTGAACCAGATAGTCTTCTTGATGCCAAAGATTCTGCTTCCAAAGTGTAGGTCCTGGTAAGTCGGGTTACGGACATCTGCCCGACGGCCTCACGCCGTAATTCTACTTTTCCGGGTGATGCGTTCTACGTTCGAGTGATTGATTCGCCGGACTAGTCTGCAAGACGGCCCGAGGCCTATACCTCACAAAAAATTAGAAGCCCGTTTGAAGGGAATAACATACAGCGAGGTCATCGAACGTGTTAGATTTCCGCCATCCAACGGTTGCGGAGTTTTGACGAAGGATAGCCGCTGACTCCGCAATCCTCTAGTACCTCGCGGCCGAGAGAGCTCGGCGCCGTTCGTTCGGGATTTGTCGGGACAATTAGGGAGGGCGAAAATGAGTCCGACGGGCATGATAGTTTCGTTTCTGGCGTTCTTGTTGGCAATTTTTGCTTTGAGCGTGGTCTTTGGTTCGTTCTTCACCGTCGAGACGGCGCAGGTCGCCATAGTGCAGCGCCTGGGTAAGTTCGCACGCGTTGCTGGTCCGGGACTTAATTGGAAAACGCCCTTGATCGAGGCGGTAGTGCGGCGCATGAGCATGAAGGTGCAGCAGTTTGACGTGAAAGTCGAA
>Ga0210409_10006906_pt1 | contig 11776 bp, 12 predicted proteins | sample IncBWH17MmetaG_FD_161649 | JGI IMG/M metagenome (GOLD analysis project Ga0210409, IMG submission 161649) | Forest soil microbial communities from Barre Woods Harvard Forest LTER site, Petersham, Massachusetts, United States - Inc-BW-H-17-M | ecosystem: Environmental > Terrestrial > Soil >...
CTGAGCTTCACGTATACTGTCAACAACAACACGTTTACTTTCCAGGCAGTAGACGGCTTCACAAACTACACTTGGGACTTCGGAGACTCATCGGCTGGCGCGGGGTCGGTTGTCTCACACAGCTACCAGACGAACGGAAACTTCCAAGTTACCCTGACAGCTGATCCATTGACTGGTCAGTCAGGATCCTTGTCCGCGTTCAAACAAGTACTCGTTACCACAGTAACTATACTAGTCCACCACTATTTCGAAAACTTGAACGTGACCATGGGAAACAGCGCTACCTGACCTCTAGAACTCGTTAATACTCAGTCTGGTTTGATTAGCCATTTTTTTTCCAGCCAAATGATCGAACCATGAGCGCATTCATTCCTAGTTCCTCAACAGTCGCATGAGCCTTCTAAGCAGCACTAGTTGAGCGTCTATTGGAACTTGGGCCGGATAATTCATGTCGTAGAATACGTGGTCTATTCCCAACTCCTTGAGTCTTGACAAGTCTTCTGCGGCTTGTTGGGGCGTACCTCCCAGTAATGCTCGGGGCTCTGCGGCCTTCTCTTGACCCAAGACGTTGTGGACTCTCAGAATCCATCTGATCTTTTCCGGATCCCGGCCTACTCTTAGCACCAGATCGTGAAAGGTGTTGATAGTCTGACCCAGCTTCTCAATCGTGGTGCTTCTTCCCGCAGCAGGCATGATCCCGTCCGCGATTCTTGCTGCCCGCTCGAGGGATGCGGGAGCGAAAGCGCCCAGTAGCATTGGGATGCCCCCCGACTGTACAGGTTTTGGCCCGATTCTCGACTTCGGGATATTATAGAAGTCTCCAGTAAAGCTGACTGGATCTGCGCCCCAGACAGCACGCACTGCTCCAACAAATTCCTCAAATCCTCTTCCACGCCTCTTTATCGGGACGTTGGCCGCTTCAAACTCATCTCTAAAGTCACCTTGGCCTAGGCCGGCAATCGCTCTTCCATCGCTCAATCTATCGAGCGTCGCGAAACGCCGTGCGAGTGTTACGGGATTCTGGAACAGAGCGCTCATCACGCTCGTGCCGAGCTTGACCATCCTCGTCCTCGCCGCGACGAAGGTTAGCATTTCAATTGGATCATAGACTGTGGCAAAAATCTCGGGCCAGGGGTCGCCGTCAAACGTTTCCTTCGGCCTAGTTGGGAGAAGCAGCCGGTCGCTTACCCACAGAGAAGCCAATCCCATCTTCTCGGCCTCCACCGCGACGCGCAGGATTGTTTCACGGGAAGCAATCGCTCCGTATTGAGGGAGGGCGATCCCTACAGCAATGTTCGATTCATCTGATCGACTGATGGTGCTTGGCACTTGGCTCTAGGCTTCCCCGACTTCGATTTAAAGGCCGACCAACGACTAGTCAAAACACCTATTCAAGCAAAGACGTAATCCCTTGCCCAGGAAAAGAGGGGTCTATGATCATGGGGCAGGCCGAGTCGAGTTTGTTGGACAGTCCGGTATGGAATGCTCTATCGACGACTCACGCTACTTTCGCTGAGGGTGATGATCTCGCCAAGCGTTACCCTGTTGACGTCGCTCCTTTTGCCGCGACACGGGATCAAACTGCAGAATCTTATCGTTCACTCGCGCGGCTGCTCGGTCCTGAAGGAACAGCCGCGATCCCTCTAGCTACAATGCCTGTTCTTCCCTTCGGCTGGAGTGTTGTTCGCAAGATAGATTCCGCGCAGATGGTCTGGAACACTCAGACACTCCCGCCGGCCGAACATAACTTCGAGCAGCTGAACACTTCACATGTTATTGAGATGCTTGCGCTAGTCGAAATGACCAAGCCTGGCCCATTCGCCAAAAAGACGCCTGAATTAGGATCATATTTGGGAATCCGTGAAGCTGGTCAACTTGTGGCTATGGCGGGGGAACGACTCAAACCCTATGGATACACGGAGATCAGTGCTGTCTGCACCCATCCCGACTATCGGGGCCGCGGTTACGCCGGCTCACTAGTCTCCATTCTGATCCAGAGAATCACTAAACGGAATGAGATTCCTTTCCTACACGTCCGCACGGAGAATATTGACGCAATACGTGTTTACGAGAAACTCGGCTTCAAAACCAGGCGCATCATAAACATCACAGTTGTGAAGAACGAGCAATCCGCTCAACTCTCCAACCTATAGATAACTCGCCAAGAAGAACATTTCCTATGGAGACGAACTATGTCGAACTCCAAGAGATACCTGTCCTACGCGTCAGGGCTGACATGAAGGGGAAAGGGCCCTCCACCGCCTTCAATCTTCTAGAGTCCAAGCTCCCGACTATCAAGGGTCGCAAGTTCTACGGGACTTTTCAGCGCAGACCCGAGGGAGAAGAGTACTATGCGTGTGTCGCCCGGGTTGATTCAGATGATCCGGAGAAGATGCAACTGGAGACAGGGGCGATCCCTGGAGGATGGTATGCTCGTCGCAGGTTTCCGGACTGGGAGAAGAACCTCTCCAAGCTACCCGATACCTTCGAGGAAATGGCTCGCACACAGGACGCCGACCCCGCACGTCCTTCGATAGAATTCTACAGAAGCCAAGCTGAACTCCTACTCTTCCTTCCGGTGCGGACTCCTCCGATCAAAGCGACCTAGACAAACTTCAAGGTCTGAATACTCGACAGCCATCGGATGCGCTCTGTCGGAGGTTCAACAAGAAACGCGCGCCTATCGACCCCCAAGTACGAGATTCAACTCCCGTGCGCTAACCTCTTAAGAGGCATTTCCTGGATATCACAGCTCGAACGAGCTTGTACGCAGAACAGAATAGAGCGAGGATGGCGGAGATTAACGTGGAAATTGAGAAAATACAGCACGAGATCAATGAGAGGCAGGCAAAAGGAAAGCCGACCGATGTCCTTGACAAGAAGCTTGAGGAGTTGGAACGTGAGAAGCACGAGCTCGTCGAACGGATCGAGGCATTATGGAGTGCCTGAACTAGCACGCTTCCGAACGAATCCTCAGTCAGCTTGTCTGAATAGGAATGGCCGTCCGATATACTTCGCTAGTTCTTTCTTGAGCTTTCCGGAGATCCTAACTGTACCTCTTGTCTTGTAGTCGTAAGCTACCTGGGCAGTCCTGCCGATCGCGTACTCCACCTTTCTGAGTCCGTGGATGGAGTAGTCGAAGTCCCACGATCGACCTCCTATCCGGCTTACCCATACAGAGACGGTTATCCGGCGTTCGTCTCTGATCGGCTTCTTGAACTCGCAGCGCGCCGAAGCGACGATAAAGCTGCCGCGGAACCCTTCTCTTACCTGCCCGAGCCTTCTTGCAAGCTCGACGCGCGCACTCTCCATGTACTGGAAGTACGTCGCATTGTTGACATGACCCATAACGTCGATATCCCGGAACTGGACTGGCAGTTCAATTCTAAACTTCAGTTGGGACACGTCCGTAGAGGTTCGTTATCTTACCTGTGAGCATAGTAGATCGTTACGCGATCACTGTTGATGTTGTCGATTCTTCCGAACCCGAATCGGACCATCTGGATTATGCTCCCCACCTTCTCCAGACGAATATTCGTCTCAATGGGACCCCTCGTTCTTGAGGCATCTGGCATGACAACCTCCCCGACTATATTGTCCTCGCTTGGTAGCCAGTTGACCAATGGCGCTTTGACTTCTCTTGCTTTCATGTAGTCTTGGCTGTGGAAATCGGCCGTGATCGAGTTGTTCTCGACGCTTTTGATTTCGACGTTAAAAAGCTCCATCAGCCGGACCACCTTGCTCTTTCTGAGAAGATCAATGTCGGAGGATGAGATCAAGAGTTTGGCTGAACCATCATTCGGAACCACCTTGAAGACTCTGCCTGGGAGGTCCTTCCTTTCCGGGTGCAAAGGCAGGTGCGCATCATATGTACGATCGACTCCCGAGACGGTTAGCGTGGTCGGATTTGCGATGAAGCTGTACCTGTTTGCGATTTTGTCGATCTCCTTCCGGTTCGTCGCGTTCACATTGTCCCAGCTGAGCGTCGCGTCCACCGGTCTGGGTCCCATCTCGTAGACGATCTTCCTCAATGCGCTCGGGACATATCCTCTCCTGCGAAGAGCGGCGAGCGTAGGGAGTCTCGGGTCAGAGTAGCCGTCTACGAGGCCCTCTTCGATCTCCTTGACCATCAATGACTTGCTGAGCTTGATGTCCGTCGTCTTCAATCGTCCATAATGTACATACTCCTGAATACTCCAGCTCAAGGCTTTGTAGAGATACTCCGTCCGTTCGGCGTTTGTCAGATGCTCCTTTCCACGGATAACGTGGCTTATTTCGAGCAGATGATCATCGATAGCCGATCCAAAGTTGAACAATGGCCAGACCCGGTACTTTGAGCCCACCCTCGGATGAGGATACTTCACAGGATCAATAATCCTGAGCGCGGGCCAGTCCCTGACAGCCGGGTTCGGATGACCCAGGTCCGTTTTTATCCGTAGAACTGCCTCTCCCTCTCCAAAGCCTCCATTCAACATCTTCTCCCAATCCGCTGAGTTCTGTTCTGGACTCTTGGAACGATCGGGACAGGCCTTGCCAGCGTTGATTTTGACGCGAAAATCTTCGGGCGTGCAAGTGCAGATGTATGCGTCTCCTGATTTCAGAACCTTCTCGGCATACTCGTAATAGACGGGCATCCTGTCGCTAGCAATGTACTCATCGTCCCACTGACATTCCAGCCAGCGAACATCCTCCCGGATCAAATCATAGTACTCAAGCGCCGACTTCTTCAGCCGTGGATCAGTATCATCGAACCGTAGGAGAAATCGTCCATCGTACATGCGCGCGTAATCGTGGGAGAGGATTATCGCTCGGATCGACCCCAGGTGCAGTACAAAGTCCGGATTTGGCGCGAACCGCGTCACAATCGTAGTGTACTTGTCCGCGTTAGGCAAAGGGGGGAGGGTCTTAGACCCGGACTGGCTCTGAGACGGGACCGCCTTGGCGAACATGAATTGGAACCTACTCAACTAGATTCTATCTCTTTTCTCTTGAAAGGAGAAATCGCGCTTTCTACATGGAGAGCCCTACCTGGTACGACTGTTGCACTCGATCGTCAAGCTCACCCTTCCCCGCAATCCCCATGTAATGTATCGTGGTTAAGTAATAAAAGTCTTATATGCAAGCAACACCTATTACTCTATTGCAATAAAATGCAGTAGAAAAAACAACAATGCAAACCAACATGAATTTCCCGACCTACGTATTCGCGACCGTTAATCCGGGCCGCAGTACTAAAGTGGTCGACGAGCTAAAGCGCAACAGCCAGATCGACATCATCGCACCGGTAACAGGCCGTTGGGACCTAGTCCTACGCCTGAAGCCAAACACACCACACAACATCTACCAGACAGTCAAAGAAATCCGCAACATCAGCGACGTACGCACCACCGACACTCACACCGGCTACGAAGGTATTCAGCCGAGCAAGAAGCTCGAGAGCCAGATGGCCCTCGGAGTTTCCCTATTGACATGTGAGCACACCGCCAGCGAGAACGTCATTAAGCAACTCAGCACCATCCCAGGCTTCATCGAAGCATCTACAGTACCAGGACAGTTCGACATAGTAGCACTCTGGCAAGCAAGAACCTCTGAAGACATCGTGAAGGCTTCTTTTGAGAAAGTTAATCATCTCGAAGGTATCTTCAAGAGCGAGACACTTCTCGCTTATTCGCCGTTCTTCAAAGCGTAATCATACGAGCATAGCTCCGTCGATCTCCCCTTTTTTTTCATCTCCGAAGAGAGAACTGGAATCATAGCCGCATTCTTAGCCATAGTTGAAGACCACTGAGTAAGCAGAGCGCCCTATGCTTTGAGAATCATGCGCCTAGGGGATTATTGAAAGTTCAGCCTCACGGAGGGCTTTGCGCGCACGGTCTAATTGTAACGCCGCCCAATACGTCGATACTCACTGCCGCCACAACGCTTCACCAAGCTCAAGAGTTCGTTCGCGCACTTCAATCCACCGGCTACATTTCCAGCACCGGACAAGTGTACCGGCTGGAGCCGAGCCTAGGTCGATTCGGCATGGCACGCAAGACACGGGAGAAGTCTCGTCTGCCATCTTGGAAGAGACATGGTGTGGACCGAGATTTAAGCGATACTAAGCCACATCCCCTTGAGGCTCCTCCAAGGGAGACCTGTGGCTATTACCAGAAGTCCCGTTCAAACAGAAACGGGGAGCAGAAGCTACTCTATCTTGAAGCCGAGCTTGGCCGCGATCTGACGGCGGAGTTGGCGCACTTCCGACGCGTCAATTTCGTGGGGCAGGACGGATATCGAGCTTGCAACATCAGAATCCCCAAAACGAGCTATTCTAAGGTTCAAGTCTTTCAGAAATTTTTCTGTGTTTAACATTGGCATTGGTACCTTATTCGCTCCTTAAGGGTCTTGAGGTCTCCTAACTAGTAGGGATTGCAAGCTATAAATCGACTAAACTTCGAATAATATGTTTCGTTCTGAATTCTGAGCTCGGCGTTACCAGTGGGCTACGATACACTTCCGCTAGCCGGACATCGCGATGCGCGACGACCTTCGACTCCGCTTGGAGATTAGTTATCGAGAAGCCTTTTTCCCGGTCGGTTTTTCTGTCTTGTTTGGCTGTCCTTTACCCTTAGCAATCAGTTTCCGCAAGCTACTGTTGATGTAGCCGCCCCATGCGCTTGAACACGCACCATAACACTCCACCTCTGGCGTTAAGCCCATGTGGGTGAAGCGGACCTCGGTCTTATCATCTTTCTTAACGATCTCAAACGTGATTTTTGTACCGTTCCACTCGGTCTTGTCTTCGACAAAATTGAGGGAGCTGTCCAAGACAAGCCAGGCGACTTTCTTGCCAGGAATAAGTTCCGTTATCTTCTGTTTGGAATAATGGATGTCTTTGTAACGGTAGGTCCACTCGTCACCGAGTTTGTCGGTGCTGCCTTCAATGTTTCCTGACCACCATCCACGAACATTATTGATGGCAGCGAACGCTTTTTCCGGGGTTTGGCCTACTGTAAACGCTGTTGAGTAGTTTTGACTCTTCATGAATCGCTCCTCTATCGTTTCTGTTGCTTCAATATCTAAAGTACCTTAGGTAATGAGTCTGATTGCATCGAATAAATCGAAAGACCGGCTCCGACTGACCCCCGGACGACGATCTCTGTTATGTCTCTGAGCTCTTCAAGTCCTTCAGCAGGGCGTCTATGAGGTCCCTGTTAGTTGCCATCGACCTCTTATCAAAGCCGGCGGCTCTTGCGATGTCTATTTCTGAAATGTGTAGACCTAGGTCTCCGACTGCCTTCAGCATCACGCCAGCAGCTCTCCCCCTATAGCCCATCTTAGGAGCCAGGCCTTTCTCAACTGCTGCATCTAGATAATCGTAGCATCGCTTGATCAATTCGTCTCTTTCATTGCTGCTTACTAGTTCGCGCTCGGCAAAGACCTCGGCCATGCTTTCCATCTGCCGTCTTGTAAGCTGCGAAACAATATCCGCAAAAGGTACGATGCTGTTCTGGACCCCGAATGACTTGATGATTCGTTCCTCGGCATCAGCAAGCCTCTCTCTTCTCACAAACATCTTAGACTCAAATTCGTTGTCAGTTCTCACATCTCCCAAAACCTTCGCAGCTATTGATACTGACGCAATTAGGAAGATCTCCAGATTCTTGTGATCAGCGTTGTATTCGCCGATCGGCCTGCTCTTGAAGTCGAGATAAAGTGCGACCGCAGCCAGCTTCACATCATTCGACAATCCGAGCCTCTGCACTGCATCAAAGAATAGGCCGTGCTCCTCCTTGCTCAGAGACCCTACGCCTCTGTTTAGACTGTAGCTCCTCTCTTGAGCTTTCACACAAACCCTCTCCTATATGTCGGGGCGGATTCCATAATCCGTTCTACAGCTCGCCGAAATACGACCACAATTAGAACTCGCCTATTGCGAACGGATTAGTGTTCAGGCTATTACGATTGCTTCAGGGATGCTGCTCCTTCCACTCGCGCTCATAACGTCGGGAAGTTCGGCGGAATAGGTAGCCGATCTCATAGATGCAAAAAGCAATGAACAGGAGAATCGCAATGCCCTCGACCAATGCATACCATCCTCCATAGCTAAGCAAAAGATACTCTGTCAGGATAAGCACGGGAACGAAAAGTCCTATCAGAGCAAGGAAGTTTCTATACCATCGCCCGATCCACCTCGCACAATCGGCATGCAACGATTCGTAGTGCGAATCTCTCCACCACCTAAAGGTCCTGTGTGGCGGTTTCTCTTTGCAGATTGTGCAACGCATTGCTCCGAACGCCATAGGACTGCCAGAAATGGGTGTTTCCGTCGATGTGACTGGGTTCTCGATGCAAATAGTCAATAACTCCCCTCAGTCACGATAACGCTAGACGAGACCATGAGCGATTGGAACACTGGCGTTATTGAGGAGTTCCGTAAAAACCGTGGAAAAGTAGGCGGAAATTTCGAGGGCGCACCGCTACTACTGATCAATCACACAGGCGCCCGCACCCGCAAAATCCGGATCAACCCGGTAATGTATCTCAAGGATGGCCATCGCTACCTAGTCTTCGCCTCCAAGGGTGGAGCCGACACCCATCCCGACTGGTTCCACAACCTCAAGGCACACCCCGATGTGAAGATCGAAGTCGGGACCGAGACGATCGACGTACACGCGGAGGAAATCAAAGGCCCCGAACGCGAGAGACTCTACGCAAAACAAGCGTCACTCTACCCACAATTCGCCCAATACCAAAAAAAGACCAAAAGGATCATTCCCATCATAGCATTCACACCAAAGACTCGCTAACCGTTAGGCCGAAATCGGTAATCCTACGGGCTTTTTCTCGCCTGATTTTCAGGCGTGCCATCACTACAATGTAGACTCTTTTCCGTTCCAGTCGGCTCGGCTCGACACCCACATTGCTCTCGTAACAAAAACGTCATAGATACAACAGCTTCCGAAAAATAGAACAATAGACCTAGGCGGTTAGCAAGATTCCAGAATCAAAGCCTGCAATTCTCTCAACGGCTTGCAAGAAAAGCGGAGTTCTGAAGCTGAAAGGCTTACCAATTAATTTGAACATGTATGAAGCCGGGGAAATAATGTCGAACAAGCATTTCCAAGGATTCAACATGCCTGATTTTGAAAAGGTCCATCTTCCGGAAAGCATGGCTGCTTTCGCGGTCGGCTCGTCCCTTGGCATGAAGGAATTTCTGGTTGATGAGCATAGAGGAGCAATCTCCGATACACCTGTTTTGACATTGGACGGGACCGAGTTCTATCTCTCAATCAAAGGCATTGGATCAATAACCAATCCATTCTCACATCAACTATTCGGGCCTTCCGAGATGTCTGCACTGTTGGAAGATCCCGCTTTGAGAGAGAGGATTGAGAATTCTGATTGGAAGGCCCCGCGATATATCACGGGAGAACTATGCTTGAGAGGCTCTCCGTACGGCGGGCAGGGCCTGCAGCACGCAACTGTCTCAATGGGAGTCTCGGAGATGGCTGATCTTACATCGATTCATGGATTCCGAATCGCACCACTAGTGAAAATAGTTCTCCTTCCTCAGGATCTTGAGAATAGGATCAAGCAGCTCTATTGGTATCGGAAATTCCGAGGAAGAATTGTCCAAGAAACACGACTGGTCCCATCGAATATCAGAATCTACTTCCATTCTGGCAGCACCGTCGGTGGAAACATAGGTTCGATCTTCGACCTTTTCCGAATCGACACTGATGATAGAGCTCTAAGATTTCTGGAAAATTTTGTGAAGAGTGGCATTGCATATCTCACCCTGTTCGTCAGAACAATAGCAGAGAACCTTGACGGGACCTACAGTGGATTCGATTTCTACGATGTCTGGCTGGACAAGGATGCTGTCCTAGCCCCGGACGGGACAATCTATTTTGTCGATCTCGAAGGCCTCGAATGGATCACCATTCCGAAAAATCGTATCCAGGAAAAAATACACGACCAAATATACCGATCACTCTACGAGTTCATGTACGCCTACGAACAGATAGAGCGTGAACGGTCGAAACGGTTCGGAAATACTCCTGACAGGAAAATACAGTTCGAGTATCTTCTTAAACAGGCGCTCGTAGACGACGAAACCGTCCGGCTCAAACGCGAAGGAGAGAGTCTAGAACTGGTCATCGGGAACATTCTGGGTGATGAGAGCATTACTGAACAATTTCCTATTATTGACTGGTGATGACACATACGGTGTAATAACGCCTGGACCTTCCTCAGCCAAATCTCAGCCAAGTCGATTTCGACGCAGATCTCACCGGCGGATCTGAACTATCTCTCTAGTAACGGATACGTCACCGTGATGCCGAAGGGCGACTATGATCAAGCTCAGGCAGATGTGGCTACCCTGGCGCAGATGAATCAGAATCTGCAGAATGAGATGATGGCGGATAGAGCCGCACATGAGGCGCTGCGTCAAGATGCGAGTAAGACGCATTCGATACTGTTTCATTTCAAGAGTAGCGATGAGAAAGAGGCCGAACTTCAGAAAGTTCAGCAGGATTCGCAAGAAATACGCAAAGACGAAACTGAAATCGCCGCGACGGATTCTCGAATAAGACAACTGATCCTTCAGAAATCAACAATTGACCGCATGGTACCGTACGACGGTCAATATGTATCATTAACCGGCCCTGGCGTTATCGCGCTGAGTGATCTGAATATTCGAAATTATCGCGTTATGGACAACGAATTTCCAAATTTTATCGCTGAGATGAAGGAGACAACGAGAGAATTAGGGTCGATAGTCAGCCAAGCAAGTTCATATGAGTCTGGTCTCAAGAAGAGCATTTTCCAGAAGGTTCCAAAGGCTGACTTTACCCAGCTATGGAATGTAGCCATTGGACTAGCCAAGCTCGAGGGAGACCCCAATCAGATCGCTCAACGGTTCCTGTTAGCACTCGACGTTCTTCACCATTTCGAAAGTACAAGTGACAATAAGATTATGGCAGCAGAAATAATGACGTCGCTTAGACCCATGAATGCGTCGACTGGCGATAATTCTGATCTACAGAACTTGTCGCAATCCTTGAAGGGGTTGGATAATCAGTTGAGACATCATGCCCACGTCCCGAAACAATTGGCAGCTGGTGTCGCGGCCACGATAATGTACGGGAGAAGGTTCGACGGGAGTTTTCCAACTGACAGGTTCATCGCATTCTCGCAATTGACGAAGTCGTTCGAGTCGGCTGCGATACTGTCTGTGTTGAATGTTCCCACTGATCAGTTATCCGCCAGATTCCAATCCTATAGGAACATGTTCAACATGTGGGGCTTTAGACAGTCAGAAGACACAGAACTTGCAAGCGCATATCTGGCCTTATCCGGCTTGGGCCCAGACGATGTACGGACCAAACTATCGATCATTGTTGACGGAATGAGAAGCTATCTAGAATATCCCCTTGTCGCAGCTGCCATACTAACGTCGATCCCAACCTTGGAAGCCAACGAGCTTCTTGACTTGACGGAAAGAGCCTATTCTCTTCTTGCAACTATTGCGCCAGGCCTAGAGCGGTCTGAACTGCTATCACTCTCTGTACGTATGATTCATGGCGTCAAGAATGAATTGGTGAAACAATTGGATCCCACGGCCAACCTGGCGAATACTCCGATACAGTTTACACATGCGCCGATCGCTCCATTCTTCCTATGGTATGCACCCCTGATCATAGTACATGGATCATACTACAGCACGTTCAGCGGTATCGGGGGTGTTCATCCGGCGCATGTTCATGGATACGGCGGTGGGGGATTC